>JAABUT010005092.1_pt1 | contig 9952 bp, 12 predicted proteins | sample 5559281 | NCBI WGS metagenome assembly JAABUT01 (sample SAMN10711880, study PRJNA513359) | rock metagenome | isolation source: Antarctica rocks | place: Antarctica: Victoria Land, Ricker Hills nord | collected 2016-01-04 | reverse complement strand
ACCCAGGCCAATGACGTGCGCCAGCTGACGCCCATGCTCGATCAGGCACAGGCCAATGTCGCTTCGGTGGTGGGCAAGGATGCCGAGCTTGGCGCGGCGGTGGCCGACGCGGGCTACTGGTCGGACGCCAATGCGGCAACCGAGACGGACCGGTGCGAGCTGTTCATCGCGACCCAGAAGGACCATGCACAGCGTGCCGCTCTGCGGGATGCGCTGCCGCCGCGTGGACGCAAGCCCAAGAACATGAAGGCGCGCGAGCGCATGCAGCGCAAGCTGCGCACCAAGCGCGGGCGCACCCGCTATCGCCAGCGCGGCGCCTCGGTCGAGCCGGTGTTCGGCCAGATAAAGGACCGCCAGGGTGCTCGCCGGTTCAGCATGCGCGGGCTCGACCGCTGCCGCGGCGAGTGGCTGCTCGACGCCGCCGTGCACAACCTGCGCAAGCTACACCGGGACTCTGTCCGCCGCATGGCAAAAGCCACAGAACGAGCCGCGAAAAGGATGCAGAGAGCCGCATAAGGCGGCCTCACGCCTCATTCCGCACTTCTCCCACCCATCAATCACCCATACGCCAGCAATCTCGCAACAGGCTCCACAGCGATCCGATTTTCGGCGGCGCGCCGGCCTTCAGCTGGCCAAAACGCGGGAGGTTATGAACAGCATGATCGAAACCCACGGCGGCCTGCCCATGCAGCTCGACGGCATGGCGACGACGTGCCACGCCCAACAGGCTGGCGACGACTACAAGCAGCTCCGCGCCCGGCTGGAGCAGTACTCGCAAGGCACGCTGCCGGCCGAGGCCATCATCGACGCGCCCTGCGACGCGCCCGACATTCAGCCAAGTCCGAAATAGGCCCGCTGCAGCGCATCGTCCGCGTGCAGCGCCGCCACGCTGCCCTCGAAGCCGATCCGGCCGCCCTCGAGCGTGTAGACACGGTCCGCCAGGTCGAGGAACGCCACGTTCTGCTCGGCGATCAGCAAGGCGAGGCCGGTGCTGCGGAACCGACGCAGCACCGCCATCACCTCGGACACAAATAGCGGCGACAGCCCGGCGCTCGGCTCGTCCATCACCAGCAGCCGCGGCGATCCGGCCAGCGCCTTGGCGATACCGAGCATCTTGCGCTGCCCGCCCGACAGGCTGCTGGCCAATGCGCCCCGGCGCTGTGCCAGGTCAGGGAACACGCCGAACAGCTCGTCGATCCGCGCCCGCAGCGCCGCCGCACCGGCGAATTGGCCGCCGATGCGCAGGTTCTCCTGGATAGACAAGCCCGGGAACACGCCGAGCTCCGACATGTAGGCGACCCCGAGGCGCACCCGCCGGTCGGTGCGCAGCCGCGTGACATCGGCGCCATCCAGCGCGACTTGGCCCTCCCAGGCCGGCATCAGGCCGAGCAGCACCTTTAAAAGTGTCGTCTTGCCGGCGCCGTTCGCGCCCAACAAAACGACGCTCTCCTGCGGCGCCACTCGCAGGCCGGCGCCCCATAGCACCTGGACGCGGCCATAGCCGGACTCGATCCCCTGTGCCGCCAGCAGGTCAGCCATGGGCGCCGCCGAGATAGACCTGGACCACCATCGGGTCGCGCGTGGCGGCCGCCATGCTGCCGCCGAAGATCTCGCGCCCGGCGTTCATCACCACGACGCGGTCGGTCACGCGGTCGATGAAGCCCATCAGATGCTCGACGACCAGCAGCGCCATGCCGCCGGCGGCGAGTGCCCGCAGGCGGTCGGCCATGCGGGCCAGCTCGGCCGGGTTCAGCCCGGCGGCCAGCTCGTCCACCAGCAGCAGGCGCGGCGTCGTCGCGAGCGCCCGCGCCAGGTCCAGCGCCTTCTGCTGCGCGCTGTTCAGGTCGTGCGCCGGACGGGCGGCCATGGTGTCGAGGTCGAGCGAGGCCAGCAGCGCGCCGAGATCGACCGCCCGGCCAGCCCCGCCATAGGCCGCCGCCACCGCCACATTTTCCTGCACCGTCAACGACCCGAACGGGTGCGGCGACTGGAAGGTGCGGTTGATCCCGGCCTGTGCCCGACGGTGCGGGGCCACGGCGCCCAGGTCGTGCCCCCCGAAGGTCACCCGACCCTCATCAGCGGCATAGAGGCCGGAGATGACGTTGATGCACGTGGTCTTGCCAGAGCCGTTGGGTCCAACGAGGCCGAGCACCTCGCCGGGCCGCAGGTCGAAGCTGATGCCGTCCAGCGCCCGGAAGGCGCCGAAGCGCTTCACCAGGTTCTCGACCCGGAGGATGGCGTCAGGGGACACGGGTGCTTCTCCCCAGCAGGGAAACGAGGCCGTTGGGCAGGAACAGCACGAGCCCCACGATCAGCGCGCCGTAGATCAGCTGGAAATACTGCGGCACGCTGATGCCAATTCCGTTGTAGACGCCGTACAGGATCGCGACGCCGAGCACAGGTCCGAGCAGCGTCGCCGCACCGCCAAACAGCGTGAAGACGACGGCGAAGATGCTGATGCCGAGGTCGAACACGCTCTCGGGGTAGAAGGTGCCGATGGTCCAGGCGTAGGCTCCGCCCACCAGCCCGGCCACCAGCGCCGAGAGCAGCCACGCTGCGGTCCGCAGCCGCACGACGGGCACGCCCGCGCTGGCGGCGCTGACGGGATCGTCCTTGATCGCCTGCAGGGCCAAGCCGAACCGCGAGTTGCGCAGCACCGCCACCAGCACCAGCGCCCCCGCCAGGATCACGATCGCGGCGGCGTAGCTGGCTTGCGGCGCATAGATGCCGGAGAGCGTGATGCCGTAGGGACCCCGGGTCAGCCACTCCAGGTCGGGGTTCGAGACCACCTGGTAGACCGCCTGCGACGCTGCGAGGTTGGCGATCGCGAAATAAGCGCCGGAGAGCCTCAGGAGTGGGGTCAGCACCAAGCCGAGCGCGACCGACGCCCCGCCCGCGACCAGCAGCGCCGCCACCGGCGGCCAGTGCAGGTGCAGCACCGCGATGGCGAAGCCGTAGGCCCCGGCGCCGAAGAAGCCGACATAGCCGAACGGCAGGTAGCCGGTGAACCCGTAGATGATGTTCAAGCCCTGGGCCAAGGCAAGGAACATCGTGAAGTTGAACAGCAGAAGCCGATTGCTGTAGCCGAACGGGGCCAGCGCCATCACCAGCACGACCGGCGCCGCCACAAGCAGCAGGTCGCGCAGCAGGCGGCTATGCAAGGCGCACCCGGCGCCCCAGCAGCCCGCTCGGCCGCACCAGCAGCACCCCGATCAGCAGCAGGTTGGGCAGCAGGTTGGCCCAGGAGCTGAGGTAGGTCTGCATCAGCATCAGCGACACGCCATAGATGAGGCCGCCCAGCACCGTGCCGAGCGGGTTGCCCAAGGTGCCCACCACGATCACCGCGAAGGCCGTGATATTCAAGTCCACCCCGATCGACGGCTTGACGCTGCCCAGCATAAACGGCGCGAACACGCCCGCCAGCCCGGCCAGCCCCAGGCCGATCCCGAACGCGATGGCGGACACGCGGTGCACGTCGATGCCGGTCGCCAGCGCCTCCTCCCGGTTGACCATCACCGCGCGGGTCAGCGTGCCGAGCCGCGTGCGATACAGATAGACGAAGATGCCGAGCACGGCGACGAGGCTGACGCCCGCGCTGAACACCCACGCCTTCGGCAGCGCCGCCCCGAGCAGAACCGTGGGACCGGCGCCGAGCAGGCGGCCGGGCAAGGAGCGCTCGTTGGCCCCGAAGCCGAGCGTCGCCAGCGCCTCGATGATCTGCGAGACGCCAAAGAACAGGATGATCGACAGCATCTCGGAGTCCCGCGCAGCCAGCAGGCGCGGCACCACCAGATAGTAGAACGGCAGCCCCAGCAGGAAAAACGCCACGGGCACCAGCAGCGCCGACAGCAGCGGATGCAACCCGGTGGCGGTAAACAGCGTGACGGCAGCGAAGGCGCCCAGCATCAGCACGTCGCCATGGGCGAGGTTGACGATCCGCATGACGCCGAACACCAGGTTCAGCCCGAGGCCGACCAGGGTGAAATACAGCCCGAACACCAATCCGGAGAGAATCGCGTGGATCAGCACTCGTCAGGGCGCGCCGTAGATCGCCTTGGCCGTCGCGACCTCCGGTGGCCAGACGACGTTCATCTTGAGCTTGCCATGCCCGTCCGAAACGAGCTGCCCGGCCGGCGTGATCGAACCGATCTGCCCTCCTATCGCGTTCAGCTCGAATGGCCCGTTCAGGGTGCGTATCTTGCCCGACAACGCAAAGGCGGCCCGGCGCAACTCAAGCTGCGCCATGCTGTCCGCCGTGGCGAGCGTGCGCTCGATAATCAGGCCGGTGTTGTAGCCCGCAATGGCATTGAAGCCGAACTCCACGCGGCCCTCGGGATAGGCCTTCTCCCACGCCGCCCGGTATTCGCCGATAGATATGCCGACATCCGGCTTGTAGTCGATGTCGGCCGCGGTTGCGAAGGTGAACACACCCTCCATTGGGGCATAGCCGACGGTCTTGGCCAGCTCGTCCATCTCGATGCCCGGGTAGATCTGAAAGCGCCAGCGGAACGAAACGCCGCTGTCGCCTAGGTTGCGCAGGAAGGCGATATCGTTGTTGGGATACCCCAGCGCGAGAACGGCGTCGGGCGAGGCGGCAGCGATGTTGTTGATCAGCACGGTGTAGTTCGACGTGGCGGTCGGTACGCCCTGGTCATAGACGAACTCGAGTGGCGCCCCGCTCTCTTTGATCATGCGGCGGAACGCGGCGGCGAGCGTGCCGGTGAACTCGTTGGTGGCATAGATCAGCGCCACACGCTTGATGCCGTTGGCCGGACCCTCCTTGGCCAGGAACTGCGCAACCCATTTTGGCCACTCGGTGGAGGCCGGCGAAGAGGTCAGCAGCATGTAGGGGTTGTCTGCCGAGAACAGGCTTTGACCGGTGCCGGTCGGGTTGAACAGCATCATCTTGTTGTCCCGCGCGACCGGCATGGCGGCGGCGGTCAGCACGGAGCCCGAGTTGCAAACGAGGATGTCGACCTTGTCCTGCGTGATGAGCTGGTTGATCATCGTGGTCGAGGTGGCCGGCTGGCTCTGGTCGTCATAGGCGACGATGCGGAGCTTGACCTTGCGGCCATAGGGCTTAACGAACACCCCGCCGTCGGCATTCAGGCGGTCGGCCCAGAGCTTCATGCCGTTGAACACCGGGAGGCTGATGGCGGCATAGGTGCCGGAACCCGAGTAGACCGTCCCGATCTTGATCTCGTCGGGCACCGTGCCTTGGGCTCGCGCACCCTGGGCTCGGGCACCCTGGGCCAGGACGATGGGCAGGCTACCGGAGGCGGCCAAGAACGACCTGCGCAGCATCGACGTTTCCCCAAATCTTGTTTTGTGGCCCAAGTGTCGGACTATGCGGCGGAGGGCGTCAAGCGGCCCGGCACGCGGCCAGCAATTCTAAATGGCCCTGGTGCTGCACGGGCATCATCGTGTGAGCTGAGCCTCGACGTGGGGTGACGGTTTTGAGTCGATCAGGGTTTGCATGAGCGTCGTCCAATCGGGAAAGACGAGATAGGCCGTGATGGTCCTGATGTGCTCGAAGAAGCGCATCCGCGCTCGCTTGGCGGTTCTGGCGGCGGTCCAGAGCTGTTCGAGGCTGTCACAGACCGTATGGAGCGCGAAGGCGAGCAGGTTCATGGCGGCGAACATCATGGGGACCGTCGCAAGATTGGGGGTCAGGCGGCGATCGCCATTGGCGGGTATGGATCGTTGGCGGGCTGGAACTTCTGTCCAAAGCCGGAACCGAGCGTGCCATTATAGACGGCGCACCGAACCTGCAGCAGCAGGTCGGCACCGCGTCGCGACCAGCGCATCTGCTGTGACTTGTTCATCCGGCGGTTCACAAGGAAATTGGCCGTCCCCTCGGTGATCGCGGTTCCCACCCGCAGGCCCGCGCGATGCCGCTCGGCGTAGTTGACCAGCCAGGCGCTTTGGCTGGTCAGATAGCCGTCCAGCGCGCGCAAGGCGGTCCACAGCTTGCGTGAGGGTGCTGTAGACCTTCGCTGATCCGGCTCGCCCCGAAAATGGTGCATGACCGCGCGGATGCGATCGAGACTGATTTGGGCATCCTTGGCCTTGCCATTCCAGATGCGCCAGTGCAGGCGCTCAACTTCCTCGACGATCACCGCCGTCGCCGCCACCCGCGCCGGGTCATCCGCCGACAGGCCGTCGGCGATTTGTTTCAGGTGCTGCAGCCGCATGGCGATGTGGAACCAGTCGAGCATCGGCGCCGTGGTGACGCCGGCATCGTCGAGACTGCGCCGGAGCCCGGGGCAGCCGTCGGTGAAGGCGGCCAATGCCGTGTCCTCGGTTCTCCCGACAGCGTCGAGATTGCGGCGGATCAGCGCTTCGATGTCCGTGCCGGCTTTGGCGACGGCGCCGAAGACCTGCCGGCCCCCGGACGCCGTTTCAACATTGCCGACCCGCACCTCCAGATGTCGCTCGCCCTCCGCGCAGCTGCGGATGAACGTCGAATCCAAGGTCACCACGACCGCCGACGCTGCTGTTTCCGGCCTGATCGCAGCGCACTCACCCAGAGACTCGCCGACCTTCAGGGTATGGCGGCGCAAGGTCTCATGATGCGTTCCCGCGTCGACCGGGAACATCTGCCCCAACACATCCGCGGCCGTCCTGTAGGTCATCAAGGCGCAGAGATGCGCCTGAAGCCGGTCCAGCTCCGGTGTCGACCGGCAATGCGATGGCCAAGCAATGCCAGCCTCGATCCCGCCACACGCGGCACAGCAAAAGCGGGGAAGCCGTAGCGTGACCTGGCCGAAGAGCGTCGACACCACATGGTCGCGGTAGTCCTTCACACGGCAAACACCGTCACAGCGCGGGCACTCCGGCCGCCGGACGGCGTGGCTCCTAGCCTGCGCGGCGACGATCTCCCGTTGAACGCCCGCCAGCAGCCGCTTCGCTTCGGCCAGGGTCAGACCCAAATTGGCGATGTCGACGAGATCATCCGGCCTTCTGATCTCCATGATGTCCGCGCATGGCCCCTCGCCCTCAACCCCGATCTTCACCAACCTCAACATCCACGCCACGCATCCACCCTCGGCCAGAGAACAAACGCGAAAATAGCCAACTGGCCGTCGCACCCCCAATCTTGCGACGGTCCCATTGCGTGAAGCGCAAGCCATTGAAATGACACGTTTTCCAGATCGGCACTTTTGGCAGAGAGGTTACGGCAAGGCCAATCCGCCATCGTCGAGACGTCGATCTCGATCCCCTCGCGGGCGTAGGTCTCGCTTTGCCGATTGAGCGGCAGGTGCTGCCCGAACTTCGCCTCCAGGATCATCGCCAGCAGCTCGGGGCCAGCCCGGCCGCGTGCGATGGGGTGGAACGGCGGGGGCGTAGCGGGCCAAGGTTCCACGAGCTTGCTCGTGGAATGCCCGCGGAGGGGGCTGCGTGATGCTCTCGCACGCCCGGCAGGTGAACCGCTCCCGCACGGTCTGCACCACCTTCCATTGACGCGAGATCACCTCCAGCGTCTCGGTGACGTCCTCGCCGAGCTTGGCCAGCCTGCCCTTGCAGCACGGGCATTCAGTCGGACCCGGGATCACCACGCGCTCGCGCGGCAAGTGCGCCGGCAGCGGCCCGCGCACCGGCTTGCGGCGGAGGGTGCGACGGGGAGGCAGTCCCTCCGTGTCCGGATTAAGCGCCGCCTCGTCCTCGGCAGCTGCGGCTTCCAGCTCCTCGAGTTGCAGTTCCAATTGGTCCAGCAGCTTGCGGCCGCGCTCGGACGAGGCGCCGAAGCGGTCGTGCTTGAGCTTGGCAATCAGCAGCTTTAAATGCGCCACCATCGCCTCAGCGCCCGACGCGCGCGCCTCTGCCTCACGACGCGCCAGCTGCTCGGCCGCCAGAGCGGCCCGCAGCAGGGGAATGTCATCCGGGACAGGATCGATGGTGGGTGTCACGCGGTCGATTGAATCACACATGCCGTCGGCTGTGTACCCCTTTGTGCGAGATGGTTCGGTCTTTGCGCAGGCTGATGACGTCAGCCCGCCATCTCCGGTCGCCACGTCCGTTGCGGGCTCCGCCAGTCGATCCCCTCCAACAGCATCGAGAGGGTGGCCGGCGTGAGCGACACGACACCGTCCTTGGCCTGCGGCCACACGAACCGGCCCCGTTCCAGCCGCTTCGCATACAGCGACATGCCGGTGTCGTCGTGCCACAAAATCTTCACCAGATCGCCGCGGCGGCCCCGGAAAACATAGAGATCGCCCGCATGCGGGTCACGATGGAGAGCCTGCTGCACCTGCAAGGCCAAACCGCCCATCCCGCGGCGCATATCCGTGTGCCCGTTGGCCAGCCATACCCGCACGCCCGTGGGCATCGCGATCATCGCCGCACCGCTGTCATCACACGGCGTAGCGCCACAAGGCCAACATCCGCGCTCACCCGGATGCAGGTCCCGTCCGGCAGCGCGATCTCGATCCGCTCCGCCTCGGCCAGCACCGCCTTGCTCGGGGCCGAACAAGGTGATGGGAGGGCCAGGCGGTCGGGAGACGGTGCATCAGCGGTGATCTGCACCGGCACGAACACCGGCATTGGCTCCGGCGCCAGCACACCCGCGCGCACCTGCCGGCGCCAGTTCCACAGCAGGCCGCGGCTCACCTCATATCGGCGCGCCACATCAGCAAACGACGCCCCAGGCCGCTCGACCTCGGCCACGATCCGCAGCTTCTCCTCGCACCGCCAACGGCGACGCCGCTCAACCCCGGTGATGATCTCCATCCCCAACCGCCTCCGATCTTAACAGCACTCGTACGAGCGCCCCTAAGATCACCATGCCGGGTCAGATATGCCAGGCGCTACTCGCCGGATGGATACTCCTATCCCCCTCCGAATGCCACCGGACTCTCATCTCCGGCGGCCCACTTCTAGGAAGTCACGTCCCGACCACCTCGCGGAGGCAATCGGGTAATCGACCGCGGCGCGCGGTTGCTGCGCGGCCCTATCGCTGCGGCGCAGGCTGCCCCAACATGAGGAAACGCATACGAGAAGAGATGGGCAGCGAGTGAGCACTGCGTTCGCAATTACCAAGCAGGTCGCCGCCGATGCGGTGGGCAATTACAGGAGGGGGAATCGTGCGCGGTTCGAGGCACCGCTCCTCGCGAAAGCGCTCCGTGCCCCGGCGGCGGCGGACCCGGTCGCCGCGCTCAGCGCCGTGCTGGCACCCGTTGCGGCAGATTACAAGTTCGCGCGGATGTTTCCGCGGCATGACCACACGCCGGAAGCGGACCGCGAAACAGATTACGCCGCGGCCTCAAGGCTGCTTCTCGCAGGGGGGCACGGCCTGACGAGCGTGGCGGCGGTGATCGCGGCGGTACCGTTCATTGCCGGGGAACTCAGGAAGACGCGCCGCCAGGACGGCAAACCCTATGTCACAGGCATGCCGCTGGTCGGGGCCAGCAAATGGCTGTGGTTCTGCGCGCCCGAAGTGGGGGTAATCTTCGACAGCCGGGCGAGGGGCTGCATGCGCCGCCTGGGCTACCGTATGCCCGACGACGACTACCCGCTCTATTGTCGCGTGTTCCAGCACCTGCTGCGCGAGCATATCGGCGAACTGGAAGACGCGGGCCGGGAACTAGCCGACCTCGTGACAGATGCAGGGTTCCGGATCTCGCGGCGCGCCGCGACCCGGAAGGCGCTCGACCTTGTTCTCTACTGGAATTCGCCGGAGGGGGAGGTGCCGGACAATGCATCGCTTGAGGACGGCGACCTGTTCGTCGAGACGTCGGCGGCGGACGTGGCGTAACCAGGGAGACCGGCCTTGCCGCCCGAGGACATGGGAAAAGTCGTCTGTCCAGCTGCGAATGATAACGTCTTTTGGACTAAACTGATCGGCCTGATCATTTTGCCGGAATGTCATGGTCGGATCGAGCGCATTCGGTGTCGCCCGGTGTTTGTTCACTTCCCCATCTTCTGACGGCCTCGATGCGCGACGATGGAGCGG
>JAABUT010005091.1_pt1 | contig 9954 bp, 7 predicted proteins | sample 5559281 | NCBI WGS metagenome assembly JAABUT01 (sample SAMN10711880, study PRJNA513359) | rock metagenome | isolation source: Antarctica rocks | place: Antarctica: Victoria Land, Ricker Hills nord | collected 2016-01-04 | reverse complement strand
TTCCACGCCGGCATCTCCTATTGGCGCGGCCGCAGCGGGCTGAATGCCTGCTCGATCGGCATCGAAATCGTCAATCCCGGCCACAGCCACGGCTACCCAAACTTCCCGGTCCTTCAGCTGAGCGTCGTGTGCGACCTGTGCCTGGAAATCCTGTCGCGCCACATGATCCCGTCCCGCAACATCGTCGGCCACAGCGACATAGCCCCCGACCGCAAGGACGACCCGGGCGAGAAGTTCGACTGGGAAGGCCTCGCCCGCAACGGCGTCGGCCTGTGGCCGCAAGGCACCCCCGACCTCGGCACCGACAGCCCGATCCGCGACGCAACCCGCCTCCGCCACGTCCGCGCCGCCCTGTCCAGGATAGGCTACAAAACCACCCCCGAAGGCCCCTTCGACCCAGCCCTGTCCACAACCCTGCGCGCCTTCCAACGCCACTGGCGCCCCGAATCCATCACCGGCCAAGCCGACCCCGGCACCCTGGCCCGACTGCTGTCCGTAGCGCGGCTGTGCGACAGGGCTGAGGCCTAAAAGCAAGCAAGGCGGGGGCTTTGCCCCTCGACCCCACAAGGACGCTGGGCGCCCTTGACCCCCGTGTTCAAGCAAGAGAGTGGCCTGCGACAAAGGGGGGCTACTCGGTGGTTGGTAAGTCCGGGTTGCCCCCCTTTGCCGCAGGCCACTGTCCTTCCCTTGGTCATAGGGTCCAGGGCGCCCCGCGTCCTGGCGGGTCCAGGGCAGCGCCCTGGCCTTTCTTGCCTTCCGGCCACCGCCGTGTTGACGCGCCCGCGGTGCGGGCGCATCAGCGGGGGGCCAGACGGCTGGACGGCTGCTGTTGGGGTGGTGACATCCTGATGGAGGAAAGTCCGGGCTCCACGGGAATACGGTGCCGGCTAACGGCCGGCGGGGGCGACCCCAGGGAAAGTGCCACAGAGAACAGACCGCCCGCATTCAGGTTCGCCTGCTGCGGGCAAGGGTGAAACGGTGCGGTAAGAGCGCACCGCGTCGCCGGCAACGGCGGCGGCAGGGCAAACCCCACCGGGAGCAAGACCGAATAGGGGCGGCCGGCGGATGATGCCGTTTCGACGGCGTCACGACGCAGGCGCATTTTCGCGCCGTCGCCCGGGTTGGTCGCGTGAGGCGCGCAGCGATGCGCGTCCCAGAGGAATGGTCGTCCCGCGGCGGCGGAGCAATCCGGCGCTGCGGACAGAACCCGGCTTACAGGCCGTCTGGCATTTCTGCCTGTTCCGTTTCGATACGCTTCTGACTTTACGCCGTGCGATGCCGGCGACGGGAAGACGTTTCATATCAGGAACAGACGAAGAACTTATTCTTTGCGCCATCATCACGACCTGCCATTGCTTTGTTTGTTTGACAAGCCGCTGATTATACGCGTCTTTTATTCTGCCCAGAGAGACCTTTGCAGCGCAAATCCCTTTGACGCGTACAGGCGGCGCGTGCTACTTCCCATGAATACCCACGAAAGACCATGTGGCTTCGACCACACGGCCGAATGGGCAACAAACTGGGGCGGCGCCAGCAGGCCGCATCCCGTCTCCGGCCCATCGACGCACCGAACGTCGGCCGGCAGCGCAAGCAAGGGACACAGGCAGGGATGACCCAGTTCATGGGCACCCATGAGAATCGGCGGGACGGGAAGGGGCGCGTGTCCATTCCCGCGCCGTTTCGCGCCGCCCTGCGTGGCCCTGACGGGACCGCGCGCCTGATCCTGCGTCCGTCGCACAAATACGACTGCATCGAGGGCTGGTCGGCCAGCGCCTTCCACGCCATGGCAGCACCGCTCGGCGACATGCCGACGTTTGACGACGACGAGGAAAACCTGGCGTTGTCGCTGTATGCCGAGGCGACCGAGCACGAGCCGGACCGCGAGGGCCGCATCGTGCTGCCCGGCGATCTCGCGGTCCACGCCGGATTGGGCGAAATGGTGGCGTTCATCGGCGTCGGCCGGCATTTCCAGATTTGGGAACCCGAGGCCGGCCGCCGCCGCATCGCCGAAGCCAGGCTGGCCGCGCGCGACCGCCGCCTGACCCTGCGTGGCGCCGGCCCGCAGCCGGAGACTTCCACGTGATCGGCCATGTCCCGGTGATGCTGCGCGAGGTGCTGGACCAGCTTGTCCCGCGCGACGGCGCCACCTACCTGGACGGCACGTTCGGCGGTGGCGGCTATGCCGACGGCATCCTGGACCGGGCGGCCTGCACGCTGTTCGCCATCGACCGCGACCCGGACGCCATCGCCCGCGGCGCCGCGTTGGCCGCCCGCCATCCCGGCCGGCTGCACCTGCTGCACGGCAGCTTCGGCGACATGATCGAGCTGGTCGGCAGCGCCGGCGTCGCCGAGCTTGACGGCATCGTGCTCGACCTCGGCGTGTCGTCGTTCCAGCTTGACGACGCCGCCCGCGGCTTCTCGTTTCGCGCCGACGGTCCGCTGGACATGCGCATGGGCCGCGACGGGCCGACCGCGTCCGACCTGGTGAACAACCTGCCCGAGGCCGAGCTGGCGGACACGCTGTACGAACTCGGCGAGGAACGCGCGTCCCGCCGCGTTGCCAAGGCCATCGTGACGGCGCGCCGCGAGGCGCCGATCCTGACGACCGGGAAGCTGGCAGAGGTGATCCGTTCCGTGCTGCCGCCGGACAAGTCCGGCCATCACCCGGCCACACGCAGCTTCCAGGCCCTGCGCATCCGGGTGAACGGCGAGCTGGGGCAGATCGGCACGGCGCTGGACAGCGCGGTCCGGTTGCTTGCGCCGGGCGGCCGGCTGGTGGTGGTCAGCTTCCACAGCCTGGAGGACCGGCTGGTGAAGCGCTTCATGACCGAGGCCGCCGGGCGCCTGCCCGCCCCGTCGCGCCACGACCCGGCCAGGCTGGCGTCGCGCGGCGCCGCGGACTTCCACCTGCTGACCCCGAAAGCCTTGCGGCCGCGCAACGACGAGACGCTGGCCAATCCCCGTGCCCGCAGCGCACGCCTTCGGGCCGTGCAGCGCCTGACAACCTCCAGCCCGCCGACCAAGGAACGACCAGCATGATCCATCCATTCACCCTGGCCTGCGCCCTGTTGGCCGTCGGCTCCGGCGCTTGGGTCTACCAGTCCAAGCACTCCGCGCAGCTGCTGGACCGCGACATCAACCGCACCATGAAGTCGGTCGACGACGCCCGCGGCCGCACCGGCATGCTGCGCGCCGAATATGCGCTGTTGAACGATCCTTCCCGGCTGCAGGAGCTCGCCGAGCAGCATCTGGCGCTGAAGACCACCTCTCCGGTGCAGTTCGCCAGGTTGGCCGACCTGTCGGGACGGCTGCCGGCGGTCGGCAGCTTCAAGCCCGTCGAGGCTGAACCGGTGATCCAGCCGATGGCCGCCCAGATGATCGCCGCCGTGGCCGCACCGCCGGCGCCGGCAATTCCCGCAGCCTTGCCGCCAGCCGCGCCGCGGGCGAAGGCGCCGGTGCGCGCCCCAAGCCCCATCGTCACTGTCGCTGCTCAGGTCACGCCCCAGAGCACGCCCGCGCCGGCAAGCGTGGTTCGTGCGGCTCCGCCGCCGCGCCTGCTTGCCGCCAGCGCGATCGAGCGCACGCCGCTGCCGCCGATCGAGCACGTGGCCGCCGCACCCCGCCCTGCCCGTGCTGCTGTCGCATACGCCCCTGCCACCTATGCGCCCGCCCCGGTCGCCTACGCACCCGCCGCCTATCGTGCGCCCGCCACTTACCAGGTGCCTGCTTATCAGGCGCCTGCCTATGGCGTGCCGGCGACCGCCGCAGGCAATGCGCTGGCGGTGGTGGCTTCCGCCCTCGGCATGGCGCGTTCGACGACCCTGACCGCCGGCGCCTACGAGCCGCGCGGAGGCGGCCGCAATTGACCAGCCGGCCAACCCCGCGACCCGACCCGCTGGCCGCAAGCCTGGCGCACCGCGTCGGCCAGCCTTTGGGCGGCGGCGGCGCGGTGCCGCGGCGCGAGGACGTGCGGGTGACGGCGCCGGACCTGGCGCGGCGGGCGGCGCTGGAACGCACCCGCGGGCGGCTGGTGCTGGCCGCCGGCGGCTTCGCGCTGCTGTTCTCCGCCCTGGTGGTCAAGCTTGCCGACGCCACCATCCTGCAGCCGATGAAGCCGAAGCCGGAAGCCGCCGTCCGCAAGCCGGAACCGCCGCCGGAGCCGGGTGCGGCCCCCGGTTCGGCCCCGGCGGCGCGCGACTTCGGCGCCCGCGTGGTGCGCGCCACCGTCACCGACCGTAACGGCGCCATCCTGGCGGTGTCGCTGCCGACCGCCAGCGTGTTCGCCAACCCGCACGAGATGATCGACCCGGCCGACGCCGCGAAGAAGCTGAAGTCCGTGCTGCCGAAGCTGGACGAGGCGCAGGTCCGCGAGCGGCTGGCCGGCGAGAAGCAGTTCGTCTACCTGGCCCGCCAGATCACGCCCCGCGAGCAGCTGGCTATCAACACGCTCGGCATCCCCGGCGTGTATTTCGAGCAGACCGAGCGCCGCCGCTACCCGCAGGGCCGGGTGGCGTCGCAGGTGATGGGCGGCGTGGATGTCGACGGCCACGGGGTCGCCGGCGTCGAGCGCTTCTTCAACGGCAAGCTGGGTTCCGATCCCGAGCCTTTGAAGCTGTCGCTGGACGTGCGCGTGCAGCAGGTGGTGCGCGACGAGCTGAGCCGCGCCATCGAAAGCTTCACCGCCATCGGCGGCTGCGGCATCGTGATGGACGTGCGCACCGGCGAGGTGCTGGCGATGGTCAGCCTGCCGGACTACGACGCCAACGACGTCGGCCACGCCACCCCCGAGCAGCGCTTCAACCGCGCGGTGACCGGCATGTACGAGCCGGGCAGCACCTTCAAGCTGCAGACCGCGGCGATGACGCTGGACACCGGCGCCGGCCAGCTGTGGAACGTCTACGACGCTTCCGGCCCGATCCGGTTCGGCCGCTTCACCATCAACGACTTCGAGGGCAAGCACCGCCCGCTGTTCTTCCCCGAGGTGATCGCCTACTCGTCCAACATCGGTGCCGCCCGCATGGCCGCCAGCGTGGGGGCGGAGCGCCAGCGCGAGTGGCACCGCAAGATGGGCATGCTAGGCCGGTTGGCCGTCGAGCTGCCCGAGGCGGCCATGCCGATCGTGCCGCATGTCGCCGCCTGGAAGGACATCGCCACCATGACCATCGGCTTCGGCCACGGCATCGCGGTCAGCCCGCTGCACGTGGTGCGCGGCACGGCGGCGGTGGCCAACGGCGGCATCGTCATGCGCCCGACCATCCTGGCCGTAGCCCCTGACGCGCCGGCGCCGACGGGCGAGCGGGTGATGAGCCAGGCGACCTCGGACATCATGCGCAAGCTGATGCGCCTGGTGGTGACGGAGGGCTTCGGCAAGCCCGCCGAGGTGCCCGGCTACTTCGTCGGCGGCAAGACCGGTACGGCGGAGAAGGCCGGCAAGGGCGGCTATAAGAGAAAGGCCAACGTGCAGGCGTTCATGAGCGTGTTCCCGATGAACGCGCCGCGCTACGCTGTCTACATGATGCTGGACGAGGCGCACGCCAACGCCAGCACCCACGGCTACGCCACCGCCGGCTGGGTGGCGGCCCCGGCGGCCGGGCGGGTGATCACGCGCATCGGGCCGATGCTGGGGCTGCTGCCCGAGACCGACAACGTGCCGGCCATCACGGCCAGCCTGGCCACGCCGCTGCAACCCGGCCGGCCGGCCAACGCGCCGGCGAACATTCCGCCGCCGCCGCACCTCCCCGCCATCGCCCGCGCGCCGGCCGGCGCCGTGCGGCCGGCCGGCTTGCCGCAGCCGGCACCTGTTCAGCAAACCCCCCGGCAGCAGGACGTGCGGACGGACCCGCGCCAACCCGTGATCGGTGACCCGCGCGAGACCGGCGTCGGGGGCCAGGCCGTTGCTGTTCGCTGACCTCATCCGCCGGATGCCGGACTTCGTGGCGTTGCCGCCCAAGGCCGTGGACGCGTGGCAGGCGGCGGCCCTGGCCGGCGGCAACCTGATCGGCATCACCGCGGATAGCCGCGAGGTGCGCCACGGCATGATCTTCGCCGCCTTGCCGGGCCTGCGCGCCGACGGGCGCCGCTTCATCGCCAGCGCGGTGGCACGGGGCGCCAGCGCGGTGCTGGCGCCGCTGGACACCGGCTGGCCCGCCGGCGTGCCGCTGCGCCCGTTGCTGGGCGACGCCGAACCGCGCCGGCGGATGGCGCTGATCGCGGCATTGTTCGCCGACCCGGCTCCGGCCACGCTGGTCGCGGTGACCGGCACCAACGGCAAGACCAGCACGGTGGAGTTCCTCCGCCAGATCTGGGCGCTGTCCGGCATCCGGGCGGCCAGCCTGGGCACCCTGGGCGTGATCGGCCCCGGGCTGGAACCCGGCCCCGGCCTGACCACGCCGGACCCGGTGGCGCTGAGCCAGGCGCTGGCGACCGCGACGCGCGCCGGCGTCAGCCACATGGCCGTGGAGGCTTCGTCGCACGGGCTGGACCAGTTCCGGCTGGACGCCCTGAACCTGGCGGCGGCGGCGTTCACCAACCTGACCCGCGACCATCTGGACTACCACCGCACGCTGGAAGCCTATCGCGCCGTCAAGCTGCGGCTGTTCCAGTCCCTGCTGCCGCCGCATGCCACCACCGTCGCCAGCACGGCGCTGGAAGCGGTCAGCCTGTCCACCCTGCGCGGCATCGCCCGAAGGCGGCGGCAGAACTTCCTGACCGTGGGCGAGGGCGGCTCCGCCATCGATCTGCTGCGCGCCGTGCCGGTGGCTGGCGGGCAGGTACTGGAATTGTCGGCGGACGGCATCCGGCACGACGTTCTGCTGAAGCTGCCCGGCCGCTTCCAGGCCGACAACGCGCTGATCGCCGCCGCCCTGGCGCGCGTCACCGGGACGGCCGGCGCACTGGGCCTGCTCGGCGGGCTTGCCGGCGTGCGCGGGCGCATGGAGCTGGCGGCGACCCTGCCGAACGGGGCTGCCGTCTATGTCGACTATGCCCACACGCCGGACGCGCTGACCTGCGTGCTGGAGGCGCTGCGCCCGCATGCGGCGGGCCGGCTGCACATCGTGTTCGGCGCCGGCGGCGACCGCGACGCCGGCAAACGCCCGTTGATGGGTCTGGCCGCGGCCAGCGCCGACCGCATCGTCGTCACCGACGACAACCCGCGCGGCGAAGATCCCGCCGCGATCCGTGCCGCCGTGCTGGTCGGCTGCCCAAGTGCCGTGGAGATCGGCGACCGCGCGCGGGCGATCGCCAGCGCCATGTCCGACCTGGGCCCGGGCGACGTGCTGGTGGTCGCCGGCAAGGGCCACGAGCAGGGCCAGACCATCGGCGCCACCGTCCATCCCTTCGACGACGCCGCCACCGTGCGCGCCCTGGCCAGCCGACCATGAGCGCGCTGTGGACCGCCCGAACGCTGCCGGCCGCGACCGGCGGCCGGCTGACCCGCCCGTTCAGTGCCACCGGCGTTTCCATCGACACCCGCACGCTGCGCCCGGGCGACCTGTTCGTGGCGCTGGTGGGCGAGCACGGCGACGGTCACGCCCATGTCGGCGCCGCGCTGGCCAAGGGTGCCGCGGGCGCCCTGGTGCATCGGCTGCCGGAAGGCCTGGACGACGATGCGCCGTTGCTGCAGGTGCCGGACACGCTGGCCGGCCTGGGCGCGCTCGCCGCCTTCGCCCGCGCCCGCTTCGGCGGCCGGCTGGTCGCCGTCACCGGCAGCGTCGGCAAGACCACCACCAAGGAGATGCTGCGCGTCATCCTGACCGCGCAGGGCAAGACCTGGGCGGCCGAGGCGTCGCACAACAACCACTGGGGCGTGCCGCTGACCCTGGCGCGGCTGCCGCCGAACCATCGCTTCTGCGTGGTCGAGATCGGCATGAACCACGCCGGCGAGATTGCTCCGCTGTCCCGCCTGGCGCGGCCGGACGTGGCGGTGATCACCAACGTCGCCGCCGCGCACATCGGCCACCTCGGCAGCATCGCGGCGATCGCTGCGGAGAAGTCGGCGATATTCGACGGCATGGGTCCGGCCGGCATCGCCGTGCTGCCGGCCGACAGCGCCCAGATCGACGTCCTGCGCGCCGCTGCACCGGGCGAGGTGGTGCTGTTCGGCACCGGGCCGGATGCGGATTTCCGGCTTGTGACCCATCACAGCGACGCCGCGTCGGTCGGGGTGCTGGCGTCCGCGAACGGGGAGATGCTGCGGTTTGCGATGGCGGCGCCCGGTGTGCACATGGCGATGAACGCCCTTGCCGCCATCGCCGCGGCCGCCGCCCTCGGCGTGGCACCCACGTCCGCCGCCGCGGCCCTGGACGGCTTCGCGCCGATCGCCGGCCGCGGTGCCCGGCGCATGATCGACGTGGCCGGCGGCAGCGCCACGCTGCTGGACGAAAGCTACAACGCCTCGGCCGTCGCCGTGCGTGCGGCGCTCGCGGTCCTGGCGTTGCAGCCGGGCACGCGCCGGGTGGCGGTGCTGGGCGACATGCTGGAGCTGGGCGAAGCGGGACCGGGCGAACATCTGGGCTTGCTGCCCGACGCGCTGGCCCATGCCGACCTGGTGTTCGCCTGCGGACCGCTTTCTCATGTGCTGTTCGATGCCCTGCCGGCGGAACGGCGCGGTGCCTGGGCGGCCGACTCGACCGTCCTGGCGCCGATCGTGGCGGCCGCCTTGCGTCCGGGCGACGCGGTGCTGGTCAAGGGCAGCCTGGGCAGCCGGATGGCGACCGTCGTGCGCGCGATCGAACGGGAACACGCCTGATGCTGTTCAACCTGTTCCGTCCCCTCGCCGACCAGGCGATCGTGTTCAACCTGTTCCGCTACCTGACCTTCCGGTCCGGTGCCGCCTGCCTGACGGCGCTGGTGCTGTCGCTGCTGTTCGGCCCGGTGCTGATCCGCTGGCTGCGCTTGGTGCAGCGCAACGGCCAGCCGATCCGCCCGGATGGGCCGGCGCGCCACCTGGTCGAGAAGAAGGGCACGCCCACCATGGGCGGCGTGCTGATCCTGGCGGCGCTGGTGTTCTCGACCCTGCTGTGGGCCGATCTGCGCAACGGCTACATCTGGGTGGCGATGGGGCTGACCCTGGGCTACGGCGTGCTCGGCTTCATCGACGACTACATCAAGCTGTCGAAGTCCAACTACAAGGGCCTGTCGGCGCGGGCCAAGCTGTACGCGCAACTGGCGCTGGGATTGGTGGCGTCCTACGCCATCAGCGAGCTGACCCGCGGGCCGCTCGGCACCGGGGTCACGGTGCCGGTGTTCAAGGACATCCTGATCCCGCTCGGCATCTTCTTCCCGATCTTCGGCATGATCGTGATGCTGGGCTTCTCCAACGCGGTGAACCTGACCGACGGGCTGGACGGGCTGGCCATCGTGCCGACCATCATCGCCGCCGGGGTGTTCGCGCTGATCGCCTATCTGGTCGGCAACCGGGTGTTCGCCGACTACCTGCAGCTGAACTTCGTGCCCGGCGCCGGCGAGCTGACGGTGTTCTGCTCGGCGTTGATCGGCGCGGGCCTGGGCTTCCTGTGGTTCAACGCGCCGCCGGCCGCGGTGTTCATGGGCGACACCGGGGCGCTGGCGCTGGGCGGCGCGCTGGGGGCCGTCGCCGTCGCCGTGAAGCACGAGATCGTGCTGGGCATCGTCGGCGGGCTGTTCGTGGTGGAGCTGGCGTCGTCGCTGATCCAGGTGTTCTGGTACAAGCGCACCGGCCGGCGGGTGTTCCTGATGGCGCCGCTGCACCACCATTTCGAGAAGAAGGGCTGGTCGGAACCCACCATCGTCATCCGTTTCTGGATCATCTCGATGATCCTCGCCCTGGTCGGGCTGGCGACGTTGAAGATCAGATGAGCTTTTCCCCCGCCATCTTCGCCGGCAAGCGCTTCGCCGTGGTCGGCCTCGGCCGCAACGGCCTGCCGGCGGCGCGCGCGCTGGCCGCCATGGGAGCTGCCGTCACCGTGTGGGACG
>JAABUT010005090.1_pt1 | contig 9955 bp, 9 predicted proteins | sample 5559281 | NCBI WGS metagenome assembly JAABUT01 (sample SAMN10711880, study PRJNA513359) | rock metagenome | isolation source: Antarctica rocks | place: Antarctica: Victoria Land, Ricker Hills nord | collected 2016-01-04 | reverse complement strand
TCTGGCCCTGGTCCCGCTGGCGACGGCGGCACCAGGCCCTGGCACGCGCGTACCACTACCGCCGCCGCGAGGCCAGCTAATTACAACTGTAGTACTAGGTTCTGTTGACGAGAATTGGTAGACTCCTCGCGGGCGACGGGTGCGTTCGACGAGGAGGGGCGATGATCCGATTCCTGCGCGAGGAGCAGTTCGAGCGGCTCTACGGGCTGCTGTGCGGCGAGGCGAAGATCCATACCAAGGAGCGGGCACGCGAGCGGACCTTCCCGGAGGCGCTGTGCTGGCTGGCCCGGAGTGGGGCGCAGTGGCGCTTGTTGCCCGCCGACTACGGTGCCTGGAACAGCGTCTACAAGCGCTTCGCGCGCTGGGACGACCTGGGGGTCTGGGAGCGCCTGCTCGCGGGCGTGGCCGACGACCCCGACATGCAGGCGGTGATGATCGACGCGACGGTGGTGCGCGCGCACGCCTGCGCGGCGGGCGCGCCCAAAAAAACGGCGGCCCGGACGCGCAGGCCCTAGGGCGCTCGCGCGGCGGCTTCGGCACGAAGATCCATGTGCTGGTCGACGCGCTGGGGAATCCGCTCCGGTTCATCCTCACCGGCGGGGCGGCGGGGGACAATCCGCAGGCCATCCCGCTCCTCGCGGGCGTACGAACGCGGGAGGTGCTCGCCGACCGGGGCTACGACGCCGACGCCACCCTCGCGTATAGCGCCGACCAGTTGCATGCCACGGCGACCATCCCGCCGCGTCAGGCGCGCACGGTGCGGCGCCCCTGCGACTACACGGCGTATAAGGAGCGCCACCTGATCGAGTGCTTCGTCGGCAAGCGCAAGCACTTCCGCCGTGTCTTCTCGCGCTTCGACAAGTACGCCAAGCGCTTCCTCGCCTTCATCCAGTTCGCCAGCGCGCTCATCTGGCTCCGCTGATCTCGTCAACAGAACCTAGTTAGAACTCGTTCCAGAGGAACTGGTTCGTGACCTCGTGGTGGAACTGGATCTCGGACGGCTTAATCAAGGTGCCGAGCTTGCGTGGCGAGCGATCCGCCGCCGCTTGCTTCAGTTCGGCGAACTTGTCGCGGATGTCCGCTCCGAGTAGATCGGCGACGTAGCTGCTGCCGCGGAACGACTCGATGGCATCCTGGATGTTGTCCGGTAGGATGCTCTCGTTGGTGCGGATGTCCGCCTTGTGCGGACCCTCCAGGCCGGTGCGGAAGAGGGTGTACAGCGCGAGGTAGGGGTTGGCGTCCGGCGCGATCGAGCGCACCTCGACGCGGGCCGACTTGCTGTTGCCGATCGGGATACGGACCATCGAGCCACGGTCGATCGCCGACGCCTTGATCTGATTTGGGGCTTCGAAGTGCGGATCGAGGCGGCGATAGGCGTTCACGCTCGGGTTGAGGATCAGGCAGATGTCGAGCGCGCTGCTGAGGATCCGCTCGACGTAGTTCCATGCCGCGCCGGAGATCCCTTCCTCGCCGGCTTCCTCGAAGAAGATGTTCGTATCGCCCTTGCCGATCGACATGTTGGTGTGCATGCCGTTGCCATTGATGCCCGTCACCGGCTTCGGCAAGAAGCTGGCGGTTTGATCCAGGCGATAGGCCGTCTGGCGGCAGATCAGCTTGTAGAGGGCGATCTGATCGGCGGCAATGGTCGCCTCGGTGTATGAGTAGTTCATCTCGAACTGGGCGGGCGCGACCTCCGGGTGGTCCTTCTCGTTCACGAAGCCCATCGCGCGCTGCACCTCGGCGGCGGTATCGATGAAGCTTCGCAGCGGGTCGCTGGGCAGGGAATGGTAGTAGCCGCTGGTGCCGATGAAGTCGAACGCGCCTTTCTGCGCATAGGCCTGCTCGGCGTAGCGACCCTGAAAGATGAAACCCTCGATCTCGTTCGAGGCGTTGCACACCAACCCTTCCTGCTCGAACTTCTGCTTGGTGAACGCTTTAAGGCGCGCGCGCATATCGGCGGGGTAGGGAGAGCCGTCACGCTCCAGCACCTCCCCGAAGACCAGCACCTTGCCCGGGGTGAAGATATCGGCAGGGAGCCAGTAGAAGGCCGACCAGTCGATGGCGAGACGCAGGTCGGACTCCGACTGCGCCGTGAAGCCGCGCACCGAGGAGCCGTCGAACGTCAGATTGTCCGCCGACTTCAGGAGGAACTTCTTATCATAGTCAAGCATGTGCAGGCGGCCTTCGAGATCGGTGAAGCAGACGGTGACCGCCTTGAGGCGCTTCTCGTCGGCCAGGTAGCGCATCCGCTCTTCCTGAATCTGGTCCGGCGCAACGCGGTTGAGGCGTTGCGTCTTCGCGTTCAGATTCAGCTCTTCGAGTTCATCATAGGAAATTTCCAGGAACTCGCGCAGGCTGCCGCTCACGTCGGTACCTCCCAATACACACATATTTCATCATTACCGCTCCGAGACGCGAAGCAATTTTAGGCGTCTGCTGTGCGGAAAAGCCATAGCGATCATGCCTAATCGGCGGGGCGTTTTTTGTGCAGAGCGCTATTTTGTAGCGATCGAGCCGCATCGTTTGTGCGAAAATTACTATAACCCCGGCGAGGCGGTGTTCACTCGTCAGTCGGCACCCACCGATCGGGGGGCAATAGGACGAGCGCTGGGCACGATGTCGAATCGCCGATCGGTGGGGAGTGCTTCCATGCGGACGAGGACGGCGTGAAGCGCCGGGACGCATCGGGCGTCGAGACCAGCATCCGCGCATTGTTGCCGACTCCACCAGGTGCCGCCATTACCAAGGAGTCCCGCGTGCGACAGCCATTGGTCTGAGAGGGCTGGTGCGACGAGCGGGCAGGCCGAGCAAGAGGCCGTTTTCTCAAGGCACACCAAGAGGAGTTGGCGTATCTTGAAAGGTTGTCGGGCGCCACGAGCCTGGGGCGCTATGCGCCGCGCCGGATCGGGCGGGGTGTGCTATGGTGCGCGGCAGCGAAGGCGATGCGGCGATACGGAAAACTGGCGCGGTTGGCGCGTGATCGCCCGTACTCTGAGGGAGTGGTGATGGGGACCGGGCCGACGACGATCATCCGTGGCGCGCGGATCGTCGATGGTAGCGGCGACCCGTGGCGCTACGGCGATGTCGCGCTCGCCGGTGACCGGATCGTGGCGCTCGCGCCGCCCGGTCGGCTCGCCGCCGAGGCCGCGACCGAGGTCATCGATGCGACCAGCCTGGTCGTCGCCCCGGGGATCATCGACATCCAGAGCCACTCGATCGTCTCGCTGATGCGCGATGGTCGCTGCCTCTCGAAGATCACCCAGGGTGTCACCACGGAGATCATGGGCGAAGTCTGGACCCCGGCACCCTTCGGCGGGCGGATCACCGACCCATTCGAGGGTGCGCCGGTCAGCACGCCGCCGGACGAGTGGCGTGCCCAGGCGCGCGAGTGGCGGCGCTTCCGCGACTGGCTGGAGACGATGCAATCCGCCGGGGTGTCGCCCAACATCGGCTCGTTCCTGGCCGGCGGCACGCTACGACAGTACGCACGCGGCCTGGAGATGGGACCGGCGAACGCCGACGAGTTGGCGACGATGCGCCGCGTCGTCGCCGAGGCGATGGCGGACGGCGCGTTCGGCGTCTCCTACGCGCTGATCTACCCCCCCGAAGCCTACGTCGAGACGGCGGAGATCGTCGAGATCTGCACGGTCGCGGCGCGCTACGGCGGTATCTACATCACGCACCTGCGCTCGGAGGGCGATGGCTTCGCCGAGGCGGTCGAGGAGGCGTTGACGATCGGCCAGGGGGCCGACATCCCGGTGGAGATCTATCACCTCAAGGCGACCGGGCGGCACAACTGGCCGAAGATGGCCGAGGTGATCGCCCGGATCGACGCCGCACGCGCGGCGGGCATCGACGTGACCGCCGACATGTACCCCTATGTCGCCTCCGGTACCGGCCTCTCGGCGGTCCTCCCCGCCTGGGCTTCCGCCGACGGCAGGCTCTTCGACAATCTGCGCGATCCGGCCACGCGCGCCCGGATCGCGGCGGCGATGGTCGCCCCCGCCGGGTCCGTCAACGCGCCAGGGTTGCGGCGCGACCCGGCGGAGATCATGCCGGTCGGCTTCCATCTCCCCGAACACCAGGGCTACGTCGGGCAGCGCCTCGCGCAGATCGCGGCGGCGCGCGGCCAGGAATGGCACGAGGCGGCGATCGACCTCCTCGCCGCCGAGGGGCAGCGGATCAGCACGATGTACTTCTCGATGTCCGAGGAGAATCTGGCGACCCAACTCCGCCAGCCGTGGATCAAGGTGGCGACCGATGCGGGCGGCATCGATCCGGCCTGGGCGGTCGGCCCCACCCATCCGCGCGCCTACGGCACCTTCCCGCGCGTCCTCGGCAAGTACGTGCGCGAAGACGCTGTCCTCACGCTGGAGGATGCCGTGCGGAAGATGACCAGCGCGGTGGCGGCCCGACTCGGCCTTCGCGATCGCGGCGTGCTGCGCGAGGGACACTACGCCGACGTGATCCTTTTCGACCCGGCGACGATCGGCGACCGCGCGACCTTCGCCGATTCCCATCAACTCTCGGTCGGCGTGCGCGACGTCTGGGTCAACGGCGCGCGCGTCCTGCGCGCCGGCATGCACACCGGGGCGACACCGGGCCGCATCGTCGGCGGTGCCGGGCAACGCTAAGGCCGCGCTACCGTGCCCGGCACCGGCGCGTCATCTTGTGGCCGCCCCTGTCGGCCCTGGACTTGACAATGCCGCCCTCGCCTTTACGATCGGCAATGGTCGAGCTACTCGATCGACACCCTGGCACGGACTTCGGGCCATCGACATCATGCGGAGAGGGGCGATGGGAGGAATCGGGGAAGCGCTCGGTCAGGGGGTACGGGAGCTCCTCGCGGCTCACCCGCTGTGGGCAATCGCGACGATCATGTTCGTGGAGGAACTGGGTATTCCCAGTCCGGTGCCGAGCGATCTGCTGATGCTGCTGGCGGGCATCGGGATCCGACAGGGCACGTACCCTTTCTGGCTCGTACTCCTGGCGGAGGAAGCCGCGACATTGCTCGGCACGACCGGGCTCTACCTCTTCACGCGCCGGGTCGGTCGGTCGGCGGTGGAGCAGTATGGCTGGCTCCTCCACATCGGACCGACCAGCCTGGCGCGCGCCGAAGAGGTCCTCCAGCGCTCGGGCTGGCGCGCGATCCTGCTCGGGCGGCTGGTGCCGGGTCTCCGGATCGTTACCCCCCTCGCGGCGGGGGTCTGTGGCGTCCCCTTTCGCCAGTTCTTTCCCGCCGTCGCGGTCGGGGCACTGCTGTATATCCTCGCCTTCAACCTCCTCGGCTTCGCGGTGGGACCCGCAGCGATCATCCTCTTCGAGCGGGTGGCCCTGCCGACCGGTGCCCTCCTGTCGCTGGTATGCGTCGCCCTGATCGTTTTCCTCATCCGCAACGCCAAGCGCGAGTTGCCGACGCTGGCGCGCGGCGGCGACGCCGCCGCCGTGGCCTCCCGCCTCGACGGCTTGCTCGCCGGGTTGATCGCGCTCCTGGCGACCAATGGTATCGTGGGTGTCGTCGGCTTCGCGGCACGGCCATTCGGGATCGATTTGCCCCTCGGCGCGGAGGAAGTGGGGACAGGGCTGCGGCTGCTCCTCGGGGGGCCGGTTTTCCTGCTCGTGGCGAGTATCCTCGGGGTCATCGACGAGCACCTGGGCACTGAGCAGTTGCCGTGGGTCGTTCGCAGCGTTGTACTGGCGGCGTTCCCACTCGCCATAACCCTCGTCCTGGCACTGCTGGCCGGGCGTGGGCTTGTCCCGCTCGCGACGCGCGACGGTGCCTATCTGGTCGCCATCGAGGTCGTGCGCTGGGCGGCGTTCGGCGTCGCCCTCGGCGAACTGCTCCCCCTCGACGCTCGCCTGCACCAACCGCTCTCCGAGGGGGCGGGACACGCCTGACGCCGCCGCCGGGTCGCCGAGCGCTATCCCGCGCCGACGTCCGTCCGGGTTCTGCCTATGCGAGTGCGAGCCGACGTGGCGTATCAGTCACTCTTGAGTGACTCGAGCATCGCCCGCGCCACACCCGCGCGCGGACTCGCGGCCACGACGGTCGCCCGTGCGTCGGCGGCGGTGAGGCGCACGACCCAAACGACCTCGCGGCTCCCATTCGTCGGCGATGGTGCCTGCCAGCTCGGCGTCACGCGCACGCTGCGCCCCGGCAGATGCCCGATCGTTTGTCGCTCCGGCCCCGCCACGATCGCGCCGTCCGAAAGCCGCAAAGTCACCTCGACCGGGCGCGCGATCTGGGTCACGATCGCCTGCTCGCTGATGTTGGTCGGTAAGAAGCCGTCGTTGGCGACGCGCGCGACGATCCGCCGCAACCCCGGCTCGCCAGCGATCAACTCGACCCGCGTCTCTGCGATGATCAGGCGCGGCATAGTGCGCGCCAGGTAGAAGGTCCAGGGGGCGTGGCGCTCGCAAATCTCGCGCAGATAGGCGGGCGGGGCATTCTGCATCGTGAATTTGTAGGTCCAGCCGCCGATCTCGACCGGGCCGAGCTGCGGGTGATCGAACGCGCGCCACGGGGTGAACTCCCTGCCGCCGAGTTCGCGATCGTTCCAGGCCAGCAGTTTAACGCCGTCCGCCTCGTCCTGGGCGGCGGTCGGATGGACCGGATCGCCGTCGCCACGGCGTATCCCTGCCGCCTCCGCCATGTTCCAGAGTTCCGGCACCCAGCCGTAGATCCCGAGCTGGTTATAGCCCCAGTCCATCATCGAGCCGAAGCGCGCGGTCTTCGTCGGCTCGTGGAAGCTCTGGTGGAGCGGCTGCCCGGTCAGCATCGTGAAGCCCTGCGAGAGGATGCGGTAGTCGCCGACGAGATCGTCGTGCGGGTAGTCGCCCAACGAGCGACTCGATGGCAGGACGTAGCAGAAGGCGCCGTGCGTGTGATAGTTGACGATCAGGGCGATGTTCGGGTGCGCCAGGACGAAGTCGACCCCGTCGCGCGTCTCCGGCGGGTAGAGCGGATATGGCCCCGCGCCCGATTGGCGATGCTCCGGCTGCCAGTTGTGCGGGTAGGAGCGATTGAAGTCGAGGCCCCAGTAGGCGGGCGCATTTGTAATCGTGCGCGGATCGAGCGGCCCGGTCGCGGGGTCGTGCGTTACCAACCCCTCGGTGTAGAGGCGATAGTAGCTGCCGCCTGACTCGTCTTCGCGTCGCCGGATCAGCAGGCGCGGATCCTGTGCGCTCGCGCGCCACTCGCCGGACGGGTCGGCGATGCGCATCTGCGCGATCGCGCCGTCGCCATCGATGTCCTCGGGGTACAAGCCGGGCGAGCGTTCCGTCGTGGGGTGGGCGCGCGGGGTCGAGCGGAGGGTGTACGGCGTAGTCAGATAGAACTCGACGCCATCCGGCGAGACGATCGGGCGGATATAGAAGGTGTAGCGCGCCAGCAGCTCGGCCAGCGCCGCATCGTCCGCCCGCCCGGTCAGCAGGTGCCAGATCGTGTAGAGGCAGACCATCGCCCCAGTCACTTCCCCGGCATGGTGGTTGCCATCGATGTAGATGGCGGGCTTCGTCTCGGGCGCGCCGGTCGTCCGGTCGGTCAGCGTCATCACCCAGAGCGGTCGCCCCTCGAAACTGCTACCGATGCTCTCCAGGGTGGCGTAGCCGGGATGCGCCGCGACGAGCGCTTGTAACTCCGCTTCCATCTCCTGCGGGCGGAGATAGCGCGTGAACCCCGCCGCCGGTGCCGTCGTCATCGTCGCCTCCTCATCGCTCATCGCGTCGCTGCATCGCTCGTTCCTATTCCGACCCCGTCGCTCTCAGCCCTGCCGCCCGACCAGCGGATCGGCGTGTCGATGGACGAGTAACCACGCCTCCCCCTCGCGGCGATAGAGGTGCGTGACGCGCAAGGTCCGGTTGCTGTGATATTCGAGGAGGACGGTGCAAGCGAGATCCGTGCCCACCGTGCAGGATAGACGCTCGATCGGTGCCGCCTCCATCGCAATTCCCTGCGCGGCCCACCAGCGCCAGCGCTCGCGTACCGCCTCGGGTCCCTGTTCGACGCCGCCACGGGCGTTCATCGTGCTCGCGTCCGCCCCTTGCGACCAATGGCCCAGCAGGATTGGTAAGGCAGCTTCATCCAGATGCAGACGCCGGAGAGTCGCGTAGAACGCTTCCTCCGTTGCGATGACCTCGGCTTCAACCTCGTTTGCCATACCCGTTTACTCCCTCTTCGTATCGCTCGCTGGGCGAGATCGCCGGCCCGCGTCGCCATGTTATCCTAACAGAGCACGATGCAGGCCAGATCACGAAGACCGTGCGAACGGATGTTGATAGGAGGCGGGACGAATGCCACGGATCGATGCGGGCGGGGTCGAACTCTTCTACGAGTCGGTCGGTGCTGGTCCGGTGCTGGTCTTGCAAGCGCACCACCACATCGCCTGGATGCCCTACCAGATCCCCTACTTCTCGCAGTTCTACCGAGTGATCACCTTCGATCGGCGTGGTACCGGGCGCTCGGCCACGCCACCGGGCGAGTGGGCCGCCGCCGATTGCGCCCGCGACGCGAAGAACTTGCTCGATGCCCTCGGGGTCGAGCGCGCGATCGTCGGTGGGGCATCGCTCGGCGGGGTGATCAGCTGCCAGTTCGGCCTCGATTATCCCGAGCGCGCCCTGGCGCTGATCATCGGGCACACCGTCCCCTACCTCTGGCCACTCGGCGCGAGCTGGCTCGACGATCAGGTCACCGCCGCCTCGCGCAGCGAACCGGCGGTCGTCGGCCAGCCACGTTCCTACGAATGGGAAGAGGACGGGCCACCGACGAGCGACCCCGCCTTTCGTGGCACCCCGGCGGCTGCCTTCGCCGCGACCCTGCAATCGGGACTCGGCGGCACGCCGGAGGCGGCGGTGCAGGGCCTGAAGGTGCTGGCCTCGTGGGATATGCGCCCGCGCTATCCCGAACTGAACCGCCTGGACGTGCCGACGCTCGTGATCGTCGGCGGCCACGAGCCGCAGAAGACGATCGAGCTCTCCTACGAATGGCACCAGCAGATCAAAGGGAGCGAGTACGCCATCCTGCCCGATGCCTATCACGGCGCGGCGCGCGAGCAGCCGGTCGCCTGGAATGCGGCGGTACACGGCTTCTTGCGGCGACATGGCCTGTAGCGGACGGGGGGCGACGGGCGGCGCGTGATGGGGAACGACCTCGACGCGCGGCAGGAGCGGCTCACGCTGGCCCTCTACGGGGGGGCGCTGGCCGCGCTCGGCTTTCTCGTCGCCGCCTTCCTCTTCTACCTGCAAGTCATCCTGCCCTTATTCGGTCAACTCGGCGCGCTCCAGGGCGATCCGAGCCTCACCGGGGGCGGTGCCGTGATCATCGATCCGTCGAGCGACCCGTCGATGGTGAGCACGGCGACAGTCGTGGCCGACAGCGGGGCAGCGATCTCGCCCCCGCCCACCACCACGGCGGAACCGGCCACGCCACGTACCCAGTTCTTCCTGCTCCTCGCCGCGACCTTGCCCGGTGCGGCGATGGTCGGATGGGCCTTGTGCGCCTCCTGGCGGCGTGGGGTGCTGCTGGTCGTGGCGGCGCACCTCCTCCTCGCGTTGATCGGCTTCGTCTGGGTGACGCCGCAATCCGGTGGGCTGGAATTCCTCCTACCCCTCTATCTCTTGCCAGTCATGCTCGTCCCGGTATTGCTCGTGCCGCAGCGGATCACCCCCTCATTCTTCCTCACGCCCCTCCTCGCGCTCCTGGGAATCCTCCTGATGCTCCAGGTCGGCTGGTGGGCTGTGCCGCTCGCCTGGGTTGTGCTGCCGATCGCGGGCGCGATCGTCGCCGCGCGCGCCGGCACGGTCGTGGCGGCGCTGTAGCGTCGGGCGGCGTGCGGCACTATACTTACGTCAAGATGATAAGAGAGCGTGACCTCCTCGCCACCGCGTCCACGACCGATACCGCGCTGCTCGCGCCGATCCCCGATCTGGCTGCGCCCGACGCGCCGTTCGGCATCTA
>JAABUT010005089.1_pt1 | contig 9957 bp, 7 predicted proteins | sample 5559281 | NCBI WGS metagenome assembly JAABUT01 (sample SAMN10711880, study PRJNA513359) | rock metagenome | isolation source: Antarctica rocks | place: Antarctica: Victoria Land, Ricker Hills nord | collected 2016-01-04 | reverse complement strand
ACAGGGTGTTCTCGCTGGCGAACCACGCCGCGAAGACGACGGCGAGCACGACCGCGAAGACGACCGTCGTCGTGGTCAGGCTGATCCCGACGTTGTCGATGAGGTTGTCGGTGATGAGGGTTCCGACCACGCTGACCAGCACGACGGCGAGCCAGTAGAGGCCGGGAATGTAGCGGCGGCTGCGGAACTGCACGACCAGCACCGCGGCTAGGAGGGCCGCCATCACCAGCGACGTGCCGTTCAGTCCGAAGCCCAGCGTGGTGTTCAGGTAGTCGGCGGCGGTCTCTCCGACCGTCGTACACAGCACCTTGATGACCCAGAAGTAGAGGGTGACCTCAGGCACCTTGTTGAGCAGCTGGCGGCCGCGTCCGAGGCCAGGGGCCACGCGTTGGGAGGTGGTCATCGGGGCAGCCTGGCCGGGGCCAGGTGTGAGGAGCGTGTGGCCGGGTGCGTTCATGCCCCTCACACCGGCAGTGCCAGACGCTTGCGTGGTGACTCTCCCCAGGCACCTCCGACGGTCCGGGCCCGCTGCGGTCGCGCTGCTGGTCGGCGCGGTCGCTCTGACGGGCTGCGGCTCGGGAGGCGGCGGCACCGCAGCCCGAGGGTCGCCGGCTGCCACTCCTCCCGCCGCCCCGACCGCGAGCCCAACCACCATGCCAACCACCATGCCGAGCGCCGTGCCGAGCACCGCTGGCGAGGGCGCGACGAGCAGCGCCGCTGGAGCACCGGCGCAGGTGCCCGCACCGGTGGAGAGCAATCCGGTCGGTGACATCCCCGACACGGTCGGCTTCGTCGTCTTCACCGACCCGGCGAAGGCCTTCGAGCTCAAGCACCCGGAGGGCTGGGTGCAGGTGCCGACGGTCTCGGGCGTCTCCTTCACCGACAAGCTCGACAGCATCACGCTGACCATCACCGCGGCGACCGGCGGCGTGACGCCGGAGTCCTTCCGCAGTGCCGAGCTGGCTGCCCTGGGGGCGGCGCAGCCGGCGTTCGCGCTGACCTCGGTCGAGGCGACGACGTTGCCTGCCGGAAGCGGGGTGTTGGTGCGTTACCTGCGCAACTCCGCACCCGACCCGGTCACCAGCAAGCAGCACCGCGACGAAGTGCTGCGCTACGAGGTGGTCAAGGCTGGCAAGCGGGCCGTGCTCGAGCTCGCCGACCCGGTGGGTGCGGACAACGTCGACGCGTTCCGCACCGTCGCGCAGAGCCTGCGGCTGACGTGACGGCGCCGGCGGCGGTGCTCGACGCGCGCGGGCTGCACCGTTTCTATCGCACCGGCGAGGAGGAGGTCGCGGCGCTGCGGGACGTCTCGCTCGACCTGCGTCCCGGGGAGCTGGTCGCCGTGACGGGTCGCTCGGGTTCCGGCAAGTCGACGTTGCTGGGTCTGCTCGCCGGGCTCGACGACCCCGACGGTGGGCGGGTCACGGTGGCCGGTGAGCGTCTGTCGCACCGGCCGGCCCGCGTCCAGGCCGCGCTGCGCGCGGCGCACATCGGGGTGCTCACGCAGGTGTCCGGGCTGGTCGGTCACCTCGACGTCGCGGGCAACGTGGAGCTCGCCGCCCGCGTGCGGTCCGGGGGCAAGGCTCGCGGAAGACGTGCTCGTGAGCGCCGGGGTACGCCGAAGAGCCCGCGCGGGCGCGCCGCGGCGATGGAGCTGTTGGAGCGGGTCGGGCTCGCCCACCGGGCCGGGGCGCTGCCGCAGCAGCTGTCCGGCGGGGAGACGGCGCGCGCGGGGCTTGCGGTAGCGCTGGCCGGTCAGCCCACGCTCCTGCTTGCCGACGAGCCCACCGCCGAGGTGAGCCGGCAGGAGGAGGGGCTGCTGCTGGCCGCCCTGCGCCGCCTGGTGCCCCCTGGCGGCGGTGTCGTCGTGGTCACGCACAGCCCGGCGGTCGCCGCGGCCGCCGACCGCGTCGTGCACCTCGCCGACGGCCGAGTCACCGCGTGACCTCGCCGGCCGCCGATGCCCCGGCACTCGCGCAGGTCCCGCTGGCCGGGCACACGGCTGCGCTCGTGCAGGCCGATGCGGTCACGGTGGCCTTCCACGGCCGGCACGTCGCCGGGCCGCTCACCCTGGCCGTGCTCGGGGGGGACCGGGTGGCCCTGACCGGCCGATCGGGCAGCGGCAAGACGAGCCTCCTGCTCGCGCTCGCCGGGCAACTGACGCCGGCGTCGGGCACGGTGGACTGGCCAGGGCTGTCAGCCGACCGGCGGGAGCGGGCCCGGCAGGTCGCCCTCGTGCTGCAGGCACCGTCGCTGTTGCCCGACCTCACCGCCGCCGAAAATGTGGCCCTGCCGCTGCGCCTGGCCGGCTGGTCCCGGATCGACGCGGGACGGGCGACCAGGGCCGCGCTGGATCTCCTGCTGCTGCCCGAGCGAGCCTGCGGCGCGCTGCCCGCCGACCTCTCCGGCGGCCAGCAGCAGCGGGTGGCTTGCGCCCGCGCGCTGGCCGGCGGCCCGGACCTCCTGCTCGCCGACGAGCCGACCGGCGCCCAGGACTCCGCGACCGGCGCCGCCGTCGTCGCCGCCCTGCTCGCCGCGCAGTCGCGCCCGGGCTGCGCGCTCGTCGTGGCAACGCACGACCCAGAGGTCGCCGCCGCGCTGCCCCTGCGCTGGCGTCTGGACGCGCCCCCCGACGCGCCCGGCGACGTCGCACTCCAGCCAGGGACCGCCGGGCAGGTGCCGGCGTGATGACCCTGCTGTGGCTGCGCGGGCTGCTGCGGCACCGGGCGGGCACCAGCCTGCTCGCCGCGCTGAGCCTCGCGGCCGTCGTCGGTTATGTCGCCGGTCTGGTCGGTTTCGCCAGCGCCACCACGGCAGGGTTGACCCGCAAGGCCGCCGCGAGCGTCGGGGTCGACTGGCAGGTCCAGGTCGCGCCCGGCGGCGACCCGGTCGCCGCCGGGGCCGCCGCACGAGCGCTGCCAGGCGTACGGGCCGTGCTGGAGGTCCGCCGGGCCCGCGTGCCCGGCCTGACCGCCACCACGGCCTCGGGCACCCGGACGACGGGAAGCGCGGTGCTCGTCGCGCTTCCCCCGGGCTATGCCGAGGCCGCCCCCGGTGAGGTGCGCCCGCTGCTCGGTGCCCGCACCGGGGTGCTTGTCGTCCAGCAGACCGCGGCCAACCTCGCCGTCGGCGTCGGGGACGCGGTGACCGTCCTCGGGGCACCCGGCAGCACAGGGACCATGGGCAGCACGGCGCAGGCCACCCTCACGGTGGCCGGCGTCGTCGACCTGCCGATGGCCGACTCCTTCTTCCAGGCCGTCGGCGCCCCGGCCGGGGCTAGCGCGACCGCGCCGCCGGACAACGTCCTCGTGGTGCCGGCGGCGACCTTCGACCGGCTCACGACCGGCTCGTCGTCGGTCCTCACCCAGGAGCACGTCCGCTTCGACCACGCCCTGCTGCCGCGTGACCCGGCCGCGGCCGCGGACGAGGTCAGCCGTCGGGCCAACCGCTATCAGGCCGACCTCGCCGGCGGCGTCGGAGTCGGGGACAACCTCGCGACGGCGCTGTACGGCGCCCGCTCCGACGCCCTCTACGCGCAGCTGCTGCTGCTGCTCCTCGGCGTACCCGCGCTGGGCGTCGCAGTGACGGTCACCGCCCTGGTGCTCGGGTTGCGCGGCGCCCAGCGGCGGCGGGAGCGCTCGCTGCTGCGCCTGCGGGGCGCGGGCGCGGGGCGACTTGTCCGGCTCGCGGCGGTCGAGGCCGCCCTCCTGCTCGCCGGCGGGGTGGTGCTGGGTGTGCCCGTGGCACTGACCTGCGCACGCCTGACCGGCGGACCCGCCCGGGTCTCACCGGGGCAGCTCGCCTCCGGTGTCGCCGTCGCGGCCGCCGCGGTGCTGCTCGCCCTGCTGCTCCCGGTGCGCCGCGAGGCCACCGGCGGCGGGAACCCCCTGGCTCCGGGGCTCGCGCCCCGCCCCAGCACGCGGACCCCACTCCCGCTGCGGCTCGGCTTCGACGTGGTCCTACTCGGCGTGGCCGCCGTCATCTTCGCGCTCACCGCCTCGGGCGGCTACGCCCTCGTCGTCGCCCCGGAGGGCGTCACCGTCTCCTCGGTGAACTACGCCGCCCTGCTCGCCCCCGCGGCCGCGTGGCCGGGTCTCGCGCTGCTCGTCTGGCGCCTCACCGGGCTCGCCGGGCGCCTGCCGTCCTGGTGGTGGGGGCGGCGCCGCGGGGCCACCGGCGCAGCGGCACCGGAGATCACCGCGGCTGCCCTGAGCCGGCGGCGGCACCCCCTCGGCGCCGGCGCCGCCGCGCTCGCCGTCGCCGTCGGCGTCACGCTGGCGACGGCGGCCTTCACCACGACATACGACGGGCAGGCGCGCCTCGACGTGGCCCTGACCGTGGGCGCCGACGCCTCCGTCACCGCGCCCCCCGATCAGTCCGTGCCAGCGCCGACCGACCCACGCGTGACCGGAGCGCACGGCGTGCGGGGGGTCGAGCCGCTGGTGCACCGGTTCGCCTACGTCGGACCGGATCTGCAGGACGTCTACGGCGTGCGCACCGCCAGCATCGCCGCGGTGGCCCCCCTGCAGGACGGCTTCGTCCCCGGCAGCACCGTACGCGGGGCGCTGGCGGCGCTCGCGGGCCGCCCCGATGCCGTGCTGCTCAGCGCGGAAACCCTCAAGGACTACCAGCTCGCCGTCGGCGACACCGTCCGGCTTCGGCTGCAGGTGGGCCCGACCAAGAGCTACGCGCCGGTCACGTTCCACGTCGCCGGCCAGGTCAAGGAGTTCCCGACCGCACCGAAGGACAGCTTCATCATCGCCAACGCCGACTACCTCGGGCAGGTCACCGGCGACGCCACCGTGAGCACCCTGCTCATCGCCAGCAGCGATCCCACCGCGACCGCTGCCGGGCTGCGCGCCACCCTGCCCCCGTCGCTGCGCGTGCAGGACGTCGTCTCCGGACGGCAGACCGTCACCACCGCGAGCGGGCTCGCCGCCAGCGACCTGTCCGGGCTCGCCCGGCTCAACGCGGTCGCCGGGGTCGGCCTCGCGGTCGTGGTCGCCGTCCTGGTGCTGCTGCGGGGAGCGCTCTCCCGGCGCCGCGGGCTCGCGGTCCTGACCGCGCTGGGTGCGAACGCCCGGCAGCGCGGCGGCTTCCTGCGCCGGGAGAGCCACCTGTTGCTGCTGGGTGGACTGCTCGGCGGCGTCGGGGCGGCGCTGCTGATGACCGCTCTGCTCATCAAGGTCCTGACCGGAGTCTTCGACCCGCCCCCGGATCACCTCGCCGTACCGCTGGTCTTCTGTGCCCTCGTCCTGCTCGGCGTCGGGCTCGCGGTGGAGTTGGTGCGGATTGTGTCGGTACGGCGCCTCGGCGGCGGCGGGGCGCTCGCACTGCGCGGGGAGTGACGAGGGCCGCGACGCCGTGCGCCGCGGGTCCGCAGGGAGGCTGGAAGATGAAGGTGCCGCAGAGGCTGCCCACCCGGGCCGGCGCCGGTTGCGCACAGAGGGGGCCGCGGTGACAGTCGATCTCCCCCTGCGCGTGGACGCCGACGCACCAGGGCCTCCGACGCCGGCCACGGGTCTCACCGCCGCCGAGGTCGCGCAGCGGGTGACCGCCGGCAGGACCAACCACGTCGACCTGCCCACGAGCCGCACGGTCGGCGCCATTCTGCGATCCAACCTCGTGACGTTCTTCAATGGCCTGCTCGTCGTCCTCTTCCTGATCACACTGGCGACAGGGCGGTGGCAGAACGGCCTGTTCGGGACGGTGATCCTGGCCAACGCCGCGATCGGCATCGTCGCCGAGCTCCGGGCCAAGGCGACGCTGGACCGCCTCGCCGTGCTGAACTCTCCGCACGCCCGAGTGGTCCGGGACGGGACCACCGCCGAGGTCGCGGTCGGGGACGTCGTGGCCGAGGACCTGATCGACGTCCGTGCGGGCGACCAGGTCCCCGCCGACGGCGTCGTCACCGGCAGCGACGGACTCGAAGTCGACGAGTCCCTGCTCACCGGGGAGTCCGACCCTGTGCTCAAGACGTCCGGTGAGCAGGTCCGGTCCGGCTCGTTCGTGGTCGCCGGTCACGGCCGCTTCCAGGTGACGGCCGTGGGCGCCGAGGGTTACGCCGCGCGCCTGGCCGCCGATGCCCGCAGATTCACCGTGACCGCCTCCGAGCTCGTGTCGTCCACCAACCGGATCCTGCGCGGCATCTCCGCGCTGCTGCTGCTCGTCGGGCCGGTGCTGCTGTGGAGCCAGTTCCGCAGCAAGGACAACCACGGCTGGCAGGAGGCGGTCACCGGGACGGTCGCCGGCCTGGTCGGCATGGTCCCGGAGGGGTTGGTCCTGCTGACCAGCCTGGCGTTCCTGCTCGCGACGGTCTCCCTGGCCCGACGGCAGACGCTCGTGCAGGAACTGCCCGCCGTGGAGGCCCTCGCCCGCGTCGACGTCGTGTGTCTGGACAAGACCGGCACCCTGACCTACGGCGACATCGCCTTCGAGCGCCTCCAGCTGGTGGGCGACCGACCCGAGCCCGAGGTGGGACAGGCCCTGGGCCTGCTGGCGGACGCCACGGGTGGGAACGCGACGGCGACCGCGGTGGCCACAGCCTTCCCCGAAACCCAGTGGCGCCGGACCGGCGGCATCCCGTTCAGCTCCGCGCGCAAGTGGTCCGCGGTGACGGCGGCGGGGCACGGCACCTGGGTGCTGGGGGCGCCGGAGCTGGTGCTCGCCGCGTCGGGAGATGCTGCCGCGGAGCACGCCCGCACCGCTGCGCAGGAGGTCGCGGCGACGGGCAAGCGGGTCCTGTTGCTCGCCCGGGCCGACTCGGCGGCGGCACCGGATCCCCATGCCGACAGCGCACTTCCCGCCGATGCGGCGCTCCCCTCGGGGCTAGCTCCCGTCGCGCTGCTGGTGCTGGCTGAGCGGGTCCGGGAAGACGCGGCGGAAGCCTTGGCGTTCTTCACGGCCCAGGGGGTCACGCTCAAGGTCATCTCCGGTGACGACCCGCGGACGGTGGCGGCGGTGGCGAGCGCGGTGGGGATCGCCGGCGCCGAGGACCCGGTGGACGCCAGGACCCTGCCCGAGGACGCCGCCGAGCTCGCCGACGTGGTGGAGCGAGCCTCGGTGTTCGGCCGGGTGACCCCCCAGCAGAAGCGCGCGGTCGTCGCCGCGCTGCAACGGCGCGGCCACACGGTGGCGATGACCGGTGACGGCGTCAACGACGCACTCGCGCTCAAGGACGCCGACATCGGCATCGCGATGGGCAACGGCTCCCCGGCGACGCGTGCGGTCGCGCAACTCGTGCTGCTCGACGGACGGTTCGCACGGCTGCCCGGCGTGGTCGCGGAGGGCCGCCGGGTCATCGCCAACATCGAGCGAGCCGCGAATCTGTTCCTGGCCAAGAACGCCTATTCGCTGGTCCTCGCCCTCATCGCTGCCGCGACCCTCGGCGCCTACCCGCTGGCACCGATCCAGCTCACCCTGATCTCGACGCTGACGATCGGTGTCCCCGGGTTCGTGTTGGCACTGGCGCCCAACACGCGGCGCTACGTGCCGGGCTTCGTGCCCCGGGTGCTGGGCTTCTCCGTCCCCGTCGGCGTCGTGATCGGTCTCAGCGCCTTCCTCGGCTTCCGCGTGACACGGACGCTCGGCTCCGGAGCCGGCGTGGCAGAGGGGCGTACGACGGCCACGATCGTGCTGCTGACCTGCTCGCTGTGGACGGTCGTCGTCCTCGCCCGCCCGCTGACCGGGATCAAGGCGGCACTGGTCGCGGCCCTGGTGGCAGCGAGCGCCGTCGTCGTGGCCGTTCCCCCGATCGGCCACGGTCTCTTCCTGTTCTCGACGACGGCCGTGGACGTCGCCGTAGGGGTCGTGGTCGGTGCAGGCGGGGCGGTGTTGGTCGAGATCACCCACCGCACCGTGACCGCACGACGCGCGCATGCCGGGACGCAGACGGCGGCCCCGCACTAAACCGCGCCCGTCCACCCTCGGGCACGGCCGCCGACGACCCGCGACAGCGGCACCGACGCCGCGGCGAGCAGCGCGCCGCCGAGCAACCAGCCGGCGAGGACGTCGGTGCCCCAGTGCACCCCGAGATAGACCCGGCTCGCCCCGACGAGGGCAGCAACCAGTGCGGCCGGTCCGGCCAGCGCGACGCCGACGGGCCACCGGGTGCGTTGCCGCCTCGCGGTGACGTCGCCGGCTCGGCGCGCCCGCAGCAGCACCAACGTGATGGCCGCAAGACCCCACCCCAGCGTGGCGCTCGTGGTGTGCCCGGAGGGAAAGGCCGAGCCCGCCGCCGCCGCCGCCCGGGTGACCGCCGGCGGCCGCGGGCGGGCCACGGCGAGCATGACGAGGTCGCGGACGAGCTGGCCGCCCAGGAGCAGCAGCACAGGGGTGAGCGCGGCCATCCGATGCCCTGTCGCGCGCCAGACGAGCAGGCCCACCAGCACCAGCAGGGGCAGCAACACGGCACCGGAGCCCAGCGTCGTGACGGCCCGCGCGAGCCGCAGGCCGGTGCTGGTCCGAGCATCGAGCGCCGTGGCGAGGAGTCGGTCGTCGACGCCGAGGGGTCGCCGCCCGTTCGCGACGACGACCGCGAGCAGCGCGAGGAACCCCGCGGTCAGGACGCCCGCCGTCACGAGGGCCTGCCGCCGCGGAGGATCCCCCGCCCCGGCCCCGCTCACGTCGCGACCCGCACGCCTCGCCGGAGTCGCTGGACCACACTGGCGAGCGAACACACCGCGACGCTGGCCAACAGGACGAGGAGCCGGGCGGCCGGCCCGTCATCGACGTCCACCCGGCTCATCGCCGCCACCGCGACCACGGCGGGGAGCAGTCCGTAGAGGCCGCCGATGACGGCTGCGCCCGCGAGGGCGCCGGCAGGCACCGTCGCCGCCGCGCTAGCCGGCGGGGCGTCATCGCCGGCCGCCGGGACGGCATCCTCCGCGCGGGCCAACCTGACCACACCGACCGTCACCAGCGCGACCGAGACCAGGTCGGCCACAACGGCGAGCGGCGAGAAGATCAGCGGCTCGCCGAGCAGGCTCGACGCCAGCACGACCGACAGCACGGGGTCTGTCACGGTGAGGGCCGGCAGCGCCTGGCCAAGGCTGCCGACCTGGAAGGCGGCCTGCGACAGGCCCAGGCCGAGCACACCGAGAGCGACGGCGCCGACCAGCGCGGCCAGCCCCGGACCTGTCACGACCGCGGACCACCCGGCCGCGGCGCGGCGCAGACCCAGGTCCTCCAGCAGGACGGACCCGACCGCGAAGCCACACCCGGCCAGGCCGCCGAGCAGCGCAGCGCGGACCGGGGGCGCCAGGGTACGGGCGAGCAGCGTCCCGCCGCCGAGCGCGACCAGCGTGACAGCGGACAGCAGCCCGGCTGTCGCACCGGAGAGGGTGGTGACGCCACCGGGGGCGCGGGCCAGGCCGAGGAACAGGGCGAGCCCGGCCACGACCGCGAGGGCGGCGAGCAGATCCCCTCGGGTGGTACGGCGGCGGGCGAGCAGACCGGCCAGCGGGAGGGCATAGAGCAGCCCGGTGACCTGGAGCGGCTGCACGAGCGTGACCGGTCCGAGGCCGAGCGCGAGGACGTGCAGCCCCAACCCCGCGAGATCGGCCACCGTGCCCGCCACCCACAGCGGGCGGCGTACCAACGCGATCATCCCGCCCACCGCGACGGTGTTGCCGGCACTGCTGCGCCGGGCCTCGTGGTGTTGCAGGGCCGAGGCCGTCGCATAACAGGCGGCCGTGGCAAGCGCCGCGGGAACCGCAAGCGCGCTGCTGCTCACGCCGGCGCTCCCCGCCCGGGGGCCGGGCGCATCCACACGAGCGGTCGGGTGGTCACAGATCTCTCCTTAGAACTGCGGTGGTGAGCGCGTGCCCCCACGATGCCGCCCCGGCGGTGTGCCGATCATGTGACCGACGCGGACGGCTCACATGCCGCGCTCATCCCCGGCCCACGTGGCGGCACGCACGATGGCCTCATGACCGTCACCCAGTCCGGGCTCCCCGC
>JAABUT010005088.1_pt1 | contig 9962 bp, 5 predicted proteins | sample 5559281 | NCBI WGS metagenome assembly JAABUT01 (sample SAMN10711880, study PRJNA513359) | rock metagenome | isolation source: Antarctica rocks | place: Antarctica: Victoria Land, Ricker Hills nord | collected 2016-01-04 | reverse complement strand
AGGTTTTCCTCGACGGATCTTCAATGCGGCAGGTGCAGTCGGCGGATGCGGTTGGTGACGGAACCTTTTTCGTCGACTATGGCAATCGGACCCTCCGGATCGGCAGCAGTCCGTCGGGCCACGAGGTGCGCGCGAGCAACGAGGCGCAGGCGATCTACTCGACGGCGACCGATGTCGTGCTTCAAGGCTTCGGCGTGCGTCGCTACGCCACGGAACTGGCAGACAGTGGTGCCGTCCGGATCGGCAATGCGCGAAGCACGGTGAGCAACCTCGTCATCACAGACAATGCGACCCAAGGTCTGTCCATGCGGAACACGGACAACATGGCAGATCATGTCACCGTTACCCACAACGGGATGCTCGGTATCGGAGCGAATGCGGCGTACAACTTTACGGTGACCAACTCGGAGGTCACCAGCAACAACAGCGAGCACTTCAAAGTCGCGCCGCTGTCGGGAGGCGTCAAGATCACTCGCTCCCGTGACGTCTCCATGCGCAACAACGACGTCAGCAACAATTGGAGCGCCGGGATATGGCTCGACGAGTCGTGCTACGCAGTCAACATCACAGGTAACACTGCTAACAACAACTCGACAACCGGAATCCAGCTCGAGCTCTCAGATACCGCGATCGTTGCGGACAATGAGGTAGTTGGTAACCAGACGGGTGTCCAAATCATTGATTCGGGCAACGTCCGAGTGTTCAACAACGAGTTCGGCCGGAGCAGCTCATTCAGCCTCCGGCTGAAGCAAGATACGCGCCGCGCGTCTAACACCTCGTTGACCGGTCACGACCCTCAGCGGCCCAACCCCGATCCGACCATCCCATGGATCGTCCGGAACATCACGATTTCCAACAACCTCTTCGGTGCGGGCGGTTTATACCAAATCTACGCAATGGACAACGTGACGAACCTGTCCGCAGACGCCATGCTGATCACGATCAACGGCAATGTGTTCAACCGCTTCATCGCGAAGGGGCAGACGAAGATGGTCGGTTGGGGTGGGAGCAACAACTCAAGCGTCACCACCTTCGACACGCCGGAGGCCCTGGCCGCGGGAGAGAACAGCGGCTGGCGCAACGCCGGTGTGAACCCACCAACCGACATTTCATCGATGGGCGCAGCAAAGACGACCTACGTATCCATCGCGGTGGGCCTTCCCTCGGATATTGCTTCCCTGCTCGACCAACCGGCGGGGGTACGTAGACTCGGCTTGTTCTGACGGACTGGTGACCGGTGGGTCGACAATCGGGACTTACTCCCCGTGGCCGCGCGGAGACTAGGTCCCGGTTAGTCTTCCTCTTCCGTACCTTTGTCAGGTCGCTGTCGCATTGAACCGGCTACCGACTTCGTCCTGCTCGAATAGAGTGGGTAGGGGTCGTGACCGTCCGGGCCGTGACCGTTCCCAGAAGGGTTGCTTCATGTCAGTCCTTCGTCGCGCGCACGGCACCACCGCTTGGTCCCCGCGCTCGACGAGCGCTGACCCGATCGGGGATCCGTTCCCCGTTGGTTTTGTGGCCCCCTTCCTCCATCGGGCAATCGCCGCCATGGCAGTCGCCGTCCTCGCTGTCCGCGTCTCTTTTGGACCCGACCTCACGCCGGGCCTATTCGTGTCTGTTCTGTTGCTGCCAGTGTGGTTGCCTTGCCTCAAGCGGTTCTGGGGCGCTCGGCTGTTGGTCGGCGGCCTCGTCTGTGCTCTGGCATCGGGGTATCTGTTAGCAACCCTCGCTTCCGGGCACCAAATCCTCAGCAATGCGCAGCTCAATACCACAGTCTTAATACTGACTTTGATAGGCGGCATCGGCGTCGTTCTGTGGAGCCGCACGTACCTTTCGTCCGGTCAGGTCGGGTGTTCCTTCGGCGCTGGACTCATCGGCAATGCGCTCATCGGCGGGAGCAGCGACCTGGCCGCCGGAAATCCCCTCAAGTTCGTTTGGGCCATACCGGTAACCGTGTCTGTCCTGGCTGTCGCCGCTGCCACACGCTCGAGAGTGCTGGATCTGTCCATCCTGCTCCTGTTGTGCGCGGCATTGACCGTCGTGGACGCCCGGGCCTTGTTCGCCGTCTGCTTTCTCTCCTTGATCGTTGTTGGTTGGCAGCTGCGTCGACGACGCACATCGCGCCGTACGGCATGGGTCATGACAGCAGTTCTCATCAGCGGACTTGCTTTCGCCATCTACCAATTGAGCACCGCACTCGTGCTCGACGGCGTCCTCGGTGCAGACGCCCAGGCGCGGTCCGTCGCACAAATTGAGGCTAGCGGTTCCCTGTTACTGGGCGGACGTCCGGAGCTGGGCGCGACGATTGCGCTCATGGGCCATCGGCCGCTCGGTTTCGGATCAGGAGTGGTTGCAGACGGAGGCGATATTGCTGCCGGTAAGGCAGGTATGGCCTCCGTTGGTTACGACCCGAACAACGGCTACGTGGACCACTTCATGTTCGGCGGCAAGGTGGAACTGCATTCGGTTTTCGGTGACCTGTGGGCGAGCTTTGGGGTCGTTGGGCTGTTGGTCGCTGTGCTCGTCGGGCTGCTGACTATCCTCGGAATCGCCGGCCGCATCGCTCAGCGCACTGCCAGTGCCCTGCAACTGGTGCTCGGTTTCTATGCGCTGTGGAACATTCTCTTCAGCCCCATCTTCGGGTCCACCCCACTGTTGGTGATTACTCTGGGGCTGCTCCTGACCGTCCGCACGACGACGACCAGCACGCCCGGGTCGCAATCCACTCCTGACGCCACCAAGCCACCGGCGGCAAACGGCCGGGCGCGTCCTTTACGTCCGGTTGCGGGGGCGGCGCGGTGACGGCCCGGACCTTGGGGACGACGCTGGATCCCCGCCGCAATGCCCTAAACGCCGTTCGATTACTACTCTCGGTTGGAGTCCTGTTCTGGCACTCGTTTCCCCTGACGGGTACCGCTGACCCGGTACATTCTGTGCGTCAGCTGCTGTCAAGCATCTCCGTCGACGGGTTCTTCGCCATCTCTGGGTTCCTGATAACAGCCAGCTGGATCCGCCAGCCACGACTGCTGACCTATCTCCAGGCTCGTATACTTCGAATACTTCCGGCCTTTTGGCTCTGCCTGCTCCTTACTGCGGCGGTGCTAGCGCCGTTGAGCGCCGTGATCGAATACGGATCTCTCGCCGGATTGTCCGGTCGTTCCGCCGTCAACTACGTCCTGAGCAACGGATACCTGCAGATCCGTCAGTTTGGGATCACCGGCACGCTGGACTCCGTGCCGTTGCGCGGAGTATGGAATGGCTCGTTGTGGACGCTTCGATGGGAGTTCGCCTGCTATCTCGGTGTGGCGGTGTTGGGGCTGGTGAAGATCCTCGAGCGGCGCGGCGCTATTCCTGCGCTCTTTCTCGCCGCAGTGGGCTGGCTGACGCTCACCACCTTCCGCCCGACCGGTAACTATTATTTGGATACCGGGCCTCGCTTCGCGGTCATGTTTCTTGCCGGCGCTGTCGTATTTTATGCGCGCCGGTTTCTCCCGGCATCTTGGTGGATGGTGATTGCAGCGCTAGTTGCTGTTGCGGCGTCCTCATTGCTGCCTGATTACCGGCTGGTTGCTGCGCTTCCGCTCGCTTATGCATCCATCACAGCGGGCGCCCTGTGCCATAGTCGCCGACTGCAGCTGCACAACGACATCTCGTACGGCATGTACGTGTACGCATTCCCCGTCCAGCAGATGCTTGCTGTAATGGGCTTGACTCGGCTCGGCGTAGTCGGCTTCTTCATGCTGGCGACTGCGGCCACGGTCCCGTTGGCGGCGGGCAGCTGGTTCTTTGTCGAGCGCCCTGCTCTCTCGCTCAAGAAGGTCCTCTCGCCGCAGAGCTGGCGCGCTTGGCGCAGTCGGTCAGGTCTGGCGGGCATGCCGGTGCCGCAGCCGCACGCCGCGACGCAGGAACGCGCCGCCGATGTCTTGGTGGCCGTGCCCGAGTCATCGCACGGCGTCGGCGGCCTGCCGTCATGAAGTTTCCGGCGGCCGGCGGCGACGGCGACCGGACCTCAGCCGACGGGCGATCTCCGGCATGATTCCGACGACCTCAGGAATAACCGACCTCGTCGTCGCATACCGCCAAGGGAAAGGACCCGACGCCTGGCGCCTTCGTGCCTTGGCGGAGGGCGGACTTCCCGGGGCCTGGCCCTATGGACTCGAGCAGCTGAACGCCACAGGTCGTACAGTGACCGCCGTGGAGGTCCCTGAATTGTCAGGGCTGCAGCGCCGGATCGCAGCGACTGTCGGAATTCGGCGTTCGAGGCGGCCCGCAACAACGCGATTGGGGTTGGCTTGGAACGAGACAACGGCGCTGCCCATGCTCGCCGCGCTTCATGCGCAGCGCATGTTTGCCGGTGTCATCTGGGCCACGGACGCCGTGGCCGCGGGCGACCATTCGACGTTAGTGCGGTCGCTGAGCCGGTCTCTGCCGCGGTTAGACGGGCTCTGGACGCTCAGTAGGCCACAGGTCGAGGCTGTCAAATTATGGTTGGGGCGCTCGTGTCCTCCGGTGAAGTTTCTGCCGTTCGGCGTCGATACGGAGTTCTACGGCGAGCGACCATTTCCTGATCAGCCGCATGTCGTCAGCGTCGGCGGGGACCGGGACCGGGACCCTGTGACCTTGTTCGAGGCAATGTCCCTGGTCCGGGAGCGACGACCAGACGTACGGGTGAGCGTCCAGACTTCCTCCAGTGAGCCACCTCCTGACGGTGTCGACGTCGTCCCACACCTCCGACACCACGAGGTCCGGGACCTGCTCGCCTCGGCCTCGGTCGTCGCGATCGCCACCCGACCCAATCTGCATGCGTCAGGGATAACAGTGGGGCTGGAGGCCATGTCGACCGGCCGACCCGTTGTGGCATCCGCAACGCCCGGCATGGACGATTATTTCGCCGACGGACAGTCGAGCCGCCTGGTCGCCCCAGGAAGCGCGCACGCGATGGCGGAGGCCGTGTTGGATCTACTCGCTGACCGCGACGCGGCGGCGGCTATGGGCAAGGTGGGTCGGAAGTCTGTCGAGACCCGCCACTCCGTTGCGACAATGTGCCAACATCTGGCAGAGATCACGGGAGCGTGATGGATAGAGGCCGGGGCGGTGACGGAGGGGTGACACTCAGAATGTTGCGGAGTTGCCGTTCGGGACGCCCGGGCCACCGTCGGGGCGCCAGCCGACCGGTGCAGTCCGGACGGGTATGGGTCCGTTGGTGCTACCTGTTCTCGCGACCGCGCAGTGCGGAAGATTCGTTGGGTGGGGGACCCGTTAGGTCCAGCCGCTGACCGCTCTGACGCTGACCTCTTTGGGGTGAAGTACATCCCCCTAAAGGGCGGTCTACCACGGCTACAGCATACTTGGGGCTACTGCTTACCTAGTCTCAGGGGTATCTTCAAGCGAGTCCTGCGCGGTGCAGTAGTGGAGTCGCCCGTCTGTCGCGATGTGCAGGACAAGAGGCGGTCGCCGCTCCGCGGCTGAACTAAAGGACCGGCACAGCATGTTAGGTCCCCGCGCAATCCGGTACCGGCCGAGTGCGAGGGCATGTGTTGACCCGATCCTGGGGAGCCCTCCGGAACTTCTGTGGGAGTGGAAGACTCATGCCGATGCTTTCGTGGCTGCACCGTCGGCTCACTTCCCTTCAGATTATCGGACTGATGACTGCGGCGCCGCTCGCTGGGATGGCCGTGATACCCCCAGATGCGGCTGCTCAACCGGTAGCCGAGCAGCAGCGAACGAGTGCGGTCGTCACCGCCGATGCCCTGCCGACTGCGCAGATCAACGGCGTCGCCTGGTCGCAGGCAATCGCCGGGTCCACGGTTTATGTAGGTGGAAATTTCACCTCGGCTCGACCGGCCGGCGCTCCGTCCGGCACCAATGAGGTCGCCAGAAACAACATGCTGGCCTACAACATTGATACGGGTGTGCTGAACAGCACCTTCGCGCCCGTCGTCGACAACCAGATCAAGGCTGTGGCGGTGTCGCCCGACGGCAAGCGCTTGTACATCGGAGGAAGTTTCCAGAAGGTCAACGGGGTGGCTCGCTACCGTATCGCCGCCTTCGACACGGCCACCGGGGACCTTGTCACCTCGTTCGCAGCGGGCGCGGATTACACCGTGTCGGCGATAGTTGCGACGAACAGCACGGTCTACGTCGGCGGCGCCTTCAGCTCGTCGGGTTCTGCCGCACGGAGCCGGCTCGCCGCGTTCAGTGCGACCACTGGAGCTCTGCTGAATTGGGCTCCTACCGCGGACGGCACGGTTCAGGCCATGGTCATGGCCCCGGACAACAGCCGCATCATCGTTGGTGGGGCATTTGCGAATGTTAACGGAACATTCAACCCCGGTTCTGCCTCGATCAACGTGACCACGGGCGCATCGATGCCGTGGGCAGCAAATACGGTCATTACCAACAGTGGTGCTAATTCCGCCATCCTCGCCCTCTCGACTGACGGGGCCTCGATCTACGGCGGCGGATACAAGTTTGGATCCGGTGGCAACCTCGAAGGAATGTTCAAGGCTGACCCAACAACCGGCACGATCCAGTGGATCGAGGACTGCCATGGTGACACATACGGTGTCTTCGCCACCTCGGCTGCGGTTTACAATGTTGGCCACACCCACTTCTGCGGCAATAACATGGGCCGGCCACAGCCGGCGACGTCAAACTTCAACCGGGCCACTGCGTTCACCACGAACACGACCGGCACGTTGCTCCATGACAACCTTGGTTACACGAACTACGTCAACCGTCCCTCACCGTCTCTGCAGTCCTGGTTCCCACTATTGGATGTCGGCTCGTACACGGGTAAAACTCAGGCAGCCTGGACCGTGACTGGAAACAGTCAGTACGTCCTGCTCGGGGGCGAGTTTCCAACGGTCAACAGCCACCAGCAGCAGGGACTCGCCCGGTTCGCCGTAAAGGCGGTGGTCGGCAGTCCGAAGCAAGGTCCGCAGGTCTCGGGTGCGCAGTTCAAGCCTGCCGTCACATCGCCGGCCATGGGTACGGCGCGAATCGCTTTCCCCGCGAACTGGGACCGTGACGACCGTAACTTGACCTACAGGGTTTTTCGTAACAACAACCAAGCGGGCCCGGTCTACACCACGACCGTGGGTTCGGCGGAGTGGGATCGCCCGGCACTCGGGTTCACCGACACCGACCTGACTGTCGGCCAGACATACAGTTATCGGCTGGCCGCCATCGATCCTGATGGCAATCAGGTTCTCGGTGATGGAGTCAACGTGACCATCTCCGGCAGCGGCGCACTGAACAGCTATGGGCAGCTCGTGCTGAGCCACGGCGCCTCGCTGTACTGGCCGATGAACGACGGCTCCGGTGGTGTGGCGCGAGACCGCGCGGGCTACAACGACGCAGTGCTGGCCTCTGGCGTCACGACCGGCGCCTCTGGAGCGGTACCAGGGGACACGGCGATGACGTTCAGCGGCGCGACCACTGGCTCGGCCGCCACCGTCGGCTCGCTCGTCGCGCCCAACGTCTTCAGCGCGGAGGCGTGGTTCAAGACGGCATCTACAACTGGTGGCCGCATCCTCGGTTTCTCGGATCTTCCGATGGGGACATCCGGCCACCGTGACCGGCAGATCTATATGGGCAGCACCGGCAAGGTGAACTTTGGTGTCTGGGCTAATGGCGCGTCGGCCTCGACGTCGCTGCAGACCGTCAAGTCCTACAACGACGGCCTATGGCACCAGGCCGTCGCCGTTCTCAGCCCGACCGGCATGACACTCTACGTGGACGGCGTAAACGTGGGATCGCGTACGGATGTCACGGCCGGCGAAAAGTACGTCGGGTATTGGCGAGTCGGCGGCGACAGCACAGGCAACTACCTGAACGCCGGCTCCTCCGGGTACTTGAACGGTAGCCTCGACGAGATCTCCGTCTACCCAACGGCTTTGACCCTGGCGCAGATCAACGCGCAGTACGCAGCATCCGGACGGACCTCAGCCGTGTCAGCCGGCGGCTGATACCCACGGGTCGTCGTTTCGACGAGTAGACGACGCTGTGTTGGCGGCTGGATGAGGCTGCGTCGCAACCACGGCACGGGATCCGGACCCTATGCTCAATGCAAAATTGTGCGGGCGTGCGTCGTCGTGCCGGGCCCGACCTACGCGAGTGGTGGCGGTGACGGCCGTGGTGCCGCTAGCCGCAGCGACGCAGGACGAGATGAGTGCATTGATACGAAGGTACGAACGGGATCTGAAGGTACGAACGGGTGATGCGTCGCATCGTCGTTCCCTGACGCGAGCTGCGCGAACGGAGTTAGACTCCTTACGAGTCCGTGCGCTGCAGCAAATGGGTCTTTGATAGGTGTGGCACAAGACGGTTGGTATGGCGCGATGCAAGAACGATCTCAAGGAGCGGTGGATGGACCTGCAGACGTATCTCCGGACTCTTCGGAAGAGCTGGTGGATCATCCTGCTCGTCACGTTGCTCGGAGCCGCCGCGGCCTTCGGCCTGAACGAGACTGCTAACCGGGCCTACGCAAGCACCGTGACGTTCTACGTGTCGACCCCCACGGAGGCAGCGGGCGGCAATGCCTATCAGGCAAACCAGTATGCCGTAGCGAAGATTCTGAGCTACAGCGACGTGTTGAAAAGCGACCGACTCGGCAGGATGATCATTGAGTCGGATAAAGGGATCGACCTGTCGTCGGCTCAAGTCGCAAATGAAATCTCGGTCGCGACCAACCTGAACACGGTGGTCCTGACTGCCACTGTGGTCGACGCGAACTCGGCGCGGTCGCTTCGAATTGCTTCCGCCTTGTCGAGCCAGTTCAAGACCCTGGTCGATCAGCTCGACAACCGGACAACCAGCGCTGGAGTGCGCGGCTCGACCGTGGATCCGCAGATCTTGAGCGGGCCCACTCTCAACGCAGTCCCGGTGTCTCCCAAGGTCACGCGCAATCTCCTGCTCGGTGTGGGTGCAGGGCTGTTGCTCGGGATCCTGCTCGCGTTGCTGCGCGGGCTCCTCGACACCTCCATCCGCTCATTGGCCACCCTCCGGGAGGTGACCGGCCTGCCCGTGCTCGGCTCCCTCTACTACGACTCCGCCGCGAAGCGAACTCCCATTCTGGTTGGGCCTGCCGTCTATTCGACGCGTGCGGAGGCGTTCCGCCAACTGCGGACCAACTTGCAGTTCGTCCATGTTGGCAGCCCAGTGCACGTCTTGGTGGTCACGTCGTCGGTGGCGGACGAGGGCAAGTCGACCACCGCGGCCAACCTAGCGATCCTGTACGCGGAGACCGGCCGCCGCGTGCTGCTCATCGAGGGCGACATGCGCAAGGGGCGTATCGCCGAGTATCTCGGGCTGGAGCAGGCAGTGGGCCTGTCCGACGTCCTCGCCGGCAACGCCGACGTCCTGGAAGTTCTGCAAACCTGGAACGCCGCTGGGCTGACGGTCCTGCTGGGTGGATCCGTTCCGCCCAACCCCTCGGAGCTGCTCGGAAGCCCCGACATGGCGACTTTGCTCGGTCAGCTACGCGACATGTTCGACGTCATTGTGCTTGACACCCCACCGCTTCTGCCCGTCACGGACGCTGTCGTTGCCGCCACTCTTGCCGACGGGGTGCTGCTCGTCGTTCGTCAGGGCAAGACCAGCCGGTCTCAGGTGGCGGCGTCCGTGCGGTCGCTGCAGGCAGTCGACGCCCGCGTTGTGGGCGCCGTGTTGTCCATGGTCCGGAAGCGCTCGGGCAACAACGAGGGCTACGGCTACTACACTGGTGCCGTCAAGAATCTGGGTGACCGATCTGGCTCGACCATTACAGCGGACTCGTCGGCGTCAGGGAACACTCCGGGTCGCACAACCGTGTCGGAGCACCCGGCTCTGGTCGAGACCCGGCTTGGCCGCGATCAAGGCCAGTCGAGCTGAGGGACTTCTGGTCGGACGACGTCATGTCCCGTCGACCAGCGATGGATCACGGCCCGGTGAGCAGCCGCTGTGTCTGGGCGAAATTGGCC
>JAABUT010005084.1_pt1 | contig 9967 bp, 8 predicted proteins | sample 5559281 | NCBI WGS metagenome assembly JAABUT01 (sample SAMN10711880, study PRJNA513359) | rock metagenome | isolation source: Antarctica rocks | place: Antarctica: Victoria Land, Ricker Hills nord | collected 2016-01-04 | reverse complement strand
ATAAACTAGATATATGCCTCTACTACATAGCCAATATATCTACATGCACATATTCGTTCTGACCCTCATATACCAATAGGTTATGAGCCCGGGTTAGCTCTATTCCGCTACCACAAACATACCTAAGGGCAGAACTCGAAGCATCGACCTCGCCGTCACCAATTTCACACCCCCATACCTCAACCACTTCCACAATGGAGGGTTCGAAGAACTATCGTGTCCCGAAGCTAAAGGGAAGCGAGAACTATGAGTCATGGAAGGAGGACATAACCAGTGCCTTGAAAGCCAAAGGCCTCTGGATGATCACCTCGGGGTGGCTGGAGAAACCGGAAGCTCCGGAATCCAACGCATCGACAGCAGGTACACCCTCTACAACATCGGCTGCATCCACCCCAACAGCAGCTGCATCCGCCTCGACAGCAGCCGCATCCGCCGCTTTGACAGCAGCCAGAAAAGAGTATGCCATCGCTGCTCACTATTGGGCGGATAAAAATGATAGGGCCTGCGGTATGATCACCTATAACTGCGAAAAAGGACCCCGAGTACATATATCCAAAGTAATCGAAGCCACCAAGATGTGGTCCATTCTAGAGACACAATATGAGCAATCGGACTTGACTACTCTATATCTGGCCACCAAAGAACTCAACCGTTCAAAACAATCGAATTTCAAATTCATTCAGGACTATGCCGACTCACTCAAACGAGCCGCTACCAGATGTTCAAACGCCGGAAAAACGATAGAACCGTGGCTGCTGAGCAACCTCTTCCTTCTAGGCCTTAACGAAAGTCTAGAACCATACATCTTCGGCCTGATACAGAGCGCCAAGGCCAACAAATCCGAGCTACTAATCGATGAGATGGCTATCGCTCTAGCCGATCATGACAAAAGAGCGAACGAAGAGGAGGACTTCAGCTCCAAGAGCATGATAGCTCAGTTTGGTGGAAAGAAGAGGAAATTCGGAAGCAACAAATTCCGAAAAGGGTCAAACAAGACCTGCTCTCATTGCGAGCAAACGGGCCACGATCAACAGAAGTGCTGGTATCTACATCCTAACCTTCGTCCAGATGATTGGAAACCCAGCGAGAGAAACAAGAACCTAGCCGTCGACTCCGGAACAGACTTCGGGGTCAGAATAGTCAGATCAATGAAAATCTCCTTCGCCGATCGAGCAAGTAGTCGCACCAACGCCTGGTGGATAGACATCGGAGCTGAGGACCATGTTTGCTACGACAAGGACTTGTTCGATGAACAGACATATAGGAAAGTGACCGGAAACAGCATTGTTACTGCAAATAATGAAGCAGTAGCCATTATCGGGAAAGATACGGTTATAATCGATATTTTGCTGAAGGGTCAACCAACCAAAATTCGGCTAAACGATGTTTATCACTGTCCGGGGCTGCATTATAACCTGATGTCAGTCGGACAAGTGGAAGCCAAAGGATATACGTGTAGTATACAGAAAGGTAAATTTCTATTCATTGACTCAATGAGGGCCATCGCCCTCACCGATTCGAGAAGCGATGGGGGATTCTACTTCGTGGATGCATCGGCTAACTCCTCAAATTCCCAAACACTGGCAAGCAGAACACACGAACCGGCCAGAGCGTCATGGCGTCAATGGCATAAACGGCTAGCTCATCTGAATATGACAGACGTAAAACGCCTAGTCAACATGAGCATCGGCATCGATGTGGATTCGGCCAATAGCCTAGAAGGGGGAGAATCCCCAGAATCGATATGTGAGGCTTGTGCCTTAGGCAAGCAACATCGAGCTCCAAGCCGAAGGCCTCACACAAGAGCCACCAGAATTGGTGAGCTGGTACATTCGGACCTCGTCGGCGATGGTAAAATACTCATGATCGATGGAGGATTCAGATATGTTGCCACTATGATTGACGATTACAGCCAATATACGACCACCTACCTAATAGATCGAAAATCCGACCTAAAAGGCGTACTTCGGGACTATCTGAATTTAATGAAGAACCGGGGCACTTCGGTTCACCGGCTTCGTTCAGACAATGGAGGGAAGTATGCTGATCATCACACCATTGATTTGCTCAAAGAGCATGGGGTCAAATGGGAGCCGACGGCTTCATATAACCCGAGTCAAAATGGAGTTGCAGAACGATGTTTCCGCACCCTTTTTGAACGAACTCGCGCTATACTATCTAGCGCCAATTTGCCAATAAGGCTATGGGGGAAGGCAATAATGACTGTCACCTACCTGAAGAACAGAAGTCCTACCACTGCGTTGGACAAAGTAACTCCCTATGAGGCATGGCATGGCAAGAAGCCTGACCTTAGCTACCTGCATACGTTCGGATGCGTAGCCTACCATCATGTGGAGGGAGCTCGTCGAAAGCTCGATGACAAGAGCTTAAAATGTCAGTTCTTAGGCTACGAGGGAGTCAATCAGTACCGCTTGTGGAACGGGAAGAAGGTACTAATATCTAGTCACGTTCAATGGGACGAGGTAGTCACCGAAGCCGGGGGGTATGATGAAGACCTTTCGGTACTAAGCTTCGATGATCAAACCGACGATCATCAAACAAGAACATCAGCCGATCATCAAACAAGAACATCAGCCGCTCCACAGAAAACTAGAAGCAGGTCACTAGGACTAGAACCAGAACCAGAACCAATCGAGTCAGACAGCTCAAGCGATACTGATATTCCCGATGCTCCGAGCGAACGCCCCAAACGGGCCATCGCTGGATCGGTTGACTACAAGACTCTCAATGACCTCTGAATCAAAGGCAATCGGGGCTTTGCCAGTCGAGCAAACCGAATTCAAATTGAATCGGATACATCACAAACAGTGGAACAAGCTAGAGCCAGTCCCGATTGGGAACAATGGAAGCTCGCTTTCAGGAGTGAACTGGACGCTCACATCAAAAACAACACCTTTACCCTGGGGATACCTCCGCCGAGCCGGCGAATACTGCCGACGCGCTGGGTAACTACCATTAAGCGAGGACCCAAAGGGGAGGTGATCAAATACAAAGCTAGATGGGTGTGTAAGGGGTTCCGCCAGGAGCAAGGGGTCGATTATGACGAGACCTTTGCCTCGGTGGTCAGAGCCACCATCATCAAAATGCTCCTAGCACTGGCGGCCAAATATGACTACGAAGCCGAACAAATGGACGTCGTCACCGCCTTTCTAGAAGCACACCTAAAAGAAGAGGTCTGGGTGCAGCAACCGCCGGGGTTTGAGCAAAAAGGACCAAATGGAACCTTTTTGGCCTGTCGCCTAAACAAGGCCCTATATGAACTGAAACAGGCACCTCGGGAATGGTATGCAACCCTGAAAGTTTACCTCATCTCCATCGGCTACCAAAGGGTAGAAATTGACCATTCAGTGTTCACTCACCAGAATGGCATTATTATCGCTATCTATGTGGACGACCTACTCATTCTAGGACCGGATATATCCGATATAGAAGCTCTGAAGCTACAATTCGCAGAGCGCTTTCAAATGAAAGACCTTGGTTCAATCGGGTGGTATCTAGGAATACACATAACTCGTGATAGGGCCGAGCGAACTCTTTGGATCAACCAAAGCACTTATATCAAGCGAGCCATCGAGCTTCTGGGCATGAGCAATTGCAGTCCAACGAAAACACCGATGCATCACAGGTGCCAGCTCAAGAAGGACGTCTATCGGAAGTCTGAACAATGAGTCGAGTATCAAGCTACCCCTGAAGAAATAGGGGGCTACCAATCAATCATCGGAACACTGATGTGGATAGTCTGTCAAACACGGCCAGACATAGCCTATGCAGTGGGCAAATGCAGCAGATATTCGGCGAATCCTACCCCCGATCATGACCTAGCTGTCAAACAAATCATTCGATACCTGGCCGGTACTGCTGAGCTGAGGCTTCGATATGGACCTTCCAGAGAGGAAGGAGTTGGGGGAGCTGAATTCTTTGAATATACCGATTCAGCCCATGCGGATTGCTTGAATTCCCGAAGGTTCACCTCCGGCTATATGTTCTTCCTATGGAATGGATCAATTAGCTGGAGCTTCAAACGTCAACAATGCGTTAGCACGTCATCTGCTGAAGCTGAATACGTCGGCGAATGTAATGCAGCCAAGGAATTGACCTTCCTGGTCCAAGCATTGAAAGAGGTGGGATATGATGGTTCGGATACGAATCCAACTACCATTCTAGCTGACAACCAAGCGGCTATAAAAATGGGTAGCAATTCCGTCAATCACCCCCGGGCCAAGCACATCGATACGTCCTATCACTATGTCCGGAACAAGGTAGAAGAGGGAGCAATTAGGTTGAAATACATACCCACCGATCAAATGGTGGCCGACGGCCTCACCAAGCCCCTGAAGTCAGGCAAATTCCTGAGTTCCAGATCAGTCATGGAACTAGCCGAGCATGGCACCAGCGGGTAAAAGAGCATGGATATACAATCAGTAGAAGGTCTGAATAGCCTCATATGGAGCTTCAATTCCTAAGAGGGAGTGTTGGAAATGGGGTATGTTCGTACGTAACACGTACGTAATGCATACATATAAACCCCGGTGTTTAGATATCTTCGCTCCGGCTCTAGCCGGCTCTAGCCGGCTTGGCTCTAGAGGTATATAGCTCACCTCCTACTTCTTTCTTCCTTCGTTATCTATCTATCAATAAACTAGATATATGCCTCTACTACATAGTCAATATATCTACATGCACATATTCGTTCTGACCCTCATATATCAATACCTGCTACAATGACGAGCTCAAAGTCGATCTCTTCGATGAGCAAGTCGATCAGTGAGTCTGCTTCAATGACATTGTCAATGCAATGATCTGTCTTCTCATCGTTCTACTCATCAGTGAATCGATTCGTCTACTCGTTCATGTGCAACTAGTGAGTCTGCTTCAATAACATCTATTCTCAATGCAATGATCTACTCGCTCTCATCGTTCTACCCATCAGTGAATCTGATCATACGTTCACATGCAACTAGTGAGCCTGCTACAATGATGAGCTCAAAGTCAATCTCTTCAATGAGCAAGTCGATCAGTGAGTCTGCTTTAATGACATCAGTCAATAGTCAATCTCTTCGCTGAGCAAGTCGATTCTTCTCTACATAGTGAGTCTGCTACAATAGGCATTTCGATTCTACACAAGGCTAAGAAAATACATTCATGCAAACATGAATCATTGAAGAGAGAAAGATACTGTTACGATTCTAGCTACGCATCTATGTTGATAGCTATGTTGATGACTATGTTGATGACTATGTTCATGACTATCGTTGATCGCTCGTCACTAGACTATTGAATTGTTTTGAAGTCAATTCTATTCAGAGTTAGCTTATGTTTCTCTGAGTCATATAGATAGTTGACTCTTCTCTTCTAGATACTTTTCTTCCTTAGCATTTATATACTCGTTACATTACACTCATATGACTCGCTCTATGCTGATCTCTAACAAAAATCTTCAGAGTCTGATGATTAATGAATATCTGAATGAGTAGTTCAATGCATTCAAGCTTGAGTCTTCAATGTTCAAAACATTGAATAATGACTAGCAATTTCTTGTCATAGATATGATAATTGCATTCAGCGAGAATCATGCTTTTGCTGTAGAAAGCTACTGAGTGAAGAACTTTCTCATCATCATACTGTGATAGAATTTCATCTTTGACGTAGTCAGATGCATCGATTTCTAGAATAGCTTGTCGTTTGAAATCGAAATGTCGTAGTACTGAGATCGAGCTGACTTGTTTCTTTAAATCATTGAAAGCTTGAACACAGACTTTGTTTCATACAAAAGACGTGTTCTTTCTAGTTAACTGAATGAACGATTTGACTAGCTTTGAAAAGTCTTTAATGAAACAACGATAAAAGTTAATGAATCTTACGAAGTTCTGAACTTCTTTTAGATTGATTGACGTAACTCAGTTGACTATGACTTTCACTTTGATAAAGTTCATGCGAAGACTCTGTTTTGAAACTATGACTTCTAAGAAGACAGTTTCTTCTACGTTGAATTCACACTTTCAAATATTTACTTGTAGATTAGCTTCTCATAAACAATTTAATATCATTTTGACATGTTATCAATGTTCTCGTTGAGTTTTGCTGTAGATCAGAATGTCGTTCAGATAGACTTGACAAAAGTCATTTAGAAAGTTTCAAAGAACATCATTCATATACTGCTGAAACGAGGCAGAATCATTGATAAGTTCAAAAGATAACATCTTTGATTTATACACTTTTAACGCGATAATAAAAATAGTGTAGTTCTCACTATCAGAGTGCATTCATAGTTTGTTGAACGTTGAAATGATATTCAATCGAGTCAGATGTTTGCAATCAACTATTTTGTCAATTACTTCATTTATGAGCGATAGAAAATAGCAATTTCTTTTGATAATAGCATTGAGCTTTTGATAGTCAACGCAGAATCGTAAATCTTCATTTGCTTTCAAGATGAACAGAACGAGTGAGAAATACGAAGCTTTGCTAGAAGTTATAAATTCTTTGAAAAGATTCTTGTTCAGATATTTCTTTACTTTCTGAAGCTTGTAGAAAGACATTCAATATGCTCAACAGCAAGATGACGTTGCGTCACTAGTAAGCTCTATCTTATGATCATATGAATGATGAGACGATAGCTTGTTTGCTTAAGCTCAATCAAAGACGTTTAGAAAATTCTGATATTTCGATGATAGCTTGATTTTAATATCTTTTAGCTTCTGAGTCGTTTCATCGACTGAGAAGACGTTTATGACATCTAGTTTGCATTGAGTATTGTAGATGATTTTTCTATCAATGTCTTCAATGAACATAGCAAAAATCTCTGTCTGATTCTTCTTTTTTCGTTTTACTAGTGCTTGAAAAGAAACGACGTTTATGTTTTGAATCAAGAATGACTCTTTCTGAAAGAATGAAACTGAGCACTTGAGCATCTTAGAAATCTTGCTGTGAGCTGCTGAAGAGATCAAAGTTGATCGCGATCAACTTGAATGCTTTGTATTTGATGAGATTGAAAAAATCGAAATAGAAGTATTTAATTGATCAGAGAATACGATAGTATCATGTCTCATGTTTAATAATATTTCATTTTTGTTCATTCAGAATTTGCTCAATATAGCTTCATGATGCTCAATATCAGTTATCAGCATTGACATAGTCAATTTCTTATGACTTTCAATCATGAGATTGAGTAAAATCTTATGAGTAATAGTCTTTCTAGCTAACTTCTTATCATAGTCTTGTATTAACTTCTTTTTTGCTAGCAATATAGATTGTATTTCAAGTTTCTGACATACTTTATTTACTAACTTGTCATGTATCAGCGTGTAAACGATGAAATCACTATCTATCAAAGAGCGAAGACTGAAAGAATTGCTTTGAGAGATAAGAGAAGCATTGATCAGAAATGACTTTTCAAAATAGTTTTCTTTCAATAGAACTTCGATTTGACTGCACAAAGATATGATCTCTACTTCTTTAATGATTCTAGAAGAGATAGTTAGTTTTTTGAATCAGAATCAAACTCAGAGTTCAATGTAAATTGATCAAACTCATCATCTTCTAATGCATTGACTCTTGATTAATCAGAGCGTTCTCTAGAAGTATGATCTGATTTGTAACAGATGAAACAGATTTCAGCTTGTAGATTGATGTTTTTGACGCTAGTTAAAATCACGTTGCATGACTTTGAATGATCAATGAATGTAGTGACTTCAATCTTTCTATAGAGACTCAATGAATCTCATTTCTCAGCAAAGATGACTTGCTTTCTGACTTTGATCAAGAATTTCTTTTCTTTGATGTCATTCATGACTCGATGCTCATTGTTCAAATGAATCAAATAACTATGAATTTCATTGAGAGATTCTGACTGAATCAGCTGATTACTTCAAGCTGTATGAAGACGATAGACTATTTTATCTTGTAGATCAATGATCAATTGCTTTTCGTGATACTCTAAATAAAAGAACAGACGTTGAAATATCAAATAGAAGTTGCTGAATTTGCTCTTTTCTTGAATGAGATTAGCATATTTTCTTCAAAAGTTTGTCTCTTTGTCAGAATCATCATAAAGCTGAGCAAGTTCATTTAGTAAATCATTGATCATTGAATAAGAGTTCAATGAATCTCGCTGACGTCTGACTAGAATGACTTTGACTGTGTCTTTGCTGATTTAAGAATGAATGTAAACTAGTATAGCTTTGTCATTGTTGAAATGATTGATGTTGATTTCTAGCTTGTCGCGAATCTTTTCTTGTCAATCATCTCAGATAGATTCTTTTTCATCAGTAAACAAAGATGAATTCAAAAGCTTTTGAGATCGCTTGAATGAATTGAACATGATGAAAGAAGTAGAAGTATCTTCTTTAGTCAATTGCAGTTGATGTTGTAGTTTCATCAGCTGATCTTGAAGCTTTTTAAGATTTAGATTTGATCATTCTTTTGCTTGATCAATTTTCTTGAAACGAGTCTTTCATATCTGTTCGCTGAGTATTTTATCAAATAACTCACAAGCTTCTACATTTAGATCTCGTTGAGTTCAAAGATTGTTTAAATCTTCTAGAAAAACTTCTGAATCTTGTTTGACTCAGTGTTGTAGCTGCTTTACATTTTTGATATTTCAAAAAGTAGAGACTTTCAGAAATTCATCAAGTGTCTGAAAGTGAGACATGAATTGATGATGTTTTCATACAAAGTCAGTTCTAAGAAATTTCAATAGATGAGAAGATAACTCGAGATAAATGACTGAATCGAAGCTTTGATTACTCTTGAAGAAATCAAGTTGAGTATTCACAGATGATTGAATCATGATGAAGATTTTGATGATTAAGCGAATGATGATGCTCAACAGTAGATAGTGAGATCGTTTGTGTCACGATTCTAGCCTTGTCAGACTCAGTCTTCTAGTCTTGTCAGATTTATTCTCGCTTCGTCATCTTGACTAGTCTCTATTGAGCCTAGCGTCGACTGAGAAACACATATATGTAGTCAGCTTCTTTTCTGTAGCTATCTTTCTTTCTTAGCATTTATCTTCTAGTTAAATGACATTCATATTGACTCGCTCTATGCTGACTTCTAACAGATAGTTTCAACTTATAGAATGAGTCAACAGACTCAGTGATCTGAAATGAGTCAAGCATCTTGTCATTCAATTTTTTGAAAGATCTCGCTGTAACGATGTTTTGTTCGTTCAGAAACATCTTTGATTCAATCTTGTAATTGATCTTCTTTCTATGCTTATTAGCTTGATTCATCATTTGTTCTTGTGTTTTGATCAGAGCTTCACGAGCGAAGATCAAAGTCTTGTTCATTTATTCAGATATATTCTTGACTCGATTGATCTGCAAGCGTTCGCGAGTGCTTTCATACTTGATGATGTCAGAGTCGAAGCTCATACGAGAATGAAAGTTCTTGTTCATGAAGAAGAAGATCAAGAAGATGACTGATGACAAGACATTATTGTCGACAAACTCAATCATGAGTAGTCACTTAGATCAGTCGTTCTGCATATACGAACAGAAGAATCAAAGATAACGCTTGACGTTCTGATTGACTCGTTCGCTTTGATCGTCGATCTGAGAATGATAGACGATGAACAATCGAAGGAAAATGCTCAGTCGTTTGCAAAGAAACTTTCATAGTATAGAGGTGAATTGTGAATCTCGATCAGATACTATAAAGCTTGATAGATCATGAGTTCAATATACTCATTGAATCAGCATTTCAGCTGTCTTTTCAGCTGTGATATCTTCATCATCAGTGATGCAAGAAATATAATGTCTTTCTTTTGACAATCTGCAGATGACAGTCAGAATAGCGTTGTAATCGTACGAATCAGATAGATCGATAATGAAGTTCATTGCTATGTCTTGTCATCGCTGCTCAGATATAAATAAAGATTGAAGCAAGTCGTTTGATTTATCTCTTGATGTTTTTGAACGTTGACATACATAGCAGTTTCGAATAT
>JAABUT010005076.1_pt1 | contig 9980 bp, 9 predicted proteins | sample 5559281 | NCBI WGS metagenome assembly JAABUT01 (sample SAMN10711880, study PRJNA513359) | rock metagenome | isolation source: Antarctica rocks | place: Antarctica: Victoria Land, Ricker Hills nord | collected 2016-01-04 | reverse complement strand
ATGGGCTCTCCCCACGGTTTGGTGAGCCTGGTTTCATGCGGCGATGGCGCGTTGCCGCAGCAGGTCGAACTTCGCCCGCCCGTACATTTGCCGCTTCCCTGTGTCGAGCCGCGGATTCGAGCATCACGATGTCAGGTGGCGGGTGTCACTGAGGCTGGCCACCTGGCGATTGTGCAAATAGTCGTCCTCGCGGAGCACAGTGATGCTTCCGGGGGCGGCACGGAAGTTGACGTAGCCGGCCGACTCGATCGCCATCTTGATCCACGACGCGATGAGGAACGTGACCACGAAGCCATGCGTCACGACGATCTGGTGCTCGCAATCGCTTTCCATGATCGTTTCCATGGCCGAGTAGACGCGATCCGCGAACGCGGCCTTGGTCTCGGCGCCGGCAACACCTTCGTCGTGGTTCATCCGGTCACCGTCCGCGGGCGGTGGGATGAATCGCTGGTCCAGCCATTCCTGCGGCCGTCCCTCAGCCTCGCCGTAGGACTTCTCACGGAGCCGACGGTCGAGTATCGGCGTCACGCCCAGGAGTTCGCCGATCACCGCAGCCGTCTGGCTGGTTCGTCGCAGGTCTGACGAGAACAGCTGCGGTTCGGCGGATTCGGGGATCGCGTTGCGCAACGCCCTGGCGATGGCGCCGGCCTCGCGCTCGCCGCGCGGGGTGAGCGTCGAGTCGAACCATCCACCCACCACCCTATCGACGTGGTGCGTTGCCTCGGGGTGCTGGACGACGTAGATGTTCCGCATTCGTTTTTCCCTTCGTGCAGCGTGCCTACGAGAGTGCCAACCCCAGTGGCTCTCCCCAGTTTGGTGAGCCTGGTTTCATGCTGCCAGGGCGCGTTGCCGCAGCAAGTCGAACTTCGCCCGCCCGTACATTTGCCGCTTTAATAGCTTCAATCGTGTCACCTGCCCTTCCGTTTGTCCATTCGACCAACGCAGCGTGCAACCGGCGCGCACGGCCGCCTCATCTTGCCGGATCTTGAGGGCGAACTGCCCGATCTCGCGGATTCCACTCGCTTGCGCGTCGGCGAGCCATAGTGCTAACTCGTCACCGCGGCGCTCCCGCACGATGGCTACGAACCGCTCGGTGAAGGTCATCGTCGTCGCAATGGCGGGGTGGCAGGCGCGTAACTGCCCGATCGCTGCCCGCTCCCCGTCACTGCATCGCTCCGGTCGCCGCAGCAGGAGCATCGCCGCTGTGTGGGGCGTGAGTGGATCGCCCGCTGTCGTGATCGGCATGTCCGGCACCCCAGAACGCTCCGCACGCCGCAACTGAGCGACGAAGGTCGAGACAAGCGGGCGGCTGCCGCGAAAGCCGTGGGCGACGATCTCGCGGTGGAGTTGCTTGCCGTTGCGGCATCCTTCCGCCCAGCGCGCACGCAGGTAGGGTTCATACGGCGTCAGCAGCCGCTGTCGGGGCGGGTACGCCTTCGTCATCGGACATTCGTCCGCCAGGGCGTACTTACGCGCCGTCTTGTAGTTGAGCTTGAGATCGCGCGCGATCGTCGTCAGGTATTCGCCCTTCGCGTGTCGCGCGCGGATCAGCGTGTAGAGCGCCAGCCGCTCGGCCTGCACGCGCGCCCGTCGCTCCTCGGCGTATTTCCGACGCCGGTTCACGCTCTTTGGCGGGAGTACCTTCACCGCCGGTTGCTTCGCTGGGAGAGGTTTGGGGATGACCACCTGCTTGATGTTGCTGCGGTAACGATTGAAGACACGCTCGATCGCCTCGTGCCAGTTGGACAGCAAATGCCAGCGATCCGCAACCTGGACAGCATCGGGCGCACCCTGCCGCGCACCCGTCGCATAGGCTCCCCTGCGGTCCCGTGCGATGATCGCGATACCGTCGTGAGGTGCGAGCCACTGCGCCAGCGTCTCCGCCGTCCGATCCGGCAAGAGATCGACCAGGCGATGCCGCTCCAAGTCCACCAATGCGGTGCCGTAGCGGAGGCCCTTGCGCTGCGCCCAATCATCCACGCCAAGAATCTGCGGCGAGGGATGCAACGGCACAGTCGCGCGACGGATCAGGGAAATCAGCAGCGTCGGGCTGGCAACGAGGCCGATGTGGTGCGCGAGCCGAGCACCTGCCTCACCGCCGAGCGCGAAGGCGATGGCACGCAACAGGGTCGTTAGCCGCACCGTCGTGCGGGCCGAGGGTGCGACGACCTGGGGCAATCGCTCGGTAAAGATGCGGCGCGGGCAGGTAGGCGTGAGACAGAAGAACTTGCGGACCTGCAGCACGAAGCGGACAGCATGACCGCCCCACGGCAGGTCTGCCGGGCAACGCTCATAGTGGCTATGGACGCGAGTCGCGGGTTGCTGACACAGGGGACAGGCTGCGGTTGAAGCAGTCGAGCGCAAGACGATGGACAGGGTTTGGTCGTCATAGAGCACGTCTTCAAGGAGGAGGCCGGGAGCGTGGGGAAGCAAGGCGGTGGGAAAAAGGATGGTTGGACTGTTCATGGGGAAATGATACCGCCGGTCGCTTGTGCAGGGCATTCACCAAACCGCGGGGAGAGCCCGCTGATGGCAAGCATGTGTCAAACATCATGGGTCTTCCACCTTCTCGCTGATGAGGTTTGGTCGTTCTGCCTGGTGGCAATCGGGTAAATGAGGGATCGCAGCATCCTCCCGCCACGGGATGGGGCGATGGGCCGATTCGGCCTTGTGGGGAGCGGAGAAAGCCGGCGAAAGGATCAGCGAGAAGGTGGAAGACCCAGGCTCATACGACGTGGCCTGCCGCGGGATCGCCGAAGATGCGTGCGAAGAGTGGGTCCAGTGCGGCGAGATCGAGCAGGGTTTCATTGACGTCGAAGGCGATGAGGGGTGCCATAATGTCCTCCCGTTCCTGTGCTACCGCACGATCGACCGCCATCCTACACCCTGCGCGTGGAACGTGCCTTGGAAGCGGCGCACGGGTTGTCGGCACGGGAGGGGACTATGTATCCGACGCACGGGTCCGCCCACGATGCTCCGTGCCGATCGACCACGTCCGGCGCGCCATGGAGGATGAGGTGCGTCTTGGCGAAGAGAATCCCCCGCTCATTGGCGGATCGCCGTCGCGGGAAGGAAGGCGGCCCAGACGAACCAGAATTCGTCGCCGTGGATCACGGGCGTCAGTTGCTGACCGATCAGCGGACCGCTGACCGCCTTGCCGGCCAGATTCCAGCCGCTGCCCGTTTCCCGATCGCGGAAGAACGCCGCGCCCGGCTCGGTCTGCGCGTCCACAATCGGCGCGAAGGTGAGTGTGCGCCCGTCGAGCGTCGCGTCGTAGACGGCGGTCGCGCCGATATCGCGCGAGCTCGCGATCTCGGCCTGATCGAGCGCGGAAACGGTACCACTTCGCCAGACAACGACGATGCCCTTTTCTCCAACCGCGTCATTGACGATGCGCTTCGTTCGGAGGCTGGTATATGGATAGGCAACGTACTGGCCGTTCTGGCGCACCGTCACGACCCGCTCCATCGGCGCGAGACGTTTGTCCACCGAGCCGTCGAAGAGGAAGGGGCTTTGATCGGCGTCATCGTATGCCGCGTACGGATTCGTGCCGTACGGACGCTGCTTGCCGGTATCGCGCGAAAGCACACCGCTCCCCGCCGGGTACGACGCCTTAAACTCGCCGTACGAGATGATGAGCGCGGGGAGCCGTTCGAGCGTTTTTCCCGCGAGATCGCCGACAATCGCCTCCCCGGTGAACTGCTGCCAGAGCGTCTCGGTCTGCCGGTCCCACATCACGAGGTTGCTGTCCCGCAGCAGGCCGCTCGTGCCGAAGTCGTGGACGGTGCCGTCCAGCGTGCGATCGTAGGCGATGGCGGTATTGCATAAGGGGCAGAAGGTGATCGTGACCGGCAGACCGCCGACGACATCGTTGACGATCTCGTGCCAGGTGAGAATCTGGAGCGGGTACGCCCGCGCCACACCGTTCTGTGCGAAGGCGATCACCGGCTCGATGTCCTTGATCCATGCATCGGCCTCGGCGGGCGGGATGAACTTCGGGTAGTCAATCGGCGGGATGCCATCGCGCGGGGGGCCGCCGGAGCGGATCTCCTTCAGATCCACGGTGCGGCGTTTGTAATTCGTCTTCCATCCATCACCCGCCCAACCCGGTGTGGCTGTTGGCGACTCCGTCACGGTCGGGTTCGCCGGATTCGCGGGGCGTGCCGTCGTTGGCGCGGCCACGGATGTGGCGATTGGGGCAGCGGGGATCGCCGCGAAGGGTGTACTGGTCGGAACACGCGACACGGGCGTCGTCGTGGGAGCAACGTCACCGCATCCTATCAGGAGGGAAAGCGCCAGGAGAGACAGGATGTGGCGGCGCGGCAGCATGGCATCGCTCCCTCTCGTTTCTCCGGAAACGCCCACGGTTGCGGCATGAATACGCCAGCATCGTACGACAGGAGAACCGGCATAGGCAACTCCATACGCCGGTTATCACAATGGACGGGGGTTTCTGTCGGGAAGATTATCGTGCGCCTTCATTGGTGGTTGGCGTGACGCCACGTTCACGGCGCATCACCGCGACCAGATACAGGCCGAGCACCGTCCCATAGAAAATTGTGTGGTAGACGAACTGCTCCCCCCTGGGCGCCATCTTGAACCACGGGCGGCTGATCGCCCCGGCGAGCACGAAGAAGTTGATCAGCCAGAGGAGGAACCCATAGACCGAGGCGGCGACGACGAGCAGCACCGGCGAAACCCGGAGCATCGGGAGATACGCGACGATCAGCGCGAAGATCACCCCGTAGATGATGGCGAGCACCATGTGGGAGATCACCCCGACGGGGACGGCGGTCGCCCAGGCAATCTTCGGCGGCTCCTTCCCGATCGGGATCGAGGCAAATGCCTTCAGCGGCATGAAGAAGGGACTCCCGTCGATGACGCTCCCGCCGATCATCTCCGCGATCGCGAAGATGATGCCACCGATAGCCCCCCCGATGACGCCATGTTTGATCGCCCAGGCCGGTGTTTCCCGCGCTGTTTGCATCCCGGCATCGCCATCCCGCGCGTTCGCCATGTATGCCATGATCGTATCCTCCGTTCAACAGAAAGGAATTCGTATCTAGATCATGCATGAAACATGCCAAGGTAGTACCCCACGGAACCGTGGTCAAGCAGCACGGGTCACCTCCCGGAACCAGTTTGGCGGTCGTCCCCGCCGATTGACGACGGGGACGGGGACGGGAAAGGTCAGCAGTTCGTGGATCGTCCAGCGATGATCGGTCAGCCCTGCCGTCTGCGCCGGGGTGCGTCTGCCCAGGCTGCGATGCGGCGTGCAGAAGTTGTCGACGGTGCCCACCAGCCACATCCCGGCCTCCAGTGTCGCTACCTGATGCACTGTTGCCCGCCCGCGCCGCACCAGCGGGGCAAGCCGGGCGCGGGGGGACTGGTCCCGTGCCGGTAAACGCTGCGACCCCATCGCCGGGACACGGAGAGCAGTAGGTTTGATGCCGCTCCTGCACCGCCTGCACGTGGATGTGTGGATCGTCGCGGCGGAGGCGGTCGGCTCGCTGATCATCATCGGATACTGCGTCGCCGCCGTGCTGGCGCTGGTTCGCCGGCGGGGTATCACCGCCGCACGGTTGCTGGTCGCGGAGGGGGCGATCGCGGGGCTCGGCTACAAACTGGCGGGGACGCTGCTGCGGACGCTGCTGCTGCTCTCATGGCGGCAGATCCTGATGTTCGCGGCGATCCTAGCGCTGCGGACGCTCCTCAAACGCTTCTTCGTCTGGGAGCAGGGGCGCCTCGCGCGGACGTAGCGTGGGCGCTATACTCGATTCATGCATACGGGAGGGCGGAGCGCGTCATTTCGCGCAGCAGGGGCACCCGGCGATATCCATACCCGCGGTTGGCGGGGGAGGACGCCGCGATGTCGATTATCGCTTGCCGCACGCCGCTCTTCGCCGCTGCCGCCTCGGCGACCGGGATCGCCACCACCCTCACCTGGCTGCTCGGCACGGTGCTCCTTGTCGCCATCGTCGCCCACTTCATCCGCGTCCCCTACACCGCCGGCCTGGTCGTGGCCGGCCTCGCCCTCGGCGTCACCGGCGGTGTCTTCGCCGTCCCGCTCTCCGAAGGGCTGATCCTCAGCGTCTTCCTGCCCGCCCTCCTCTTCGAGGCCGCCTATCATCTCCCGTGGTCGAACCTGCGCGCGGAGTTGGGCTCCATCGGCATCCTCGCGATCCCCGGCGTCATCGTCGGCACATTGGTAGTCGGCGCGGTTGTCCACCGCGCCGGGTTGTCGTGGGGCGGCGCACTGCTCTTCGGGGCGCTGATCGCCGCCACCGATCCGATCGCGGTCCTCGCCACCTTCCGCCAGCTGGGCACCCCGCAGCGACTCTCGATCATCGTCGAGGGGGAGAGCCTGTTCAACGACGGTACCGCATTGGTCGTGTTCCGCTTGGTCCTCGGCGGCGTCCTCACCGGCGGCGTCTCTATCTACGGCGCGGGCATCGCCTTCGTCGCGTCGGTGGCGGGCGGCGTCCTGTTCGGGCTCGTGGTCGGCTTCCTCGCTGCGCACCTCCTGCGGCACATCGACGACTATCTCGTGGAGATCTCCGCCACGCTCGTGCTCGCCTACGGCACCTTCATCGTCGCGGAGCATACGCAGATCATGGCCGGTGGCACGGCCCTCGGCGCGTCGCCGGTGATCGCGGTCGTCGCGCTCGGACTGGTGATGGGCAACTACGCCGCGCACCGGAGCATGTCCCCGGAGACGCGCGCCGCGATGCACGGCACGTGGGAATTCATCGGCTATGTGGCGAACTCGCTGATCTTCCTGCTCATCGGCCTGCAGATTCACGCCCATACGCCGCGTGCGCACGATCTGCCGCTCATCCTCTGGGGCATCGCCGGGGTGCTCGTGAGCCGGGCGCTCGTGGTCTACGGCCTCATCCCGATTGTGGATCGGATTTCCCGGCTCGCGGACAGGGGCCGGCAACGGGAGAGCCGCGTGCCGCTGTCATTCCAGCACGTCATGATCTGGGGCGGGCTGCGCGGCGCGGTGGCGCTGGCGGCCGCGCTGAGTATCCCTGCCATCGTCCCCGAGCGTTCGATCGTCCTGCTGATGACCTTTGGCGTCGTGATCTTTACCGTGCTCGCGCAGGGGCTGACGATCCACCCCCTCGTGGCGCGGCTGGGCCTCGACGACCGCGCCGCGACCGCGCGGTCGCGCGACGATTCCAAGCCAGCACCAGCGGTGGCCGCCCTGCAGACGGCGCTGATCGCGTTCTTCGCCGCCAGCGGGATGATCCTCGTCGCAGCCTATTTCGCCGCTCCCACCGTCTTCGCTGACACCGTCCCGCTCGACCGGGAGGCCCTCGCGCGCCACCCCCCGATCCTGACGCTCTTCGTCGGCGCGGTCCTCGCGCTCATCGCCGGGGCGATCGTCGGCATTGTTCGCCGCTGGCGCTGGCTCTTCTGGCCCCTCCTCGTCGCCTGCGCCTCCGCCGTCCTCCATCTCCCGGTGACGCTGCTGCAGCTCGCGGGCATCATGTCGGGCGGGCCGCCGCGCTGGTACGCAATTCTGCAAGTGGGTACCGAGCTCATTCAGCTCGCGCTCGCCGCCTGGATGGTGCTCCTGTTCCGCATCGGTGGGGTCTGGGGGACCATGCGATCGGTACGCCCACCGACGGGGAGAGAAAGGTGAATCGCCTGAATGAACCCTGCGCGACGGCAGCACGACGCGCGCCTCTTCGCTATCCCAAGGTTATGTTGAGTGACAGAGTATAGGGGCTTGCCTAGGTGATTGCCAATATCCGTGCACTATCATGGCTCTTCCGCAGCGACGGTGAACCTCAGGCCCCGTTCAGCACGCGCTGGCGGAGTAAATCGAACCCGGCACGCCCATACATCTGGCGTTTCACGGTTTTCAGCCGATTGATCTGCCCCTCCGTTTGTCCGTTGCTCCATTCGAGGGTCAAGCCGGCTTGGATGGCCGCTTTGTCCAACAGTAATCCGGCGGCGAACCGGCGCAGGTCGGCACTCTCACTCTCACTCGCGGCAGTGACCCAAGCATCAAGCCGCTCGCCCCGCCGTTCGTGGGCCATCGCCACGAAGTCCTGGGTGAGTGCATAGACCTGTGCAATCGTTGGATCGGCCTGACAGAGCCGATCAATCTCCTCCTGTTCTTCGGTCGTCAGCGTCTCCGGACGGTGCACGAAGAGGATGGCGACATGCCGCGGTGTGGACGGACGATGCGTGCTGATTCGGTCGCGATAGATACTCGGGCGTTCGCCTACCGGCAGTCGCAGGTGTGCGAGGAAGCGCACGACGTTCGTGTACGAGGAGTGATAGCCCATTTCCCGGATTTCTCGCCACAGCCGGGTCGCCGTGTGGCACCCTTCATCCCAGCGCGTGAGCAGGTGCGCTTTGTAGGGATCAAGCAGCGTCAAACGCGGCCGATACTGCTTGCGCTCGGGCGGACCTCCCAGGCGCAAATAGCGATAGACCGTCGTCCGGCTGATGCCAGTGGTACGGGCAATGTCGGCGACGTCTGCACCCTTTGCGTGCAAGGCGAGCACCGCCTCGTAACGTGCAACCAGCGGCGCATGGCGCCGGTGGCTGTCCTCCTCCACCCGCTGTTGCCACGGCTGTTTCGGGGGCGGCAGCGACACGGGTGGATGCGCCACGGCATCCGTCTGTTTGAGTACCGCGCGCTTGTGTTGGAGAAAGCGATCCAACGCGTCCCCGAGATTCTTGATGAGATGAAAGCGATCCGCGACTTGTATGGCCTCAGGAGCACCGCGGGTCGCGCCGTCGGCGTAGAGATCGCTGCGGTCACGGCTGATCAGGGTGACGCCCGGGTGAGCGGTGAGCCACGCCGCGACGCTATCGGCGGAGCGCTCGGGCAAAAGATCCACGGGGCGATGGCGCTCAAGATCGCACAGGATGGTGCCATACCGCCGCCCCTTCTTCCATGCCCCGTCATCGATACCGACGATCCGCAGTGGTCCCACCGACGGCATCGGCAGTGCATGGACGACGCGTAAGAGCGTATCCCCACTCGTCGGCATCCCGAGGCGCAGAGCAAGGCGTGCCCCTGCTTCACCGCCGAGGGCAATGCCGACCGGTGCCAGTGTCGCGCGCAGGCCATGACTGAAACGCGCCCGTGGGGCAGCGAGGATGGCCAAACGCTCCCGGAACGTCTTGCGTGGGCAGCGATTGTTGCGACAGAAGAAGCGGCGGGCGTGGATAAGCAACGTCACCGCACGTCCGGTACACGGTAGGTCGATAATCCGACGTTGGTAGCGGCTATGGACATGGGAGGCAAGCGATTGGCAGAGCGGGCAGAGGGCGGTCGGCTGCGTCGTGGTCAGGACGACGGTGAGGCCGGCGACATCGGTGCGGACCTGCTCGACGGCAAATGCGCGCAACGGGGGAAACACCACAGCGAGCGACATGCGCCCCTCCTTCACAACACACGACAGCCGTGCGAAGGAGTGTAGTGTTTCACATCACCAGCGATTCACCGTCGCTGCGGGAGAGCCACGATCATGTGACCTAGTCCAGTGACGTGGTATAACACTGGCCATCGGACGCTTCAACGAAAGGATCACCGCGATGTCCTCGATCTTCGCCGTCAACAATCGCCGCTTCGACCCGCTGGGCGACCGCCCAGTGCCGGGGATCGCCCCCGACCGCCCGGCCTACACCCACGCATCGCAGGGCGTTACCTACACCCTCGACCCGTCCGCATCGGGCGGCTACCGGATGACCAGTACCACGGACGAAGGGGCGGTCGAGGTGCTTGATGTGGATCACGGGGCGCGGCTGATCGACGAGATCGAGGGTGCCGCCGGCGCGAATCATGACGCGCGCCGCGCGGGAGACAATCTGGCGCGCGGGGAAAGCGAGCGGCAGATGCCTCCGGAGCAGCATCTCGACAGCGCCGAGGACGCGAAGCCTGCCGGTCGCGAGGCGACGCCCCCTCGTCCGTTGCACCCGGCGACGGAGGAGCGGCTGGGCGCCGAGGCGGCGGA
>JAABUT010005075.1_pt1 | contig 9980 bp, 14 predicted proteins | sample 5559281 | NCBI WGS metagenome assembly JAABUT01 (sample SAMN10711880, study PRJNA513359) | rock metagenome | isolation source: Antarctica rocks | place: Antarctica: Victoria Land, Ricker Hills nord | collected 2016-01-04 | reverse complement strand
TCAACGTGTAGGCGTGCTCCCCGATCGCGTTGCCGCCCTCGTGCCCGACCAGGTCGATCTCCACAAACCCGGGCACGGCGTCGTCCCACTGCGCCCAGGTCCGGATCGGGATCTGAGACTTCAGCAGCGACCCAGGCTTGGTGTGGCTGCGGCCGCGTAGCGCCATCTTCGCCCGGTCTCCGGCCAGCCGGCGATTCATCGTGGCCGCCGACATCGCCAGCAACTCGGCCGCGGTGTCATCGGTGATCCAGCTCATCGAAGCCCCGCAGCCGGGGCACCAACTCGCTCATGATCGGGGCCAGTCGCTTACCAGTCGGGGCACCCAGGACCGCCCAGCAGAACACCAACGCGCCGATGACCTCCTCCCCGTAGCGCGGCGCCCGTGCCCTACGCTCCCGGACGACCTTCGGCTTCAACGCCTGCCGCAACGCCTTACGCGCGTGGCTGCGATGCCAACCCGTCGTCGCGCACAACTCATCCAAGATCACGCCCTTGCCCGCCCTGTCCGAACGCTTGTACCGCGTCGCGATCGTCCTGGTCACTGCCTGCCGTTGGCTCATTGTCAGTCCCATCGCTCGGGCCTATCGGCCAGAACCAAACCGATCCGGTAGGCGCGCCCTACGCGCGCATCCCTTGGTGAGTCAACGACTACCCCCACGCGCGCATTCTTGATGAGTCAACGCGGTCCCTTGACAGAATGGGTGCGCAGTGTGAGCATGTTGCTGCATGATCCACGCATACATGACCCCAGGTAAGCCCGCAACCGACCGAATGGCGCGGCAACCGCATGGCGCGTACCGAGGTTGATATGCCCGTTCCCGTCAGAGACCAACTGGACGTGAAGCCAGGTGATCTGCGATGACAGCGAGAAATCCACAGCGTTCGAGCGTGCTTGCTCGAGGCGATCCGAAAGCCGGTGTGGTAGTCGGCGCCGGTGCCTTCAACACCTACAGCACGGTGCTAGTCGAGGTCGAGGTCGAGGATGAAGACGGAAACGTTGGGTACGGCGAGGCATTGGCCAGACACGCCGGAGCCATGACCGCCGTCGCGGTCGAATCCCTTCACGCACCCGCTTCGCGAGATCTTCGTCGGAGGGTATCCGCAGGCACGAAACGGATACATCCAGGTACCCGACGGGCCTGGGCTGGAGTTGGACTGGAGTTGGATATGGACAAGGTCGAACAATATGGTGTGCGCTGAGCAAGGTCCCATAAGGCCGGTTGCCGCCGGGAAGAAGACCGACGCTGCGTACGCAGTCACTATCGCGTCGACAGCGCTTTGTCGCATGAATCGAGATTCTGCCGAACAGAAGCCGAAGTGGGTCGCCAGGAAAGGAGTTCTCATTAATGACGTCCAGCGCCAGTGAGAAGGCCAACGGAATGGTCTCTGTTGATACCACGACCGGCAAACGCCGGTATATCATCGCGATTGGGCTCCTAGCGATAGCTTGTCTGGGCTACATGGATCGGGTCAACTTCTCCGTGGCCGCCCCGTATCTCATCAAGGAATTCAGCTTGTCCACGGGCGAGTTCGGCGTGGTCACCTCGATCTTCAATTGGATCTACGTGGCACTCCTCATCCCGTTTGGGATGATCGCCGACCGTCGTGGAGCGCGGCTGGTCCTGCCGCTGAGCATCGTCGTCTGGTCCATCGGCTCCGGCATGACCGGCGCCGCGTTTGGTCTGGGCGCCCTCATCATCGCTCGCCTCGTGCTCGGGGCCGGAGAATCGCCGATTTATCCGGTGGGGAATGTGGTCGTCCGCGAGTGGGCGCCGGTGAAAGAGCGCGGCGTCTTCGCGGGCACGCTCAACGCAGGGTCCCTCGTGGGTCCGGCGATCGGGGCTGTCGCCACCGCGTACTTGGTGGTCGCCCTCGGCTGGCGAGGATCCTTCTTCGTCCTCGGCGGCTTGGGGGTGGTCCTCGGACTGGTTTGGTTCGCGATCTACAACGCGCCGGAGAAGACGAAGTGGCTCAGCGACGGCGAGCGGACCATGATCCTGGCTCACCGGGAGAGCTCGACGGCGCCAACGTCGTCGACTGCGCGGATGAGCGTGGCGAAGCTCCTGCGGATCAAGACGGTCTGGGGCCTGATGATCACACAGGGTTGTGCCGTCTACACGAACTATCTATTCCTGAGTTTTCTGCCACTTTATCTCGTCACAGAGCGCGGCCTCAAAGTTCTCAGTTCTGGCTGGGTCACCGGGGGGACCTATGGGATCGCCGCGGTCGGCAGTGTGACCGTGGCGATTTTCAGCGACAAAGTCCTGAAGAATGCCGAGGTGGTGCATGGAGGCCGACGCAAATCGGTCGCTGTTGCGCTGCTGGTGACGCTCCCTCTTTTCGCGTTGCCCTGGATAACCAATATCGTTCTCATCATCGCTCTGGTCTCCTGGGTGCTGATCATGGTCACGGCGGCGATCAGTTTGAACTTCGCACTCGCGAGCGACTTGATCGTGGATAGATCCTCCAGCGGTCGCGTGTTCGCGTTAGTCACGATCGGCGGCAACATCTTCGGATTGCTCGCCCCCATAGTCACTGGCTACCTCGTCGATTGGACGGGCAACTACACCGTTCCGTTCGTGGTGGCAGCCCTTCTGCTTCTTGTGGGTGCGGTGGTCACGTGGACGATGTCCAGACGTCCACTGCAGCCCAAGGTCACCGGCTGAGAAAGGATTTCGAGATGTACGAGCTGAATGTCCTCGTCAACGGCTTTCCAGGCAAGAGTTCGACTCACGGTGGTCTGGGCTGGAGCAGTGTTTGCCTTTTGCGGGACGCGACGACAACGGTCTTGGTGGATACAGGGCCGCCAGCGTATATATCGCTGCTGCACCGAGGACTCGAATCGCTCGGTGTCAGACCGGCGGAGGTCACCGACATCCTGGCGACCCACCTGCACTGGGATCACATCGGCAACTTCACGATGTTTCCCGAGGCCAAGGTCACGGTGGCTCGAAACGAGTTGGAGTGGGCTTCGCGACAGCCACCCGGAACGGACCTCATCCCGGACCTGCATGTACGACGGCTTGCTGAGACCGTCGAGAACGTCCGCCTGATAGAGGATCGAGAGGAAGTCCTTCCTGGGATTCGTGCCATCGCGACTCCCGGGCATACGCCAGGACACATCTGCTATCGAACATCCACGCGTGATGGCGACGTGTTGTTCGCCGGCGACGCCGTCAAGAACCGGTATGAGCTGGCGACGGGAGATGTGGACTCGTCCATGGACCGCGCCATGAGTCGCGAGAGTGTGGAGTCTCTTCGTTCACTGATGCGGGACGACCCATCCGTGGTGATGGTGCCAGGACACGATGTGCGACTTAGCTTCGTGGGCGGTGAGCTCAGGGCCAGAGAACGGCAACTGGCCGAGCTATCGGTATTTCTCGACACAGATGCTGGCGCGAGCCCCAGGCGGATAACGTGACTCTGCGCGGCAGGAGCCTTGGAGATCGCGTCAACGGGTGCGGCCGAGGTTCATTCTGGGCCTGTAGCCGGGGTTGGACCTGCCCGGTGTTGTCGGACAGCAGCTCACTCAGGCGTTGGCGCAGCAAGCAGCGGGCGCACCGGCGGTTACGGTGGGTGGTGTGCTCGCCGCAGCCGGGGCAGGTGCGCCAGAAGGACGGGTCGGGGCGGGTGCAGGTCGCGCAGAGCGGGTCGGTGAGGGTGCCGCCGTGGACGCGCCGGACGTCGCCGCAGCCGGCGCAGCGTGCTCGCCGCTGCGAGCAGGCGTGGCACCATGGTTTGCCGGTGCTCTTGGAGATCCCGGCGGGAGGCGACCGGTTGCAGATGGAGCAGGTCAGCGTCGTGGCCGGACGGCAGGTGGGACACCGGCGCTCCGTCGGGGGTGCGGACGGCGACGGCGCGGCGTCGGCCGCAGCCGATGCACGTTTCCAGGTTGGCCGGGTCTGTGATGAAACAGGCGGGGCACAACGCTGCTCCGTGCTCGTCGCGGGCGGCGGCCTCGCGGACGACCCCGCAGCGCCCGCACGGCTCGGCGCGGGACTTGGCGACGCAGTTTCGGCACAACCGCACCTATCGCGCTCGACGAACTATCCCGGCGAGCGGTCTCCTCGACCGCAGCCCTGGAACAAGCTCTCGCGTCGAAAGGACACAAGCGTGAAGATCACGAAGCTCGCCACCTACCCGGTCCCGCCACGGTGGCTCTTCCTCAAGATCGAGACGGATGAGGGCATCGTCGGCTGGGGCGAACCTGTCGTCGAAGGACGGGCCGCCACCGTGGCCGCCGCGGTCGAGGAGCTCTCCGACTATGTGATCGGCAAGGACCCGGGCAATATCGAGGATATCTGGACGGTCCTGTACCGCGGCGGGTTCTATCGTGGCGGCCCCATCTTGTTGAGTGCGATCGCCGGCATCGACCAGGCGCTGTGGGACATCAAGGGCAAGGCGCTTGGGCGTGCCGGTCCACGAACTGCTCGGCGGCAAAGTGCGCGATAAGATCCGGCTATTCATGGATCGGCGGTGACCGTCCCGCCGAGACCGCCGCTGCCGCCTAGGCTACCGTCGACCGGTGGATTCACCGCGGTGAAGGTGAACGGTACCGGGGAGATGCAGTACATCGACACCTGGGAGAACGTGGAGCGCTCCATCGCCAACGTCTCCACGGTGCGGGACGCGGTCGGCATGAAGGTCGGCATCGGCGTCGGCTCTCCACGGACGCGTGCACAAGCCCATGGCCAAGGTCCTCATCAAAGAGCTCGAGCCGTACAAGCTGATGTTCATCGAAGAGCCCGTCCTGAGCGAGAATTTCGACAGCCTGCTCAACACGATGCCGAATACCCCAACCCTCATTGCGCTGGGCGAGCGGCTGTTCTCGCGCTGGGACTTCAAGTACATTCTCGCCAGCGGAGCCGTAGACATCATCCAGCCCGATCCCTCCCATTCCGGCGGCATCACCGAGACCCGCAAGATTGCTTTCATGGACGAGGCCTACGACGTCGCCCTCGCCCTGCACTGCCCTCTTGGTCCGATTGCCCTGGCCACCTGCCTCCAGGCCCGGCCCAGGGCCTCCACCGCGTCGGCGGACACGCAGTCCCGCGGCAGGGTGAGTTGAGACCGGTAGGGACTGTCGCATGGAACGAATAGGAGGACCAACTTTCTCCGGCGAGAAGGACGCGAACGGTTATTGCTTTGGTTTTTTCCATTCGAGGAAGCGCAGGGCGTTCAGTGAGGTCAGTTGCGTGGTGACCCGCTCGTCGAGCCGCACACGAAGCTTGGGGGCGATGGTGCGTGCAATGTGGTCATACCCCCAACCCCCGTAACGATGCAGCGAGTTTCGGTGGCAGATGTCATGCGAGAGCAGCAAGCGCGTAGAGAAACCCCACTCGCACAGGGCGGCGAGTCCTTCAATTCGCTCTTCGTCACTGGGATAGCCCCGTCCTGAGATCAATCGTTGTGGCCCGGTGCCGAACATGTCCATCTCGACGTACGCACCCGTATCGAGTATCTGTCGGAGCCAACCTTGGTCCAGGTCCCCGTCGCAGTGACTGATCGCGACCCGTGACAGGTCCGCTCCCTCCTTGTCTAGCAGACTGAGGGCAGCTAGCGCCTGGCGTGCGTATGGGTGAACGTGTACGTTGATGGGCAGACCGCAGGCAAGTTGGAGTCGGGCGGCGGCGCGCAGCGACACTTCCTCCGCCGGACTCATCGTTTCGCTCGTTCCGATCTCTCCGATGATTCCTGGTAGCAAGCCCTCGAAACCCTCCTCGTAGTCACGTGTCCACTCATCTGCCAGTTGTTCGGCGCTCTTCGCCCGCTCCTCACGGCTCATTGTTGGGTCCAGATACCGCCCCAGGCCGAGGACGACATCGAGACCTGCCAGATCGGCGGCACGCACGGCGAGGGCACGCTGGGGGTCCAGGCCCTGCACCGTCAGGTCGGCGAGAAGTTGGCATCCAGCGAGGGCCGCCAGCCGCAGTTCCTTCGCAGCGAGGTACCAGTCGCTGAGAATCATGTTCTCGCGAACGACGGCTTGGGGAAGTCGCGCGATTTGATCGGCGTCCATCCGCCCCTCATCGAGCTGGTCAGAGTCGTCCCAGTTGCCTGGGCCTTCCCACCAGACGCGCACGTCAACGACGATGTGCTCGTGGGGGAGAACCATGCCGCCGTCGGCGTTGAATGTCTTTGGTCCGTGGGCCGTACGGACCCGAGCGCCGGCATCAGTCACGCTGGCGACTACGTGCATGTTTCGCTCCTGCCTCGCCTCTTGCGTAAACGTCATGACGTTGTAACGATGGAGCCATGCAGTGGGATAGTCAAGACTTGGATCCAGGTCCGGTGCCGTTGTGGCACCAGCTGGCGACACGGCTTCGCACCGCGGTGGAGTCGGGCCAATTCATCGAGGGCGAGAAGTTGCCTTCGGAGTCTGAGCTAAACCGTCGGTTCGGTGTGAGTCGAACAACCGCTCGAGCGGCACTCGATCATCTCGAGCAAGAGGGAAGGATCATCCGCAGCTCGGGCCGTGGCTCGATTGTGCTGGCGCCAAAAGTCGTTCAGCCGCTGAACCTGCTTGCCGGCTTTGCTGAGGACATGCGCGCTCGGGGACTGCGTGCGAGCTACCAGACCGAGGCGGTGGCGGTCGAGCGAGCGAGCTCGGAAGTGGCTGCGGGCTTGGGCGTGGAGCGCCGGACGCGGGTCGTGACGATCAGCCGGCTTCAGTACGCAGACGGACAGCCGATCGCGTTCGCGGTGTCATGGATCGCACCAAAGGTACTCGAAGGCCGACGCGCTCCGACCGCCGGGGAGCTGGACGCTGGTTCCCTTTACCTCTGGCTCGAAAGCGAATGCGGCGCCCGAATCGCCTCGGGCAGCCAACTCATCGAGGCCGAGGTGGCTGACCAAGGGCATGCCGCCCGGCTCCAGGTTCCTGCCGGTCATCCCCTTCTCGTCGCGCGGCGGACGTCTCGCACCGCGGACGGAACCCCTGTCGAGTACGTGGTGACACGGTATCGCGCGGACCGTTACCGATTCCAAGTCGAGTTGGTGCGGCCATGAGTCCGGCGGGCCACGCGCTGTTTGTCGGTGACGTCGGGCTGGACACCACCGTCGCAGTGAGTCACCTCCCTCAGCCGGACGAGAAGGTAGTGGCCTCAGCCGTCGCGGACCACGCCGGCGGTGTGGTCGCTAACGCGGCGGCGGCGTGTCATCGTTCTGGCGCCAACGTCCGGCTGCTTTGTGGTGTAGGCGATGACCCAACTGGCTACCACGCCGTCAGTGAACTTCGGGCAGCCGGGCTTGACGTGGATTCCCGGATGGCCCCAGGGGCCACCTGCCGTGCATTCATCCTGCTTGAGCCGGCCGGGGAGAAGCGGCTGATCCTGATCCCGGGTGTCTCGATGTATCCGACCGCGGAACAAGTTCGCTCGGTGTCGCTGAACGACGTGGCTTGGGCCCATACGGCAGCCTACGACGCGGGTGTCGCGGCGCTGTTGGCTGAACGTTGCCGCGAGGCCGACCTCCCCTGGTCGGTGGACCTGGAGCCGGCGACGTTCAACCATGACCCGAGTCGCTTACGCGCGTCGCTGGACGGAGCAGCAGTCGTGTTCGTGAACACTCGCGCCGCTCAAGACCTTGGAGACGGCGCTGTGAAGTGGTTACTTGATCAGGGTGTTAAGGCCGTGATCCGGTCCCGCGGATCACAGGGGGCGATGTGGATCACCGCCACGACTCAGGCTCAGGCGCGTCCTCCTCGGGCCGTCGGACCTGTCATTGACACCACCGGTGCTGGAGACTGCTTGGCTGGCTGGTTCATCGCCGAGACACTCGCCGGGCTCGATCCGATCAGCGCGCTAACGTCCGCGGTGGCAGCGGCCTCACTTAGCTGTACACGGGTGGGCGCTCAAGCGTCGTATCCCGACCGCAGTGAGGTGGGCCGCCTTCAAGCCGACGCCCTCGCCTCCGATCGCAACCGCTCCACCCCATGAAAGGAACCAACTTCGTGTCTGCACCGCGGGTCCTGCCGCCCAAGCCCGATGCCTTGGCTGAGATGTTTCCGGTAGCCAAGCCCGTCATTGGAGTTATCCACCTCAAGGCCCTCCCGGGGGCGCCTCGATACGACGGTCAGCCGATGCGCGACGTCGTGGCAGCAGCAGTACATGACGCGCGGACCATGGCCGACGGTGGAATAGACGGAATCATGGTCGAGAACGCCAGCGACCTGCCGTTCTCGCGCCCGGAGGACATCGGCCCGGAGACCGTCGCAGCGCTCACCGCCGCCTGCCTCGAGGTCAGGGCCGCTGTTGCGGTGCCCATAGGTGTGACCTTCGTGGCCAACGCGGTGATCCCCGCGTTGGCGGTAGCGAAGGCGACCGGCGCGCAGTGGGTGCGGGCCAACCAGTGGGTGAACGCCTACGTGGCCAACGAGGGCTTCCTCAACGGTCCTGCCCCTCAAGCAATGCGCTACCGGGCAGCCATCGACGCGAAAGATGTGAAGATTCTCGCCGACGTGCACGTGAAGTTCGGCGCGCACGCGATCACAGCCGACCGCAGCACCAGCGAGCAGGCGACCGACGCCGAGTGGTTTGACGCGGACGTACTGATCGCCACCGGAGCGCGCACCGGTTCCCCCACACGACCCGAGGAGGTAAGCGACGTCCGGGCCGGTACCAACCTGCCCGTCATGGTCGGGTCCGGGCTGGGGCCGGACCAGGTAGCGGCACTGTTCGCGGTCGCCGACGGGGCGATCGTCGGCCAGTGGCTCAAAGAAGAAGGACTTTGGTGGAACCCGGTCGATCCGCGTCGTGTGGAGCGGCTGATGGACGCCGTGGAGCGGATCAGGAGTGACCAATGACAGCGTCCGTGCCAGCACTCAGCGACGCCACAGGGATATTTTCCGCCGCAAAGGCGGCCGGCTGCGCCACGATGTTCCGCTGTCGTCGGCGCGCGGGACTCTCCCCGAAGCTGCGCGAGGCAGCCGTGGCCGGTGTCTTGGGAACGCTTGATTTACTAGCGGCCGAGGGCTGGAAGCTGTCGATCGGCGGGATGTTTGGGCGTAACGAGCCGCCCAGCGCCTACGCCACCGGCTTCGCTCACGACGTCGACGTCGTCGGTGCCTTCGAAACACCCAGCACCATGACAGCACTCGCCGGAACCACCCGCCTAGGCATGGCAGGATGGGACGCCATATTCGCTACGCAATGGCTACTCGGACCGCGCGAATTCGACCCCGTTCCGGCGCCAGCCGGACAAGACGCCGACAAAGCCTGGGGCCTCTTCGCACTCTGGGAATGGAACGACGCGTGGCAGAGCGCCTCGGCGGCCCAGCGCCACGAGTACGACGCCGAGTGCGATATCGCCTTCGCCGCCGACGCAGCGGCTGGCATCAACATCGCCGGACGACACAGGCTCGACGCCGCCAGCAGCTGGCACCACCTCGGCATCTGGGAGTCGCCGTCCTTCGAAGCGATCGATACCGCCATGCGAGAGCACACCCGGGTGGCCGATTTCAAGTTCACAACCTCGCGCCACTACATCGGGCGACGCCTGGAAATGGCTCAGCTCTTGGAGGGCGATCATGTCTGACGTCATTTGGATCCACTTCGCGCTACCACGTAGCGCATGGTTCGAACGATCCGCAGCGGAACGCCAACGGTGGGAGGGGAGCTGGAACGAGGTGCGTGCCGCCTCGCTGGCCCTCGGCGCCTCAAACCAGGGGCGGTACCACGTCCGCGGCCAAAGCGACTACTCCACCGTCGAGGTCTGGCACTTTCCGCACGCAGATGCGGCATTCGACCACTGGGTGCGCCTGACCGGCGCGGGCTACAGCGAGTGGTTCCAGTCGTCCAACAGCATCGGCGCGGCGCTCACGGAGCCGTCGTGAGCCGGCCGCTGCTTGAAGCTCGCGGCGTGCATCGCAAGTTCGGACACGTCCAAGCACTTGATAACGCTGACTTCGCGGTCATGCCCGGCGAGATCTGCGCCTTGATCGGTGACAACGGTGCCGGTAAGTCGACGCTGGTAAAGATCCT
>JAABUT010005073.1_pt1 | contig 9982 bp, 10 predicted proteins | sample 5559281 | NCBI WGS metagenome assembly JAABUT01 (sample SAMN10711880, study PRJNA513359) | rock metagenome | isolation source: Antarctica rocks | place: Antarctica: Victoria Land, Ricker Hills nord | collected 2016-01-04 | reverse complement strand
GGAGCAGCAGACGCGGCGGCAGTGTCGCCTCATCGCGCAGTTCGTCGAAGCTCAATTGACGTACCACACTGAAGAGGTCGCCGACCGCCGGTGCTCCCAGGCGTAGGCGACTTAACGCGGTCCTTCTATTCGTCATCGTGCCTCCCCCTATAATGCCGCGCGAAACGCGACCATTGCCGGTAGTCTTGCCATTGCCGCCGACATGATGAGCGACTATGATCGCCCCCGATCACCGCATGTTTGTCGCGCCCGTACGGCGCATCGCGCTTAAGATACGAGGAACCATGTTCTGGGTCGCAGCATTACTTGCCTCGATCATCTGGGTACTGGGATTGGAGAGCGGTTTTCTCGGCTTCGGCATCCATATTTTTTTGCTTGCCGCCTTGCTCTCTGGGTTGACCGCGCTGCTGCCACCGACCCACGACTCGGGCTCGGCTGCGCGCCCGGGGACAGAACCTGCCCATGCCAGTTCTGTGCCAGCATCCCAGGGCGTTGGCGCGCCCGCTCTTGACGCAGCTACCGCCGCCGAGCGCGAGATGGGCTGATCCCTGCCGTCAGCGCGACCACGCCGTGCGGGCCATTCGGCATGAGCGGCGGCTGATCCCGTGTGACACCACTGTCGTGCAATAACACCGTTCGCCCTTTGCCGGGGCGGTGGTGGGGTAGAGTCCCGCGAGCAGCACCCTGATCCTGCGATCCTGGCGATCAACCTCGTCCGTCGCGTACTATACACACGACGGTACGCACTCGGTGTGCATTGGGATAGGCGAGAGGATGGCGCGTGCAACGGCTGAACTTTACATTCGATGAGGTGACCTGCGCGCTTCTCGATGAATTGGCGACGAAGTATTACGCGGGGAATAAGTCACAGACGGTGCGCGCGGCGTTGCAGTCGCTGGCGGCGCACGCCGGGCACGAGGGCTGGGTCGTGGCGGGCTACAGCCCGGCGGTCCTCGATACGGCGGTGTCCTGCCATACCTGCGGCAGCGCCCACGATCGTGGCGAGCTCCTCTACCGCCCGACATTCGAGCGCGGGCGCGGGCCGGGTGTGCTCCCCTCCTTGCCGACGGAGAGCTGGCTCGACTGCTCGCGTTGCGTGGAGCGGCACTGAGCACAGCAGCCGGGGCGTCGGCAGGGCCGTCCCGATGAGTCTGGGCTTAACTATTGAGCAAGAAGCGGCGGTATCCGCAGCGGGATGAGGGATCGTATGGTGACGAGCATGGTTGATCGAGGACCCCGCGCTGGTATTGGGGCCGGGCAGATACAGGGCGTGTTGGTGCGGGGCGATTGGTCCGGGGCTTTCGAGTTGCTGGCACCTCTCTACGGGGCCGGTTACCGGCTCACCCTCGCGCCCGATGAGCGTCTCTGCGACTGTGCCTGGCCGCACGCGCCTGGCCTGGTGCTCCTGGCCCTCGACGACGACACGCCGCGCGCCGCCGCCGCGTTCATCCTCGATGGACGCTCGCTCCCGTGGATCGGCTGGAATCGCCAGGATGATCCGCGCGCGGCGCTTGCGGCCTATGGGGCCGGGGCGCTGACCGTCCTCCCGGCGGGCTTGAGCGGCGAACTCCTGTTGCAAAGTGTGCGGAATGCGCTGGCGGCGGTGACACCGTTCGGGGCCAACGGCGTGACCGAGCGGCGCTACGAGCGCGACGAGTTGATCGCGCTGGAGCGCGACGCGATCCTGGAGGTCCGCGAGGGGATCGTGGCGCAGACGGTGATCCACGCCGATGGCACGGAGGTGCTGCTCGGCCTCTGCGGGCCGGGACAGTTGCTGATCGGCCATCCGGACGACAGCTGCTGCCTGCAACTGCTGGCCCACACCGCCGCCAGTGTCACCATTCGCACCTGGTCGGCGGCGGCGGCACAACCGCATTTCGCCGAACGCTTGCGGGCACGCCTGCGGCAGATGGAGGCGTGGTCGGCGATGGGCGCGCGGCACTATCTCGATCAGCGTGTCATCGGCATCCTCGGCCTGTTCGGTGAGCAGTTCGGGCGTCCGCAGGACGATGGCCTGTTGATCGATGTGCGGATCACCCACGCGCAGCTCGCCACCGCCGTCGGCGCGACCCGCACCACCGTGACCCGCATCCTCGGCGAGTTGCGCGCGCGCAAGCTGCTCACGACGGTCGGGAGCGGCGCGAGCGAGCGCTTCTGCCTGCGGAGCTGGGAGCGGATCGATCACCAGCTGCGCTGATGCGCCGTGTCCCGCCTGTCCGGTGTGAAAGTACACCGCTCCCCGGTGCGGAAACGCACCGCGCCGCTCGTCTCATTCCGCTATCGTCGTGGTGTGCCGTGTCAGGCGGCGATGGTCCGCAGACCAGGGGCGGGCGGTTACCCGACGAGGGAGAAGGGCACAGCGGGCATGAGTATGCAGGGTAACGGTACGGTGAAGTGGTACAACCCGGAGAAGGCGTATGGCTTCATCACCACCGATAGCGGGCAGGATCTCTTCGTCCATCGCAATTCGCTGATCGATGGTCGCCCCTGGCTTGTCGATGGTCAAGGGGTCGAGTTCAGCGTCCGCCAGGGGGTGAAGGGTTTTGAAGCCGCCGATGTGCGGGTTGTCCGCGACGTGGAAGGGATTCCCGCCGATCGGCAGCGGCTGTATGCACACGATAGACGCGATGACTTGCGCGGGAATAACGGTTACGGTGCCACCCGCCTTGCTGCTCCACGCCCGTACCGCGCACCCTATGAAGGCGCGATCCCGACCGGTGCTGTGCCAGCGACGGTGATGCGCGTCGACCCGAACGGGCGCTTCTTGTTCGCCCAGGCCGAGAGCGTCAGCGACGACGTCTACGTCAACAGCGCCCTGTTCAACCAGCTGTATCTCCAGCAGGGCGATACGATCACGATCACGATCGAGCGGGGTGATCGCGGGCTGCGCGCGCGCACGCTCGCCCAGCGATGATGCCAGGATTCAGCGAACAGGATGAGAAGACCATGACCCCGACCGGGCAGAGCGCGGACGCGCAGGCCGATGCGCAGGGCTACGACGTGATCGTCGTGGGGGCCGGGGCGGCGGGGATCGGCACGGGCATCATCCTCCGCGAATTGGGGATCGCGCGCTTCGCGATCCTCGAGCGGCATGATGTCGGCGCGTCGTTCGCCCGCTGGCCGCGCGAGATGCGCTTCATCACCCCCTCATTCACCTCCAACGCCTTCGGGCAGCTCGACCTGAACGCGATCGCGCTCAATACGTCGCCCGCCTATACCCTCCAACGGGAGCACCCGACCGGTGCGGAGTACGCGGAGTACCTGAAGGTGCTCGCCGGGCACTTCGCCCTGCCGATCCGGACCGGCGTCGATGTGCTGGCGCTGGAGGCGTTGCCCGACGACGAGGGCTTCATCGTGCATACCTCGGCGGGCGCGCTGCGGAGCACCTTCGTCATCTGGGCGGCGGGCGAATTCCAGTACCCGCGCACGTATCCGTTCCCGGGCGCGGAGCTCTGCCGCCACAACGCCGAGGTCGCCTCGTGGGGCGCGATCGGCGGTGGCGAGGCGATCGTGGTCGGCGGCTTCGAGAGCGGGATCGACGCGGCGTACCACCTGGCGATGGCGGGGAAGCGCGTCCGCGTGCTGGATGGCTCGGGCCGCTGGGAGAATGAGACGAGCGACCCCAGCGTGACGCTCTCGCCGTACACCCGCGAGCGCCTCGATAGCGCGATGGCGACCGGGCGGCTCGAGCTGATCGGCAGTGCCGTGGTGGTCGAGGCGGCGCGGCACGGCGAGGGTTACCTCGTCCGCGATGCGGACGGCGACGAGTGGGAAACCACCACCCCGCCGATCCTGGCGACCGGCTTCACCGGGAGCCTGCAACTCGTGCGCGATCTCTTCGCGTGGGATGAGGATGGTGAGGTGCGCCTGTCCGAGCGCGACGAATCGACGCTGACGCCGGGCTTGTTCGTCGTCGGGCCGAGCGTGCATCACGGGAACGCGATCTTCTGCTACATCTACAAGTTCCGCCAGCGCTTCGCGATCGTGGCGGAGACGATCGGCGAGCGCCTCGGTCTGGACCTCGCGCCGCTCGCTGTCTATCGGGAGAACGCCATGTACCTCGACGACCTCTCCTGCTGCGATGCGGAGTGCGCCTGCTGAATGACGAATGATCTGCGGGGCTACAGAAGGGGGGACGAATCCGCTCATGGTCATGATCCACCACCCAGCGCCGCAACTATCCCGGCGGCGCTGCGTCGCCCCCGGCTGCTGCGTCGGCACGGTGCGCTGTCGTCGCCCGTGTATCCCGACCGAGGTTCGTCGCCGTGGTCGGGTCCTCCTCAATCAGCAGTTGTGGCTCTTCGGGCAGGATATCCGTCGCCCGGAGGGGAATGCGCTGATCGACTATGGCTTCGTGCGGACGCCACCGCCGGAAGGGGTGAAAGCGGGCAATACCTACTCGATCGGCGAATCGGACGGCACCGATATCTTTCTCTGGGGCTTCGGCCTCTTCTTCCACCATCCCGCGCGGGGCGGCATCTTCATCCCTCGTTTTACATTCACGCCGCGCCTCGCCCGGTTCGCGGGCTTGCCGGATCGCGGCTGGGCTTGGCCGCAATTGCAGGAGTGCCGCGTGCCGCACGGCGCTAACCAGTGGGCGACGACACGTCACTTGTTTATCCCGGCGCTGCGCTGGATCGCGAGGTACGAGCGGTGGATCGTCCGGCGTCGCGGCCTCGACTATCGCGCTGCATGCCTCGCGGCGTGGCCGCACGCCGCGAGGCATGCAGCGGAACTCGACAACGCCTGGGAACAGTTGATCGCGGATTGTGACGCCGGGATGAGCGCGTTCGTTGCCACGCGCCTCAGGGGCGCGTCCGCGTAACGCCTCTCCGCTGTGGGGCGACTGCCACCGCCCTATCGTCATCATCCTATTATCGCCATCACCCCATTGGGGCACCGATAAAGCGCAAGCCAGCGCCGCATCTCGCGCGCTGGCTTGTCGTACCCGCTGTTCTTAACGAGGAGCACTATCCAATGCCAGCCCGCCAGCCACTCTCTCCCCCCGTCGCGTGTGAGCGAAGCATCAACGCACGCCGTGTCATCTCCTGGCGCTCGGCCTTCATCCTCTCGCTCGGCGGGGCGCTCCTGGTCACCGTCTCCCTCGGCCCGATGGCCGCCGAAATCGGGGTCGCCTCGCTCCTCGTCTGGGGCGTAACGGTGCTGATCGGCACCGTGCAGTGCCTGTTGCTGGCCGAGCTGGCCGGGCGCTTCCCCGCGAAGGTCGGTGGCGCGCCCGCCTACATCTATGAGGGGTTCAAGTCGCGATCGCCGCTGTTCGGGGCGGCGGCGGCCTGGGGCTACTGGGTGGCCTGGATCCCCGGCGTGGCGGTGAACCTGACGCTGGCCGCGACCTACATCCGGGCGGCCTTCTTGCCACAGGTCAACGTTCTCGTGCCGACGCTGCTCCTGGCGATCGGGCTCTACGCGCTGAACACGCTCGGCCTACGCCCCGGTGTCTGGTTCTCCGGCGTGATGGCGGCCTGCGCGCTACTGCCGTTGCTGATCATCCTGATCGCGCCATTCTTCCACCCTGGCATGTGGCAGCCGGGGAACCTCGCCCCCCTCCTGCCCGAGAACCTGTCCTGGTTCGCGCTCGGCACCTGGGCACTCCTGGTGAAATGGGCCTTCGTCGCGGTCTGGTCGTCGTATGACGCGGAGATGGTGACCTCCGTGGTCGGCGAACTCCGTGACCCACGGCGCGAGGTGCGCGGCGCGGTCGCGGCGACCTCGGCGGCGACCGCGCTGGCGTTCGTGTTGGTGCCGCTCGCGCTGCTCGGTATCGTCGGCATCGAGGGGTTGTCAAAGGATCCCTACGTCGCGTTCCTCACCGCCGCCGCTGCGGTCTTCGGGGTGGCGGGTGGTCAGATCGTCGCGATCATGCTGATTGGTGCCCTGGTCCTCGGTGCGGAGATGTTCATCATCAGTTCGTCGCGTGCCCTCTATCAGATGAGCAAGGACGGCCTGACCCTACAGGGCTACGGGCGGCGCAACCGCAACGGCGTCCCGGTGGGTTCGGTCGGGTGGGACGCGGCGATCACCGTGTTCCTGCTCGCCGTCTTCCGTGGCGACATCGTCAGCGTCGTTGCGGCGGCCAATGTCGGCTATCTGGTCGTCTTCACGCTGTTACCGCCCGCCTACATCCTGATCCGGCGTCGGAATGAGCCGACACAGGGGGTCCACCTGGCCGCCCCATTCGTGCCGATCGCGGCGCTGCTCGGGCTCTTCAATGGCGTGTTGTTGATCGTCGGCGGCATACAGTGGGGTCCAGGAGTGGCGGGTGTCGGCGCACTCCTGACCCTCACCTTCCTCCCGTTCTACCTCTTTCGGCGTTGTCGGACGCGCCCGATGATCGTCGCGGCACCCTGACCGGCGACCGACCCGTGCAAGATGAATGGAAGGGGAACACGATGGCGAAGAAGAGTCGGAATTCGTCGGGTGTCGCATCGTCGAGCGGACACCATCGACCCGCGCTGTTGCTATCCTCCACCGCGCCGCAGGTTTGCCAGGTCGGGTGATCCGTCGTATACTTCCGTAGTGTACGTACAGTGAGAGGGCGGTCGGTCGATACTTACCAGGAGCTGACGCGGTGCTGCATCGGCTGGCGCAACCGGAGGTGACGCGGCCTCGTCGCGGCGGGGCGCTGATACCGCTCCTGCTCGTGAGCGGCGCGCTCTACTTGCTCGCGCTGGCGGCGATGCAGGTCGGCCCGCGCCCGTTGGCCTGGTTCGTGGCGCGCGTCGAGCTGATCGCCACGATCTTCCTCGGCGTCTTCATCGAGGCGCTCCCGTTCCTGCTGATCGGCACCCTCGCGTCGGGTGCGATCCAGGTCTTCGTCTCGCCCGATCTCCTCCAGCGCGTCAATCCGCGCTCGCCGGTCCGTGCCGCGCTGCTCGGGGCGACGATGGGGCTCTGCTTCCTGCCGGTCTGCGAGTGCGGGATGGTGCCGACGACGCGGCGACTGCTGGCGAAAGGGGCGTCGTTGCCGCTTGGGATCGCCTTCCTGCTGGCGGCCCCGGCGGTCAACCCGGTCGTGATCGTGACCACCGCGATCGCCTTTCGGGATCGACCGCTGATCGTCGTCGGGCGCGTGGTGTTGACGGTGCTCATCGCCGCCATCGTCGGCGTGATCGTCGGGCGGCGGGCCGGGGGGGACGCGGTGTTGCCGCCGCCGGTCGGTGCGCACACGCACGATGCCGGGGGGCATCGCGGGCTCGCATTGCTGCGCCACACCGGTGCGGAGTTCTTCGAGATGGCCCGCTACCTGACGATCGGCGCGGGAATTGCTGCCACCTTCCAGGTGGTCGTGCCGCAGCAGACCCTGCTCGGGCTCGGGCAGGGGGCGATCGTCTCGGTGCTGGTGCTGATGGGGCTAGCCGTGATCCTCTCGATCTGCTCGACCGTGGACGCCTTTGTCGCCCTCGCCTTCGCCGGGAGTTTCCTGCCCGGCGCGCTCCTGGCCTTCCTGGTCTTCGGCCCGATGATCGACCTGAAAAGCGTGCTGCTCTTCGAGACGACCTTTCGGCGGCGCATCGTCGTCGCGCTCGTTGCGCTGACCACGCTGCTGGTGGCCGGGGTGACGATCGGGATCAATCTGCTGCTGGCGCGCTGATGTCATGCGAGCGTGGTTTATGGCAGGGGGAGACGATGGCGGCGACACGACGCCCGAACATGGCCGCGCTGATCGAGACGCTCCTGCTGGGCGGACTCGGTGTCATGCTGCTGCTGAAGGCTGATAGGGGGGTTCTCGTCTATTACATCCACCCCCGCTACGCCCCGTTGGTGATCGCCGGGGCACTGGTCCTGTTGCTCCTCGCCGCCGTGCGAGCGCGGGCGATCGCCACGACGGGCGAGCCGATCCGTGGCCGTTGGCCGGGATATCTGTTGTTGCTGTTGCCCCTGCTGATCGGCCTGTTCGTCCCCGCCCGCCCGCTCGGTGCCGACGCCCTGCCCGCAGACACGACCGTGACCAGCGGCGCGGGGCAGGGGGGTATCCCGCTCGATGGCGACACGGCGGACTGGACCCTTCTCCAATGGGGGACGGCCCTGGCGGTCGGCGGGCGCGACATCCAGGGGGCACCGGTGGACGTGATCGGCTTCGTCTATCAGCACCCGCAGCGCGCATTCCCCGGCTTCACGGTCGCGCGCTACGCGATCGTCTGCTGTATCGCCGATGTGAAGGGGATCGGTGTGCCGGTCGCCTGGCCCGCCGGTGTGGACCTGCCGATGAATAGCTGGGTGCGCGTGCGCGGCACCTTCGGGCGCACGACGATCGGGGGGCAGGAGACGCCCGCGATCCTCGCCACCACGGTCGAATCAGTGGCACAGCCCGCCGAGCCCTATCTTTATCGCTGAGCGGGTTGATGCGGTAGCAGCAGGACCGGTGCGATTAAGCACCGGCCCTGCTGCGCCTTTGGTCTCTTTTCAGACCACGCCCTTGTACGGATCGCGACCTCCCCAGCACCATTATCGGCGTAGAGTTGCAATGGAGCGGTCAGAGATAAGCGCCGCATAGTGCCTGCGCATATGCGTATGTAACGCACGCCTGGAAGTAGAGATGGGAACGGCATGGCAGGGGTGGATACGGTGATGCCTGAGCGACGGGTGACGCGGCGCGGCTTCTTGCTGACTTTATCGACGGGCGCGGCGACCGCGATCTTGGCCGCGTGCGGTGGGAGCGCGGCCCCGACGATCGCCCCCACCACGGCCCCGGCGATTGCCCCGACGGTCGCAGCCACCACGGCGACGACCCGCGCGGCGACCGCTACCGTGGTGTCCTCCGCCACCGCCCCGGCGACGAGCATCGCCGCGAGCACGGCGACGCGGACCGCTTCATCGGTCGTCGGCACGTCGCCGACAATCAGTCCGAGCGCGACGCGCGTGGCATCGGCGGTCGTGGCCACGCCGACGCGACAGATCGCCGTGGCGGCGACGACCACGCACATTCAGGATTTCTTGAAGAATGTCGGCGGCAACCGCCTCGTGGTCAGCGGCATCCTGAAGCCGAACGTCGATCCGCACGATTACGAAACATCCGTGCAGGACGCGCAGACGATCAGCCGGGCGGAGATCATCTTCGTCTATGGCGTCGGGCTCGATGCGTTCATGGACAAAGCGATCGCCAACGCGAACAGCAAGGCCCCGACGATCACGGTGACGCGCGGGATCACGCCGCTGGCCGGGGACGACGCGGAGCCGGACGGCGATCCGCACATGTGGTTCGACCCGACCTTCGCGCAAAGGATGGTCACGACCATCGGCGAGGCGCTGGCACAGTTCGATCCGTCCGCCGCCGCGACCTACCGGCAGAACGCGCAAGGATACAACGCGCAGATCGCGCAGATGGATGCCCAGGTGCAGGGCATCTACAACCAGATCCCGCGCGCCGACCGTAAGCTGGTGACGAATCACGACGCCTTTCAGTACCTCGCCAACCACTTCGGTCTGAACATCGTCGGGGCGGTGATCCCGAGCATCTCCGACGCCGCCGAGCCGACCGCCCAGGAGATCAACGAGTTGATCGACACGATCCGCGCCCAGAAGGTCAAGGCGATCTTCGCGGAGTCGTCGGCGAACCCGCGCGTGGCGCAGCAGGTCGCGCAGGAAACCGGCATTAAGATCGTGGACAACCTCTACGGCGACACCCTCGGCGAGCCGGGGAGTGACGGCGACACCTACCTCAAGATGATGGTCGCCGACGCGACGACGATCGCGACCGCGCTGAAGTGAGCGAAGGGCCCATGACTTCACGAGAGATGACAGCGATCGCCGTACGCGACCTGACCGTTGAGTATGGCGGCGTGCGCGCGCTGGATAACGTGACCGTCGCCATCCCCGCCAGGGCGGTGACGGCGATCATCGGCCCGAACGGGGCCGGGAAGACGACCCTGCTGCACGCCCTGATGGGGATGCAGCGCGCGCAAGCGGGGTCGGTCGCCTTCTTCGGCGAGCCGTTAGGGGCGGTGCGGCGGCGGATCGCCTT
>JAABUT010005070.1_pt1 | contig 9991 bp, 8 predicted proteins | sample 5559281 | NCBI WGS metagenome assembly JAABUT01 (sample SAMN10711880, study PRJNA513359) | rock metagenome | isolation source: Antarctica rocks | place: Antarctica: Victoria Land, Ricker Hills nord | collected 2016-01-04 | reverse complement strand
CCGGCCGGCCCGCCGCTTAGAGAACAACACCGTCACCCGGCAGCCGGACAACACGTGGAACGGATGGATGATCAGCAGAGAATCTGGCGACGCACTGGGACCGGTCGCACTATGCCGCGACCGTCGGCACCCCTAGCACCCTGACCCCACCGTCAGGCTTCGGGATCGGCACGGCACGCACCGGCGGCGGGAAGTACGAGCCCGAAGACATCCGATTCCAGACCTTGTACAAGTTGCCTTGCAGGTCGGTTTCGAACGCCTCGATGCTCACCCCGTCGGTTCCCGGCGCGCCCTTGTTCGCCTTCACCCGCTGATACGCCTGCCACACCTTCCACTTCGAGATCTCGAACGACTTCCGTTGCGACAGCGACATGCTCATCCCGACTCCTCCCACCATGTGGTTGATCGACCGAACAGATCACGATGGTCTGGCCCCTTCGCTCCACCCCCATTACAGGAGCTTCAGCACTACTACGAGCCAGTCCGCCAACCCACCCCGCGTCGGTACTCAACACCTCACAGTTCCTGCTGCTCGGTGGTCTCCCTCTCACCACCCCAACCGGGGCGGCAGTATCAGGGCGGGCCTTCCCACGTTCCATGCAGCCGCAGCAGACCAGGCTCGCGTCGCCTTCATGCCGGACACCACCTGGCCAATCAGCGGGCACCCGCCAGGCTCATCCCGGGAACAACCTGAAACCCCGGTTTCGATGTCATGTGGTTAATCATCTCGACACGTCAACGGCGATTCACTTACGTTCGCCTTCCTGGTCCCCACCTGACGCCTCACCGGCGCCTTCTCCTCATCGCTCACCACCCAGGCCTCACGACCAGGGCAGCATGAGGCGGTTTGAAGCCTCCCCCCGCAGGGCGACTCCGAAGGGCCAAACCTTCATCAGCTGCACAGCACCGCCTTCACCCACGATCACCCACTCATCGCGACCTCCAACGCTCGTGGCACACCAGGTCTTGACTATTCCTCCTTGTGGGCCCGTAAAGAATCAAGTGGCGAGTGTTGGGGGGTCGGGGCTGTTTGTCGCGTTCAGTACGGCTGCCGCCTCGGGGAACCGGGTGGGTGCCGGGGTGGGTTGGTAGCCGTTGTGGCCCAGGATGGGCCCGACTTCGCGGACGACGTCGCCGATGGTACGGAAGCTGACCTCGAAGAGCTCGGCGAGGGTGTCTTGGCTACAGAGGTTCCGTTGGTACAGGACGGTGGCCAGGACTCGTTCGGTGTCGGTGATCTTCTGGGTGAAGATCCCACCCCTGGCGCCGGGGAGACGTTCGCCACCTCGCCGCCGGTGACGGTGGCGTTGCTGGCGGGAGGCTTGCACAGTTTCGGCACGCTGGGTCATGGCGGCCAGTTCGTCTCGTGACATCCCGGTCAGGACCGGGTCGGACAGCCGTTGGGTGATGCGTGAGCGGGTCGGGACGTCGTCGTCGGTGCTGACGAAATGGCGCAGGGCGGCCGCCGTGGCGAAGCGCAGGGTGCTCGGGGCGATCGGGTAGCCGTGGTCGGTCAGGACTTGACGGGTCTCGGCGATGACCTGGCCGATGGTGTTGGGGTTGATCCCGAGCAGGTCGGACAGCACGTTCTGTGAGCAGGTTTGCCGCTGGTACACGATGGTGACCAGGACCCGATCGGCGTCGGTGAGCAGGCCTGTGCTGCCGGCGCCGGGTGCCCGGCGTCGCGGTCCACCTCGCTGCCTCGTATCGCCGCTGGGAGGCTTGGGCGGCCTGTGCCGCAGCCAAGGCGGCAGTGAGGTTGCCGAGCGCGGTCGACGTCATGCCGGTCAGCCGTGGATCGCCCAGCAGGATCAGCGCCTGGGCGCGGGACCGGGAGCGGTCAACGGCCCGCAGCGGTGCCGCGACCTGCGCCGTGGCCGGATCGAAGGTGTAGTTCCACTCCCCGTGATGGGCGTGTGCACGGATCGGCAAAGCCAGCAGTGTCCAGGGCGTGGGCCATCTCGGCGTCCGGCCTCATCGGCGGACCCTTAACTGAACGTGGCCAGCCCGAAGATGAACAACCACGCCACCGTCCGGGCCCTCCAACAGGCCGGCCGAGGAACTGATCGAACGCGCCTGGCCGGGCAGCAGCGACAACACCGGCTGGCTCACCCAACCCACCCTGCTCGCACCTGAACCCATAAGATTCACACCCCAGACCGCCAGACAGAGACCAACACGCCGAGAAACACTGTCAAACAGGAGAATCCGGACTCTCACCCACCCGCTATGTCAGGAGATCTGGGATCCGGGCTCAACCGCCAGGCGATAAAGTCCCGGGCTACTGCCATGCGCACCCTTAGCGTGAGGATCTCAAACGGTCTGAGGCATAGATCGATTGCGTCCCCAGGTCGCCAGAGCTGCGCGTCGAGGTCTCGCTCCAACAGGTCCACCTTCCAGACCTCGGTTGTCGCGACCTCGAAGGTTACCTGGCATTGCGCCCGGCCCCCTGCGGCTTCGTAGAGGCGGACAATGAGATCTCCTGATCGGTCTTCCGCAAGTTTGACAGCCTCCACGATGACCGCCGGCGACGATACCTTCACCAGGGGAACGACCGGGCGGGACCCGTGGACGGATCGGGTCGGCAGGTTCAGGCGGTAGCCGGCGTCCACGGCCTCCAGCACGGTCGGTGCGAGCCCGAGGGTGCTGCGGAAGACATGCTGGCCCTGATCCGCTGTGGGGTCGGGGAAGAGAGGTGCTCGGACGAGCGACTGGCGGACCAGCGTGTAGGTGGACCCGTCGTCGGCCCAGCGGCGCGTGATGTCGTGTCCGTAGGTCTGGGCGTTGGCCACGACCACGCCGAACCCCGGTTCAGCGACGTGCACCCAGCGGTGGGCGACGGTCTCGAATCGTGCAACGTCCCAGGAGGTGTTGGAGTGCGTGGGCCGGTTGACGTGGCCGAACTGGATCTCGGAGGCCGCCCGGTCGGCGTGCACGGCGACCGGGAAGGCCAGCTTGAGCATCTTCTGCCGCTCGTGCCAGTCGACGCGGGTCTCGACGGCGAGCTCGGCCCGTCCCTCAGCCAGACTGAATCGCTGGGTGATCATCGACCGGTTGACGGTCCTGGTGACCACCAGTGCAGCGCTCTCGATCGAGATGCTGTCGGCGACGCGCAGCTCCCTGACCGAACGGCGGTAGTGCACGTCGATGTCCCACGCGTCCCACTGATTGGGAGTGTCCCGGAAGACCTGGAGCAACCCCGCGACCTGTCCGGGGGCGACGACCTCGCGACCGGTGGCGAGATCAACGAACGACCCGACGAGACCGTCCTCATTGAGGAACACCCGCACCACGCCGTTGTCGAGGACCCAACCCCGCTCCGCCTTCTGAGGAGTGACGTCGCGGTGCGCCGCTTCCGCCACGGCCGACCCCATGGGAGGCACCCCGTCGACGGGCACCGGCGCGGCATTGAACACCAGCGGGCGGTCCCCCTCCCCAGCGAGCACCCGCTGCGCCGCACTAATCAGTGCGGTGAGCTCCCGCGCGACGCGCTCGTAATTCTGCTCCGCCTGCTGATGAACCCAGGCGATCGAGGACCCGGGCAGGATGTCGTGGAACTGCTGCAGGAGCACGGTTTCCCAGGCCGCTGTCAGTTCGTCGTACGGGTAGTTCATGAGGCCGCGGGCGGCGGCGGTCGCGCTCCACAGCTCCGCCTCGCGCAGCAGGTGCTCACTGCGCCGGTTGCCTCGCTTGGTCCTGGCCTGCGAGGTGTACGTCCCTCGGTGTAGTTCCAGGTACATCTCCCCAGACCAGACGCTGGGTGCCTTGATCTCGGCCGCGGCCTCCTCGAAGAACTGGCGTGGCGTGCCCAGAACGACCTTCGGTGAGCCCTCGAGATCCCGCGTCCGCGAGGCCGCAGCAAGCATCTCGCGGGTCGGGCCACCGCCCCCGTCCCCGTACCCGAAGGGCGTCATGGACACGTTGGACCAGCCCTTTTCGGCATACTGCCGCTGAGCGCGAGCCAGGTCGGCCGCCGACAGGTCGGAGTTGTAGGTGTCGGTCGGTGGGAAGTGGGTGAGCACGCGGGTGCCGTCGATGCCCTCCCAGAGGAAGGTGTGGTGCGGCATGGGGTTGGTGTCGTTCCACGACGTCTTCTGGGTGAGGAAGTAGTCGCACCCGGCACCGCGCGCGATTTGGGGAAGAGCGGCGGAGTATCCAAAGGAGTCAGGCAGCCAGACCTCCGTGGGGTCGACGCCGAACTCGCGCATGAAAAAGCCCTTGCCCAGCAGGAACTGGCGCACCATGGCCTCACCCCCGGGCATGTTCGTGTCGCTCTCGACCCACATCCCGCCAACCGGCACGAAGCGCCCCTCAGCGACCCGCTCGCGGATCCGCTCAAAGAGACCCGGGTAGAACTCCTTCATCCAGGCGTACTGCTGCGCGCTGGAGCAGGCGAAGACGAAGCTGGGGTCCTCGTCCATGAGCGCGAGCACGTTCGAGAAGGTCCGCGCGCACTTGCGCACCGTCTCGCGCACCGGCCACAGCCAGGCCGAGTCAATGTGGGCGTGCCCGACGGCGACGATGCGGTGGGCACTCGCGTATGCCGGGGCGGCGAGCACCCCGGCGAGGGCCTCGCGTCCAAGGGCAGATGTCTGCGCGACAGCATCCGGGTCGACCACGTCGCACATGCGCTCGAGGGCGCGCAGGATCTCCGCCCGACGGGGCAGCGACGGATCGAGCTCGCGCATCAGCCCGACCAGGACGCGGCAGTCGTTCACCAGTTCTTCGGTCCCGCGATGTCGTTCGACGACGTCGATAAGACGCAACGTGTAGACGGGGTCGTCGCCCGCTGTGGCCCTGTCACCCAGATGAGTCGGGAGGTACTCGAAGTGACCCCCGATGTCCGGGTTGGCGGCGGCCTCGACGTAAAAGTCGATCGGCGACCCGGGCTGGGCATCGACCGACACCCGGTTGTTGAGCGGCTCGATGCCTTTGACGATCGAGCCGTCCGGTCGGTACACGAGCCCCTCGGCTTGGAAGCCGGCCTGACGGGAGGTAAAACCCAGGTCGATCTCCACCTCGACCCGCGCCTGCGGTCCACCCCAACTATTGGGGACCTCCCCGGTGACGTGGAACCAGGTCGTCCCCCACGGCCTACTCCAGGTCGTGCCCGCCGTGAACGGCGCGTACTCCTGCGCCGCGGCCTCGGCGAACGGCACCGGTTCGTCCGGGACCTCCCAGGCCTCGATGTCGAGCGGCCGGCGGCGCCGTTCGACGGCGGGGACGACGCGCTCCCTGACAAAGCGGTCGATCCGCTCCTCGGTATGAGCAGCGTTGTCGTGCACCGGTCTCCTCGGTGATCGTGGGGTTTGGCTCAGCTGACACGCGTCGACCCCCAGGCGGAGAACCCGGCCGTCCAGTCGTCCACGCGCCGGCGCATCTCAGTGACCCGCTGGGGGTACTTCGCGGCAAGGTTGACCTGCTCCTGCGGGTCCGACGCAAGGTCGTAGAGGCCTTCCGTCACGACGATGCCCGACCGCATGCTCTCCTCGCCGCCGAGCACCAGCTTCCACGTCCCGCAACGGGCCGCCAGCTGCCCGTCGTACTCCCAGAACAGCCACCGCTCCTCGACATCTCCGGCTGAGGCGGCAGGCGCATCAGGCGCAGCCGACAGGGCTGCAAGCAATGTCTGCCCGTCGATCTCGCCGTCCACCGCGACCGCTCCGTCCACGGCCTCCAGCACGGTCGGCACGACGTCCATCATGGCTCCGGCGGTCGGCAGGTCTACCCCGGCCGGCAGGACCGCTGGCCACGAAATCATCGCCGGGACGCGGATGCCGCCTTCGAAGAGCGAGCCCTTGTGGCCGCGCAGGCCGCCGGCGCTGCCGCCGGTGTAGGACACCTCCTCGCCGTTGAGCCAGTTGCGGTCTTCGACCGACGGCCCGTTGTCGGACGACATAAAGACGATGGTGTTGTCGCGCAGCCCGAGGCGGTCCAGCGTCGCGTGGAGCAGCCCCACACCGTCGTCCATGGCGGCGATCATCGCGGCCATGATGCGCCGGTCCTCCGGCAGGTGCGCGAAGCGCTGGACGTACTCTTCGGGGGCGTGCATCGGGTAGTGGGGGGCGTTGAAGGCGACGTAGCAGAAGAAGGGGTGCTCGCTGTTTTCCTCAACGAAGCTGACGGCCCGCTCGGCGATGACGGTGGTGAGGTACTGGCCGTTCAGCCACACCTCGTCGTCGTCCTCCCAGAGGTCGTGCAGCGGGTTGTGTTCGCCCCAGTAGTAGATGTGCGAGTAGTAGTCGACGCAGCCGGCGAGGAAGCCGAAGTGTTGCTCGAAGCCGTAGCCGGTCGGCCCGTACGCCGGGTCGGCGCCGAGGTGCCACTTGCCGAAGATACCGGTGCGGTAGCCACGGTCGAGGAGCATGCTCGCGAGGGTGGGCTGTGGAGGCAGGCCAGGGGTGTGCCGTGTCCCGCCGAGGATTGCCTCGACGCCGGCGTGGGCCGGGTACTTCCCCGTCAGCAGCGACGCCCTGGACGGCGAGCAGACCGGGGAGTTGGAGTACCACTGCGGGAGACGCACTCCGGCGGCGGCCAACGTGTCGAGGTGCGGTGTCCGGAGGTCGTCGGCACCGAAGCAGCCGAGGTCGCCCCAGCCGAGGTCGTCCGCGTAGATGATGATGACGTTGGGCGGCGTGGCCTTCGTCATTCCTTGACGCTCCCGGCAGACATGCCAGAGACAAGACGCTTCTGGACGAAGAAGAACAGCAGGATAGTGGGCACGGCGGCGACGGTGCTCGCTGCCATGACCAGCGACCAGTCGGTCGAGTACTCGCCGAAGAACCCGGCGACGCCGACCTGTACCGTCTTGAGGCGGTCGGTGGTCATCAGGACGCTGGCGAACAGAAACTCCTCCCAAGTCGCGATGAACGCGGTGATCGCGACCGTGACGATCCCCGGCACCGCTACCGGGACGATGACCTTGAAGACGACGTCGAACGTCGAGCACCCGTCGATCCGTGCCGCCTCGTCGAGCACCCGAGGGACGGTGTTGAAGTAGCCCGTCATGAGGTAGATCGCCAGCGGGAGAGTCATTGCGACGTAGACCAGCACCAGCCCGGGGTACGAATTGACGAGGTGCAGCGCGGAGAACGCGAGGTAGAGCGGCGTGACGAGGACAACGAACGGGAGCAGCTGGGTGGCGAGGATGAGGATGAGGAGGACGGCTCGGCCCTTGAACGCGTACCGCGACAATGCATACCCGGCGAAGGAGGAGATGACCACGGTGAGGACGGTGCTGATGCTCGACACGATGATGCTGTTGCGCAGGTACGTGCCGAAACTCGAGGTGGCGAAGAGACGCCCGTAAGCGTCGAAACTTACGTCGTGGAAGAGGGTGCTCCACGAAAGCTGACTGGTCAGTTGGGACGAGGGCCGGACGGAGGACAGCGCCATCCAGAACACGGGAAAAACGATGACCGCCATGATCGCGAAGGCCGGGAAGAGGACGACGAGGTCGCGCATCCGTCGTCGCTCCGCATCGGGACGACGCAGAATCTGGACCGATGAGCTCTGAGTAGCAGCCTGGGACCGGGAGGGCGCGTGCGCGGTCACAGCATGGCCCCCTGCCGGTTGGCTTGCCGCATATAGACAAGCGCGAATAGGGCCATGACGGCTGACATGACGAGACCGATCGCCGCTCCTTGCCCGAGGCTGTTGCTGACGAACGCCGCGGAGTACAGCTGGGTCGCGAGCACCTGGGTGTAGGTCCCCGGTCCCCCACCGGTGGTCAGCCAGACGTAGACGAAGTTGTTGAAGGTTTGGATGACGCTCATCAGCACGATGACGGCGATCACCGGGCGCAGGTTTGGCAGGGTGACGTGGCGAAAGGACTGGATGGGACCGGCCGCGTCGAGGGACGCCGCCTCGTACTGCTCCTTGGGGATGGACTGGAGACCGGCGACCAGGACGACCACGACGAAGGGCAGCTCCCGCCAGACGAGGATCGCGACGACGGACCACCACACGGTGCTCGTGTCAGCGAGAAACGGGATGCCGTGGGGGACCACTCCGGCGCCGACGAGGACCTGGTTAAGTACGCCGGTCTGCGCGTCGAGCAACCACCGCCAGCTGGCGACCGCGACCACGGGCGGAATCATCCACGGGATGAGCACCAGTGTGCGGCATACACCCCGTAGCTTCCATCGGGCCAGGACCTGGCTCTGCAGGAACAGGGCCAGCCCCATGCCGAGGACCAGCCGCAGGACCACGGTGACCCCGGTCAGCCAGAACGTCGTGTTGAACGCCGAATTACGGGTCTGCGGGTCGGTGAACACGCTCGTGAAGTTGTCGAAGCCCACCCAGGTCGCGTCCCCGGGAGCGTCAAAGGGCGTCAGCGCCTGGAAGGCGAGGACGACGTTGTAGGCCGCGGGGAAGATGAACATCACGCCGATGACCACCAGTGCGGGGGCCATCAGCCCATAGGGCTGGAGGCGTCCGGCTGATCGGGTGGTCAACGCGTCAGCCACCCGTGCCCCGAGTCAGTCCGTCGACGATGGCCTGAGCGGCAGCAGCGCTGCTCGTCTGGCCTGAGTAGACCGAGGAGAACTGCTGGTTCACCAGCTGCTCAATCGACGCGATCGTCATTTGGCTACCGATGTAGCGGGCGAAGGACTGAGAGTGCGGCAGCTGCTGCACGTACCCCTTCTCGGACTCAGGCACCTTGAGTGCGGCCAACGTGGTCTTCGAGGCGGGGTACTGGTTGTAGGTGGAGAAGGTGGTCGCGCTGGCCAGGAACTTGACGAACTTCCAGGCGCCCTCGGGGTTCTTGGTGTTGGCGTTGATGCCCAAGGCGCGGCCCCCGAGGTGGGTTGCCCCGTCCATCAGGCCATCGGGCATCGGTGCGGTGAGGACCTTGCCCGGAGCCTCCTTCTCCACCGAGCGAAAGGTCTGGGGTGGCAGGTAGGACATGGCGCAGGACCCGCTGGCCAGGCCGCCGACGATCGAGGGGTCGGTGTAGCCCTCGACGGCCTGGTACGACTTCGGGGTCGCTCCCGTCGTGAACAGACTGTTGAAGTAGTCGATGGCGGAGGTCAGCTGCTGCGTGGTGGCCTTCGGTTTCTGCTTGCCGGCGGAATCTTTCTCGATCAGACCGGAGCCCTTGGACCACAGGTAGTAGTTGATGGCGAACCACTGCGCGCTCGTTGGGCTTGCCGCACCCGCGAAGCAGAACCCGGCGGTCTTGCCGCCGCTCGAGGAGGAGATCTTCGCCGCGTCGGTAGCCAGCTCCTCCCAGGTCGTGGGAGGCCCGGCCACACCCGCCGCCTTCAGGGCGTCCGGTCGGTAGGCCAGGGCGAACGTGTCAGCCGTCCACGGCAGCGCCCACATTCTCTTGTCGAAGTTCACCATGTCCGTGGCAAGGAGGTCGCTCGCCGACCCCTCGAGCGGGTTGCTCTTCATGAGGTCGTCCAGCGGGAGCAGGATTTTAGGCTTGGCGAGGAAGTTGACGTCGGTGTAGCCGATAACGTCGATGTCGGGACCCGACCCGCCGTTGGCCTCCCGAGCGAACTGCTGCACGTTGACCGGGCTGAGCGTCTGTAGTTCCACCTGGGTGTCAGGATTCTGCTTGTTCCACGTGTCCACTGCGGTTTGCATGCCCTGGATCTCGGTGGCCGGGTCGAACTGACGCATCACCAACTTCCCGGACGACGCGCCAGTCCTGCTGCCCTGCGCTCCGCCGTCCGCGCCGCTGCAAGCCGCGAGGGCGACCGCCAGAACGACACCGATAACCGCCGTGCACGCTGAACGCTTCATGCCGCTCCCTGCATCCTTGCTAGGTGACACCCAGCCCTGGGAGGTAACTAAAACATAGTGATTTTACTCATGTCAACAGTTGCAGAGCGAGCAATGATCAGAACCTGTGGAGAGGTTGGTTGGGTCGGGGACTGGCGCGGTGACGCGGTCGCGTTCCGTTTCCAGCCCCCGCCCGTCGAACCGTGCATGCGGTTCTCCCGCACACGGCTCACCGACGCCCTTCACCGGCGGTGTTCGG
>JAABUT010005068.1_pt1 | contig 10001 bp, 9 predicted proteins | sample 5559281 | NCBI WGS metagenome assembly JAABUT01 (sample SAMN10711880, study PRJNA513359) | rock metagenome | isolation source: Antarctica rocks | place: Antarctica: Victoria Land, Ricker Hills nord | collected 2016-01-04 | reverse complement strand
TTGCCGAGGTACATGTCTTTGGCAGATGTCTTGGGACCTGGGCGTTCTGAAAACCACCTGCGGACAGCACGCATGTTGAGAGGCGTGCTTTCGTTGCGCAGCGTGCTTGTCATGCACAAGCGCACCTAAAGTTGCTGATCTTGCCTTCGTGAGCAGAAATGCAAACAGTTGCATCCTATGTTATCTAGGTCCGCAATCTCAACGATGGAGCGAGCATTTGTTTGCGAGACACGCTCCGAGACCACATCATCCACGTGGACATCATGCCTCCTCACGTAGGGACGTACTCATCCACACATCGGCCTGGTCAATTGCCACAAATTTACACCATACATTTCTGTACGCCTCGCGCAGGGCGATTTAACGCTGTTCAACTCTGAATAGGCAAGATCGAGTACCCACACAGATGTTGTCTCTCGTACCGGTTGCTCGATTGATGACAGAGGGGCTCAGCCAATTCTGACGTGTAGTGCCTCCACACCACAACCAACTCTGATGGTTCTTTCAACTTGTCTCTGTTCTCTTCTTTTTGAATGCAGGCCACAGCAGCTTGTTTTACGAAGTGCTGCAAGGCAGACTTATGTAGCAACAGAGCACAGTCTGATTCACCCAATTTGAATATATGCCAGTGCGTACCTTCCTCCTTGTTCTCTGAGTAGTGATCCCTCTGCTTCTGCTTCACTAGGCAAGAGAACAAGGAGGAAGGTACACACTGACATACCTGAACAATACATGAGATTGCTGTGTCTTTAGATAAGTCTGCCATGCAGCACTTCCCATAACAAGCTGCTGTGGCTTGTAGTGAATCAGGAGAATCGACAGCAACCTTTGATCGCTATGCATCTGGACTCTGAGCAACAATGTGCCTCGTTGCATGCTGGCCCATAGCAAGCAGTCAGCCGTCCTCACATTCTGCAGACTCACAATGAGGATCTCTTGCCTTGCGTTTGTTCTGAGCACATGTGTGGGAGCTGCTGGATAATGGTTCAGATGCTTTCTGAACTGGAGGAGGTGCATCAATACTGCTGCAGGAGCCCCTGCTACAACAAGATTTGCTCACCTGCAATATTGACTATTGACACACCTCGCCACACTGCATCAATACTGCTTTGATTAGCACAGACAAATATGACAAATGGTGCTTTGCTGCTAGATGTTACCGAGTGTCTTCAAGTAGCATTCTTTTGTACATGAGTAGCTCATTGATAACATGTGTAGACATACCAGATTACTGCACAGACCAGCCTGCTGTCGTAAAGCTTTTTCGTGTCCAGATGGCATACGCATTACCCAACAAGGCAGGGAGACACTCATGCCATGCATCCCTGCTGCAACAGCTGACACATTTCATTCTTGACCGTGTCATGCATGTTATAAAGACATAGCAAGTGCAAAGGCCCTCCATATGCACGTAGCACAGAGTGTTGCCCATACATCTGTCTGACTCTCTTGAGCTGTCAGATCTTGTAGTAGCAGCAGCATCACATGCTGAGCACTCATACTTGCAACAAAAACTAAACTATGACCAAAGCATCCTAATAACACTGCTAATAACACTGTGCCGGTTAAACCTGCCAGGTTTGAGAGGCTGGATGGTGTGATGACTGTCGCACAGAAGGTGTTTGGCTCATATGTTTCTTTGTCATGTATTTCACTTCTACATCTCAACAAGCACTAAGCGTCATGCTTTTAAAACAGACTCTTCACTGTCATATTTGCTCAAAGATCTAGATTTCTAATTCTTCTTGTTCCACTTCTTGGAGTCCCGTTCTGCCATCTGCTCTTGAGCCTCAACACCTGACGCAGCATTGCCTTTATCTACGGTTGTCAACTGCAGTGCTATACTTTGCTTGCGATGGCATTGCTGTGTTGCATTCACTCATCCTCAAGTTCTGCTTGGAGCTTTACCTGGCTTGAGCAGCAAACTGGAGGCAGTCAAGATGACGGCGACTGCAATGGCCCTACGCAGCACAAATGCAAGCCTTGCGGCTCTAGGCTGCCCACACTATTATGGGAGCCAGGTCAGCTCAAACCGCAGAGTTTGTTGATGAGGAAAGGGAACGTACGAGACGGGCAGAACCCATCCAGGGGCGTTGACCGAGCCAACTGCCTTGTCAGCCTTGTCGGCTACTTTGCTCACAGCATCTGCTAAAATGTACCCTGTGTCGTGGACACTCGCTTTCATGTGGCTGCTGCGGACCCTACGCTGAGAAGGGGCAACTGAGTGTGATGGGGCCAAGGAGGGTACTGAGGGTCCGCGTCTTGCAACTAAGGCCGACGAAGAAGCAACAGTGAATGATGCCATGACTGTAATGTGCTCAAGCTTGACCAAGCTGGCAGCAAGTCTGTAACATCTACGTTGGCGGGAGGTACCAGAGCACCTTGCGAAGAATCTGAAGAAGATAATTCATTAGTCAGGTTGCACGTGGGATCCAGTCGACACAATGCCTAGCAAAAAAAGCTCAATTTCCGGAACGCATCACTAGCAACATCGAGCTTCATTCTTGAGTCCCTCCTGCCATCACCAGCTTCATTGTCTTGCGTTGCGCGTCCGTTTCGGCGGTCAAATTTGACCAATCGATAGTACAGCCTCACTTACACGATGAGGCGGTGTGCGGCTGCTGCTGCACGTCGTCTCCGCGGCTTTGAAGTAGTTGAGATTTTGGCTGAGCAGCCAAGCACATCTTGCAGTAGGCGGCAATACGCTGTTGCTGCTCAGGCTTCTTCGTCAACACAGCAAAGCGTGGGTGTCCTGCTGGTAGCTTCAACACTGTCTCTTGAGGTCCCTTCAACGCACTTGATCCGTCAAACAACCCATTGTGCAGTTCATTGAGCGGGAAAACAAGTATGGAGCCCACAATTATGCACCTATTCCCGTCGTCCTGAACAAGGCAGAGGGCTGCTTTGTGTGGGACGTAGATAACAAGCGCTACTATGACTTCCTCAGCGCCTATTCTGCCACCAATCAAGGGCACAACCACCCAAAGGTATGTGTGTCTGGGGGTGTACCTGTGCTGGCTGGCCATGAACTCAACTTTAAAGCATACAAAGCTGCAACACCAAGTGTCATGTGCAGATTGTTCAAGCACTGATAGATCAGGTCCAAACGCTGTCACTGACGTCACGAGCTTTCTACAATGATGTATTGGGGCAGTATGAGGAGTACATCACCAAGCTGTTTGGCTATGACAAAGTCTTGCCCATGAATACAGGAGTGGAAGGAGGCGAAACAGCCTGCAAGCTTGCAAGGTATGTCATATCACATATCTGAACTCCACAAGACACTGCTGGTCCTTCCTGACGAACCTCAGCCTATGCTTGTAAGACCATCTTCAAATTGTGTATGTACCCTTCTAAGTGTGGCATGCAGTGGACATCTATGTTGCAAGCACAGTGGTACACCATGTTTACATAGCCACATATACTCAACATGTGTACGAAAATCTCTCCAAGGGTTGCAGAGGGCAAGCTCAAGCCATCAGACACGCCATCACGGATTGGCACGTCATGTTTGGATTTCATGACAACACAGTCAGCAATCGTTGTGTGGCACAGGCGATGGGGATATGATGTTAAGGGAGTGCCCAAGAACCAGGCAGTCATCCTGTTTGCAGAAAACAACTTCTGGGGGCGGACATTAGCAGCCATTTCGTCCTCCACAGGTATGACAATTAGCCCACACCATGCAAGTTTTTCGTCAACGATCACTCTCTGCTCAGCTGAGCCTGTTTATGTGTGTTTTTGCTAATGATTTAGCTGCACAAAGTGTGCACCATAGCAGAGCTAAGCCTGCAGTGTGTTGCCATGCAAGGCCAGTAGTGCTGGGAGGGTATATTTGATCAGCAGCACAACTATTACAGACATGTCTCTGTTGAATTGATAGAAATTTTGTCTGAGCATTTCAAGCAGTTGTTCAGCAAGACCACTTTTCACCCACAGAAGTATCAAGGTCTTGGTACTTCAAGCAACTGTAAACATCACCACCTTTTGCTGAAAGAGTTTGCCTTCTTTGCCTTCAAAGGCATTGACATGAGGCTTGCTGTGACTGCAGACCCTGAGAGCTATGGCGGCTTTGGCCCATACATGCCAGGCTTTGAGGTCATTCCCTACAATGACCTTGCAGCCCTGGAGAGCAAGCTCAAAAGCAATCCCAACATTGTGGCCTTCATGGTTGAGCCAATCCAGGTCAGCATCATCCCTTTCCAACCCAGCACAGAAGCGGTCCTTGCTTACCTGTCACATGGCGTGCTGACTCCTCGTCCAGCTTATTGTCACATAGCAGGTTGCTGTTGTCAATGTTTGCAGAGGTCAGCAGGTCTTGCATCTCCTGTTGTGTGCTATTCTACTTCATGCATAATGAGGAGGTCTGTGGCCATCCTGAGGAGTGGTCCTGAGGCACCACGTACTCCTGACAAAGATACATCACACACTGCTGAGGTTGCACATCTCTTGTGGCAGGGTGAGGCAGGTGTTGTGGTCCCAGATGAGGGCTACCTCAGGGGTGCACATGCTCTTCTCAAGGAGCACCAAGCTCTGCTGATTGGCGATGAAGTACAGACAGGGCTGGCCCGCACAGGTCGCATGCTAGCTTGTGACTGGGAGGGTGTGCGGCCGGACATTCTGGTCCTGGGCAAAGCCCTGTCTGGTGGCATCTATCCTGTCTCAGCTGTACTAGCAGATGATGAGGTGAAGCTTCTGCAGCATCTGCCTGTTGTCAAGGCACATGTAAATGGAGTCAAGGCCGTTCTGCGCACTCTGCACGTTGCTTTGCAAGTGGATTCTGCCCTTTTTCCGCAGTGCTAGCAGATGATGGGTTGTACTCCTACTTACGCCCCAGGTGCCTCTACTGCCTGTAAGCTGTGCTGGCACATGGCAGCATACTGGGCAGGTCAATGCATGTCTTTGTCACAATCACCACTACACAGATTGAAGGTTGTTAAATCTGGCAATGACACATTGAGGTGCATGTGCAGCTCTGCATGTTGTTGCAGCAGAGCAGCTACCCTGGCAGCTGACGCCAGGGTTGCCTTGTGATGACTGCAAGTCAGGATTGACGCAATGTATTGCCCCTGTACCACCTGTCAGCATTGCTGCTTTGTTCTGCACGTGATGCTGATCATGGCAGCACATTTGGTGGGAACTCTGTAGCTGCCAGAGAAGCTCATGTGGCCTCGGACGGGCGGAGATGGCTTTCTGTGACTATGCACGCATTCATCTGCTGTTGGTGAGGACCACTGAGGCTTCGATCACAAGTATGCAATCTGCAGGTGATGTTAACCATTGGCCGTGGGCAGCATGGCAGCACATATGGCGGGAACCCAGTAGCTGCCAGAGTAGCCAAGGCTGCCTTGGAGGTATTGGTGGAGGAGCAGCTAGCTCAGAACTCAGATAAGCTGGGCAAGCTCCTCAGGCAACAGCTGAGGAGCCTGCAGCATTCTTCAGAACGTGTCACAGCGGTGAGGCATATCTCTTGTGAGCGATGATTGCACTTGTCTGTAATGTAGCTGTCTGCAAGATGCATGCGGCTGGTGGATTCAGACAAGCTAGGCAAGCTGCTTCAGCAGCACTGAGGAGCCTGCAGGGCTGGTCACTGCAGTCAGTTGCTCCCCTTACATACAACTTACATGAAGTCTGGTCCCCGTCTTGTACAGTTTCTTGGATGATTTGTGGACAAGGCTTGATGCTGCAAGGTGCAGAATTTGTGTTCAAAGGCATAGATGACTGTAACTGACTGTTGCGTTTTGATATCACCATAGGTGCGAGGGAAGGGCTTGCTCAATGCCATTGTGATCAAAGAGGAGGGCGGCGTCAATGCCTATGACGTCTGCATGAAGCTCAAAGACTCTGGGCTGTTGGTAAGTGGCGTACTCAAGACTCACTTGCTAAACAGATATGGCATATTGGATGCTGTTTGTAAGATGGCAATCATCAATCAAACGCTGTTTTTCAGCACAAGAGAGGAATGCATAAGATGTCTTCAAACAAATCTACTGTGGAGCATCAGCACAGTGTTGTGCAAGTAATGTGGACTTGTTGGTACTGATACTCGTTGTGCAACTGACCAAGTCCCTGGGATCCAACTTTCATCATGATCTGCATGAAGCATATTCTGTAATAATGCCTCGATGATGAGAAATTGCGTGCCTTATTGTGTCTGCTTGTCGCTGGGTACCCAGCACTTTGCTCCACTTTTGATGCATGATGAGAATTCACAGTCTTGTGGCACATAGTCTGTGACATATGTTGGTGCTGCAGGCCAAGCCAACGCATGGAGACATCATTCGTTTTGCACCTGCTCTGACCATGAAGGAGGACCAGATCATGGAATGCGCAGATATCATTCACAGAAGTGTGGTGTCTTTTGATCAGTCTCTTACAGATGACGTACCTAAGAAAGCAGCGTCAGCGTGATGCACTGCTTGAGTGTTCCAAGCCATGTGTGTAAGCTTCTATCATTTTAGTGAATGTGCAATTTTGAATAGACGTGTCAGCCCAATCTCATATGAGTTGCTGCCTTACCATTAACAGATGCCCAAACTTGTGACAAATACCAAGCCATAGAAGGCAGAACGAGCCACATGCCAACCTTGAGCTGTAGCAGCAACCTCGTCATAAAAAACAGTCACCAATTGCAATCTGCACATTTGCTGATGTGATCCCTGCTGTGCAGCAACCAAACCCACAAATGCCCATACCTACACCTCGATTAAGCTGAACACATAAAGTTTGAAGAGACAGTAGTCATAGTAAAGACAGATCAGAAGACCGCATCATTGTTTTAATTCAATGCGCATGTAAAGCAAAAGCGGGATCAGCAAAGCTACTGTGCCAATCAAAAATGGCAAATACTGCTTCCCAACGATATGACTTCCAGCAAACTGACCCCACAGAACACCAGCTAACAGAGGACCTACAGACCTTGCCAGGGCATTGAATGTCTGACCAGCCCCATTGACAGACCCAATCTGTTCCATGGGAGCTACAGAGTTTACCACGATGGTCGAGCTACTCAAGGACATGATTTTGGATATACTGCGCATGGCCAGCGCCAAAAACATGAAGGCCTGGACAACCCATGCATGACTCACGAAGATATGTGCAGTTGGAACAACGAAAGTGGTAAACACTGAGATCAGCAGCCCAGCTCGGCAGCAATTGAGCAGGCCATACTTCTTCTGCACTTTGGGGTAGACAAAGACAGAGAACAGCATGAGTGTCAGTCCACCAAAAGACAGAGGCCAGGCAAAGTCACTAGTAGACATTGCCAAGCCGCCCTCCCTGGGATTTGCTGATGCAAAAACCGGTCCCAGCTCATCAAGGTAATTCACACACAAGGTAATCAAAGCGCAGCCTGTCAGACACACTACAACCTTCCCTTGCTTGTACCAGGGTCTGTCATGATGCTGCCGTGCATCAGCATCACTTATGTCACGACTGACTGCATGATCTTCCTGATCTGGCTGCTGATCCTCCCCCTCCTCTTCTTGACTGGATGTTCGCCGTCTGCCTGATAGCAGACATTGCTTCTCAGAGCCCAACTCAACACTCTCTTCACAACCAGAATGCTCATCACCAATACAGTCATGATCACCATCATGACTGCCTCTGCTTGAAGACAAAGAAGGATCCGTGCATTTAGCAACACCATGCTGGTGGTCTACTTCACGAGTAGACCACTGCTGAGGCTGTATTGGTAGACTTGATTGTGATGAGCTTGTCTGAATTGTCTCTGCTGCTGATGTGAGCACTGCAAGCTGTACATCACCTTGGTCTGTCTGATGTGTTGGCTGAATCACCTGGCCATCGTCAGATATGCTGGCAGGTATCTGCAGAGACTGTGCATTTGTGCTGGCAGCCATTGATGAATGGGCGCTCCTGACCTGCTTGCTGAAAGGTATAGAATTTTCCTTGTCTGCAGTCTCTGCCTCTGTGTCACGCTGCAGCTCAGATGATAGCTGCTGGTCCTGTGGTTGGCTGCTTTGCAGCACTGCCCCAGCACCATCCCTTTGTGAATGAAGCAGACAGGACTCATTCTGACACGTGCATTCGTCTGGTTCCAGTGTGGCTGGCGCTTCCCGCGTCAGCAGTGAGGGAGAGCTGGCTTCAACATCGGTGCTCAGCTTTGTGTACTGAGCAGCTGCAAAGCGTGGGTTGGTCTCTGACATGAGGCAGAGGTTGCTCAAGAATGCCAGACCTGACATGCAGGCAGACACCAAGCAAGGCAGCAAGAATGGCCTGCAGCAATGAGTCAGGAATCGTCAGAGTCACTTGTCATGATAGGGCAACGGTCATCAAGATATGTTCACAGGCTTTGAATGTATGACATGGCAGACAAGATGATGAAAAGTTTATTGGCTGCCTGCTAGGCCTGCAATTGCATCTGCATTCAAGCTGCACACCATACCATCAACAAAATTTCTGACATCATCAGACATGGAGTGCACTTCAGATTTGTGGCTTGCACACCAACTCTCAAGCATGAATACAACAACAAGCAAAACATCATGTGGGTTGTGTCAATACCTGTCCAGCAACCAAGCGCCTTGATCACACAAGCTTGAGTCAGACAATACATTATCACATGGCACTGCTAGCACACCACCAATGATAGGCCCAGCTATAGCGCCTATGCTGTAGCCAGCTGTGGTGTACCCAATCACCTTGGCTTGACCAACAGGACCGTATGACTCAGCAATGATGGACTTGAGAGCCCTGCAGAAACAGTTTCATGGTGGACTCAAGGTGAGCATGTATGCCTTGATTACGTGAGTGGCAGAGTGCACTTGTTTGACGGCAGATGCACTGTGAAATTGGCCCTGGGCATTGTGTTGCTTTGTTGGCAAATGTACTGTCGGTCTTGCACGTGACACAACACACCCTTGATTGCAGGATGAGCAAATGGCTCAAAGGACATGATAGTTGCTGTTTGAAATGGCAGGAGACATGGTCAGAAGATCATGTCACTCTTCTGAAGAGAGAACAAGACTCACACTCCTGAAGCTGCAGTGAACAGTCCGCCAATAAAACGTGAAGCGACAGCTGCTGGATAATTTGGTGCCAGCCCCAGGGCAGTTACAGACAAGCAGGCTGACATGTTGCCCACCATCAGTACAGGCTGCAGCCATGCAAATCAGGGCTTAAAGGGAGCGGACTGCAGCTGTAATGCCAACATCAAGCTATATAGGCTTCGCTGACTTACTTTCCTACCGACACGGTCACTCACTGCACCCCACATGAAGGCGCTCAAGGTCTGTCCTACAGACGCTGCTGCTGCCTGCACAGCAACCCTTGGTAAATAGACAACTGGCAGGAGGGAAGCTGGTGTAAGGCATGTAGACAGTGACTACTGAATACAGGATGTTTACGCAAAGACACTTACCAGGATTCCCGTGTTGCGACCAATTTTTTCTTCTGAAGCTGAATTGCCTACAAACGATCGCACCATGAACACGCTCAAGGTGTACGGCAATGTCAGGTAGATGCCTGTCGCGAAGCGGTTGAACCTACAGCAGCTTCAAGGAATCAACGGCCACCCCGCAAGTTAACAGCGCAACACACGTCCAAGAGCATTTGTGCCATCAAGCGTAACACACCATATTGTAAGGACCTGAGTCTTGGCAAGAGGGGGTTCCGCTGTGGAAGTTTAAAAAAAACTTTCTGAAGACGCTCCCTTTCTTAGCATCTTGACATGGATATGCTGGGCATGTCTTTGCAGCCTCTGATCGACAGCATTAGCTGGCATGCGCATCCCCGTGCATTGTGATCGATCTCGAGCCTGAGAGTGTGCCAAAAATTAACGTCATGCAAAACGCTCGCGAGCACTTGTGCGTTACGGTTTCTGGATTTGAGAGACACTTCAAAGGATTAGCGCCTATCACTCCCGTAGGTATGCGGGCTTTTCCTAGGATTATGCCTTTTACTGCCTTCCGTAGGGCATGTGCTTTTCACAAGGGTATGAAGGGTGCAGCCAGAAGCGGGGTCGCCCTGTCACAGGGTCCCCA
>JAABUT010005067.1_pt1 | contig 10002 bp, 12 predicted proteins | sample 5559281 | NCBI WGS metagenome assembly JAABUT01 (sample SAMN10711880, study PRJNA513359) | rock metagenome | isolation source: Antarctica rocks | place: Antarctica: Victoria Land, Ricker Hills nord | collected 2016-01-04 | reverse complement strand
GCTTTCTCTGACAAGCAACTGTCGCACTCCTTAAGGATGCCCTTCATGTCAAACTTGTGTGCAAACTTGATGATGGGCCTGGCAGCAGCTACTGACTTCCACAATTGCTTACTAGGAGTCTCTGTCATGCTCCTTTGGTACAGAAACTTCAGCGCTGCGCAGGTGTCACGCGTGGTGTGGCCTGTCATAGGAACACACAGACTGTCCACTTTGTTTGCTGCAAAAGCTCTGTCCTCTGCTGCTGTCGTGAACAGATCAGTGAACACTGGAGACCCTACAGCTAAGACGCCAGTATGCACAGGCAAATGCTTGCCCTCCACAACAAGATGTGCATCTGTCAGCCTAGCGAGTTGTTCAGGAAGCCCTGGCAAGCGCAGATGGTCTTCAAGCAAGGTGTCGAGTTCACCAATGCCAGGCAGCTTTTCCCTAAGGTCTGTGGATCCATGTCCAGACATATATGGTGGCTATATGGTAGCTACTATATAGTAGCAGGCCTGCGCCTTCTGTCCAATGGTCTGCACAGCAAGGTGCCAGCATATGAGTAGCTACCTTGAACCACATGTTAGAGACACAAGTCAACACATGTTTAGGCCTTCAAAATTTGCATTTAGCCTGTATCTGATGCATCATATAGTCACCTGTATAGGTTATCTGTTGCTTAGCAGCTTGGACCAACAAGATATGGTCTGTAGTCACAGGCTAGCTGCCTGCACGCGTTGCGTCCTCGTTGTCTCATGAAGTCAAGAGTCGTGACTGGCAGTACTCACGAGCGTGGCATGAAACGTTTGCTTGACGACTTGAGATACCTGTGTGCGTACTGAGGCTTTGTAGCGGTGGCCAAGCTCGTTTGCGGACGGGGCAGTTCCAACGGGCCCGCAGACGCCGTGCTTCTGGCAATCAGAATGAATGTTGATGATGCAGAATCACGAAAACTCGCTGTCTTGCAGTCCGCACATAGGCCAATTTTGAAGGGCCGCCGTGTGCAACACGGCATTATCTGCCGTGTCATTGGCGATTTTGAGTTAACATGATCAACCTGAGGCGACCTGAGGCGACCTGAGGAGCACGCTTACAGCATCGACGCCACGGAAACACAGTGATACATTCTGTGGCATGCTGGCACACAGATAACAAGCATGCATCTGGAGTAATTACTGACTCAGAAGTTGTATTGAAGTCATCAAAACACTAATATTCTGCATACGATCCAGCAGCTAAAACAAACAAATGGGACACACACCGAGAGGACAGAAACGGACGCTGCCACTAAGGCTTGCGTTTGGGATGCTGCCTGTATTGTACACACTGTGATATGCACATACATAGCAACACACAGTGACAAGGCATGCACCGCAGGCAGGGTCAGCAAGGCCCACTGGCATGCATGTTGACCCGGCATGTGGCAACACCGATAGTTGTTGACAACTGGCATCAAAAAGGACAAATATGCCTGACAAGGCATCTCCACATCAAATAGCATGCTCAGAAATCAATCTGGTGCTGTGAAACAAATCAAGAACTGCAATGTCAGTCCCTGCAATCGCCAAACAATACCAGAATGGTTGGATCATGTCTGGCAACTCCAGTCACAGCCTTGTCAAACTACAGTCTCTGAGCCGTTTGTTGGTGTGAGCTCAGTAGTGGCGGGGATCGAGTTGTTGCTGTCAAGGATGGCGGCATCTGAGGCAATGGCAGGCTTGCCTTTGCCGTTAGCAGTGGCAAGTGCTGGGAAGTTGCTCTGTCCCAGGTCTCTCTGACTACCTGCAATTCATTCTTGCAGCTCAGCCATTGTCCTATACATCACCAACCATTGCCCATTACACAGACTGATGATGATTTCAAGTGCATGGCCACCATGCTGCTGACTACTCTGTTGCCAGCCTTGAGCTTGCAAACAACTACACATCAATGCTTGGCACTGTCTATAATCTCGCGGATGCCTGCCACTTACGACAGTGCTTTGTGCCGACCACATTGGAACAAGCAGTTGTTGTCGGCCACACTTGCAACATGGAGGTTGATGCATACCGATGACACCAGCTGCCTTGAGCTTTGCCTCTTCTTCAGCTGGTGTGCAACCCACCAGCAGGTACTCAATGTCATTCTTAAGCATGACAATGATGAAGAGACCACCCAAGACGATGGCTTGAGCGATGATGTTCTTGTACGCAAGGCTGGACAAAAACATGCCAATGAAGATGTTGGCAATCCCCAAGGCCAGCGCAGATCTACCCAGCGTCCAATGACTCAGATTCCAGACACGCCGCAGGTTTGATGTGTTAGGCAGTTTGATGAGGATGCCTGCTAGAACCTGCATACCATACAGGTGATGAATACGTATGATCCAGAGTCTGTAACCCATGATGCAGAGTCTAAGATCCAGAGTCAGTTAAGAGCCCTTGCTAGCTATAACGTATATGGACACATCCCAAGAAATGCTGCTCCCAACGTATCAGAAGACAGTGGCTATTGATACGTCCAGATGTTCAGTCTGGCATGCATGCATGCCAGCCTGTGGCAGATGTGCTTGCCAAAGCAGCCTTTGTTGCGTGTCTCACAACAAGCTAGCACGAGTAAGCTTGCAGCTTGATGAGCAACTTGGCTGCATGCAAGACCATCTCACTAGTTGTCATTTGCCACATGGAATTGCACTATGGAAAATCTGCTGTATTTCCTGCTGACAACCTTCAATGCATTGCTTGCTGCAGACACACCCTGGACTAAGGACAAACACAAGCAATCCAAACGCTGTGCAAAACTTAACATATGTCTTACCTGCACCAAGGCCAACACATTGACAGTGACTCCGATGATCTTATGCTGCCAGAACAGACCCCCTTGGCCAGGGTCTAGGTACACCCCAACTGCCAGGCCAGCAAGGCTGACTAAGAAGCCAAGAATCTGCAGGGCCCTGTGCAGATGGAACCACCAGGTGCCCATACCACGCACAGTACGGAAACATGCAATGACCACGCCCAGCGGTATCAAGAAGCCCCATGATAGGCACATGAGCCAGCCATGCACCTGCAAAGCATACCAGCGCTGAGCACCTTGGCAAATTTGCCTAAAGACAGGACACCCTAAGTCACTGTCATGGCAGAACAAAGAGTCACCCAAGCTGGCAGAGCTAATCAGTGGGAAGCTTGAGCAAGCTGATGGCCAGCTTTAAAAGAATGCTTACATGATGCAGCTTGTTCGTATGCGCTTCTGCTGCCGGACTAGAGTCCTCCTGAAGCAGGTGCCTGCCAGAGGGATGCCGCAAGCTCCCAGCACCCGGCTGTAGGGCAAAATACCATGCTCAAAGATAGCAAAGTATCCATACAGCGGGAAGGACACCGACAAGGAAAGGTTACGCCGAGACTTGACTAGTGAGGCTAGAAGTGCCGAACGCACAAAACGCACTTATCAGTCAACTTTGCCACTCAGCAATCACACAAGCACACCTGGAGATTTCCGATGATAATGCACGTACACAAGCCGCCCACAACAACAGTGGCAAGGACGCTGGCGAACAACGACGCAATGCCACGTTGTGATCGTAGAGACTTCATGCCGAATTTGCCCTGAAGTTTCAGCGCTTGTGACAAGGGTGGCCAGCAACTGCTCGCGATCACACTGTACGTGGTCCAAGGTAAGGTTGTCTCGGCTCCGCCGAGTTCGCTTCCACGAATATAGTAACGCCACGCCATAGCTCGTGGAAGCGAACTCGGCAATGATTATGACAAATGCCAGGTGGCCACGTACATGCTGTCTGTATCTCTTCACCCATACGCGTTTTGGTGCCAGGTTTGGCGCAGCCAAGACGTTGCAAGCTTATGATTTGATAGCTGTGTGGCCCGAGCACTGGCCTTACATGATGCAGTGCATCGAGCTGGAAACCACGAGGCACTGCATGGGAAACAGTGCTGCATGACATGGGGGAATCTCTCCCTGGAATAAAGTCCAGCGACAGACTTTCATGTGCAGACAGCATGAGGACAGTACACGGCGCCGAGCTAGGCATACACAGCGTGTCAAAACTACCATGATCACATAGCTGAAATCAGTTCCGAAGATTGCAGCTTGATTCGTTTCAATGTCAGGCTTTGTGCAACGAGGACAGCATTTAGACTTGCATGAATGTCGCTCTGTGACAGACAACCAGAAAGGGCTTTTGCCAAATCCTGTTGCCCATTGCCAAGTGCTGTCTGTGTTGCCTGCGCCATTTGCGGCTTTGAAGGAGCCTTCAGACGCACACTAACTGCATCAATGACTCCCTGCAGACTTTGCATCATTGCTTGCTGCATCTGACCCAGCTGGTCTCTAACCTGTTGCTCCCCAGAATGACCCTCATCAGGGGCTGCATCAGCCACCCCAACCCCGGTCTTGCTCTTCTTCCCTTGCTTCCTCTTGACACCCCCAGAAAGCTGCTGCCACGCAACAACACACAGACACAGCCACGTCGCTGGCTCTGAAACCAGATGAACAACAGCCAGTACTGTGCTGCCAAGCAGCATATGGCCTGAGTCAGCCTGCATCTGCTGTGCTGCCTGTTGACAAGATGCTGTGAATGCAGTCTGAACAGCTGCTAGCCGCTTGGTGAAGACGCTGGCTTGTGCTTGTTTGCTGTCAGAGCTGTTTTCTTTCTTGCTCTGATGACACTGCTGCCAATATGCCTGCAACCAGTAACTGCGTCATGAGAATTCCTGGTCTTGAAGAATGATTCCTTGTCATACTCATGCTGCTCTGCAATAATCCAAGCAAGCCATCATGAGCATGTCAACCAGCATGCAAAGCTGAGAACCGGACTCTGCCACTCACAAACACATGTTAGCCAGCTGAGCCATAACACATTGGACATGGCAGCATCTTGCATAGTCCCCATTCGTGAATCTCATTGCGTGGAAGCAACAACACTTGCAGCTGCTGCTGATGAGCTGCTGATCAGAGCGAGTAAAAAAAAGACAGTCACAAGCAGCTTATAAGTGGTATATTTCTGCTACAAATTACCTTGCCAGCATCAGCAGCAGCAAAAGTAGCCAGGCTGATGAGCTGTTGAGCTTGCAGCTGAGAGTTTAGGTGATCTGCTTGGCCTGTTGGCCACTGCTGAGGCAGCTGTGGTGAGGCGGCCGAGACTGAGTCAAGCCAGGGGCCGAGATCTGAGTAGGGCACTCCCATGAGAGCACTGAGCTGTGGCAGGGCCTGATCTGGCTCTGTAGAGACACACATGCAGTGAGAGATGGCAAAATAGGACGAGCTGTGATCATGTGAATTCAAGGACGTAACACACATTCCATTGGCATGTGGTGTGATCAATTTATGAAATGTCTCACGTGCACTATGCTTTGACAGAAGGCAAGCAGATCTCCCTCGAAACCATCCTCGCTGAAGTTGCAATGACTACTGCAAGCATTGAAGTCAGTCTAAATGAGATGTGAACAGCCTGTTTTGACAGCTAAATGTCACAATCACGTGTACAGAATTAGCTGTCTGTCACGCTGCTTGTTCTGAACCCTAAATGTAAACCCTAAATCCTGAACCTCACCTGCTTGCTGCTGATCCTTGTCATTTGCATGCAGCTTTGCATGGCCACCATCTGACTCTACAGTGCCTGCATCAGCCTGAGCTGACTCAGGCTCAAACGAGGTCAACTCAAGCATGGCTTGAGGCATAAGGCAGCGTATCTGCAGATGCTGACACCTGTCCTGCCTCAGAGTTTGTGCTGCCTGATGAGGCAACTCGGCTGCACTGGGCTGAGCCCACCAACACCTCCCATACCCTGAACAGTAATCAACAAGTCACACATCAAGTGCCACAGCTAGTGACACAATTTGTGACAAGATAACCTGGATTAGATGAACCAGATACAGGATAAACAGGGTGAGATGCATCAGCTTTGCAGGTCATGCAAGACTATGCACTTCAGCTTTGCATTGCAGAATGCGTTCATAAACTGAGACTGTATATCAGGATATTGGATTTGTTCGACTGGGGTGTGGTCAACCACAATCCCTGACATCAGTTTCATGTTTCTCAAAACCTGCAGCCTCGCTTTTGGGTCTTGATGCGCATCAATTGAGCCAGTTTGGTCACGGTCTTATGTTGAGGAGGAAAGTACAACATATGTACCTGTATCAGATGTACGTGCTTGCTGCTCCCACCATCCTAAGAGGGACCCTGTGACAGGACCCCTTTGAGGGGGCAGCCAGGCAGGTCGGGTACTCAGGTCCTCATTGAACCTCATTTGCTCAAGCCTTGGCAGGCCTGAGTGCTGAGTCAGAAGGGAGGTGGCATTCAGGATCTGGCAGGCATCTTTGAGAGCTGACTGGACGTCCTTGAGACCCCGCGGAACTGACCTTCTGATCTGGATCAGGCTCTGCTCTGATCTGGCAACTGCCAGGGCATGCGACCTTTCTAGGCGCTCTTTGAACTCAACAAATTCAATGATCTGCGTTCCACTTTAACAGCGTGAAGCAGACCACAGAAACAGCGCACATCATGCACTGGGGCGCCCAGCGTTTTGCAGAATGTACAGCATGAAACACCACACTTCGAGCTCGGGATGCACGCTGACTTTGGTTAAAGACTGCCATGAAGAGCAACTGAGCTCAGTCGATCCAACATGCACAAATTATGTGAACAGCAACAGTCACTTTGGTAGCACTTCATGACTTCCTCTGTAACTTCCATGATGACTGCCTCAAACACAGGCCCCATCCCTGCCATCATTGCAGCCACAGAGTGACAAGACCTGTGATCATGACTGCAAAGTGTGCTCGGCATGAGGCTGGAGTGTTGGAGCGACCCTGGTTAAAGGGCCCCTGATTACAGGGCCCCTGGTTAAAGGGCCCCTGTGATCGCTGACTGCAAGCAGTGTTAAGACATAAGGCTGAAGTACCATACCGACCCTAGTCTGTAAATGTTGACTGCCAAGCAGAGGTAGACATGAGGTTGGAATCTTGGACCCTGGTGAGAGTGATCCTGTGTTCATTGACTGCAAGCAGTGTTAGGCATGAGGCTGGAGTGTTAGACACAAAGCTGTAGTGGTAGGCATAAGGCTGGAGTGTTAGGCATGAGGCTGGAGTGTGAGACATGACGATGAAGTGTAAGCCAGACCTTGGTGAATGTGCCCCGGTCAAAGGCCATGATGAGGGTGTCACCAGCATCCCTGTCATGATCCTCATGCAGCAGGATGGTCTCGCTCAGCAGTCTGTCCAGTGTTGGTGCGTCTTGGCATCCCAGAGCCACTGGCAGCATGTGATGACCTGAGTGCACATACCTGTCAGTTCATGGACTTTGATGCAAGCGTCAAGGTGCTGCACACTTTGCAAGCTTGAAGGTGAGGCAGCGCTGCAGATATGCGTGTGAATTACCATGCTTGTCTCAGGTGCAGAAGAGCTGGTGCAGATGCATTTTGCAACAGTGCAATAGTACTGTCTGACATGAAGCCTCACGTGGAATGAGGTGGAATATGGCATCCAAGAGTATGACAATAAATAGACTCTCTGTGTGTGCATGCTGCGGAGCAAAGCACGTAGTGAGCATTAAGTGTGCGCAATTGTGTACGACCAAACGCCAGTTATCACAGCGCAAATCCATCTGCACTTCATTTTTCAGACAATGCACATGTCAACGAGTCTGTGTGTCACCTGTGATGGAGTCATGCTGAATATGCTTGATGGCAAGGGCGTCAAAATTGGTGGCTGCTGGGCCTGCTGCGCCCAGCAAGCCATACAAAGCACAGCATGCAAAGCGTGTGGCAGCATACACGCTGCTGCGCTTCTGAGCTGCTTCACAGACCAGCAATGCCTGCGTGGCAGACGCAGCTTGCAGCAGTGACTCAATGAAGCATGAATGAGCATGTGTAAGGCCGTTGTGTACAAGAGGCTGTACGCCTTAACACGGCCACAACAGGTATGAGACAAAGAAGTTGCGTACAAACTTGTGGCAGTCGTGTATGAGATGCTGTATGCCTAGCACTGCCACAAGAGGTACGAGAGTACGTCCGGTGCAAAAGTTGCGCACAACTGACCTCAGTGGTCTGCATGAAACAAGCCAACAGCTCTTTGCAAGGCTGATCTGAGGAGTCTTGAGAAGATGCCCCTACTTGTACACTCTGTGTGAATGGTATGCGGCTTGAATATGATCATGAGCATGGACTGTGAGTACAGCACGTCTGCATCTCAGTCTTTACAGTGAAACCTGAAAGCAACGGGGGCAACAGGCGTGACACCTGCAGAATGCGCCTTTGCATCAGTTTCTGCTGCTCAGTGCCAGTTTCGGCACCAGACTCTGAGTCTATCCTTCCTGCCATGTTTATATTCCTAGCTGCCATGAGGGATGCCACCGCCAGTGGGATAAGATCATCCACAGGAGCCTTCTCCTTAGGGTCTAGGCCCTGGCATAGAGTCAGGTTGTGCTTGTACAGGGTCAACAGCTCGAGAGTATGGGCTTCAGCAGCAGCTGCTGTCCCATGAGTTAATCCCAAATCATGACTGATCTGCAGAGTGAAAAAGAGGTGAGTGCTGGGCACTATGGTCTGAGTAAAGTGTGAAGGTGCCGGTATAGCTTGATGAGTCTTTGAATTGCACTTTCTGTTGCAGCAGCAGCACTCTAGGTGTTTAGCAATGTTGTGCTGTGTACAATGTGTAGCAACAACAGAAGCCCTTTCAAACAGGCGCAGTAGCTACATCATAGTGTGCAGCACTGCAGTGGCCATATAAACAAGATTGCATCACATTGTTTCATTGCTGAGAGGCGCACTGCTCGCGACTTTGTAGCATTAGACAGGTGGCAGCAACGTTTGTTGTTCCTAAGCACCAACAAATCTACCGGCTGATGCATGACACATGTATCCCAGAATCCAGTCAAGCCAGATTAGGCTATCGAGGCAATTCTAGCAGCAGTTTCAAAGTAGTTGTAGATTGTAGCCGGATCCTTATGCATAGCATACAGCGCAAGATAATATATTTGTCCCTTTACAGTGACAGTCTACCTGATAGGCGGAGATCTGCCGCCGCAGCTGCAACAGGGCAGCCATATCAGGGCTGCTCTCTGCAGCCCCATTCCGACCTGGCTCCTGCAGCTGCTGCTGCTGCTGCTTGCTTGGCTCAGCTTGCAAGTTCTGCAGCTCAACTTGCAGCTGCTCAGCGAGCCACTCCCTACTTGGACCCTCTATCCTTCTGCTGTATGACCTGTGCACCAAGATCCTTTTTCCATGGTGAAGGGCACATGTAGTCTCAGTCCTGTATGCATGTCAGTGGTCGCAGTGGTTGCATATTCTTTTGTAAGTGCCTGTCTGCTGCTTGCGTAACACCAATTCTGTTGCTTGTTTCTGATGGAAGGAGACTCCTGGCTGGGCAGAAACGCTCCACATGTATTGTAACCAGTGTCTCTCTCATGTCTCTGATCAAAACCTCAAACATTGAACCCTAAATTCAGGATGTCTCTTGCCATCTACTACCCCCTCCCCCCCCCCCCTTCTGCAGAAGAACTAGACGACAGGGCAACATGCTTGTGCTTGGCCATCTGGAAGTGCCTCTAGCGCACCATTTGCATGGCATCTGCATGGCACTTGCGTTGTACTTGCATCATACTTACATGGTACTTGTATGGTGATGACCACACTGCCTGGCAACAGTCTGTGTGACCTGCTGCTGCCTTGGTACTGTGGCGTTCTGCAGCTGGTCTGAATGACATTTGACAAAGTGACAGTTAACAAAGTGAAGACTGCTCTACTGACTTGGGTCAGCCGGAGGCCTTCATGGGTCTTCCAAAGCTGTCATGCCATTCTTGTGATTGAAACTTTTGTTCTGTTCTGTTCTGTTCTGTTCTGTTCTGTTCTGTTCGGTTCTGTTCTGTTCTGTTCTGTTCTGTTCTGTTCTGTTCCGTTCTGTTTTGTTCTTTCGACTGCTTTGCCAGATGTGTGACACGAAGCCACATACCTGAGGTCCACAGCACAGCTGAGCATGTGGCCCAGCTGTTTGTAGTAGCTCAGAATTGCCTCGGCCAGTGCCCTGGTCA
>JAABUT010005063.1_pt1 | contig 10007 bp, 6 predicted proteins | sample 5559281 | NCBI WGS metagenome assembly JAABUT01 (sample SAMN10711880, study PRJNA513359) | rock metagenome | isolation source: Antarctica rocks | place: Antarctica: Victoria Land, Ricker Hills nord | collected 2016-01-04 | reverse complement strand
GTGCGCGGTCAGATCGCGAAGACCCGGCTGGCCACCAGGGCCTGGACCGTGACGGCCCGCGACGTCGCGCCGGTGTTGACCGGCGTACCGATCACCTTGACGGCGTAGCGGGCCGTGCTCGCCAACTGACCCGTCGTAAACGTGACGTCGTTGACGCCTTGCGCATAACCGGCCAGGCCATGCCGCGCGGCGGCGTTCCTGGTGTCGAGAACCTTGAGGACCTTGCCCGAGCCATCCACGAGAAGCAGTTGGACACGCAGGTTGCGGTTCGGCCCGGTGATGAAGCCGGGCGCCACCGAGGCCTTCAGGGTGACCCTGGGGCCGTTCTGGCTTGCGGAGATGCGCGGGAAGACCACGATCACGCGGCTGGGGGTGGACGCCGTGGCCCCGAGGGCCGTGGCGGTCACGGTGCCGTTGTAGAGCGGCTTCGTGGTGACGGCGAAGCTGCCGTTGGGGCCGGTGGTCGCCAGGCCGATCGGCTTGACCTGCCCGTCGACGTACTTGACGGTCACCAGGACCGGCACGCCCGCGAGCACGGTGTTGCCGCGGGTGAGCCCGCCGGAGTAGGTGACCCGGCTGCCCAGCGTCGCGAAGGTCTTCGACACCTTCAGGGTGAGGTCGGGGACCGTGGTCGCCCCGCCGCCGCCAGTGCCGCTGCCACCAGTGCCGCCGCCACCAGTGCCGCCGCCGCCACCGCCGGCCGCAACATCCGTGATGGTGCCGGTGCCCGCGGTGCGGGGCAGCGTCGCCGGGCCGCCCTTCAGGTCGAAGAACCTCAGCTCGAAGGTCTCCGGGCCCTCAGCGAGGGAGTCGGTGCTGGTGGGCACGGGGACCGTCACACGCGTCGTCCCCGCGGGGATCGTGATCTTGCCGCTGACTGCGGTGTAGTCGTCCGGCGCGGTCGCCGTGCCGTCGACGCTGGCGTAGGTCAGCGTGACGTCGCTGGCCGCCGCCCGGTTGAGGGTCAGGGGGATCTGCACAGGCGATCCCTCGGGCGCGGTGGCGTCGCCCACGGTGATGGCTGGGGCGTCGTCGTCCCGGATCGTGCCGGTCGCCTGTGGCACCACGAAAGCGGCCGGCTCGTTCGCCGTCGCCTTCGCGGCGTTGAGCAGCACGGTCACGTCGCTCTCCGCGACGTCGTTCCCGCGGATGTCGACGTTGACGATCTTTCCGGGTGTGCCGGCCGCGCCGGCCGGGATCGTCACCGTGGTGGGCGGCACCGCGGTGTAGTCCGTACCGTCCTTGCCCGTCCCGTCAGCCGTCGAATAGGTCACGCTCACGGGCTGGTTCAACGTGCGGATGGGCAGCACCTGGAAGAGAGGCTGCGTCGAGCGCTGATTGCCCTGCTCGGTGACCGTGGATCCGCGTACGGCGACGACCGGCGCCGGCTCGAAGTCGTTGGTGAGCGTCGGGTAGCCGAAGGTCGGGTTGATGAGCGAGCGCAGCGCCACCCGGAAGCCGTCCACGAACGACGTCTGGTCCTGCTGCGCGGTGCCCTGACCGGCGCCGCCGACCCCGAACGCAACGGTGCCGTTGGCGGCGTTGGTCGGGTCGGAGCTTGAGAGCGTGGGCACCGTCTTCGCGTTGGGATATTGCGCCAGCAGCTGCGTCCAGGGTGTTGCGGCCGCGGTGCTGGTGACGGTGGGGGTTGCGGACAGCGACCCGGTGAACGGGTTGACGTCCACCCGGCCGAGCACGAGGTCCCACGTCTGCCACGTGTTCTCCGCCAGAGCGGGGTTGAGCGTGCCCGTGGGGGACTGGTTGCCGGGGAAGAAGTAGAGCCGGCGGAAGTTCGCCGTGTCGCTGAGGCTGCCGGACAGCGTCACGAGGATGGAAAGGTAGGCCGGCTGCTGCGCCACGGTGTTCGCGTCGCTGTTGCGCTGCACCCACGTCGCGTAGCGCAGCTGCTGGAGGTCGCGCAGCGGCAGGGCGGCGTCGGCGTTGCGGCCCGCGGCGCCGTACGCCAGCAGCGGGTTGCCCCTCAACTCCTGAATCGCCGCCGGGTCCCCGCCCTGCACGAGAGGCGCGCTGCCCGGAAGCGGGTTTCCGGCGGTGCGGAAGGGCGGCCCCGCCGGGGCGGCGGGGACGCCCGAGGCGCTGGCCGGCGGTCCGGGCACCTGCCCGAGCGCTGCGGCAGTGCTGAAGCTTCCCGCTGTGCCGTCGCTGGCGATCGTGCGCTTGCCCCAGTTGGTGGGGTTGGGGCAGGGGTTCGTCGAGGTCGGGTTCTCACACGGCGCGTAGAAGGGGTCGATGAAGGTGCCAGGACCGGCCGTCGTCGGCGCCGTCAAGGACGTCCGGGTGCCTTCGAAGTCGTAGAGCACGTTGCCCGCGCTCTCCGGGCTGTCGGTGGCGCCGAACTGCACTCCAAGCCCATCAACCGCCAGCTGTGACCGAGCCGTCGCGGCCCCGCCCCCGCCGCCGACGAGCCCGGTGCCGGTGTCGCGGCTGGGCTGGCTGCCGGGTGCGTTGTTCTCAAGGATCTTGGCGTTGGGGAAGGCGGCGGTGTACATCTGCAGGGTGATCGGCGCGTTGGGTGGGGTGCCGTCGACCTGGAAGTTGCCCGACGACTGCGTGATGACGAAGGTCTGCCAGGTCGCGAGCGCGGGGGTGGCGCTGAAGAGGTAGGTCAGCTGGTTGTCCACCGTGTCGTTGCCGTCACGGTCCACCGAGAGTCGAAGGGTGAACGGCCGGGGCACCCTGGTGCCGCCGTCGAGGTTCGATCCAAACGTGGAGAAGCGGAGCTCCGAGATGGAACGCAGCGGGACGTTGTTGAAGGCGGTCGTCCGATAGACCTCGGTCTGCTGGCCGCTGGCGTCAGCACCGTTGGAGTCCACGGCGTCGAAGGTGGCCTGCCGGCTGCCGTAGCCGTACGGCGGCGCCAGCGGTCCGTCGACGAAGGCCTGCCGCGTGGGCACCGACCTCGGGGGCGGCGTCGTGGCTGGGCTGCCGCTGGCCGGGTCCTGGATGTAGGCGTCGCTGGAAAAGGTCGTCGCGAGGGGCTGGCCCTGCGCGGTCGTCGCCGCGGACACGACTTGATATCCCACCTGCGCGGCCGGTGCGGCGACGGCCGATCCGCCGAGCACGGGGATGACGGCAAGGGCGACGGCGCTCGCAGCGGTGGCGGCGAGGACGCGGCGGTGGTGGCGGCGGCCGGAAGCGGCGGCAGGGGCAGGTGCGGCGGGCTGAGGGTCGACGGCGACCACGCGGGCTCCAGAGGTGTCAGGGGTGTGACAGGGGTCTCACGATGTGCAGGATAGGCGAGCACTGCTGTCTAGTCCGTATTGGCCCTCCCGTCACCACCTGGACAGCTTCATGTCCTGCTAGGAAGGGTGACCTTCCTTGAGCCCTCGAGGGGGTGAACCGGGCAACGAACGTGCAACGGGATGCGCAGCACGGCCCGACGTGCCGCACACTGATGCCACTATGGGTCCAATGTGGCCCTCGTCACAGCAGAGGAGGCGGCGCGTGGGGCAGGGACGGCGCCCGCTGCTGTGCGCCTCGCTCCTCGTCGCCTGCGTGGCGGGGGGGTCCGCCACGGGTCTGTCCGTCGCGACCGCGGCCGGACGAGCGGCACCTGACGCGGTGCACGCGCCCACGGCGACAGCAACGACATTGCGACTCACCGTGTCGCGCTCGGCGTGGTTCAGCCAGCAGCAGCCAGGCCCAGTCGAAGGGATCAGTCCGCCGACGGCCCCCGACCCCACCGTGCCCGCGGACGGCAGCCTGGCGGTGGCGGGGCCTGTCACGGGGACGCCCCCGCGGCCCCGCAAGGAGGCCTACATCGGTGTCGACCTGGCCGCCGTACCCGCCGCCGCCCGGGTCACCGGCTTCATCGTCGTGCTCCCCGCGGGCGCCCAGACCGGACCGCTGCCCGCGCTCGTGGCCGTCGCCGCCACCAGCGCGTTCGGTGACAAGCAGTTCAACCGGCCCGCGAGTGGCGCGCCGACCGACGACACGGCCACGTCGGCGCCGCTCGTGCTCGAGGCCTCGACACCACCGCGCTACACGATGTCGTCCGCTGCGCTCGGCCAGCGGCTCGTGGACCGCACGGCGACCGGCATCGGCCTGCGACCCGCCGACGCGATGACCACGGAGCAAGCGGTCCTCGCCCCTGCGAGCGCCGTCACGGTCGACCTCACCTACTCCACCGTTGACGGCGCCACCGACGCCGCGACGACCGCCGTGACCGGCGGGACGGCCCCGAACAGCATTGCCGCAGTCGCCCCCGCCACCCCCACCCCCGCCAGGAGCGCGGCCGTCCCGACGCCGACCAGCCGGCAGGCCCTACAGGCTGGGTCGCCGGCTACCGCCGCCGCGCCCGCAGGAACCTCCGGCGCCGAGGCGCAGAGCGCCGGCACGCTGGCTGGGGCTCCCGTCGCCATCGCGGCCGCCCCCCTGTCCGCCGCGTTGCCGGCCGCCGCAGCTCCCGCTGCCCTGCCTGGCGTCGCTGCGGCCCAGCCCGCGGTCGCTCCTGACGGCGCGCCCACGCAAGACAGCAGCGGCAGCACCACCGGTGCTGTCGCCAGCGGGCTTCGCCCGGTGGCGGCCCTTCGCTCCGGTGGGGCAGAAGGCGCGCCGTTGACGCTGTTGCTCGCGATCCTGCTCCTGCTCGGCGTGCTCGCCGTCGCGGCTACCAGCCTCACCCTGCCTGCGGTCGCTCCCGAGCGCGGGCCACGACGACCCACCCGTCCCCCGGTCCGGCGCGAACGCGCCCGGCCCCTCCCCTGACCTCCACCCCCACCCGTCCCCTCGAGAGGTGCTCATGTCCACCAGCCTTCACCGGCGCCGCACGACAGCAGGCGTCCTGGCGATCGGCGCCCTGGTCCTCACCGGCTGCGGCCTGAAGCCAGGCGCCACCGCCCAGATCGCCGGCGCACGGCAGAACACCGTCGGTACGACGACAGGTGGGACCGCCCCGACGACGACCACCGACGGCACCGCCACCGCGCCGACTGATGGCTCGGCGCCGGTGACCGACGGCACCACCACCACGACCGTGGACCCCGCGACTGGAGCCACGGTGACCTCGGGCGCTCCCGCCGTGGACCCGGCGACCGGCGCGGTCACGAACCCCGGCATCGCCGGTGGCGCCCCGGTCCCAGGGGTCGTGAGCGGCGGCGGGTCGGGTTCCACCGGCTCGACAGGGTCCACCGGCACCACCGGCACCACGTCGGGCGCCAAGCCGGGTACGACGACCGCTGCCAAGCCCGGCACGACGACGACGACCACGACCACGACCACGAAGAAGCCCACCACGACGACGTCGACCAAACCCGGCTCGACGGGCACGACCGGCTCGACCGGCGGTACGGGAACTGCAACAGGCCCGGGCGCGGCTCCGGTGGCCGGTGGCTCGCGCATCGGCATCGACGACGCGGCCAAGGTCATCCACATCACGCTGCACACACCCATCACCGGTGCCGCGCCGGTGCCGCAGGCGGCCTTCACCGATGACAGCGTCAACCTGTTCTGGAAGGATCCTGCGCACAACGTCTTCGGCTACAAGGTGGTCGCTGACGTCAAGGACGACACCTACAACCCGACTCAGGCGCGGGTCGTCTGCGAGGACGCCTCTCGTCGTTCCTTCATCGTCATCGGGGGGGCCGGCACCGACCAGATCCAGGCCTGTGCCACCGACCCGGTGCTCGCGCAGTCGCGGACGCCCTATCTGTCGGGTGGCGTGACCACCAACGGTCTGAGCGGGCTGTCCAACTACTTCGCCTACAGCGCGACTTACCGGGACCAGTCCCCGGCCGTGGCGAACCTGGCCAAGCTGCAGAACGCTGACCTCTCGCGCTGCGCCATCGTCGCGACGGAGACCTCCAACTTCGACGACGCCGCGCAATCGGCCGAAGCCGCCTTCCGCGCGGCCGGATGCAAGGACCTCAAGGTCTTCCGCACCGACAAGAGCGGCAGCCTGCAGGCCGGTAGCCAGGCCGGTGCCACCGTCGGCTCCTACAACCCGACGACGGCGTACGTCGACATGGCCCCGACCTTCTGGATCGGCATGCTGTCGGGCTACACCGGCATCCCGGCCAACCCCCAGTGGGTCGGCCCCGGCGTGACGATGGGCATCAACACTGTGGCGCGCACCGCCTGCGGGGCCTCCAAGGCGGCGCTGAATGCGGCCTTCCTGTCCCCCTCACCCGGGCTCGAGCGGGAGCCTGCCGCCTTCGCGGCGACGCCGGGCGTCAGCAGCGACCCGACCATCCGTGACCTGCAGATGCAGATCTACGGCGCTTCTGAGATCTTCTACCGCGCCTTCACCAGCGTGGGCAGCCTCGCAGCGCTGACCCGGGAGAACTTCATCAACGCGCTCCCGCGCTTCCGGACGAGCGGTCTGTCAGTCTTCCCGACCGTCGACTTCCCTGCCGGCGGCGGCCACTTCGGCGGCCAGGGAGCGTGGGGCCTCAAGGCGGATTGCGCTGCGCAGAAGTACGTGACCGTCGGCAGCGCCCCGTTCCCCCTGTGACACCGGCGACCGGGGATGCGGTGCTCGCCCTGTCGTTCACCACTGACCTGGTGTCGCCGGTCATCAACGGACTGATCTACGGCAGTGCCTACGGTCTGCTGGCCTTGGGCATCGTCCTGATCTACAAGAGCAATCGCTTTTTCAACTTCGCGATCGCGGAGGTCGGGACCGTCTCCCTCCTCGTCGCGCAGGCGTTCCGGGAGGGGCGGGGGGTCTTCCCCCGCCTGCCCTTCCCGGTCGCCTGCGTGTTGGGCGTCACCGCGGGAGTCCTCGTGAGCCTTCTGACGGAGCGGCTGGTCATCCGTCCGCTCTTTCGCGCGGCGAGAGTCACCCTCGTGGTGGCGACCGCCGGGGTCGCCCTCCTGCTGATCCAGCTGGAGCTCTTTCTCTCGGGCAGTGAGGGCCTCCTGCAGTTCACGCCGCTGTCGCGGAGCCAGCTCGTGCGAGTCGGTTCGGCCCAGATCACCATCACCGAGGTGCTGTTGGTGCTGTCCCTGGTGGGAGCGGGGATCGCCGCGGTCGCGTTCTTCCGCACCCGCTATGGCACGGCCGTGCTGGCGGTGAGCCAGGAGCCGACCGCGGCAAGTGCGGTGGGCATCAGCGTGGGTCGCGTCTCCATGCTGACGTGGGGCCTGGCCGGCCTGCTCGGTGGCCTCGCGGGGGTGGCCTACGCGCCGAAGTCCTTCAACGTGACGCCGGCGCTGCTGACGTTCGGCAGCCCCGTGTTGATCTTCGCCTTCGTCGCCGCCGTGCTCGGCGGCATGACAAGTCTCGCCGGCGCCTTCGTCGGCGGGGTGCTTCTCGGGATCGTCGAGCAGTTCGCTCTCGTGACGAAGAACAACATCGACGCCCTCTCGAGCGTGCCAGGCTTCTCCAACCTCATCGTCTTTATCCTGCTGCTGGTCGTGCTCCTCGTCCGACCGCAGGGTCTCCTCGGAAAGGAAGCCTGATGGCCACCGCGGTGCTCGGCCGGAGCCACCCGCAGATGGACGTCATGGGGGCCGGTGGCCCCGTGCAGTGGACGCTTCGCATCTCGATCCTCGTGGCCTTGCTGTGGTATCCGGTGACTCACATCGCCGCCGGTGCCGGATTCGCGCTGCAGGCATCACAGGCGGCGATCTACGCGATCGTCGGGCTGAGTCTCAACGTGCTCATCGGCTACCTCGGCCAGCTCTCGCTCGGGCACCAGGGCTTCGTCGGCGCCGGTGCCCTCTTCGCGGCGTACTCGGCCAGCGTGCAGGGCTTCCCGTTCTTCGTCTGCCTCGGCATCGGGGTCGTGACCAGCGGCCTCATCGCCCTGCTTGTCGGCCTCGTCGCGCTGCGGATCACCGGGCTCTACCTGTCGCTCGTCACGCTGGTCTTCGGTCTGACCCTGCAGGCGACACTCTTCGCGGTCGGCTTCCTCACCAACAACGGCGCGGGCCAGCCGTCGAACCGGCCGATGTGGCTCAACAACCACAACGATCGGTATTTCCTGCTCTGCGTCGCCTTCCTCGCCGTCGTGTTCTACCTCGACCGGCGCCTGACCAACAGCAAGGCCGGACGGGCGGTCGCGGCCGTGAAGGAGAACGAGCGGGTCGCTGAGGCGTTCGGCGTCAACGTCACCGCCTACAAGCTGCTCGCCTTCACCTTCAGCGGCGCCACGGCGGGGTTGGCGGGGGCGCTGCTGGCTTTCAACGTCCAACAGTTCAACGCGGAGACCTACAACTTCCAGCTCGCCTTGACCTTCGTGATCATCGCGGTCATCGGTGGTGCGTCCCGTGTCGGCATCATTATCAGCGCGATCTTCTTCGCGGCGCTGACCCCCGTCCTCAACGACCACGGGCTCAAGCACGTGAAGAGCTTGTTCGGCCCGTTTCAGGACAAGGTATCGGCCTTCCCCGGTCTCATCGGGGCGTTGCTGTTGATCATTACGCTCGTCACGGCACCCGGGGGCCTGGCCGAGTCGCTCAAGCCGGTTTTCGATTGGTTCTCAGGCAAACGCTTCTCGGTGCACCACGCGAAGGAGTCCGGTCCCGGAGCAGTGGAGGGCAGCAGTGTCCGTGCTTGAGGTTGACGAGGTCAGCATCCGCTTCGGCGGGCTGACAGCCCTGTCGGGCTTCACGGTCCGGGTGGGCGAACACGAGATCGTCGGGCTGATCGGGCCCAACGGCGCCGGCAAGACCACGGCCTTCAACTGCATCACCGGCTTCTACAAGCCCAACTCCGGGACGGTGCGCTACCGGGGCCGGGACATCAGCCGCACCCCCCCGCACAAGCGCAGCGCGATGGGTCTCGGCCGCACGTTCCAGAACGTGGGCCTCGTCAAGGGTGCGACGGTGCTCGACAACCTGAAGACGGCGCAGCACGCGGGCGTCGGCTACGGCGCGGGCTCCGGGCTCCTGGGCGGCCCGCAGTCCAGGGTCGTCGAGCATCAGCTGTCGGCCAAGGGCGCCTCGGTGCTGGAGCTGCTGGGGCTCTCCCACCTGCTGCACAAGCAGGTCGGGGGCCTGTCCTACGGCACATTGAAGAAGCTCGAGGTGGCCTGCGCCCTCGCCACGGATCCCGACCTCATGCTGCTCGACGAGCCCAGCTCCGGGCTCGGGCCGGAGGAGGCGCACGAGCTCGGCGACCGGCTGCTGGACCTGCGCCGCGACTTCGGTGTCAGCATCCTGCTCATCGAGCACCACGTCCCGCTGGTCAAGGCGGTGTGCGACTACGTCTACTGCCTGACGGCCGGTCGGCTGCTCGCCGAGGGCAGCCCGACGGAGGTGACGACGCACCCCGAGGTCGTCGCCGCCTATCTCGGTGGCGAGGCCCCCGATGCGCTCGCCGCCACGAAGGAGACCGAGGAGGACGCCGCGCTCGACGCGCAGCTGCACGACGCCGTCGAGCAGCACGGCACGGGGGCGCCTCCCCCCGCCGCCTCGTCAGTCGCAGCGCCGGCGGCCGCTCCGGCCGATGCCCAGGACACCGTCCGCGCCCGGCGCACGCGCCGCGCAGTGCGGGCTGCGGCCCCCGACCCGGCCGAGGTCGACACGGGGCTGGACGTGTTCGCGGCGCCCGCCGACGGCGGCGTACCCGACTTCCCGCCGTCGGACGAGCAGCCAGCCGCGCCCGCCGGACGACGCCGCCGGGGTGGCGCGTGACCGCGCTGCTGGAGGTGCAGGACCTGCGCACCGGTTACGGGATCCTGCCTGTGCTGCAGGGCCTGTCGTTCTCGGTGCCGCAGAACGAGACGTGCGTCGTCTTCGGCTTGAACGGCGCCGGCAAGACGACGACGGTCAACTGCATCGCCGGGCTGCTGCCCACCTGGGGCGGCCGGATCATGTTCGAGGGCCGGGACATCAGCAAGCTGTCGCCCGACAAGCGGGTGTCGGCGGGGCTCGCGCTCTCACCGGAGGGGCGCCGCGTCTTTCCCGGGCTGTCGGTCCTGACCAACCTCAAGCTCGGCGCGTGGACCAAGGGTGGCCGCACCGGCGCCGTCCTCGACCGCGTCTATTCCTACTTCCCGCGGCTGGCGGAGCGGCGCGACCAGCTCGCCGGCACCATGTCG
>JAABUT010005062.1_pt1 | contig 10010 bp, 11 predicted proteins | sample 5559281 | NCBI WGS metagenome assembly JAABUT01 (sample SAMN10711880, study PRJNA513359) | rock metagenome | isolation source: Antarctica rocks | place: Antarctica: Victoria Land, Ricker Hills nord | collected 2016-01-04 | reverse complement strand
CACGCTGTACCTGCTGATGGTGACCGCCTCGATCGTGCTGCTGGCGGCGACGGTATGGCTGGGCCAGCGGCTGGCCACCCGGCTCGGGAACTGGAACGCGAGCCTGCTCGCCGGCGCCGCGTTCATCGTGCTGATCGGCACGCTGATGCTGCTGCTGCCCTCCGTCGGGCATCTGGCGGCCAACCGGGCGGTCTTTGGAGATCACCCCACCGAGACACCGCTGCCGCTCACCGACCCCACTGGCCGCATCGTGTATCCGGGATTTCCCGCCGATGTGCTGTTCAGCTTCCGGTTCTACGCGGTCGCCGCGCAGCTTCTGCTGTGGACGACGATCGGGCTCGTGTTCGCACCGCTGGCCGACCGGTTGCTCGCCCCACGCCAGCCTGGAGCCGATGCCGTCCGGCAGCACGCCGCCGGCATCTGGAAGTGAGCACCGCGCCAAGCGGCTCCCGCATCGGCGCTGAGGATGTCGCCGCGCTCGCGTGCTTCGGTCCGTACTTTGCTGTGGACACCCACGTCGCGGGCTCGGCGGTGCGCCTTCCGTGGCAGCCGATGACCCAGCTCTCCGACGAACCTGAGGTTCTGCGGGGGCGGGTCGCTGGGGTGCGGGCCGCGCTGGCTGCCGCCGCCGGGCGCGCAGCAGCAGACATCGAATGGCGGGTCGCTGCCTCAGTCACCCAGCTCGGCCTGAGCGCACGACTGCTATCACCCGTTCTCGGCCTGGCGGTCGTGTCCCGGCGGGTGCTCGAACTCGACTTCGCCGTGCTGAGGTGGCAGCCCGAGATTGGCGGCGCATTTCCACAGTCCATTGAGGTGAAAGAAGGCACAAGCGCATCAAGGAACGCCCAGCCGGCGCCTACGGCAGGCGAGCTGGCCCGGTCGATTGTCCGAGCCGCCGTCGAAGGCCCGGTTCCAACGATGCTCAGGACTCTGTCGCAGACATACGCGCTGTCACCAATCGTCGCGTGGGGAAATGTCGCCTCCGCGCTCAACGGCGCCGCCACCGTCCTCGCGACCAGCCGCCCGGAACTCACCAACCTGGCCTACGGGCTGGTATCGGCGGCGCTTGCCGAGTTGCCGTTCCACGACACCGCCCACATGCCAGGGCCCAGCTACCGCCGGCACAGCTGCTGTCTGATCTACCGCATCGACACCGGCCAGCGGGCCGGTACGTGCCGTGACTGCGTTCTCGCCCATGCGACCGACTGAAAGCAGCCTCCCACGCCCCCAGGCAGCACCCCGCGAGGCTAGCGGCCCAACCGCGGTCCAAGCCGCTATTACGCGACGCTGCACGAGCACCCTGGGCCGTGGGCGCGGCGGCCGGCATGATGACGGAAATCCCCGACAACCAACCACATCGAACGCGACGGCTCTGAGGACGAGAGGTAGTAGTGCTGGACCGGGAGATGTAGGCGGTGGGCAGCAATCCGAGCGTGACGGCCCCGTCCACCGTGTGAGAAGTGAGTGTGTTGCGGTCAGAAACCGAGTTCGCTGGCTTTGCGGGTGAGCTCGACGAGCTGTGCAGGCAGTGCTCACGCAACGGTTCGGGGAAGTCGGCGGTAAGCCGGTTGAACACGATCCTGCCTTGTTTACGGGTCTGGACGAGGCCGGCGGTGCGGAGCAGCCGTAGGGCATAGGAGACCTGATCTTCGTTGATGTCCAAGGCGAGGGCAAGATCGCCGACGCAGAGTTCTTCCGAGACGTCGAGGGCGTAGAGGATCCGGAGCCGGACCGGGTCAGCCATGAGCGACAGCAGGCTGGTCAGCCGGGCGATGTCCTCCGCTGCGGGCACTCGGCTGCGGGCGTGCTCGACACGTTCGGCGTCCACCGGATGCAGATGACTCTGCGCGGCCGCCGCCTCTGCGGAGTCCTGCGCGGTCATGACGTGCTCCGGGTGCTGCTGTAGCGCTCTGGATCGACGGTGAAGGCGTTCCGGCACCCGGTGGAGCAGAACCAGTACGCCTGTCCGTGATGCTCAGCGTGTCCGGCGGCGCGTTCCGGGTCGACGGTCATGCCGCACACCGGATCCGTCGCCGTCGGCTCGTGTCGGTGAGGTAGGCAGCCGGTTCCGCGATGAACGCGTCCCGGCACCCGGTGGAGCAGAACCAGTAGCCGTGGCCGTCATGCTCGGCATATCCGGCCGCGTGAGCAGAGTCGACCGTCATGCCGCACACCGGATCCGTTAGATGCCCGTCGTTGCTTTCGCGGTGATCGTGGGCGTGCTCGCCGGCCGGTGCAGTGCCGCCGGTGTAGGCGTCGGGGTTGACGACGAACTTGTCGTGGCAGCGGCCGGAGCAGAAGTACATGCTGTGTCCGGCATGCCGGACCCGGGCGGGAGCATCGTCGATGCGGACCTGCATGCCGCACACCGGATCCTTCGCCAGCCCAGCGCCGCCGCCGAACTTCTCGGCGTTGCGGTAGAGCCAGTACAGGGAACCGAACACGATCACTGCGGCCACGTTCAGGACGGTGGTGTAGTTCCACCCGACATGCACGCCGGCGATCCGCCCGGTGCGGTGTGCCGGGGTGAGCGACAACGCCCGGAACAGCACTTCGGTGACCAGGCCGGCGGTACTCATCACCGCCCAGAACACCAGCGCCAGCCGCAGCGCCAGGCGGGTGCCGTACAGCTTGCGGTAGATCAGCACCAGCGGGAACGCGAGCAGGTCAGCGAAGATGAACGCCACCACGCCACCGAAACTGATCCCGCCGGACCACAGCGACGCGGCGAGCGGGACGTTGCCCACCCGAGCACACGAAGCTCACAAACGCCAAGACAGGGGCGATGATGACGTTCTCGATGCTGGACAGCCAGCCGTGCCCGGTCAGGAACAGCGCCTGCCACCAGCGCACCGGCACCGCCATCGAGGCGAACCCGGCGACCAGGAACCCGATCAGCAGCTCCTTGCGCAGCATCGTGACGTCGCTGATGGTGTAGCCAGCAGCATCCGACCAGCCCGCGCGCGAGCGGATCCTGGTCGCGGCGGAAACACTGGTGGCCCGGCCGTCGGCTCCCAAGTCGTCCTCGCTACTAGCGGTGAGCCGCTTCCGGGCTGATTCCACCTCCACAACCGGGAGAACCCGCGGCAGGATGAGGGTGAGCAACGCGATCATGATGACGCCCCCGACGAACTCAGCCAGCGCGAACTGCCACCCGATCAGCAACCACAACACCACCCCGAGCTCCACCACCAGGTTGGTGCTGGCGAACATGAACGCCATCGACGAAGTGAAATCCGCACCCCGGGCGAACAAGGTCTTCGCCAGCGCGCTCGCGGCATAGGAGCAGGACGAGCTGACCATGCCGAAGAACGACGCCTTCGCGACCGTGCCCGGCCGGTGGTCACCGAGGGAACGCTGCATCGCCGCCTTCGACACGAACGCCTGCACCGCCCCCGACAGCGCGAACCCGAGGACGAGCGCCCACAGCGTGTCGTAAAACATCCACCAGCCCTCGGCCACACTCCGCCCTATGGTGTCCAGCACGCTCATCGCTCACCTCTCCACACACAATCGGCCGTCGTCTGAGCCCCGGGCAGCGGGGCGACGCTTCGGTCACGCCGCGACCGGGCCGCATCACGCAGCTCGCGCCACAGATCACACAACTCCCGCGCGACGAACCCAGCCCTGCCGACCGGGCCACTGGCGCAGCTCGGCACGTCCGCCGGCACCGCGCAGGACCGCCCGCCACCAGCGTAACCTGACATCCGTACGTTCATACGGATGGAACCTCGCGGGGGCAGCAGACTATTCCCGCTGGACAGGATGTTGTGGTGGGCTCCAATAACCCTGCTGGACTGCGGGCGGTCATGACCAGGCCCGGATACCGGCGGCTATGGGCGGCCCGCACCGTCTCGCAGTGGGGTGACGTCGCCCAGTTCACGACGCTGGCGCTGCTGGTGCTGCACTTGACCGGCTCCGGTCTGGGCGTGTCCGGGGCGGTGCTGGCCGAGATCGCGCCGGTGCTGCTGCTCGCACCAGTCGCCGGGCCGCTGGTCGATCGGCTGCCCCGGGTCCGGGTGATGGTGACCGCCGACCTCGCGCGGCTGGTGCTCGCGGCCATCCTGGCGTTGTGGCATTCAGATATCGGCGTCGTGTACGCGGTCGCGTTCGGACTGTCGGCCGGATCGGTGTTCTTCAACCCCGCGGCCGGGTCGCTGCTGCCGACCTTGGTCGACAAGGACGAGCGGGTCGCCGCGAACTCCGGCATCTGGTCAGCCGCCGTGCTCAGCCAGGTGCTGCTGGCACCGCTGGCCGGGCTGCTGGCCTCGACCGCCGGCGTCGGATGGGCGTTCGCCCTGAACGCCGCCAGCTTCGGTATCAGCGCGCTACTGATGCGCGGGCTGCGGAATACCGAGGCGCCACGGCCGGTGGTCACAGCAAGCATCTGGGTGCAAGGCCGGGAGGCGCTCGGCCTGCTCGGGCGGGACCGGCTGCTGCGGGCGCTCGCGCTTGCGCAGGCTCTTGCCGCGCTGTCTGCCGGGGCGACTAGCGCCCTGCTGGTGCTGCTCGCGGCACGTCGGCTGCATGCCGGTGGCGGCGGATACGGGCTGATGCTGGCCGGGATCGGGGTGGGCGCGTTCTGCGGGCCGCTGCTGCTAGGCCGCCTAGGCAAGCGGGCGCGGCAGCCGCAACTGGTATTCACCGCGTTCGGTCTGCGCGGCGTGGTCGACCTGGTGCTGGCCAGCGTGACCGCGCTGCCGGCGGCGCTGGCAGCGCTGGCGTTCTACGGGATGGGCACCTCAACTGGCAACATCACGTTCTCCACCGTTATTCAGTCCCACGTGCCGGAGCAGCTACGGGGCCGGGTGTTTTCAGCGTTCGACCTGATCTGGCAGGCGATGCGCCTTGCCAGCCTCCTGCTCGGTGGCCTGCTCGCGGACGCGTACGGCATCCGAGCCGTGTTCTACCTCGGCGGGGTGCTGCTCCTGGCCGCGGCGCTGACCGGCTTCACCACCGCCGCGGCGTCGTAGGCCGTGCACGGCCGTCGGCAGGTTGTCCGTCCTGGGCGGAGCGAGCCGCGCGTATGACCGGATGTGACGGCGCAGGTACCGACACCGCTGGCTTAGAAGTGGCGGCGCGATCATCGTCGGCGCGTGCGTCGATGTGGTGCCGTAAGCCGACCGCTCTACGCGACGCTGCTAGAAGCGCAGCACCCATCGGGTGAGCATGCGGCGATAGACCTCAGGCGCTGTGTCGCTCAGCGATCGGCTGCTGTGTCGCTCTATATGCGGACGAACCCTGCCTGGCCTAGGGTCGTACTCGTGGTCTGGCTGCACTCATCCCCGGCAATCATCGCCGACGGGGAGTGGGTTGTGCCAGCGACCGCCCGTGGAGGCCGGTCGCGTACGCACCCAAACGGCTACGGCGAACACGAGCTGCGGTGGTACGACCCGAGTCGGGTCTACGTGTTCGACTCCGGTACTGCCGTGCCGACGGACCACCTGGATCGGTTTTCCTTCACTCGTCGCGATTACTACCTGTATGAGGTCGAACTCGACGGCGAACTCGGCTGCGACAACGACGCCGGCGCCTCTGTGATGCAGTCCGCGACGTGCGCCCGTGCACGGGTCGTCCGGTGCCTGCACCGACCAGAGCCGCTGAACAACCGCGACACGTGACCCTCTAAACGGAGTTCTGGACCGCGACGCACACACGGCCAACGCACTTCCCAGCACGTCATCGAGCGTAATCTGCCGGTGGCCGATCCTCAGCGGGACGGCCACCTGCCATATAGCGTCGTGACGCCGTGCCAATTACCGCCGCGAGTCACAGACTGTCAGCGGAAAGTGGCGGCCGAGCTGCAGCGCTATGTGGCGTAACCGAGCCGTCCCAGAACCGAATGCCTGACCGGACGCTCGCGCGTGAGTGAGGCCAGCGCAGCCGATACTGTCGGACGTATGGCCCGCCCAGGAACTTTCGACCCCCAACGGGGCTACCCGTCGATCGTTCCCTACGTCCGCTACGCGAACCCTGCCGCGGCGGTCCAGTGGCTTTCGGAAGTGATCGGCGCTCGGGAGGTGTTGCGGATGACGCTGCCCGACGGGCGCATCGGGCACGCCGAGCTGAGTCTTGGGACGGGACTGATCACGCTGGGGCTGTCCACGGAGCCGCCCGTCGGCACGCCGTCGGCCACGCGCTCGACGCTGACTGCGATGACACTGGTGTTTGTCGATGATGTCGACGCCGCCGTGCAGCGGGCGTTGGCCGGCGGCGGTGAGCTCGTCGATCCGGCCAACGATCAGCCGTGGGGACTGCGGCAGGCCATCGTCGCCGACCCCGAGCAGCATCTGTGGGAACTCAGCGGGTATCTCCGCGAGGTCGGGCCGGCCGAGTGGGGCGCCGAGGTCATCGACCAGTGAAGCGACAACGACCCGGGCGCTGCCCGTAGCGCGATCCTCCGCCCGAAGCGGCGAGGTGACGGTGCCCAGTCGCGCTGTCGTCTGTGGTTGTCTGTTCGAGTGCCGGTCAGTCGTTGGACCTCGTTCGTCGCCGATCCCGATCGGCGACGGATTCTGCACGAGGAGGGCAATCAGGAGCACCGTCTGCGGGTCGAGCACGACCGGGGACGTCTTTACATCGAGTTGAGTGGCGAGGATGGCATCGGTCCGTGGACCGTGCTGGCGGTCGACCGGGCGTCCCGGCGATACGCGGTGGCCCAAGCCGAGACCAAGAAGGCCGCGACCGAAGCCGCCGCTCACGCCCTGACCCAGCTTCTTGGTTCCTGATTGAACCGACGCCGGGTGCCAGTTCGCCGGTCCGGAAGCCGATCGTCTATCGGGTCGCCTTATCAACCGCGTTGGCGACTAGATGCTCAACACCTTTCCAGCCCCAGTAGATGCGGTGGTAGGCGATGAGCGGACCGTCGAGCTCCATGATCTCGACCAGGTCCAGTTGGTCCTCGCCGGGAGTCTGACGGGGGTACTCCCAGGTCAACGTGGTCCCGTCGAACGTGTATTCGCCTGTTCGGTAAAGCGACGCGAGTTCCGTCTCGGACGGCCGGCCGGCCGTGATCTTCTGGATGAAGCGGTCCAGCTCCATTCGTCCCTGGACGATCCCGCGCGAGGCCTCATCGAGCACCCTTGTCACCAGCGGGCTCTCGATAGCCGCGTCGTCGCTGTACATCGCGGCCAACCCGGCGGCATCTCGCTCGCCGATACGCCGATGCCACTCGTCGAAGACGAACCGTGCTTCTTGCGCTGTCGCGGTCATGAACTCTCCGTCGCTTTGATGGTGAGGACAGATCATGAACCGATCTGTCACCACCGATGTTGTGGGGCGCAGCCACGGTAGAGCGAGAATATTTCGGCGTCCGCCGAAGCATTGCTGCAATAAGCTTGAGGCCATGGGACGGGACTTCTCAGCCATCGGCCACGCACTGTCTGTTCCAGGACGGTCGGCAATGATCGACGTGCTGATGGACGGGACTGCTCGGCCTGCAGGTGAACTTGCATCTGTGGCCCGAGTCAGTGCTTCCACCGCCAGCGAGCACCTCGCAGTCCTGGTCGCCGGCGGGCTGCTCCGTGTGGAGCGGGCCGGGCGCCAGCGGCTCTACAGCATCGCCGACCAGCACACCGCAGACGCGTTAGAGCGCCTGGGGCAGTTGTGTCATGAGGTCCCCGTTAACTCGCTACGGCAATCACGAGTCCAACGCGACCTGGCTGATGCCCGAATGTGTTACGACCATGTCGCGGGTCGTCTGGGCGTCGACCTCTTCGGCGCGAGCATGAGGCTTGTCTGGTTCGACTCCGACCTGCGCATGACGCCCGCGGGACATCAGGCACTCGACGGAATGGGCGTCGACGTCGCTTCGGTTAAGTCTCGGCGACGGCCTCTGGCGCGAACTTGCCCGGACTGGACGCAGCGCCGCCCTCACCTGGCTGGTGCTCTCGGCGCCGCTCTGGCGTCAGTCCTCATGGACAACCGTTGGATTGCCCGCCGATCAGGCAAGCGCGGACTAACCGTCACATCCGACGGTGTCGAGGCGTTCCAACGGATCTGGGGTCTTGACCCAGCATGAGAAGCCGCCCCGTCGGCGGCGCCGGGCAGGGATCGCTTAGCGGAACGCAGCCTCGAATAGGGCCGGGAGGCGGGCGTCGGCGATCCTGAGCGCCGTCATCTCACGGTAGTAAGCAGAACCGATCCGTCGACCGGCACAGCGGCGTCAGCTACTGAGGGCGTCGAGCAGCTGCGCGTAGACGCCGTCGATGTCTCCGTCGATCGTGGTCATCACTCGTGTGGCCGGCCGGGCCGCGACTACGGCCAGCAGCTCGTTGTGGGTATCGGCCAGCTGCTCGCGGCCGCCGGCCCGGCGTTGCAGCTCGGCTGCCTGGCGGTGGGCCGGATCAGCCGAGGTTGCCGAGCGTCGCTCGAAGCGAGCCACGACGTCGTCGCGGTCGCTGAGTAGCGCGAACTCGATGAACGCGGCGCCGGCCTCGGACGCCAACTGCTGCAGCACCTCGACGAACTCCAGCCGGCCCAGATACTGCGGCACCACTACATCGCGCCCTGCGTCCAACTGCGTTCGGGCCATAGCAATGGCCAGGTCCCGCGCCAGCAGCCCAGCGTCGGTCGGTTGGTCCAGCCAGCACCCGAGCATTCCGCGCACCTGGTCGATGTCGAGCACCAAGGTCAACGGATGGTCCGCGGCAAACCTGCGCGCCAGAGTCGACTTCCCGCTTCCCGGTGCCCCGTTCAGCAGCATCAGTCGAGCACTCACCCACGCTACGACACCATCGCCGTTCGGCGAACGCCCTTCTGGAGCGCTGTCCGATAGCCGACCGGCGGATTCTGGCGGTCATCGCAACAGGACCTCACCGATGAGTTCGATCTCAGCTGGACGTGAGCGAGTACCGGATCGAACTGCGACCGGCCGCCGTTCGCGCACTGCGCAAGCTCGATCCGCCGATCCGTCGACGCCTGCAAGGCGCAATTGCGCTCTTGGCACAGAATCCGCGCCCGCCGGCCGCCCAAGCTCAGCAAGGTCGCCCCGGTCTACGCGTTCGGGTCGGCGATTACCGCATCATCTACACCGTCGCCGACGATGTTCTTCTCATCGTCGTAGTGACCCTGGGGCACCGCCGGGAAGCCTACGAACGTTGACGTAGCTGTCCCGCTCACGGATCGTGCTCTGGGAGGAGCCGTCGTGGGTCAGAGGCCGGCGAGTCGTCGGCGTTGGTCGACCTCGTTTGCGAGCAGGTCCAGTTGCGGGCCGCCGCCGTCGGCGGCGTCCTTTTTGGCGTTGTAGGTGCGCAGCCACAACCCGCTGGCCCAGGCCAGCCGCCGGTCGCGGTCATTCCAGGTCCTGCCTGCGGCGTGCTGGTAGGCGTCGAGGAACGCCTCGCTCTCCTGCACGGTTGCGGCGTGCCTGCTCCCCGCCCCGGCGGGCCAGACCGCGGCTGCGGCGCCCACCACCACAGGCTCGGGCTGGGCGACGAGGCTGTCCCAATCGTGCACGGCCCCGGGCCGGCGATCGACCCAGCGCAGGTTCTGAGATTCCCAGTCGCCGTGCCCGAGCACCAACGGCAGGTCACTCGCCGACAGCAGTAACGCCCGTGCCGCGACCGCCACCTCATCGACCCAGTCGGGTCCGGGCTGCTCGTGCAACGCCCGGCCCGGGGTGTCACGCGCCGGCCACAGCTGCTCGCCGGTGTGGTCCCAGCCCACCCACGGCGGCGAACAGGCGCGCAGCGACGCCAACTGCGTCGCCGCCACATACGGGGTGAGAGCGACCAGGTCCGCCAGCAACGCCGCGAACATCCCGGCCGCGTCACCGCCGGGCGGCATCATCTGCCCGCCGGGCAGCAATTCCTCGGCGTGCACGGCCTGAACCGGTTGGCCTATCCGGTCCGGTCCCGCCAGCGGCCTCGGACACGGAAAGCCGAGCCCGGCCAGGACCTCCTGAACTGCCACGCACGTCACCAACCGCTCCTGCCACGGCCGGACTTTCACCACGACCTCGCGGCCATCACGCAGACGCAGCCCCAGCACGCGAGACAGGTGACCGGTCT
>JAABUT010005061.1_pt1 | contig 10011 bp, 6 predicted proteins | sample 5559281 | NCBI WGS metagenome assembly JAABUT01 (sample SAMN10711880, study PRJNA513359) | rock metagenome | isolation source: Antarctica rocks | place: Antarctica: Victoria Land, Ricker Hills nord | collected 2016-01-04 | reverse complement strand
TGGGTGACACCAACGAGGCGGGCAAGCTCGTCTACCCGTAAATCGGAATCGGAGCGGGCTTTCCGCAGTGCGGCAGGAGAAAAGCCTCTGACTCCACTGCGCGGCATCGCAACACCGTCGGCTCGGCGATGATCCGGGCCACCGCGTCGCGCTGATAGGCGTGCGGGGTGAAGTGATCCCCCAACCCGGGCAAGTTCAGGTGCGCCCCGTCGTAACGCGCCGGGCGCAGGGAATTGAACTTCTCGTTGTAGGAGGTGACCAGCCGAACCGTGCGGTCAGGGTCGCTCCACACCCATTCGGTGAACTTCTCGGTGAGCTTGCGGGCCTGGGCCTGGGCGGCGAACGTGGCGGGCATGTCCACCGCATCGCCCCCGGTCCGCTCGATCTCCGCCTTCGGGCGGCGGACCTGGATGGGCTTGGAGTTGCACACCGACTCCAACAACGACACCGCATCCACACTGGCGGTGCCATACAGGTCGGTCATCAACGGTGACCCGCACTGCCACTTGGGGACCTCGATCGTCCAGGTGCCCAGGGTGTAGTCCACCGACACGTCCCGGGCAGCCAGCACCTCGGTGACGAACGCTTCATAGTCGCTCGTCGGTATCCACGGCACCCCGGGGCGCAGCCCGATCTCGCTGGCCTCGATGGTGCGGGGCAGCACCGCCCGCAGCGCTTCCACGTTCCCGGCGTAGGCCGGATCCTGCGCTGCGGCGGTCTCGGCGGCGGCGAGTGTGCGGCGCACGTTGCCCGAGAGGTAGGTGGCGGCGGGAATCAGCCGGGTCGGGTCGATGGTGTCCGGGTACACCTTGCCGACCAGGGCGGCGCGGGTGTCGTCCTCGCCGGCGCCGAGCAGGGTGGCGATCCGGGTCACGTCCACCACCCGCGACTCATCGAGGCTGATCGCGAGGGCTTCCTCCACGGTGGCGGCGCTGATGCGCTCCGGGCGCCGGCTGAGGACGTCGGCGGCGAAGATCGGGGCCTTGGCCGCGGTTTGGGTGTCCTCGTCGAAGAACTCCAGCGCGGCGACGGTGGCGAAGCCGGGATCGTTGCGGATGCCCCCGTCCAGGTGCGCGAACCGCTTCGACGGGCTCGCGGCCTCCCACGCCCGCTCGTCCCACGCTGCCCGGGTCTCCTCGGGCACCGGCCCCGGGTAGGGCGCTCCGTCAGTGCCTTCCTTGACCCTCCAGGCAGCTTCGAACTTCGCCATCCGCTCGTCGTGTCTGTCCGCAGTGATCGGCTTGGGGTTGGTCCAGGTGAACCGGTTGACCGGACCGTGCACCCCCACGTAGTGGTCATAGACCCGGTTCAACTCCCCGCGCAGCTGGTCCCGCTCCCCCACCACCAGCCCGTCGCGTTGGGCGCGGATCAACGTGGTGGCAATGTCGCGCAGCTCCAGCAGTGTCCGGGTTTCGGCGACCTTGGCCGGTCGCGCCGGGTGCGCCACCCACCCCTCGCCGTCCCACCGGCGCAGTGCGTTGCTCGCCTCGTCGTAGGCCAAGGTGTCCAACGGGCGGCCCGCCTGCAGGGCCACCGGGGTGATCAGGCCCGGGTTGAACAGCGTCGCGTCGATGGTCGTCGTGGTCTCCGCGGTGGCCGTCAACCCCAAACCCCGGCCCCGGGCGTCGGTGGTGATAGCAGCCAGGCGCCTGGTCACTTGCGCCGCCAACTCGGCTCCGGTGTCGCCGCGGACTTCCAGGGTGGCGGCGTTGTACATGCCATGGCCCAGGTGCAAGGCGCCCAGCACGTTCTCCGGGTGCGCCGCGAAGTAGGTGTTCACCGTGGTCTGCGCGTACTGCCCGTCGGTGTCCAGGGCATCCACGGTGGTGGTGTCGATCCAGTCCTGCCCGGCCGCGGGCGCCTGTGCCTGCTCGCGTTTGCGCAGGATGATGAGGTCGGTGACCACAGTGGTCCCCGACACCCGGTCGAATGCCTTCGTCGGCAACCGGATCGCCCCCACCAGGTCCGCCGCTTCCGCGAGGTCCCGGCGGGCTTTCGGGTTCGCGGCATCCAGGGTGAAGTGCGAGCTGATCGCGGCGACGTACCCGCCGGGAGCAGTCAACGCCACCGATTTCAGCAGGAAATGGTTGTGAATATTGTGGTTGGCCGGGTTGTGCGCCGGGTCGTGCAGGGCGAACCCGCCGAAGGGGACGTTGCCGACGGTGGCGGTGAAACTGTTCTCCGGCACCCGTGTTTTCTCGAACCCTTCCTGACGGATCTGCGCACTCGGGTACAGGTGGGCGCTGATTCGTGCGGTGATCGGGTCCAGCTCCACCCCGACCATGGTTGCCGCGGCCGGGGCCAGCCCGATGAAGGTCCCTACCCCGCAGCCCGGCTCCAGCACCCGCCCGCCGGTGAAACCGGCCTCCTCCACGCTGTGCCACAGGGCGGCGACGATCGCCGGGTCGGTGTAGTGGGCGTTCAGGGTGTTCGCCGAAGCGGCGCGGTACTGCGCCTCGCTCAGCAAGCCGCGTAGCTCGGCGTTGTCCCCCACCCAGTCCTCACGGTGCGGTTCGAATATCTGCGGGACCGCCCCCCAGCCCGACCACCGCGCCAGCACGTCCTGCTCCGCCGCGGTGGGTGGTCGGGCCTCGGCGTCGAGGCGTTGCAGCAGGCCGATCGCGTCCAGGTTCGCCCGGGCGCGGGCCTTGATCCCCGCCGGGGGGTGGATCGTGGTGCCCGGCTGGTAATCGACCGCGACCTGCGTCGGCGTGGTCGGTATGTCTGGCTGCGCGGCCACCTCGGGGGCCGATGCCGCCGCGGGCGACCCCGTGGTGGCGGTCCCTGTTTCCGGGCCGCTCGTGGGCGGGGATGCGGGCAGTGGGGTACCGGCGGGGTCGATGCTGACCGGGTCGGTGGGGACATCCCCCAGCTCATCGAAAAGGGTCAGCTCATCCTGGACCGCCCTCGGGCTAGGACCTCGGCGTCCTCCTGGTCGCGGCGCTGCTCCTCCGCGTCGACCAGCTGGGTCATCTCCTGCTGCACCGCGGCGTTCGTCCGCCGGGCGGCGAGTTTCGTTCTCGGCACCGGCTCCATCGCGGGAACGGGTTTCCCGTCCTCGGCCCGGCTCTGCCACAGCAGTTCCATATAGAGATGAAAGGTCGCTGTCCGTTCCGGCCAGAGCTCCGCCACCGCGGCCGCGATCTCTTCGGTCGGATCCGACCGGAACACCGTCTTCCACCGGTCCGGGTTCGCCCGTGCCGCCACCGCCCAAGCCTCGTTGCCCTCCGGGAGACGTCCCCAGTTCGACTCGTCCCACTCCCCCGTCGGGTAGGTCTCCTCGTCCTGCTCCTCCGGGATCTGCTCGTACAACTCCTCGCTCAGCACGATCTCCTGGCACTGCGCGCGCGCCGAGTTGATCAGACCCACCTGCGTCAAATAATCCGGCTGGTTCCCGTGGTGCGCGTCTCGCCACTGCCGGATCACCACCAGCTGCGCCTCGGCCTGCATCCGGGCGATCCGGTCCGCCATCCGAGTCGCCTCCTCGGTGAAGAACTCCTCGGTCTGCTCCCTCGACCACTCCTGCGGTACCCCGATGTGCTCCCTCCACGTCCGGGCCACGATCTGGCGAATCTCCGCGCTCATCGGATGCTCCTTCCGTCACCACACTGAACAGGTCGGGCTGATCCGCGCCGACCCTGGTACGTCGTGCCACGACTCTCCCCTGGACGCACCCTCGGTCCCCGAGCGGCGGAACCCACCCTGCTCGGCACAGCCACCCCGGTGCGTCACCCGCATGCCTGCCGGTCTCACTATTCCCGATCTGCTGTGGCACAGCCAGGAACCCCCCACGCACCACCCCGGCCTGGTCATGGCTATCTCTCCCCTGCGTCGGCGACCGCAGCCTCCGCCTTGGCTCGGGCCAGGGTTCGGTACACCGTCGAGCGGCCCACCTGCATCAGCTCCGCCAGCTCCGCGCTGGTGTGCCCGCCCTCGTTGTACAGCTGCACCAGGTGCTTCTGCAGCGCCGCACTGAGTTTGGGTTGCTTACCGCGTAGCCGGCCCTTCGCTCTAGCGACCTTCATGCCTTCTCTCGTCCTCAACCGGGACAGGTCGACCTCGAACTCAGCGATCATCGTCAGGGCGTTGAACAACAGCTTCCCGAACGGGTCGGTCGGGTCGTGCACCGACCCACCGATGCTCAGCTTCACCTCTTTGCGGGTGAGTTCGTCGGCGATATCCCCAGCATCGCGGACCGACCGTGCCAACCGGTCGAGTTTCGTCACCACCAGCGTCGAGCCTTCGTGGCACGCCGCCATAGCCTCCCGCAGCCCCGGGCGTTTGCGGTCCGTGCCCGTCAAACCGTGATCCACATAGATACGGTCCGGCGATACTCCCTGCGCGATCAGAGCGTCCCGCTGCGCTGGCAGGTCCTGACGGTCGGTGCTGCACCTCGCGTACCCGACAACCTCGTCCGCAACCACACGCGCACTGTACCGCATACCCCCCGCTTACGGAGCGCTGGTCGACGGTCGCGTGTTCCGACCGTCGACACACGCATGCATGATGTGTTTTATGCCTACGGAGCAGGCGGCACAGCAGGTAGCGAACCGCAGCCGCGAGAAGCTGGATGACCCAAGGTCATGGGTCAATCCCACCGGATACCCAGATTCTTTGGCGCTGTGCGTCATCGACTCGATTCAATCGATCGGCGTCCGCTACACGAGCGTCGGAAACGTACTGGACCGTTACCGGTTGTACCGACGAGAGGCCGGAGCAGAGCCGAGCACGGACGGCGTTGAGGAGTTGCTCGCCACCTTCACGGGCGTGGGGGGCGCCTCCAGCTGGGCAAGCAAGATAGGCAATCAACACAAGACATCCACCCAGGCTGGTGCACCGTTGAAGGCGGAGGCAGTCCGGGCGGCCGCGCAAGCGCTTAAGCAGCTGGGGGTGCTCACGGCCGAGGATCTGCGCGGGACCAGCGGTGAGGCTCTCGAACGAACAAGAGCGGCCTGGTTAGGAGTCCCCGGCCAGAAGTCGGGAATCGCGTGGCGGTACGTCCTAATGTTGGCCGGCGTCCCCGGCGTCAAGCCTGATCGGATGATCCGGCGGTTCGTGGCGGCCGCGCTGTCAGTCCCGCTCAACAAGGTCACGGCAGACGTCGCCGGGGATGCAGTGACCCGCGCAGCCAACATCCTCGGCGTCGACGTGAAAGCTCTCGACCACGCGATCTGGCGGTGGCAGTCGGGCCGAACCCCACCGAGCGCTAGCGACAGGTTAATTGCCGCCACGAGGTCGGCGACAACAGGTCGACACGCTGGCTAAGGTCACGACCCCGTCCCGAATACGGGGCCATCACCGGATATCTTTACGGACAGGGATGATCATCGAGACGACGATTCGCTGGCGAAGGACGAGTTCGGTGCGAGTGTCAGCCACCCGTGCTGTACTTCCTGCATGACGAACCGTGACATCGACGCCCCTGCCGACCTCGAAGGGGCCGTCTACAGAGCCAACGCGGTGATGAAGCGGGTTGCTCCAATGTTCGAATTCTCCACGGAGGGTGAGCTGCAGAGCTGGATCGCCGAGACACCTGAAGCCGTCGTGCGCGACCTTGCCGATGTGGTGTGGGCGATGTCGGAGCACGTCAGACGCACACGGATCGATTGCGGCAGGCTGCGATCCAACGACGTTGAGTCGGTGGATGGCAATACCGTCGATAGCACCAGCCCCCACTGGCTGCCGCTGAACCGCAAGGAGCGGTACTACACCGGGACTGTGCTGCCGATGCTGATCGGAAGCGACAGATTCTCCCAGCTACATCGCTTCCTCGCCCTGTGCGGTCTGGACGTTGAACCCTTCGGCCGAGACGACGATGGCGGCGGTCCGGGGATACAGTTTTTCACCGAATACAACCTCTTCGAGTCGATATTCACCAAAGAAGACCGTGCCCAGTTCGAAGCTGACCCACCGACCGAGCGCGACACACCCGATCTGGTCCTTGTCGGCACCGATTGGCTGCTGGTCGTCGAGGCGAAAATGTTTCACAAACCAAATCCCGCCACCATGGCTGAACAACTCCGCCGACAACGCACTATCGTGAAATACCTCGCTGACGCCTTACCTCATATCCCCGCAGACCGGGTTGCGCACGTCCTCTTGGTTCCTGCCGGACTCGACACCACCGGTGTGCCGGGGAAGGTTCTGCGGTGGGAAGACGTCCGTGACGCCTATCGGTTTGTCGGACCTTTGTACTGGCACGATGTCCTCGCCGACGCCTTGGCTCGCTACACCGACCTTGTCTCGAAGGGGCCGCTGTTCCACCAGAACATGCAAGCCATGATGACCGGGCAAGAGATCGTCACCGCCCACGGCGAGGGTAACGACGACTATCAGTACATGGGCCGAAAGCGGGGCCTGGACGGCGCCGAACTCGCCGAGGACATCAAGAGCGGTAACTGGCGAACGCAACGCTACGAGGTCAGCGACATTCACCCGTCATCCAGCAACTGGTTCACCGTCGCTGAGTTCATTCAGAAGACAGCCGCCTCGTAGCCGACGTCGATCATCGGGGGTCATGGTGTGGTTGGCAGGCATTACGAGCGAATAAGACGCATGACACGCGGCTTGTCGACTCTCGACAACAGCGCTGAACGGCACCGTCCGGAGCGGTGCCTGTGTGACGATCGTGGGGGTGAGCCGGGCCGTGTCACCCCCGGCCAACCACGCTCAACTGCGAAGATCCCGAAAAGCCTGTAATCGGGCGGTTGGGGTTCAAGACCCTTCGTCGGGTCAGCTGTCCACCTGCGCCACGTTGTTCTCCGGCACATGGTCCCCGTCCTCTAGCAACAGATCGTCATCACCGATGTCGAGGTACGGCCGGAAGGCTGGGTGAACTCGGTATCTAAGTTCTCGCTCCATGCGGGTGGAAAGTCTATTCGCCGCCTTCAGCTTCTTCCGCGCTTCGGACTCGCCCTCAACATGAACAAAGCTGCCGTCCCTTGTCTCTAAGCCAAGGAACGACGTTCGGACCAGCCACCGCTCGATAGCTGCCGGGTCTGTAGTCGAGCTCAGTACAGAAGCTAGGTCGGCAGCACTGATGGTGGCGTCAAGTCCCGCAAACTCAAATAAAATCGCTTCGAGGTCAAAGCCCTGGGCCTCACTCTCGACAAGGAGGGCTTCTACCGCGAACCGGGAATATGCTTTCTCTGCAAATGCAAAATCTTGCGCGAGAACTTCGGAGTGCCTTCTATCAATTGCTGTAGTAAGTGCAGCGTTGCCGAGAAAAACTATATCGCGTGGGCGCGGAAGGGCTCGCCAAAGAAAGTAATCCCGAGTCGGCAATCCGTGAACTTCTGGGCAGAAGATTTCCGACCAGAGTCCTCGGACCGCATCCGAGCTTCTATGTTTTCGATTTGCGGCGTAGCGTTCTTCAAGTACTCGAATTAGAAGCTCCTCATCGTGCCACTGGATCATTTGCGGATTGATCTTGTCAGGCTCGCGGGCATACTTCGTCATAACGTCGTAGATATCGGTTCTCAGAAAAATGGTAAGCGTCACATCAACGCTGGGCTTATCTTTTGTAGATTTCTCGAAGTCGGACCTGATTCGGCCAGCGGTCACTAACAGTGACAATAGAAAGTGCGATAAGCTTTCGTAGTCAACACCCTTCTCCCATGTTTTGTCGAGGTTGTCGATTAACACTGCGACGTGCTCATAGTTACGGAGGGCGCGTCTTAGGACTGGTTGCAATCGCTGGCTGAAGTTCTGCCGAAGGGTGTCCGCAGCAACGCGGAGGTCTTGTTCATCATTCGCGTACTTTGAAATAACTTCGTCAAGTCGCGACGACAGATCGCCTTCGCGGTCGACTCCCATTTGCGCGACCGTCTCAGCAAGTTCTGCCAGATTTGGGTCACCCCCATATCCAGCGGGCTGGCTATCCGCGTGCGCCAAGGCCCGGATAGCCATTTCGGTCAGTAGGAGAAAGGTTCATAGATTTAGAAGGAAGTAGTCACGCTTGGATGTGTCCTGAAATCTCGCAACTGTCCCGACTAGGGCGGCAAGGTCGTACGAACTCGGCTTTATTGAAACGACCAATACCCTGCGATCTCTTCGGAGCTCCTCGACCGATTGCAACATGTTCGCGCTTTTGCCGGCTCCTTTTCTGCCGAGGAATACTTGAGCGCGCCCGGTTAGCACTGACTCAAACTCATTAGTGTGCACGAAATAGTCGCTCAGTGATTCCGCTTCAGATTCGGCGACGAACTGCCCGAAGGTTCTGATAGGCAATTCGATGTCGAGGTTCAACCGACCTAGGCGGCGGTTTGACCCCTGCGGCGTCGGCAGACTGGCCAGCCAGGTTTCGACACGTTCCGTCAGTTGCGCTGTCGAGCTGTACACAAAAAGTAGGTCCTTGTAGTCAAGTGGTGTTTGAAACCCGCTTTCCGCGACCATCAGTAGAGGAATCTTCAACCCGTGTGCAATCCCAGCTAGAAGACTTAGACGGGCATTGTGTCCCTGCGCCCTGACTCTAGTCGGAGCCATAAAGTGCATTACCGCTGCCGATGAACGATAAATCTCTTGCACGTAGTACCGCAAACCCGCCAGCGCTAGATCGTCTTGCGACGCGAGCAATCGCAGGTGAGTCTTTCTCTCCAGGAGGCGTTCGAGCCTGTCGGCGGCGTTGAACTTATGTGGCACCGCTGGAGCAAACACTGCATTAGCCTCCTCGGGTCTCCCGCCCGCTAGCAGTGCATCAATCAACGGTGGGGGATTTTCTAACATATGCGAAGCGATCTGCTCTGCAAGTCGCTCAGAATTACCGCCATAGTTTAGGCGGCCTATGGTGTCCAGCATCGCTAACCCGCTCCAAGCCCGGTTAGCGTCTTCGTCGGTTTCGTCGAGCGCCAGATAGAGGGATTTGCCTAGCGCGATGGCGTAACCAGCTTCAAAAAGCACATTCGGGTTCATGGAGCTGACCTCAGCCACACATGCGTCAGCTTTCTCAATCCCATCGCAAACTGCATCGATCAGTACCTTCCCTCCGACACGAAGGGCTTCCCAACCCTGGGCGCCGATTCCCCATCGCCCAAGTGCGACTAAGGACTCTCGCATCGCTTCTGCCCGAAGGGGTGGCCGTCCTGCGTAGGCGAAAAAGGCCTTCGGCTGATCTTCGGCTGTGCTCATAGAAGCAACGATGGCACAAGCAGGCGGGAAGCTCGCGCTCTTAGGCCACACGTGGTCTGCCTACGCAGGTCGTAGATCAGAGAAGAATGCTCTGAAGCGACCGAGGGGGCGGCCTGCCCAGGGTTGGGCTTGGACGATCCCACGGGTGCCAGTGCGATTAGAGCACTTCGCTCAACTACGACGGCCTGTGCCAGGGATCCGTCCACGACGCCTACGCCAGCGTCGGCCTCGACATCGGCGACGCCGGAAGCGCGATCGCCTTCTGGCGCGCCCATCCCTGGCGGCAGCACCTCGGTGATGCCGCTCCTCTCGCCGACGCGCTCGTCTACTGGGGTCCACAGCGTCCAACCCCTACGGCCACGTCGGCCTCGCCGAGGGCCGCGACGACGTCATCTCATCCGAGGAGCGCACCTCCCGCGGGATCCATGAGTACTCCTGTCCGACCGTAACTCCACCGGTGCCTACCCCTACCTCGACCGGATCCAGTACTAACCACCCCTGCTCGATGACCGCGGGCCCGCGAGGGCCACCGGTCACCGGTCCGCGAAGGCTACTGGCTCCAGCTTCACCGGTACCCGGTGGTTCTGCGCTGCCAGCCACCGCCGGTAGGCAAGACTGCGGTGGTGGTTGTTCCCCTGTCGTCGGCGCTCGACACCTCGCAGCTCCGCAAGGCGCGCGGCGCGTTCTTCACCCCCGAGCCGGTGGCCCGGTTCGTGACCGACTGGGCGCTGCGTACGGCCTCGGACCACGTCCTGGAGCCGTCGTGCGGTGAGGCGGCGTTCCTGCTCGCCGCCGTCGACCGGTTGGCCGCACTTCCCCCGTCCGGCGGTGGTGCGCTGGACGGGGTCGAGCTCCACCAGGAGTCGGTGGCGGCCGCGACACGCC
>JAABUT010005058.1_pt1 | contig 10019 bp, 5 predicted proteins | sample 5559281 | NCBI WGS metagenome assembly JAABUT01 (sample SAMN10711880, study PRJNA513359) | rock metagenome | isolation source: Antarctica rocks | place: Antarctica: Victoria Land, Ricker Hills nord | collected 2016-01-04 | reverse complement strand
ATCGTCATCGGCCTGCTCCTGCGCGCCGAGGGCGCGGCGGGCATGCTGATCGTCGGCACTATGGGCGGTATCCTGATGGCCAATGTGATGAACAACGGCGGCGGCGCGTGGGACAATGCCAAGAAGTTCATCGAGGCAGGCGGCCTGCGGGACGCGGACGGCACGGTGCTCGGCAAGGGGAGTGATCCGCACGCGGCCTCGGTCGTCGGCGATACGGTCGGTGATCCCTTCAAGGACACTGCCGGGCCGTCGTTGCATGTGCTCATCAAGTTGCTCGCGACGCTGACGCTCGTACTCGCGCCGCTCTTCATCTAGCGCGCCGCACGCGAACAGAGGATTGTGGACTATACTCATGGGGGCTGGCGCAAAGCCGCCCCCATGATTTTGTGCATTTGGGTCATCGCGGCCGATTTCGGAGGGTAGAACGCAGATGCGCATCGGTGTGGTCGGTGGCGGGATGATGGGGATGGCGGCGGCGTTGCGCCTGCGGCAGGCGGGGCACACGGTCGTGCTCTGGGAACGCGCGGCGGGGCTGGGCGGTCAGGCGGGGACGTTCCCGATTGCGGGGACGCGGCTCGAATACTTCTACCATCACCTCTTCCATTCCGACGCGGCGATCATTGACCTGATGAACGAACTTGGCATCGGTGACACGCTCCAGTGGCTGCCGAGCACGGTTGGCATGTTCTACGACGGCAAGATTTGGCCGCTCGACGGGGCGCTCGATCTGCTCAAACTCGGCTACATCTCGCCGCTCTCCCGCGTCCGCATCGGCGCGTTGACCGCGTACCTCCAGATGAAGAAGAAGTGGGGTTCCTACGAGCACGTGACGACCGCGCGGTGGCTTGCGCGGGCGACGGGGAAGGATGGGTTCGATCGCGTCTTCGGGGCGCAACTGCGGGCGAAGTTCGGGCCGTCGTGGGACAAGATACCGATGGTCTGGTTCTGGAAGAAGGTGCAACTCCGCACGACGAACCGGAGCAATCCGCTCGCGAAGGAGACGCTCGGCTACCCGCGCGGCTCGTTTCAGGTCTTCATCGACGCGCTCGACGCGGAACTGCGGCGCGTCGGCGTTGATGTGCACCTGTCGGTCAATGTGGAGGCCGTGCGGCCCGAGGGCGATGGCGGCGTGACCGTCGTCGTCGATGGCACGCAGCGGGTGTTCGACGCGGTGATTGTGACGACGCCTTCCGCCATCTTCAAGCGCATCGCCCCGGAGATGCCCGCCGACTACGTCCGCAAGTTGGATGCGGCGGGGTATCAGGCGGCGTGCTGCATGTTGCTGGAACTCGACCGCCCGTTGTCGGGCATCTACTGGCTCAATATCGCCGACCCGACGGTGCCGTTCACGGGCGTGATCGAGCAGACGAACTTCGTGCCGTCGGAGCAGTACGGCGGCAGCCGTCTCGTCTATCTCTCCCGGTACCTGGAAGTGACCGACCCGATCTGGACGATGGAGCAGGACGAACTCTTCGCGCACTACCTCCCCGCGCTCCGGCGCATCAATCCGGCCTTCGACCCGTCGTGGGTGCGCGAGATTCGCGTCTTCCGCGAGCGCGCGGCGCAGCCGATCATCCCGCTCGCATACTCGTCGCTCATCCCGGAGATGCGCACGCCGCTCCCGAATATCTACCTCGCGAACACGACGCAGATTTACCCCGAGGATCGCGGCACGAACTACTCGATCAAACTCGGTGAGGATGTTGCCACGCTGATCGTGGACGATCTCGCGGCGGGGCGAATCACGCCCGCCGCGTCGATATCGTCGATTGTGGATTAGGTGTATACTTTGAAGTATTGAGTCTGGCGGGTTGTTCGAGTGCCGAAGCGATGAGAGGGAATACGGGCGGTCTCCTTTCGTTTACCAATGGTAGGCCGGTTGCGTCCATTTCTTCGTTTCGTGTATACTGACGGATGCTGGACGCAGCACGAGAATGTCGGGTGCAGGGCGCACCGGACACGTCTGCGTATGTTTCGTCTTAGGGAAGGTATATGGAGCAAAATACGGCAGTGATGTCCGATACCGGAATGGCCTCGATGGGCAATATGCGGAACCTGATGGAGCTACTGCTCGCGGAGCCGGACACGGATGTGCGAACGCTCAAGTACGGCGACGTGCTCGAGGGGATCGTCATGCAGATGGACCGCGACGAAGTGCTCGTGGACATCGGGTCGAAGTCCGAGGGGATCATTCCAAACAAAGAACTCTCGAGTCTCGCCGACGCTGAGCGCAAGGCGCTGACATCGGGCGACACCGTGCTCGTGTTCGTCGTCCAGCCGGAGAACGCGGACGGTCACGCAGTCCTCTCGATTGATCGCGCGCGGCAGGAAAAGTCGTGGCGCATCTTGCAGCAGAAGTATGAAGCGAGCGAGGTCATCGAGGCGATTGTCAAGAACTACAACAAGGGCGGTCTCCTCGTCGATCTCGATGGCGTGCGTGGCTTCGTGCCCGCGTCGCAGGTGACGGAGATTCGCGGCGGGGACGAGGCCTCGAAGCAGGGCGACATGGCCCGCCTCATCGGCTCGGCTATCCCGCTCAAGGTGATCGAAATTAACCGGCACCGTAACCGCCTCATCCTCTCGGAGCGGCAGGCGATTCAGGAGCGGCGCGACGCGATGAAGGAGCGGCTGATCGGCACGCTCAAGGAGGGCGAAGTCCGCAAGGGCCGCGTCTCCAGCATCTGCGACTTCGGCGCGTTCGTGGACATTGGCGGCGCGGACGGACTAGTGCATTTGTCCGAACTCTCGTGGAGCCGCGTGCGGCACCCGAGCGAAGTGCTCAAGATCGGCGAAGAGGTCGAGGTCTATGTCCTCGGCATCAACGAGGACGAGCGCAAGATCGCGCTGTCGCTCAAGCGCACGCAGGCCGAGCCGTGGACGCGCGTTGCCGCGCAGTACGAGGTCGGTCAGTTGGTCGAGGGCACGATCACGCAACTCGCCAACTTCGGTGCGTTCGCGCGCATCCAGGACGGCATCGAGGGCCTGATCCACGTCTCCGAACTTTCCGATGATCGCGTCGCGCACCCGCGCAATGTTGTCAAGGAAGGCGACGAGATGATGCTGCGGATTATCCGCATCGACCCGCAACGTCGGCGCATGGGCCTGAGCCTTCGGCGCGCGCTCGAATTTACCGAGCAGGACGGGATCGACGGGTACATTCAGGACAACATGGGCCACCCGGTGAAGCCGGAGAACCTTGAGAAGCAGAACGAGCGCAATCTCGAGATGCAGGCCGCCATGGAGCAGGCCGCACTCTACGAGACTGAAGACGACGATGCAGAAACGACTAACGACCGCGCGGCGACCGATGACCGCGCGGCGAACAACGATGACCGTTCCGCGAATGATGGTCGCTCCACGAACGGCCGCACGGACGATGGCCCACTGGGTGCGACCATCGCGGAGCAGATGGAAGCGGCGTTGGAACCTACCACCTCGCCGGACCCTGAAGCCGTGACGGAGCAGTTGTCGCACGTTGAGGCGAAGGATGCATCGGGCGATCTGACTGTCACCGCGCATGGTGGCGTGACGATGGATCCGGGGGATGATGTCGAGGCGCCCGCACCGAGTGCGGCAGTCCAGACGGCAACGGAGAGTGAAACGGCAGCGGAGAGTGAAGCCATTACGGAGGACGCCGTCAAGGCGTAGGGTGGCGCGATACATCCAATGTGCTATACTGTACGTATTGCTGAGTAAGAGGCGGTTCGAGTGCCGTATGCGGCCGGTGCTCGAATAGTTTCAGACCTCATCGCCCGAGAGGGCGAACGATCCTTACCACCCCTTTTCTTCCCCCTTCGGACCGCGAGACTGACGACAAATTCAGCGTGCAGCCCCCGCGATCTGCGGGGGCTGCGTGGTATATTTATTGCAGTATTGGGGATCGACGCAGGTCTTCTGCGGGAGTCGCTACCCAGATAAGGGAGCCGCCAGATGGCAGACAAGTTCGAGAAGTTCACCGAGCGCGCGCGCAAGGTGTTTTCGTTGGCCCAGGAAGAAGCGCAGCGGTTTAACCACAACTACATCGGCACCGAGCATCTGCTGCTCGGCCTCGTGCGCGAGGGCGACGGCATCGCGGCGCGCGTGCTCGCCAACCTCGGCGTGCAACTGCCGAAGGTGCGCTCGGCAGTCGAGTTCATCATCGGGCGGGGCGACGGGCTGGTCGTCGGCGATCCGGGGCTAACGCCCCGCGCCAAGAAGGTGATTGAACTGGCGATGGACGAGGCGCGACGCCTCAACAACCACTACATCGGCACCGAGCATCTCCTTCTTGGTCTCGTGCGCGAGGGCGAGGGGATCGCGGCGGGTGTACTCGAAAGTCTCGGTGTGAGCCTGGAAAAGGTTCGTCAGCAGGTGATGCAAGTGGTCTCACAATCGTCCTCCTATCAGCAGTCGAAGCAGCAGACCAAGACGCCGTACATGGACGCGCTCGGCTTTGATCTCACGGAGGCGGCGCGCAACGGCAAGCTCGACCCCGTCATCGGGCGTGAGAGCGAGATCGAGCGCGTGATGCAGATTCTGTCACGCCGCACGAAGAACAACCCCGCGCTGATCGGTGAGCCGGGCGTCGGCAAGACTGCCATCGTCGAGGGGCTGGCGCAGCGCATCATCTCCGGTGATGTGCCGGACGTTTTGCAGAACAAGCGCCTCATCTCGCTCGACATTGGCGCGCTCGTCGCGGGCACGAAGTACCGAGGTGAGTTCGAGGAGCGGCTGAAGAAAATCGTCGGTGAGGTCAAGGAAACATCCAGCATCCTCTTCATCGATGAGTTGCACACGCTCGTTGGTGCGGGCGCTGCCGAAGGCGCGGTCGATGCCGCGAACATCCTCAAGCCGGCTCTCTCGCGCGGCGAACTCCAGACGATTGGCGCGACGACGCTCGATGAGTACCGCAAGTACATTGAGCGGGACGCTGCCCTCGAACGCCGTTTCCAGCCCGTGACGGTCGATGAGCCGACGGTCGAGGAGACGGTTGAAATTCTCCGTGGCATCCGCTCCCGATACGAAGAGCATCATCAGTTGAAGATTTCCGACGAGGCGCTGAAAGCCGCCGCATCGCTCGCGGCACGCTATGTCGCGGATCGCTTTTTGCCGGACAAGGCAATCGATCTCGTTGATGAGGCCGGGTCCCGCGTGCGAATGAACCGCTCGGTCGCGCCGCCGAACCTGAAGCAGGCGCAGGGGATGCTCGCGTCGCTCCAGCGCGAGAAGGAATCCGCGAAGAGCGACAACGACTTCGATGTGGCGAAGGAGCTGCAGGACCGCGAGGAACGCCTGCGCGACCGCATCCACGAGATGGAGCGCGAGTGGCAGGAGGAGAAGCAGACCGATGACCTCTACGTCACCGAGGAGGACATCGCGCAGGTCGTCTCCATGTGGACGGGCATCCCGCTGATGCGCATCGCCGGTGAGGAGTCTGAGCGGCTTCTGCAAATGGAAGCGGCGCTGCACAACCGCATCATCGGCCAGCAGGATGCCATCGAGGCGGTCTCCCGCGCCGTGCGCCGCGCGCGCGCCGGTCTCAAGGACCCGAAGCGCCCGATTGGTTCGTTCATCTTCCTCGGCCCGACGGGTATCGGCAAGACCGAGACCGCGAAGGCGCTCGCCGAGTTCATGTTCGGCAGCGAGGATGCGCTGATTAAGATCGACATGTCCGAGTTCATGGAGCGGCACGCCGTTTCCCGGCTCGTCGGCGCTCCCCCCGGCTACGTTGGATACGAGGAGGGCGGCCAGTTGACCGAGGCGGTGCGCCGCAAGGGCTACTCCGTCGTCCTGCTCGATGAGATCGAGAAGGCGCATCCGGAGGCGTTCAACATCCTGCTCCAGATCTTGGAGGATGGGAACCTCGCGGACGCGAAGGGCCGCAAGGTCGATTTCCGCAACACAATCATCATCATGACTTCCAATGTCGGCTCCGAGCAGTTGAAGCGCGAGAGTGGCCTCGGCTTCAGCATCACTGGCGACGAGGCACGGGCGCACGCGCGGCAGTACGACGACATGCGAACCAAGGTGATGGACGAGTTGAAGCGGCAGTTCCGCCCCGAATTCATCAACCGCATCGATGCGATTGTCGTCTTCCACTCGCTCCGCAACACGGAGATTCGGCAGATCACCGATCTCCTGCTGAAGCGAATTCGCGTCCAGCTCGCGGAGCAGGATATCGACCTCGTCGTCACCACCGAGGCGATGGACCTGCTCGCGAAGCGCGGCTACGACCCACAGTTCGGCGCGCGCCCGCTGCGCCGGATCATCACGAACCTCATCGAGGACCCGCTGGCGGAAGGGCTGCTGGATGCCCGGTTCATCCCCGGCAAGCGCATCCGCGTCGATGTCGAGGATGACCTGCTCCGCCTGAGCCAGGAAGACCGCGAGGTCGAGGCACCGGAAGGTGAACTCGCGACGGTGGGCGTGGAGACGTAGAGAGCATTGATGATAAGGGCGCTGACCATCCGGTTAGCGCCTTTTTCATGTCGTCCATACCGAACAAATGTGCGATACTTGGGGGAGAGGTGGTCTGTTCGATCATCGTGTGCCCTGTTGGGGCACAGCGTTTGACGACACACGAGGGAACAAAAGCATGGTGAAGAAGGCGACGACGAAGAGCAGGGTGAAATACGTCTGTAGCGAGTGCGGGTATGAGAATCCCGCGTTCCTCGGTCGGTGCCCCGGATGCGATTCGTGGGGCACGCTCGTCGAGACGGTGACGCTGTCGGAAGCGTCCACGCAAACGCTGGCACGATCGGGCGGCATCGCAGCGCTGCCCGTCGGGATGCAACGGCCACAGCCGCTGTCGCACATCCCGCCCGAAGGGTTCCAGCGCGTGCCACTGGCGATTGGCGAGGTCAACCGCGTGCTCGGCGGTGGTCTGGTGCCCGGCTCGCTCGTGCTGGTGAGCGGCGACCCCGGCATCGGGAAGTCCACGCTGCTGCTCCAGGTCGCCGCGCAACTCGGGGCGGAGTACGGGCCAGTGCTCTACGTCTCGGCGGAGGAGTCGCCGCAGCAGATCAAACTCCGCGCGGAACGGCTCGGCGTAGCGCAGGAGAACCTCTATGTCGTCGGGGAGACGGATATCGAGGTCATTCTCGCGCACGCGGCGGCGTTGCGGCCCGCGCTCGTCGTCGTTGATTCGATCCAGACCGTCGCGCTCGAAACAATTGCGTCCACGGCAGGCAGCGTCACACAGGTGCGCGAGTGCACCTCGGTGCTCATGCGGTGGGCGAAAACGAGCCATGTGCCCGTGCTCATCGTTGGGCATGTCACGAAGGAGGGGACGATTGCCGGGCCGCGCGTCCTCGAACACATCGTCGATGTCGTGCTCTACCTCGAAGGTGACCGGTTCGGGCAGTACCGTGTGCTCCGAGGCGTGAAGAACCGCTTCGGTTCCACGGATGAGGTCGGCATCTTCGAGATGGCGGGTGCGGGCCTGCTGGAGGTGACGAACCCCTCCGAGGCCTTCCTGCAGGAGCGCGTGACGAACGCCGCAGGCTCGACGGTTGCGGTGACGATGGAGGGGACGCGCCCGATTCTCGTTGAGGTCCAGGCGCTCACCAGCCCGACGCCGTACGGCACGCCGCGCCGCACCGCGAACGGAGTGGACTCGAACCGCTTGCTGCTGCTGACGGCGGTGCTCTCGCGCCGCGTCGGGCTGGCGCTCGGCGAGCAGGACATCTTCGTCAATGTCGTCGGCGGGTTGAAGATTGTCGAGCCGGCGGCGGACCTTGCTATTTGCACCACCGTCGCATCGGCGTTCCGCAATGTGCGCGTCGATCCAACCGTAGTATGCATCGGTGAGGTGGGGCTATCGGGTGAACTCCGATCCGTCCGTGATCTCGACCGCCGCCTGATCGAGGCCGCGACGCTCGGCTTCACGCGGGGAATTGTGCCCGCCGCTCTCCGTCGCGGGCGCGGCCGTCCGCCGGAGGGGCTGGAAGTCGTGCGGGCGGTCACGGTGCGCGAGGCAATCGCCGCCGCGCTGAATGAGGAGACATAAGGGCAGGTTCATTCCTCACTCCCGGCCCCTCTCTATCGCCCTGAGATCGTGCTGTGAAACAGTTTCGTTCGGCGATGGAGAGGGGAGGGGATTGGTTCCGCTGTCGGCGTTACGTGTCGAAGAATGTCTTGGTTGCTGGATGATGGTATGTGGCGAATGCGTCTTGGATCGGGTCTTCGTGCCCCGGTGAAAGTGGCATGGCGGCGACCTGTTCGCGCGTGAAATAGCCGACATCCAGTGTTTCATCCGATGGGCCGGGAGTGCCAGAGAGTAGTTCCGCCAGGAACGAGACATGCTGCCAACTGTAGATCGTCTTGAAGCCGTGCCGCCGCGCCTCGTAGATGCCAATGAGCTTCGTGATCCGCACATGTACGCCGGACTCTTCCAACGCTTCGCGCGCGGCGGCGGTGGCGAGTGTTTCGCCGTACTCGACGATCCCGCCCGGTGGCGCCCACCGCCTATTATCACGCCGTTGGACGAGCAACAACCGCCCATCGGAGTCGAAGGTCGAGACGGAGACGCCGACCTTCGACGTGATCGTACCGGGTTCGTCGGTGTACCACCGTGTGACCGACGTGGGGCGTTCATTCAACGCACTCGCGAGCAGTTCTGCGGTGAGTTGCAGGATGCGCTCGAATCGCTCGCGATCGTAATGATCCCTCGACCAGTGCGTGCCGTTCTTTGCCTGCGCGGCAATTTCGTCCAGACGCGCGACGATGCCGGGTAGCGCGTCATCCGTCACAATCGCGTCCCTTCGACGGCTGGTGCGGATGCTGGCACGTTTGACGCGGGATGTCTCGCGAGTTGCAGCAGTTCATCCGCGATGCGCGCGGCGGCCTCCTTCGGCGCGAGCGTGAGCGCGGCATCCCGCATCCGGGCGCGACGGGGCGCGTCGTTCAGGAGTGCGATGATTTGCGACGCGAGCAGTTCCGGCGTCGCGTCGGCTTGGGGCAGAAGCAGTGCCGCCCCGGCGTCCGAGAGCACACGCGCGTTTTTCGTCGCCTCGTCGCCGCCCGTGCCGGGGAGCGGGATCAGGATCGACGGTTTGCCGAGCGCGGCGAGTTCCGCGACCGTTCCCGCGCCGGAACGACCGACCACGAGCGCGGCGAGCGCGTAGACATCCCGCAGTTCGTCGCGCAGGGATTCAACCGGCACATAGCGCGCGCGCCATTCGTCGGGGAGCGCGGCGGCGACCGCCTTCAGCCGTGGATAGTCGCCGTTCGCCTCGGTGGGGCCGGTAGCGTGGATGATCTGCATGGATAGGAGGAGCAGCGGCAGCGCGCGCTCGATCCGCTCGTTGATCGGTGAGGAACCGCGCGCCCCGCCCGTCACGTAGATCGTTGGCAGGTCGGGCGAAAGGCCAAAGCGCTTCGCGCCTTCTGCCGCGCTGCCCCCAAAGATTTCCGAACGGAGCGGGTTGCCGGTGACAACGATTCGCGCCTTCGATGTCAACACCTCGGCATCGGGGAGCGGGAACGAGAGCGCGAGCACGTCCGCGCGTCTCGCGATGATCCGGTTCGCGAGGCCGACTTGCGCGGTCTGCTCATGGGTCAGCACCGGGATGTGCAACCATGCCGCCGCGAGCGCGGTCGGCACGGCGACGTATCCCCCGGTTGAGAAGACGACATCCGGCCGGGGCCGGATGCGCCGGAGCGCGCGGTACGCTTGTGCGACGCCGAGGGGGATTCGCACCGTATCGATGGGCGTTTGCCACGAGAGGTATCGCCGCAACTTGCCCGTCTGGATCGCGACGAATGGTACATCGGCGCGCCATGCGGCGTCGCGCTCGATGCCCCATGTCCCGCCGATCCATGTGGCTGATACGTCCGCCCGTGCGCGGAGGGCACCGAGCACCGCGAGGGCGGGGTTGACGTGACCGCCGGTGCCGCCGCAAGCAATGACAAGGTGTAGTGGCTGCTCGGTCACGACGATCTTCCCTCCGCTCAGAGTGTAACAGAGCAGGCCTGAACAGTGGTGGCGTGATGGCTGCGTAGGGGCGGTGCTCGAACCGCCCTCCCTTCCCTGTATCGGC
>JAABUT010005056.1_pt1 | contig 10020 bp, 6 predicted proteins | sample 5559281 | NCBI WGS metagenome assembly JAABUT01 (sample SAMN10711880, study PRJNA513359) | rock metagenome | isolation source: Antarctica rocks | place: Antarctica: Victoria Land, Ricker Hills nord | collected 2016-01-04 | reverse complement strand
CGACGGCAACCGTGTCCAATGTTCGCGGCGCATCGCTATTTCGGCGGCATCGACATGCAGGTCAAGAGTGCGGTTCACGACATCCAAGCTGATCTGGTCACCATCGCGGACGAAGGCGATTGGACCACCGTCCTGCGCCTCAGGGGCGACATGGCCGACGCACGGCCCCGTTGTACCACCGGAGAAACGACCGTCGGTGACCAGCAGCACGTCCTTGCCCAGGCCGGCGCCCTTAATCGCCGCGGTGATGGCGAGCATCTCCCGCATGCCCGGGCCGCCTTTCGGGCCTTCGTGGCGGATGATCACCGCGTCCCCTGCGGTGATGGTGCCCTCCTCGAGAGCGTCCATGGCGGCGCGTTCCCGATCGAAGACCCGGGCGGTCCCGGCGAAGACGGACCCGGTGATTCCGGCGACTTTGACCACGGCGCCGTCCGGGGCGAGTGAACCCGTCAGGATGGTGATCCCGCCGGTCGGATGCAGGGGCGAACCCACCGACCGCAGCACCGTGCCGTCGGGGTCGGGCGGGTTGATGCCGGCCAGGTTCGCCGCGACCGTTTGGCCGGTAACCGTTAGGCATTCGCCGTGAATCAGGTCGGCGTCGAGCAGGGCCTTCATGATCACCGGCACCCCGCCGACGCGGTCCACGTCGCTCATGACATGTTGTCCAAAGGGTTTCACGCTGGCCAGATGCGGTACCCGGGCACCGACGCGGGCAAAGTCAGCTAGCCCCAGCGGCACTCCTGCCTCGTCGGCGATAGCCAGCAGGTGTAGCACCGCGTTGGTAGACCCACCGAAGGCCATCACGACGGCGATCGCGTTCTCGAAGGCCTCCTTGGTGAGGATGTCGCCGGTGGTGATGCCGCGCCGGAGTAGTTCCACGACAGCTTCGCCGCTGCGGCGGGCGTAGCCGTCCCGTCGCCGGCCGGTGGCTGGCGGGGCGGCACTACCGGGAAGGGACATCCCCAGGGCCTCGGCGGCGCAGGCCATGGTGTTGGCGGTGTACATCCCACCGCAGGCTCCTTCACCGGGGCAGATGGCCCGCTCGATCGTGTCCACGTCCTGTCGGCTCATCAGCCCGCGGGCGCAGGCTCCGACGGCCTCGAAGGCGTCGATGATGGTCACCTCCCGTTCGCTGCCGTCGGAGAGCTTGGCGATGCCCGGCAAGATCGTGCCTGCGTAAACAAACACGCTGGCCAGATTCAGCCGGGCCGCAGCCATCAACATGCCCGGCAGCGACTTGTCGCACCCGGCGAGCAGCACCGACCCATCGAAGCGTTCAGCCTGCATCACGGTCTCGACGGAGTCGGCGATCACCTCACGGGAGACCAGCGAGAAGTGCATCCCCTCGTGCCCCATCGAGATGCCGTCGGACACCGAGATGGTGCCGAACTCCAACGGATAGCCGCCGCCGGCGTGCACACCGCCCCTGGCGGCCTTGGCCAATCGGTCCAGGGAGAGGTTGCACGGGGTGATCTCGTTCCAGGACGAGGCGACTCCGATCTGCGGCTTACCCCAATCCTCGTCACCCATGCCGACAGCCCGAAGCATGCCCCGGGAGGCCGTTTTCTCCAACCCGTCGGTGACATCGCGACTGCGCGGTTTGATGTCCGGAATGCTCATGGTCTCCCCCATTCGGATATCGACGCGCGCAGTGAAAGTACGCTCCATGCAAAATAACAACCCTTGCACTCCTTCCCGGCCCACGCGAGTCGGCGATGGGTAGCGAACTCCAGCGCCGGGCGGCAAGCACCATGCCTGCGGTCATCACAGATGGGCGGTAGCGTGGTGTGCAACATGCACGTTCGACCGTTGCGGGCTGTGCGGGTGGCAGCCCGGGGTAGCGGAGGAGGGGGTGCCGGTGTCTTTCCGCAGCATTCTCTTCGACGGAGCCGAGAGCACGGTCGCGCCCGTGGACCAGGAGCCGGCATATTTTGCCGACCTCAACCTCTCCCAGGTTGCCGAGTCGATAACCGCCTCGCGCGAAGAATACGACCTCAATCCGTTCTTCTATACCCGGCTGACCACGCCCGAGGCCATCACTTATCGGCACGAGGTGCTGCGCGACCTCGAGGGTGACGAGCTCGCCGCTCACATCGCCTCGTTCGCCCAGAAGATGCGCCAGATGCGCGAGCATCTCACTCGCGCGGAAAGGACTACTACCAAAGCGAGCAACAAGCCTGGTTCCTCCATGCGGTCCGCATCTACTGCGACGCTGTCGGGCAGCTCGCCGGTGACCTGGCCGACGCGTCGGTGCGCTCGCACGGGCTCCAGGCGTTCCGCGACTACCTGGCCGACTTCATCAACGCGAGGAGTTCACGACGCTTCGCGACGACGCCAGGAGGGTCTCCGAGGGGTTGTCCGCAGCGCGGTACTGCCTGCACATCAAGGGCAACCGGGTCACGCTCAGTCGCTATGACGGGCAGGGCGACTACAGCGCCGAGATCGCGGAGACCTTCTCGAAATTCAAGCCCATGGTCGTCGGTACCTCGCGTTAGCATCAGGGGAAAGATCGGCTATCGCGTCCGGACTCGCAGTCGCCCGCGAGCGGAGGGACAATGTTGAGATCGACGAACGCTACGGGACCCGCCCGAGAAGGGGCAGCACCACGATTGCTCGCGGCGTTCGAGGGCGTGCTGGGAATTGCGTTGCCGGTGCACGTGTGCTGCTGGGATGGATCGGAAGCCGGACCCGACGATGGTGTCACCATGGTGTTTCGCTGCCGACGGGCGCTCCGCCACGTTCTCTGGTCGCCGAACGAGCTGGGCCTTGTCCGCGCGTATGTGTCGGGCGACCTCGACGTCGAGGGGGACCTCTTCGGCCTGCTGTCGCTGCCCGGTCTGGTCGACAGCCTGGGCAGCCGAAGTCTGCGCAGGCTAAGCGGTCGAGCGACCCGGAAGGGGGTGTGGACCTTCCTCCGCCTGGGTGGTGTCGGGATGCGCCCGCGCCCGCCGGCGGTGGAGTTGCCGCCAACGCGCGGCGGCAAGCACCGCCGAGCCCGGGACGCGGCATCCGTGTCGCATCACTACGACGTGGGTAACGACTTCTACCGACTTCTTCTCGGACCCACCATGGTCTACTCCTGCGGATACTGGGGCAGGGGCGAGCGCGGAACGCTGGACGAGGCCGAGCGCGACAAGATGGACCTGATCTGCCGCAAGCTGGGCTTGCACCCCGGGATGCGGCTGCTGGATGTCGGCTGCGGGTGGGGGTCGATGGCCCTGCACGCCGCCCAGACCTACGGCATCAGCGTGGTCGGCGTGACCCTGAGCCACGCGCAACTGGAATGGGGTCGAGCACGCGTCGCGGAAGCGGGCCTGGAAGACCGGGTGCAGATCAGGCTGCAGGACTACCGGGAGATCGATGACGGCCCCTACGACGCCATTTCCAGCATCGGGATGGCCGAGCACGTCGGCAACTCGGCGTTACCCGGCTACGCCGCGAAGATGATGAGCCTGCTGCGGCCACAGGGCAGGCTGCTCAACCACGCCATCGCCTCGGTCCGCCCGTTGGCCGGGCACGGTGGTCAGCAGTCGCCGTTCATCCAGCGCTACATCTTCCCGGACGGGGAGATCTTGCCGCTGAGTCGAACCATCGACGTGTTGGAACGGGCCGGTTTCGAGGTCCGCGACTGCGAGGCCCTCCGCGAGCACTACGGGCTCACCCTGCGGGCCTGGGTGCAGGCGCTGCGGGACTCCTGGGACGACGCGGTGCGGCTGGTCGGCGAACAACGGGCCCGGACCTGGCTGCTGTACCTGGCCTCATGCGCGCTCACGTTCGAGGCCAACGGTCAGCTGACCATCCACCAGGTTCTCGCGGTCCGCCAAGACGACGAGGGCTCGAGTGGCCTTCCGCGCACTCGTGCCGAATGGCTCAGTCCGCAGATGAGCTCAACGTCGTAGTCGGTCGTGCTGACCCACCCGGGTCAGCGTTGGGTAGCGAGCTCCAGTGCCGGGCGCCAGCCTGCGAACCAACCGAGCGCGGCCACCAGGGCGGCGTCGTACTCCGGCGTAGGTGTTGGTCCGTCGGAGGTCATCGCACCGATGCAACGCTTCAGTGGCTCCCGCAGGGCAGCCAAGGCGGCAAGCATGGCGCGGTCCGGGCGCACCTCCCCCGCGGCGAGGTGCGCCCGGCACGGTATGCCTGCACCGGCGCGGACGCACCAGGGGCAGATCATCGGCTCCCAGCCCGCTTGGCACCCGGCGAGGAACGCTCCAGCGCGCCGGTGCTGCCAACATCAACAACGTTTGATTCACTGACCGGCTGCTTACTCGTCGAAAGCGCGGAAGGCGAGCTAAACAATGTCGTCAGCGTGTCGTGCAGGACGGAAAAGATCACGATGACCACGACGATGACCGCTCATCGGGCTGCCCCGTCATGGGGACGGGGCAGCCCGAGCAGGTTCGAAGATGCGGTGGTAGAGGTCCTCGCCGTAGCTGGTGGGCAGCGGCTCGCCGTCGGTGAGCCGGAAGCTGCGTCGGGCGTCCGCGTCTCGTTCGGCCCGTAGGAACAGTGCCACGTCGCGCTCGTCGCGGTACCAGCCTTCGGCGAGGTCGTACATGTGGGTCACGAACAGGACCCGCACGCCGACGTCGAGCAGGGCGCGGACGATCTGACGGGCGATCTCCGATCCCTCGCGTTCATTGGTCGAGGCGAACGACTCGTTGCACAGCAGCACATCGGTCGGGCCGATATCGTCCACGATGGTGCTCATCCGCGCGAGCTCCTCGTCCAGCTTGCCGCTGCTCATCGTGGTGTCCTCCTCCCGCCGGTAGTGCGTGAAGAGTCCACTAGAGACTGTGGTGCGGAACATCGTCGCGGAGACGGACATCCCGCACTGCATCATCAGCTGCGCTTGCCCGACGCTGCGGAGAAAGGTCGACTTGCCACCCCGATTCGCCCCGGTCACCACGACGAGCGCTACGCCGTCCGCGGTGACGTCGTTGCCCACCGTTCGTTCCTGCATGGACAAGCTCAGGGCGAGGTCGTAGAGACCGCGGCAGTCCAGCACCGGCGTGTCCCCGGTCAGCGGTTCCGGCACGCAGGTCGGTTCCCCTTTCCCGGTCAGCCGCTCGTGCAGGTTCAGGCAGCCGAGATAGAAACCGAGCTCGGTCCGCAGGCGGCGGAAGAAGCTCAGCATGTGCTCGATGGCCTGCGCCAGCGCATTTGCGACCTGGTTGAGTCCCCGGTCGCGCAGTTCGCCCAGGGCCCGGGCGCCGGCCTCGTCCCGCTCCGGTATCCGGTAGGTCAAGGCGGATCGTTCGCGGCGGAGGAAGCGTCGCAGGAAGTTGTCGCCGTCCTCGTTCGGCCGCCGCAGCACGTAGCCCACCCCTTGTACTCCCGCACCGAACCGCGCGCTGACCAAGAGCCCGTGCCGGAACTTTAGGGCGCGGGCGTGGTGGTGTACCGCCTGGAAGAACGCGTCGTCGAGCTCGCCGGCGAGCATCCGAAAAAAGGTGGTGAGCCCCGCGGAGCGGTACTGCGGGCCGTCGGTATCGGCGATCCGGCGCAGCTCGGCGAGGTGGGGCAGGAACAGCTCAAGCACGTCCACCGAACGACGCAACACGACCTCGGGAGAGCGGCGGAAGTTGTGGTAGATCTTCCTCTCCCCCGCGATCGCCGCGCCGGCGAGCTCGTAAATCCGACGCACCGTGCCCGGATGGCTCAGACAGTCCTCGAGGATGTGTTGCCGGTAGCGGATGTCCTCGGGGTTGGTCAGGCCGTTCAGCACGGCGCAGCGGGCAACCTCGGCGAGCAGCTCGTCGCCAAGGGACATGGCGTCGAACAAGGTTGTCAGCCCGAGGTCAGCAACGAGGTCTTCCGCGTTCGGCGGCTCCGGCGCCCGCAGGTCGAAGTCCCGGTCGGCGAACATCAGAAATGCTCTCATCGGGCCAGCCGCTGCTGGAGCTTCTCAAAGGTCAGCCGGTACTTCTCGGCGATCGCCACGGCGTGAGCCAGACCGTCGGCCGGTTGACGCAGCACCCGGTAGGTGCGGGTGGCCGGGTCGTCGGGGTCCACGGTGCTGACCATGCTCACCACCCGTTCCTCCAAAGTGGTCAATTCGTCGACGAAGGTGACGTACACGCAGAGCAGGTCGAGGTCGAGGATCTGGCGGAGCACCCGTTCGCCGAGGTTGCGGGCGTCGTGCAGCGTGGTGGAGGTGAACACCTCGTTGAGGATCAAGATGCTTGCCGCCGTGGCGTGGCCGAGGATGTCGTGTACCCGCATGAGGTCGTCCTCGAGCTTGCTACGCAGATCGGTGACCTTCTCCTCCCGCTCGAAGTGGGTGAAGACCTGGTCGAACAGAAACATCCGCGCCGAGGTGCCCGGCACCAGCAGGCCCAGTCCGGCCAGCGTGTGCAGCTGACCGAAGGTCCGCGCGAACGTCGTCTTGCCGCCTTGATTGGGGCCGGACACCACGAAGATCCGTTCACCCGCGCGGAGCTCGAAGTCGTTTCCGACAACTGGCCCACCACCTCGGACCAGTTTGCCGGCCAGCACCAGATCGAACGTCGACTGGGCGCTGACCTGCTTCGCGGCTGACACCTCCGGGTAACAGAAGGGCAGCCCTGCCGCCCGCAGGGGCGCGATGTAGGCGAGGTAGCTGAGGTAGAACTGTGCCTCGCGGTCGAACCGGGCCACGATCGGGTCCAGGAAATGCTCCCACCGTCGGGGGAAGGCGTCGAGGGTGGCGAAGACGTCGGGCTGCACGAGCGCAACCCGGTCGACGATCTCCTCCTCGACGTGGTTCATGAACGAGGAGGCGCTCAGCTTGATCCGGTGCTCAGACACTGCGCCCTGCTGGAACCGCCGGAACGTCTGCTCGACGGCCTCGCTGTAGTCAGCCTGACCGTCGTAGTCGCTGACCCGGATGCGGTCGCCGTTGATGTGCAGGCAGTACCGGACGTCGGCGAGCGCCTCCTTGAGGGCGCTGCTCTCCTCCTGCATCGTGCAGAAGTCCGCGGAGCGCGTGTACTCGTCGAGGTACGTGCGGAAGGACCGCAGACCCGCGGAGGACAACTCCGTCGCGGCCAGCGCCCTGAACAGCTCCCCTACCGCGCGGCAGTAGCGCTCCACCGCATCCCGGAACCATGCTGCCCGCTGGTAGCGGTCGCGCACTTCGCCCAGCTGACCGAGGTGCTGACGCATCGCCCGCATCTGCTCCCCGAACGCCGTCACAGTGTCCAACGCGGGCTGCCCGTCCAGATCCCGGAACACCTCCTGCCGGTAGTCGATCGTCTGCACCGATCGCGGTTGCGTGCAGAAGTACGGCCGCAACTCGTCCGGCTCGCGACCGGCCGTGACTGCGTCGACGAACTGGTCGAGCGCGAGGTCGTGGAAGCTGGCGGGTTCCTGACTGCTCAGCCGGAGATCCTCCTGTGGGAACAGGATGCTGAGCGTAGGCATACCGGTTCACCGTCCGCGACGCAGCATCGGCGAGGTCGCGACCGAACCGGTCATCCACGCTGCGGCATAGCCGAAGGCGAGCGCCGGGGACACCAGGGACCACAGCAGCCCCGCGACCACCGTGGATCCCATGTCGCCGACCGACTGCACCAGCCCGAGTACCCCGAATCCGTTGCCGCGCAGCCGCTCGGGCAGCATCCGTGCGACAGCGGTGGATTCGGCGGTTTCCGCGGCGCCGATCCCGATGCCGGACAGCACGAACCCGAGGAGCAGCAGCGGCCACACGGTCGGTCCGATGGCGAAGACCACGTACCCGGCCACGTACACGATGCCGCTGGCGGCGAACACCCAGCGGGGCCCGATCCGGTCCGACAGTTGCCCGGCGATCAGGGAACACAGTGTGGCGGCAATGTTGTGGGCGACGTAGAGCAGGATCGCCAGGCTGGTGGCCGCCGTCAGATCCCGGCCGTCGGTGTGCAGCAGATCGGTGGCCCGCAGGATCAGCAGGGTCGTGGCCACGTTGCCGAGCTCGAACATCGCCACCGGCGTGAGGGTGCGCGCGAAGCCGGACGCCTTGAGCTCCCCCAGGTTCAGCTTGAGGGTGCGGCGCCCGACCGGGGCGGTGACGGTGCGGCGGGCTTCGCGGGCGGCGACGATGATGGCCAGCGCGGCGAAGAATCCGGGGACGATGGATAGCAGGATGGCGTGCCGCACCCCGAGCAGCGCCACCAAACCCGAGGCCGCCAGCGGGCCGATGATGGCCCCGGCGTTGTCCCCAGCCCGCTCCACCCCGAACGCCCGACCGTAGGCACCCTTCGGGGCGATCGAGGTCAACAACATGTCCCGGGCCGGGGACCGGATGCCCCGCGACATCCAGGCCAGGGCCCGCAAGACCGCGACCTGCCACACCGCGGTGGCCAGCCCGATCGCCGCGGTGGCCACCGCTGTCCCGATGTACCCACTCGAGGCCAGGCGGGCGCGGCGGCGGGGATCGTTGGCCAGCGGGCCACCGGCGAGTTTCGCCAGTCCGGTCAACGCATCCGCGGTGCCGTCGATCGCGCCGAGCACCGCCGGCCCGGAGTGCAGGGTCGAGGTGAGAAACGTCGGCAGCAGGCTGGTGACCAGCTCGTGGCTGGAATCGCTGAACAGCGAGGCCCCACCGACGCCGAGCACACCCCGGGTAAGCCAGCGGCGTTCGGCGTCGGGTTGTGGTGCACCCTCGGGAGTGTCGGTGTTCACCGCCGGGTGATCGCCGGGCTCCTCCGGGCTCACCGGGGCAGCCCGTAAACCAACCCAGGGGTGGTCGAGGAGATTTCCAGCAGCCGGTTGTACTTGGCGACCCGCTCCCCGCGGGCCGGTGCCCCGGCCTTGATCTGCCCACAACCAGCGGCGACCGCGAGGTCGGCGATGAAGGCGTCGTCGGTCTCCCCGGAACGGTGCGAGATCATCGCCCCGTAGCCGGCCTCCGGCATACCCGCAGCGCGTGCAGGGTTTCGGTGACCGTGCCGATCTGGTTCACCTTGATCAGCGCGGCGTTGCCGATGCCGGCAGTGATGGCGTCGGCGATGATCGCGGGATTGGTGACGAAGTTGTCGTCGCCGACCAGCTGGATGGTGTCGCCGAGCTGGGTGGTCAGGCTCTGCCAGCCCGCCCGGTCGTGCTCGCCGAGGCCGTCCTCCAGGCTCCAGATCGGGAACTCCTCGATCAGCCGGTGGTAGCGGGTGATCATGTCCTCGGTGCTCAGTGTCTGCCCGGCCAGCTGGTAGCCCGCATCGGTGTGGAACTCACTGGCCGCCGGGTCCAAGGCGATGGCCACCCCGTCGCGGCCCGGGGTGTACCCGGCGTCGGTAATGGCCCCCACCATCAGGGCCAGCACGTCCTCGGGGCTGTCGACCTCGGGGGCGAAGCCGCCCTCGTCACCCAGGCCGGTGGCGAGGTTGCGTGCTTTCAGCTCCGCCCGCAGCCGCGCGTAGATCTCCGCCCCGGCCCGGACGGCCTCCGGAAACGAGGGTGCGCCGAGGGGGGCGATCATGAACTCCTGAAAATCCAACGCGTTCAGGGCATGCACGCCCCCGTTGAGCACGTTGAAATGGGGCACCGGCAGCCGCGGGGCCACCCCGTGCGGGGCGAGTGACTGCCACAGCGGCACCCCCTCGCTCGCGGCGAAGGCGCGGGCCGCGGCCATCGACACACCCACGATCGCGTTGGCCCCCAGCGTGCACTTGGTCGGGGTGCCATCGAGATCGATCAGGGTGGTGTCGACGTCGGCGAGGCAGTCGAAGACTCGGCCCGTCAGGGCGTCGGCGATGGGCCCGTTGACATGCGACACCGCCGTGGTCACGCCCTGACCGCCGAACCGTTGGGTGTCTCCGTCACGGATCTCGACCGCCTCGCGGCTGCCGGTGGAGGCACCAGAGGGCACCCCGGCGTGGACCACGGTGCCCTCTGCGCTGGTGGCGGTGATCGCCAGGGTGGGGCGCCCGCGGGAGTCGAGGATCTCCACAGCGTTAATCGAGCTGAAGGACACTGGCACGTTGGGTAACCCCTGCTCGGTCTGGGCCGACCAGGAGGTGGTGCCTGGGCAGCGTTCATCGCTGGACCAGGGACCGTTGGCAA
>JAABUT010005055.1_pt1 | contig 10021 bp, 11 predicted proteins | sample 5559281 | NCBI WGS metagenome assembly JAABUT01 (sample SAMN10711880, study PRJNA513359) | rock metagenome | isolation source: Antarctica rocks | place: Antarctica: Victoria Land, Ricker Hills nord | collected 2016-01-04 | reverse complement strand
GCTCAGCGTGCCGAGGTCAATGTCAGGTGTCACACCAGCGTTGAATCAGCCACTAAGCACTGCGTCAACCACCTCAGCCTTCTCAACCCGCAAGCCATACCCCAGGTGAGCAATTACGAGTCGACAAAAGTAGCAACTAGGCTGTCCTCGGTGGCCCTCTCCGCACGCTTCGTAAAACCAATTAGAGTCGTGTGGACAACTCCGAGATCGACTTGCTCCATTTGGCACCTTCCCCATCGTTCTCAGCGTGGCTCCTGCTTTGGCATAGTCCACTTTCAGGGCAGAATTTCACAGGCAGGAGTCGTTTCGACTCAACAAGCAAAGCAGCAAAGACACTGTCCGCTTCCGAGAAGCCTTTGTGAAGCCCTGGCGACCAGGATGGGCGCAGACCTGCCGTTAATAGAGCGAGGCTTTTAGTTCTGTTTCTATCGAATACAGTTATCGGACCCCAATGACTTGCCATCAACCCAGCTCAATCATCTCCAGCAGCATCGCATCAAACTCCCCCGCCGCCTCATAAGCCACCCAATGCCCCGCCCCCTCGATCACCCGAATATCAACGTCCCCCCGCGCCGCCCGCAGCACATCCATCCGCACCTGCATCGAAGGCCGCGCCGTCACGTCGCCGTCCCCCCAGATCACCCCCACCCGAGCCGGCACCACCGCCACCGCATCGCGCAGGTAGCTCCCCGCGGCAAAATCCTTGCTTCGCAGGCGCGCATGACGGGTGTTCCAGTCCTGGATGGCGATCGCCGCGTCGTCGATGCGCGACGGGTCGGCGAACATGAAACGGCCCAGGTTGGTGCGGTTGGCGGCGATCCGGTCGGCGCCCTCGCGCGAACGCACCTTCTCCAGCGCCACCGCGGCCCGCTTCATGCCCAGCGAGTTCGGACCCACCACGGTCAGTGAACGCAGCCGGGTGCTGTGCTGCAAGGCCAACTGGCTGGACACCAGGGCGCCGAAGCTGAAGCCGCACAGGTCGTAGTGCGCCCCCTGCCCCAGCAACGCGTCGATGCCGGCACCAACGATGGCGGCGACGGATTGCGGCGTGTACGGCTCCGGCGGCATGTCTGATGAACCCAGGCCGGGCAGGTCGGGGGCCAGCACGCGGTGCGTTCCGGCCAGGGGCAGCACGTTGCGGGCCCAGTGCCGCCAGGAGCCGGTGCCGCCGTGCAGCAGCACCAGCGGCAGGCCGCTGCCCCAACTGCGCCATACCATGCGGCCGTCGCCGCAGGGCGTGTGGCTGACCTGGGCGGAGTCCGCCGCCCAGGCCGCCGGCTCGTCGATCATGTCGGTCTTCACCTTGAACCCCATGGCTGTCGGGGCTGATTTCGCGCGGGCGGCGGGGTTGTGTCAAAACGACGCGAACAAAGGATGGGGAACGCAGCATGGCCAGGCTCACCTACCGCGAACAGGCCGACCTGCCGGCCGAGCACCAGAAGCTGCTGGCGCGCAACATCAACCTGTACCGCCTGATGACGCACAGCATCGGCGGCACGCGTGCCTTCGGCACCCTCGGCGGCTATATCCGCCACGGCAGCACGCTGGACGGGCGGCTGCGCGAGCTGGCAATCCTGCAGGTCGGTTGGCTGGCGCGCTCGCCCTACGAGTGGTCCCACCACGTCAAAATCGGCTACGACTTCGGGGTGACCGACGCCGACATCCGGGCGCTGATCGACGACACCGCCGGCAGGCCCGCGACGCTGGACGCCGCCGCGCGCTGCGTGTTGCGCGCCGCACGGGAGATCACCGCCGGCCCGGCCGTGGCCGAGGGAACCTTCGTTGAGCTGCGCACCCATCTGTCCGACGAGCATCTGACCGATTTGGTGATCACCATGTCGTTCTACTGCGCCGTGGTGCGCTTCCTGGCGACCATGCAGATCGACGTGGAGCAGGAATATCAGGTCTACCTCGACCGGTTCCCGTTTCCGCCGGACTGACCGGGCATCAGCCCGATGTCCAGGTTGCCAGCCCGGCCACGATCACGCCGGCCAACAGGCGGCCGTTCGGGGTGGGTGCCGCGATCGCCGCGTCCAGCAGCGCCGGTGCTGTGGACAATGCCGGCAGCAGCATCGGGCAGCCGGGCAGCATCTCGCCGTCGCCAGTGCGGTGCAGCGACACCAGCAGGCTGTCGGACCGGGCCAGCGCCAGCGGCGGCCGCCAGCTGAACCCGCAGTGTGTCGGCGTGCCCGGGGTGCCAGCCAGGTCCGGGCGGAAGCGGTTGGCGACGACGGTGCCGGCGCGGATGCCGCCGACGCGCACGTCCAGGCAGATCGGCGACCGCGGGTGCGACGCGTCGAACGCCCAGCCGTCTAGGCCGGCATGGGCAAGCCGGTCCAGATGGCCCAGCAACGCGCCGGCGGTCTGACCGGCCTGCCGTTGCAGGCGCAGGCGCAGCCGTGACAGGCCCTCCATGCGGCGTCGCGAGCCTGGACCGGAGCGGGTGCGGCGCCGCATGCGATGCCGGCGGCGGTCAGCGTCAACCCGGGGGTGAAGCGTTCGGGCCATATCCGGAACAGCACCGCCGGGGCGCCGGGTGGCTGGGTGCGGATGGTGGTGCCGGTGACGAGCGCGCGCGCCGGCCAGGAGGCGCCGTCTAGCACGATGCCCTGCTCGGCGCCGAGGACGAGGTCGGATCGCGGCAGCCCGCGCCCCAGGGCGCCCGCCTCGATCCGCACCGGCGGCGCGTGCCCGCTCCAGCGCATGCTGCCGGTGTGGAAGACGTGGCGCTCGATGATGGCCACGCGCCATGCGCCGCGTGGCGAGGCCAGCTCGGTGCCGGGCCGCAGCTCCTCCGCCGGCACCAGCCCCTGCGGCGTCGCCACCAGCGTGTGTTCGGCAAGGCCGCTGCCGTCCCACAGGGCGCCGCGCCGGCCAGCGGCGGACATCGGCACGCGCGGCGTGGGTTGGGCGGTCGGATGGCTCACTGGTGCACCTTGCAGGCTGCCGCCCGGCATGGTCGCAGGGCCGGCGCCGGAAGCGCGAGTGTAACGAACGCCGGCTGGGCGTGCCATCCCCGAACGTGGCGGAACCCGTCATTGACCGGCCCCGACGCCAGCGACACCATGCGGTCATGGGGAACAACCAAGCGCCGTCCGCCAGCCTGATCAGCATCCGCCACCTAACCAAGCGCTACGGCACCGCGGAAGGCGACGTGGTGGCGCTGCACGACATCGGCCTGGAGATCGCCGACGGCGCGTTCGTGGCCATCGTCGGGCCGTCCGGCTGCGGCAAGTCCACCCTGCTGCGCATCCTGGCCGGGCTGCTGGATGCGACCGAGGGCACCGCGTCGCTCGGCAACACCGTTATCCAGGGACCGCGGCGCGACGTGGGCGTGGTGTTCCAGACGCCGGTGCTGTTCCCGTGGCGCAGCGTGCTGGCCAACGCCATGCTGCCCGGCGACGTGCAGGGGCTGGGACGGGCGCGCACGCGGGAAGCGGCGATGGCGCTGCTGGCGATGGTCGGGCTGCAGGGCTTCGAGCACCGGCTGCCGTGGCAGCTGTCGGGCGGCATGCAGCAGCGCGTGGCGCTGGTCCGCGCCCTGGTGCACGACCCCCGCGTGCTGCTGATGGACGAGCCGTTCGGGGCGCTGGATGCCATGACGCGCGAGCAGATGAATCTGGAGTTGCAGCGCATCTGGCTGGAACGCCGCAAGACCGTGGTGTTCGTCACCCATTCCGTGGGTGAGGCGGTGTTCCTGGCCGATCGGGTGGTGGTGATGTCGCCGCGTCCGGGCCGCATCGTGGACGTGCTGGACGTCGACTTCCCGCGCCCGCGCCCGCTGTCGGTGATGAACACGGAAGCCTTCGGGGTGCATGTCGCGCGCATCCGCACCGCCCTGAACGCCGTGGGAGGCCTGGAATGAAAGGTTTTAAGAACGCCGGCCTGCGGCTGGTGCTGATGGCCGCGCTGTTGCTGGCGTGGGAGGCGCTGATCCGGCTGCTGCACGTGCCCGGCTACTTGGTGCCCGCGCCCAGCGCCATCGGCGTGGCGCTGTACCGCGGCCTGGTCGGCGGGCTGTATGTCGAGCACGTCTGGATCACCGTCGGCGAGACCCTGCTGGGCTTCATCTTCGGCGGCCTGGCGGGGTTCCTGCTGGGCGCGTTCGTGGCGATGTCGCGGCGCTTCGAATACTTTCTGTACCCCGTCATCGTCATGTTCCAGGCGATGCCGAAGGTCGCGCTGGCACCGCTGATCATCGTGTGGTTCGGCCTGGACCTCACGTCCAAGGTCATCAACGCCGGGCTGGTGTGCTTCTTCCCGCTGATGGTCAACACCATCGCCGGGCTGCGCTCGGCCGATGCCGACCGGGTCAGCCTGATGCGCTCGCTGGATGCCAGCCCGTCGCAGATCTTCTGGATGCTGCGGCTGCCGGGCGCGCTGCCGAGCATCTTCGCCGGCTTGGAGATCGCGATGATCTTTGCGCTGATCGGCGCCATCGTGGCGGAGTTCGTCGGCGCGCAGGCCGGGTTGGGGGTGCTGATCCAGAGCATGAACTTCTCGCTGGACGTGGCCGGGCAGTTCTCCGTGCTGTTCATCCTGTCGCTGATCGGGCTGGGGCTGAACAGTATCGTTTCCATTGTCCGCCGCCGCGTCGTCTACTGGGACGAGGCGGCGCGTGCCCGCCCCGATGCGCGGCCGTGAGACGATGTTTCCGCCGCCGGGAAAGATGCTTTACAGACCAGCCGGCGAGCAGCCCGCTGAAAGTCCGTCGCAAGGGAACAGCCATGAAGCAGAAACTCCGCGTCGCCGCCGCCGTCCTGCTGGCCGGGTTCGTGCAACCGGCCGCGGCCCAGCCGCCGACGCCGGTCCGCATCGGCTGGTGCTCGCGCACGGTGTCGTCGGCCGCAGCGCCGTTTGCGTTGGCCACCAAGTTCGGCTGGTTCGCCGAGCGCGGCATCAAGGTCGAGCTGGCGCCGCTGCCGGGCAGCACCGACTGCATGAAGCTGGTCGCCACCAAGGACCTGGCCTACGCGCTGCCGTCGATCGAGCCGCTGGCGATCATCCGGCCGCAAGGCGTGAAGGCGCGCAACTTCTACACCGCGTACCAGGGCTACATCTACGGCATCGCGGTGCCGTTCGGCAGCCCGATCAAGACGTTGCAGGATTTGCGCGGCAAGCGCATCGGGGTGAATGCCATGGCCTCGGCGGGTGTCATCGTGGCGCGCGCGCTGGTCGCCTCGGTGGGCTTCAACCCCGATACCGACGTGAAGATCCTGGTGGCCGGCGAGGGCGCGCAGACCGCCTCGCTGATACGCTCGAACCAGATCGACGCGCTCAGCCAGTTCGACACTCAATACGCGCTGGTGGAGAACGCCGGGGTGAAGCTGACCTACCTGGACACCAGCGCCATCGCGTCCTACCCGTCCAACGGCTTCGTGGCGCTGGAGGAACGGCTGCGCGACAGGCGCCCCGAGGCGGTGGCGCTCGGCCAGGGCTATGCGATGGGCACCATCTTCGCCATGGCGAACCCGGAAGCCGCCATCAGGGCGCTGTGGGAGGTGTATCCGCAGACCCGCTCCACCGGCAAGGACGAAGCGACGGCGTTGCGCGACGACGTCGCCACCTTGCAGGCCCGGGCGCGGAGCTGGCGCCTGGAGTCGGGCGGCGTCACCCGGTGGGGCGAGAACTCGGAGAAGAACTACCAGGCCTATTTGGACTTCCTGAACGTCAACGGGGTGCTGAAGGACAGGTCGCAGGCCACCGACCTGCTCGACAACAGCCTGATCGCGGACATCAACCGGTTCGACGCGAATGCCGTGCTGGTGCAGGCCAAGGCCGCGAAGTAGCACCGGTCAGCGTGCGCGCCAGACACCGGGACGCACGCTGGCCGCCGTCACCAGCCCGTAGGCGGTGATGCCGAGGGCGACGGCGATGAAGTGGCCTTCCAGGCCCATGCCGAGAACGTTGACCAGCAGCCAGCCGCCGCCCACCGCGATGACGATGCGGGCCAGCCCCGCCGCCACCGAGCCGCGCATCCGCCCGGCGCCCATCGAGGCGAAATACATCGCCATGCCCATGCCGAACCCGGCATAGGCCGGCCCGATCACCACCAGCGCCCGCGCCGCCACCGCCACCACCGCCGGGTCGCGGGTGAAGGCGGTGGCGAAGCCGACGGGGAACAGCGTCACCGCCAGCCCCACCGCGCCGGCGACCCCCAGCGCCATCCAGCCGCCCGACCAGGCGATCCGCCGCGCCGCCGGCCAGTCGCCGGCCCCTACCGCGCGGCCGACCAGCGCGGTCAGCGCCGAGCCGACGCCGAAGGCCAGCGGCACCATCAGGAACTCCAGCCGCGCGGAGATGCCGTAGGCGGCCACCACGGCCGGGCCGGCGGACGCGAGCTGCGCGGTGACCAGGATCGTGGTCAGGTTGGCCACCGCCGCCAGCCCGCAGGCGATCAGGCCGACCGACAGGATGCGGCGGAACAGGGCTGCCTCCGGGCGCAGCCGCAGGTGGGGCATGAAGCCGGCGCGGCCCGCCAGCACCATCGTTGCCATGCCTGTCGCGGCCCCCCAGAACACCAGCGCGAAGGCGGCGCCGAGGCCGGCCAGACCCATGCCCATCGGCTCCATCAGCACCCAGGCGAGCGGCGGATAGGTGATCCAGGCCACCACCATGACGCGCGCCGCCAGGCCGTGGCGCCCGCCGCCGCGCAGCACGCTGGCCAGGGTGTTGGCGAGCCAAGCGGGCACGGCGCCGGCGCCGAACAGCCACATCGCATAGGCCGCGGCTGCCTCCGCCGGAGCCGGGCCGGCGATGGCGCCCAGGATCGAGCGCGGAAACCCGGCCAGGGCGACGGCGAAGCACAGGCCGGCGAGGGTTGCGATCAGCACCGCATGCAGCACCAGGGCGGATGCCTCAGACGCACGGCCGCCACCCAGCGCGCGGGCGATGGCCGACACCACGCCGCCGCCCATGGCGCCCACAGACATCTGCTGCAGCAGCAGCGCGAACGGCAGCACCAGCGCCCAGCCGGCCAGCGCGTCGGTGCCCTGGCGGGCGGCAAGGAAGGTTTCCGCCAACTGGGCGGCAGCCTGCAGAACGGAGATCAGCGTCGTCGGCGCCGCCAGCGCCAGGATCGCCCGTGCAACGCCGGGGCTGGGCGCGATTGCGGCAGGACCGACAACGGCCATCACGTTCTCCAATTGGGGTTTTGCAACGATGCCGTCCAGGTTAACCGAAAACCAAGGGTTGCGCCGCTAGTCTGCCCCCCATGACGGGTGCATCAACCAGCCGGAGGGCGTGCGCATGATCTTCCTGACGGTGATGCTCCTTCTGGTGGCGAGCCTCGGCGCCTGGATCGGCTATGTCTATGTCCACGACCGGCGGCAGACCCAGCACACGATATTGCGCAACTTCCCGGTGCTCGGTCATTTCCGCTACCTCTCGGAGAACCTCGGCGAGTACATGCGGCAGTACCAGTATTTGCCGGATTGGGTGGAGCGCCCGTTCAACAGGCTGGAACGGGCATGGATCTATCGCACCGCCAAGAACGTCTCCAACCTGGTCAGCTTCGGCAGCGAAACGACGCCGGCCTTCGCCTTTCGCAACGCCCCCTTCCCCATCCTGGAGGAGGAACGCACCAGCTTCCCCGGCAAGCGCATCGGCATCGCCGACGGCCCGGGCGCCAGCCGCCAACCCTATGACGCAAAGCACTTCTTCAACATCTCGGGCATAAGTTACGGCGCGCTGTCGCACGCTGCCGTCACCGCGCTCAGCCGCGGCGCCGGGCTGTCGGACATCTGGCTGGCGACCGGCGAGGGCGGACTGGCGAAATACCACCTGGACGGCGGCTGCGACGTGGTGATGCAGATCGGCACGGCGAAATACGGCGTGCGCGATGCCGACGGGCGCCTGTCCAAGGACCGGCTGCGCGAGATCGCGGCCCACAAGCAGGTCCGCATGTTCGAGGTCAAGCTGGCCCAGGGTGCCAAGCCGGGCAAGGGCGGCATCCTGCCGGCGGCCAAGGTGAATGCCGAGATCGCGGCCATCCGCGGCATCCCCGCGGGCCAGGACAGCATCAGCCCCAACCGGCATCTGGACATCGGCAACATCGCCGAGCTGGGCGCCTTCGTGAACCGGGTGCGCGGCGTCACCGGCAAGCCGGTCGGCGTGAAGGTGGTGGCGGGGCAGGAAGGCTTCCTGGACGAGTGGTTTGCCGACTGCGTGGTTCATCCCGAGCACTGCCCTGACTACGTCCAGATCGACGGCGGCGAGGGCGGCACCGGCGCCGCGCCCGCGCCGCTGGCCGATTACGTCGGCCTGCCGATCACCCAGGCGCTGCCGATGGTGGCGGAGGCGCGCGCGCGGCACGGCCTGACGGACCGCATCCGCATCATCGCCTCGGGCAAGCTGGTGACGCCGGACAAGGTGGCGTGGGCGCTGTGCATGGGGGCGGATTTCGTGTCGTCGGCGCGCGGCTTCATGTTCGCGTTGGGCTGCATCCAGGCGATGAAATGCGGCAGCGGCAACTGCCCGACCGGGGTGACGGCGGCGGACCCCAGGCTGATCGGCGGCCTGGACCCCACCGACAAGTCGGTCCGGGTGATGCACTACGCCCGCCGGGTGCGCGAGGAGGTCGAGATGATCGCGCATTCCTGCGGGCTGGACAACGCCGGCCTGCTCCGGCCGAGCCACGTCACCCAAGCCGAACGTGGCGTCGGCGGGTTTCGCAACCAAGGGACCTGAAGTGATGGCAGACGAATTTTCGGGATGCTAGCTGTTTGTTTTCAGTGGCCTGCCAGCCCCTGAAATGTGGGTGCATTTCAGGGGCAGGACATCAGTCGGCCATCGCCCGGGCGAGGTCGGCCACCTGGCGCGTCCGGTTGGTCCAGCCGTTGCCGAAGGTGGGGAAACCTCCCAGGCTGCGATAATATGCCAGCCGGCCTTCCACCAGCGCGTCGATCAGTCCGCCTGCGGCCTTCACCGCGGTCAACGTGCGCGGACCGACGGAGCCGTCGTCGAGCACGCCCGCCGTCCGCTGCAGCAGCTTCACCGCCGTGCGCGGCCCGGCGTTGACGCCGAAGTCGAACACCATCAGGTCGATCCCGTGCGGCAGGTCGTTGCAGCGCATCGGCAGCCAGTAGCGGGCCCGGTAATCTCCGCCGCCTCCCGCCGCGTCAGGCGGCGCACGTCGTCCGCGGTCAGCGACGCCGGCGCGCACTCGCGCCATTCGGCCAGGGTGGCCAGGGTGATGCCCATCTGCGTTGGGCCGCCGCGGTCCTGCGAGTCGTCGCTGAAGCCGCCCTCCTTGTCGAGCACCACGGCCAGGCAGCGGTCGAAGTTGTCGGCAGGCGGCAGGGTGGGTGCCGAGGCCGCCGGCGCGACGACGGTTCGGAGAGCCTTGGCCTGGGCAGTCTGCAGGTCGCGCATGATGACATCCTTGTCGCGGGACCCTTGCGAGGACCCGAGCCAGAAGTTGACGACGGTGGCGAAGGAAGCGGCGAGCGCGCCGATGGTGAGGTTGACAATGCTCATCACCGTGGGGTCGAACGGATGCGGCGGATCGCGGCCCCAGAGCAGCACCAGCAGGATCGCGAAGAAGCCGGCGGCGACGATGACCGACACCACCGGCGCACCCCAGGCGATCGCGCTGCCGGATTGCGCCAGGCCCTGCATGGCGCGCCGGGCATCCTGGGTGTTGCCGATCGCCTGGCGCAGCTGATCGAGCTCGGCGGCGCGGGCCTGCTCGGCGGCGGCGTCGCTGGCCTTCTGGGTTTCCAGCGCGATCTGCGCCAGCTTCAGGCGCAGCTCGGTGGCCAGCGCCGGGTCGGCGGCCAGCTTGCGCTGCGCCTCGGCGCCGTCGGCGGTGCCGGTGACCGCCTGCACCACGTGGGCCACGTCGGTGGCGACGGTCCCGGCCTTGTCGCCGGCGATCAGCCGTATCAACTCCGGCACCAAGGCCAGCGCGATGGGGATGAGGGGCAGGGCCGACGCATGAAATTCTATGACCAGCGGGCAAGGTCCACTTTCATCTTTTCCTCATTTTATCAATGGTTTGTGCTATGTCATTGGCGCTGTA
>JAABUT010005054.1_pt1 | contig 10023 bp, 9 predicted proteins | sample 5559281 | NCBI WGS metagenome assembly JAABUT01 (sample SAMN10711880, study PRJNA513359) | rock metagenome | isolation source: Antarctica rocks | place: Antarctica: Victoria Land, Ricker Hills nord | collected 2016-01-04 | reverse complement strand
CTTCCTGCTCCCACGCGGTCTCGCGACCCCGTGGACCAAGGGCGGCCAGAAGCAGGTCGACGCCATCGTCACGGCCCGCGCCAGCCGTGAGGTCCGGTCGCTCGAGGAGGCCAAGCAGGTCAAGGGCTGCCTCGAGGCCGGCCAGGTGACCGTCCCGGCGAAGGCCGGAAACGGCGGCCGGCTGTTCGGTGCCGTGAGCACCGCCGACATCGCCTCGGCCGTCAAGGCCTCGGGCGGTCCCGACCTCGACCGACGCAAGATCGAGGTCAAGGGCCACATCAAGACGACCGGCTCCTACGAGGCTCTCGTTCGTCTGCACCCCGAGGTGCAGGCGACGGTGCCCTTCGAGGTCGTCGCCCGCTGACCGACAGCCCCATCCAGCGCGAGGACGGCGCCCCGACCCGGTAACCGCGGGTCGGGGCGCCGTCGCGTCTGGACCCAGCTCGCCGCACACCCCGCCCGTCGGACAGGCCCGCACGGGATGACCTGGTGGACAACTCCGCACGTGATGGCCGATGAACGGGACAGGTCCCACTCCTCCCGCCGCAAGGTCAACACGTGCGGAGCTTTCGGCGGCCGACGGTGATGGTTTGGGGAGGCCGGTCAGTCGGGTGACCGGTAGCTCGGCCTCGGCTGCCGTGGCGGCTGTCGTAGCGGCTGTCGTAGCGGCCAGCGTGTCGCCACGACAGCCCATCCGCCGCTACGACAGCCGCTGGGACTCATCGCTACACTTGCCCGGTGAGCACCTCCACCCAGCCGCTGCGCCGCTGGTGGCTGCCCTGACCGGGCGGACCCTTCTCACGCGTACCTCGAAGCCGCCCCGTCGCCGGGCGGCTTTCGTGTGTCCTCTCGGCACACCCCACCCGGGCCGGCGGGGCACGACACCTCAGGAGCACAGGACATGACGACCACCGAGCCCATCACCGAGCCGACAAACGGCACCGACGCCGCCGCCGAGGCGCCGCGCCGGAAGCGGATGCTCACCGGCGACCGGCCGACCGGCAAGCTGCACCTCGGCCACTTCGTCGGCAGCATCGAGAACCGGATCCGGCTGCAGGAGGAGTACGAGGCGTTCTTCATCATCGCCGACCTGCACATGCTCACCACGAGCAACAGCCGCGCGGCGATCGACCAGGTAAGCGCCAATGCCCGGGACATGGTCCTCGACCAGCTGTCCGCCGGGATCGACCCCGAGAAGGCGACGTTCTATCTGCAGTCCGCCATCCCCGAGGTGAGCGAGCTCAACACCCTTTTCCAGAACCTCGTCAGCGTGCCGCGTCTGGAGCGGGTGCCGAGCCTCAAGGACATGGCTCGCGCCGCCGGGAAGGACGAGATGCCCTACGGGCTGCTCGGCTACCCCGTGCTCCAGGCCGCTGACATCCTCTGCGTCAAGGGTGACGTCGTGCCAGTCGGGAAGGACAACCACGCCCACATCGAGGTGACCCGCGAGATCGCTCGCCGGTTCAACTTCCTCTACGGCGACGTCTTTCCGGTGCCGCTGCTCGTCGAGAGCGAGATCACGACCCTCGTCGGCACCGACGGCCAAGCCAAGATGAGCAAGTCACTCGGCAACGCCATCCTGTTGTCCGACGACCCGGCCACGGTGCGCCGGAAGGTGGTCGGCATGTATACCGACCCCAACCGGGTGCGCGCCGACATCCCCGGCACCGTCGAGGGCAACCCGGTCTTCCAGTACCACGACGCGTTCAACCCCGACCGGGTGCAGGTCGACGACCTCAAGGAGCGCTACCGGGCCGGCCGGGTCGGCGACGTCGAGGTCAAGGACACCCTCGTCGCCGCCATCAACGCGTTCCTCGACCCGATGCGCGAGCGCCGGGCGGCCTACGAGAAGCAGTCCGGGCTCGTCGACGAGATCATCGTCGACGGCACCGAGCGCACCCGCCTCGAGGTCCAGGCGGTCGTGGCCGAGGTCAAGAAGGCCATGGGCATCACCGGCACCTACAACCAGCTGCGCCGCAAGGCCGAGCAGGCCCGGAAGCGCCGCGCCTGACCCCGACCGGACTCACATTGTTGTCGGTATGCGCGGGGTCGAGACCGTGAAACCAGCAACAGCGTGAGTCTGGTGGTTTTCGAGCGAGGTCAGCCGGGGTGTTCGGACTGGTAGGCCTGCTCCTCGCGCTTGTCCTTGCGGCGCTCGTAGACCCGCCACGCGATGGCCGCGACGACGACGACGCCCAGCACGGCGAAGGCCAGCCCCCGGCCGACGGTCTGCTCGACCGCCTTGTAGGACTGGCCGGCGACGTGACCGAGGACGACGAACAACGTGCCCCAGATGATGCCGCCGGTCGCGTTCCACACCAAGAAGGTCCGGTAAGGCATCCCTGAGGCGCCCGCCAACGCCGGCATCATCGCCCGGAAGAACGCCGTGAACCGGCCCAAGAAGACGGCACTCCCGCCGCGGGTCTGGAGGAACGTCTCCGCCTTGGCCAGCTTGCCGCGGTGCTTGCCCAAGAACCGGCCGTCGAGCACCTTGGGGCCGAAGATGTGCTTGCCCACCTCGTATCCCACGGTGTCACCGAGGATTGCCGCGACGACGACGAGGAGGATGGATACTGCCAGGTCGGTCGAGCCGAAGAACGTCGCCACGCCGGCGAGCACGGCTGCGGTCTCCCCAGGGATGACGAAGCCGACGAAGATCGCGTCCTCGGCGAAGACGACAAGGAAGACGACAAGGTAGATCAGCAGGGGCGGCAGGTTGAGGATGCCGTCCAAGAAGCCGCTCACGAACGCTCGGCGCCCTCGGTCGCGTCCCTCTCGTTGGTCTCCTCGGTCTCGTCGCTCCTGTTGGCAAAGGCGTCGGACTCGTCGTGCGCGTCCTTGAGGGTCGCGGTGTCGAAGCCGCCTGACGCGTTGGTGTCCTCGGTCTCTTGCGACCCGCCCTCGGTCTGCACCCGGGAGTTGTCGTCAACGCCCGGGCCCGGGTCGACGGCGCCCGGCATGACGTCCACCAGGTGGTCCTCGGCCTGCTGCGCGTCGTCGATCTTCGCTTTGACGGCGTCGAGATCGGGCCGGTCGCGGGTCGGGGTGACCTCTCTCGTCTCGCTCGTCTCGCTCGTCTCGCTCGTCTCGCTCGTCTCGCTCATCTCGCTCGTCTCGCTCGCCGCGGAGGGCGCGGGCTCGTTCTGGGGGTCGCTCATGACGCATACTCTGCCGGTCGCGAGCCGGCCCGGCCAGTGCGGGTGGGTCGCTACCCGGGGGCGGGGCGTCTGGCCCCGAGCCGTCACGGGCGCGAGAACGCGTGGCGACCCAGCTCGCGCACAGCCGGCCACCGGCGCCGGCGGAAGGCCTGCGGCAGCAGGGTCACGGCGTGGGCCCGAGAGGTGAGCCGTCGCCGGGCGGCCCGCTCGGCCCGCGGCCACCCTTGGTCCCGCATCTGCGCGGCCGCGAGCGCGAAGTAGGCCCGGTCGTCGGCGAACCGGCGACCGTCGAGGAGGGTCGTCGACGAGGCACTCGACCCGTGCCGCCGGTAGACGAAGCAGACCTCGGGGTGGACGACGAGCGAGTCGCCGCGGCATACGAGGTCGATCTCGAGCGCCAGGTCGAGGACGATCGGCAGCGCGTCACGGAAGCCGACCTCCTCGACCGCACGGCGCGACAGCGCGAGCGACGGCCAGTAGAGCCAGTTCCCGCGCAGCAGCGATGCGGCTAGGGCCTCCCCGCGCAGCAGTGTCGGCTCGGTCACCGTCGGCCGCAGGAGTCGCTGCTTGACCGCGTCGGCGAGACCCCACGCCGCCGCCCCGTCCGCATCGACCACCCGCACCCCCGGCTGGATCATGGCCGCCTCGGGGAACCGGTGGTGCGTGGCCAGGACGACCTCGACGTAGGCCGGGAGCAGCAGATCGTCACAGCCGAGGAACACGACGAGGTGCTGGGTGGCCAGGGCCAGGCAGTCCCTGAAAGCGGCGGTGACCCCACCGTTCGTCTCGCGCCGGACGACACGGATCCGCGGATCGTTCATCGCGGCAAGCCATTGGCTGATCTGTGGGTCGGGGTAGGCGTCGTCGACGACGGTGAGCCGCCAGTCGGCGCTGGTCTGGGCGAGCACGCTCTCGACCGTCAGCCGCATGAGCTCCGGGTCACCCCAGTAGGGCACGAGGATGTCGAGCGGCACGAGCCGAGGGTATGCCGCCGGTTCAGCGGGACGCGCCCAGCACCAGCCAGCCGTCGCCACGGAACCGCCACCAGAGGCCGACTGCGCGCAGGGCCACGAACCCGCCCCCGAACCAGAGCCACAACCCCGCCAGCGGTTGCCCGAAGGAACCGGGCAGCGGCGTCCCGTCGGCGCTTGCCCACAGCACCAGCGGACCCCACACCAGCCCGGCCAGAAGCATGGCGGCGGCCAGCCAGACGGTGTCACCGGCGCCCATGAGCACCCCGTCGACGACGAAGACGAAACCCGCCATCCACTGCACGAGCGCGACCACGACGAACGCCCACGCCGCTGCGCTGACCACCGCGGGGTCGGAGCTGAACGCGCGCCCGATGACGGGAGCGAGCGGGAGGAGGGCCAGGCCACAGACGATCCCGGCCCCGATGCCCCAGCGCGACATGGTGCGCGCCGCGTCGCGGGCGGCGGCGGCGTTGCCCGCCCCCAGGGCCTTGCCTGTCAGAGCCTGGGCGGCGATGGCCAGGGCGTCGAGGGCGAAGGCCAACGCGTTCCAGACCGTGCTAACGACCTGGTGGGCGGCTAGCGCGGTGTCGCCGTAGCGGGCCGCGACGACCGTCGTCACGACGATGGCGCCGCGCAGCGCCAGGGTGCGCGCCAGCAGCGGCAGACCCCCGATGCCGGCCGTGAGGACGCCCGCCGGCTGCGGCCGCATCGAGGCGCCAAGCGCCCCGGCCTCGCGCAGGACTCGGGCCACCAGGGCGACCGCCATCCCCGTCTGGGCGACGACGGTGCCGATGGCCGAGCCGGCGATGCCGAGGTGGAGCCCGTAGACGAGCAGGAGGTTAAGGGCGATGTTGAGGCCGAACCCGGCGACGGCGACGACGAGGGGCGTCCGGGTGTCCTGCAGACCCCGCAGCAACCCGGTCGCCCCGAGGACGACGAGCATGCCCGGTAGGCCCGCGGCCGAGATCCGCAGGTAGGTCACCGCCTGCTCCTCGACGCCCACCGAGGCACCGAACGCGCCGGTGAGGGCCCGGGCCGCCAGCGCAACGACCACCCCCGTCACCGCGCCGAGGACGAGGGACAGCCATAGACCGTCGATCCCGGCACCCAGCGCGCCCGCTTCGTCCCCGGCCCCGAGCCGGCGGGCGACGACGCTCGTCGTGCCGTAGGCGAGGAACACGAACACGCCGGCGGCCGTCAGCAGCACCGACGACGCGACACCCAGCCCGGCCAGCGGCTCGACGCCCAGATGGCCCACAATGGCCGAGTCGGCGAGCAGGAACAGGGGTTCGGCCACCAGGGCGAGGAACGCCGGGACAGCGAGACGCAGGATCTCGCGCCGCATCCCCGCCCCACCCCCATCCCCCACGCCCGCGAGCCTACGAGAGCCGCCCGGCATACCCCGTTCGGCCACTCCTCCTACTTCGCCCGCCCCGAGGTGTCGGCCAAGCTCCTGGGGTGGCTTCCCGGCTGACCTCCGCGCCCCCGCTCTTCTCGTCCCCGCTCGTGCTCTGGACCGCGCCGAAATCCGGCTCAACCCACCACGAACCGAGGGGCGGCGGTCACCCGGCCAGGTGTTTCAGCGCCTCCCGGCGGGACAGTCCGGACAGGTCGCCGTCGTGGCGGTCCACGAAGCTGCGCACCCAATCGGGCGCGACCCGGGCATGATCGCGTAGCGCCCAGCCGATGGCCTTGCGGATGAAGAAGTCCCGGTCCGCGAGGTTGGGCTCGATGGCGTCGATGAGCAGCCGGCGGTCGACGCCGGTCTTGAGCCCCACCTGGCAGGTGATCGCACTGCGGCGGAGCCAGAGGTCGTCGGAGGCGGCCCACTCCCGCAGCCGCAGACCTTCCACCTCGGGGGCGCCCACGCGTACGTCGCGCACGAGATGGGTCGCGACATGGTCGTCGACGTCCCACCAGGCGCCTGTGACGATGAGATGCCGCCAGAGCGGCATCGAGTCGCTGTCCACCCACCGCCGGTAGGCCCGGTGCCGCGCGAGCGCGATCGCGGCATACCACTCCTCGCGGTATGCCGCCTCGTCCCAGAGCGCGCGGATCGTGGCCTCCCACTCGTCTGGCGACGACATCTCGTGCTCCTTGGCCCCCAGCAGCGGGCGCACGACGGCTCGCAGCCGCGGGGTTGTGAGCCCGCGGTAGGGCAGGGCCGACTTCATGTACGCCTGCTGCCCGGCGGCCCGCTCGGCGTCGGCGTGCCGCGCGAGCTCGGTCCCGACGGCGTGGACGAGGTCGTGGTGCGGGGCCGTCACCGGTGGCTTACCGGTTGGGCTCACCCGTGGGCTCACGAGTCAGGCGTAGCGGACGGCAGCGCGGGCCCGCGCCTTGACCGCCTCAGCCTCACGGTTCTTGGGCGGGGCGTTGGTCGTGAGGTGTTCGAGCAGGTGCTGGGTGGCGTGGGCGACCTCGGCGACGGCTGCGTCGAACGCATCCTGGTTGGCCTGCGACGGCTTCGCGGCACCGGAGACCTTGCGCACGTACTGCAGCGCCGCGGCCCGCACCTCCTCCGAGGTGGCCGGCGGGTCGAAGTTGTGGAGCTGGTGAATGTTGCGGCACATGCTCCGAGCCTAGGCGCGTTGTGGATGGGCGGACGGGGACGTTGTCCCACGTCGAAACTGGTTCGTGACTTTCTGTTGTCCACAGGAGGTGGATGAGGATCCGCGCTGGTGGCCGAGCACGGATCACCCGTTCGGGTGGCGGCGTCATGCACCGGTGATCCCCAGGTTGTCCCCAAGCCGGACCGGCGCGGCGCACACCGTTGTCCACACACCGTCCACAGGTGACGTTTGAACTGGGTACCTTCCGACCCCTAACGTGGCGGGCGCAGCCAGCCCCACCGGCATACCCCAGCCTGGTCCGTCCGACGTCCCATGTCGTGACCGGAGACCAGCGGAGGGTCCTGTCAGCGGTCCATGCTGTCATGTCTCTTGGCAGTGGACACCAGTTCGAACCGGGCAGTGAAGGGGGCGGCGTGACGATCCAAGAGCTGTTCCCCGGGGCGGCCTCGTCGGGGCCGGCGGACGACCGTCTGCCCCCGCAAGATCTGCACGCCGAGCAGTCGGTGCTCGGCGGCATGCTGCTGTCCAAGGACGCCATTGCCGACTGTGTCGAAGTGCTACGGTCCGTCGACTTCTACCGGCCGGCCCACGAGGGCATCTACGAGGCGGTCCTCAACCTCTACGGGCGCGGTGAGCCGGCCGATGCGATCACCGTCTCCGACGAGCTAAGCAAGCGCGGCGACCTGACCCGGGTGGGCGGCCAGGCCTACCTGCACCAGCTGGTCTCCCTCGTCCCGACCGCGGCCAACGCGGGCTACTACGCCCAGATCGTCGCCGAGCGGGCCGTGCTGCGCCGGCTCGTCGAGGCCGGCACCAAGATCGTCCAGCTCGGGTATGCGCAGGGTGGCGGTGACGTCGAGGACATCGTCAACGCCGCCCAGGCCGAGGTCTACGCGGTCGCCGACAAGCGCGGTGGCGAGGACTACAGCCGGCTCGGCGATGTCCTCGAGATGACCGTCGACGAGATCGAGGTCGCCTCCGGCAAGTCCGGCGAGATGACCGGGGTGCCCACTGGCTTCACGGACCTCGACTCGCTGACCAACGGCTTCCATGCGGGACAGATGATCGTCGTCGCGGCGAGGCCGGCCATAGGAAAATCGACCCTCGGATTGGACATCGTTCGCAGTGCGTCCATCCGGCACAATTTGGCGTCGGTCATCTTCTCGTTGGAGATGAGCAAGACCGAGATCACCATGCGACTGCTGTCCGCCGAAGCGGGGATCCAGTTACAGCACATGCGCAAGGGCACGATGCGCGAGGAGGACTGGACCCGTTTGGCCTCGACGATGGGCCGCGTCTCGGAGGCACCGCTGTTCATCGACGACTCGCCAAACATGTCGCTCATGGAGATCCGCGCCAAGTGCCGGCGGCTCAAGCAACGTCACAACCTCAAGCTCGTCGTCATCGACTACCTGCAGCTGATGTCGTCCGGGAAGCGCGTCGAGTCGCGGCAGCAGGAGGTGTCGGAGTTCTCTCGGGCGCTCAAGCTGCTGGCCAAAGAGCTCGAGGTCCCGGTCATCGCCATCTCTCAGCTGAACCGTGGTCCGGAGCAGCGCACCGACAAGAAGCCACAGATGTCGGACCTTCGCGAGAGCGGATCGATCGAGCAGGATGCAGACATGGTGATCCTGCTGCACCGCGAGGAGGCTTACGAGCGCGAGAGCCCTCGGGCCGGCGAAGCCGACCTCATCGTCGCTAAGCACCGAAACGGTCCGACCGACACGATTGTGCTCGCGTTCCAAGGCCACTACAGCCGATTCACCAACATGGCGCCGAGCTTCTAGAGGAACGTGTCGAATGGCCCAGTCGGGCGACGTCCTCGACGGGTGTCGAGAGGCACTGGACACTGAAATCTGAGCCGGTCATTCAGACATTAGCCGACGTGACTCCCCTGGCCGCGTCGCGGCCGCTTGTTATGAGCCTCCGGATCAGGAAGGGGGTCTGCGCGGTCCCTGGCAGCGGGTATGTGAAGGACTGGAATGCGTCTCGCCAACACCGGCCCGGCCAAGCAGCTACAGGCGCACGTGACCAACGCACACCGATCTCGTCCGATGTGCTCAGGCAAGCGCGCCACTTCCTGTCATGCCGATGAGCGCTCGCTTGTTCAGTCAGTCGGGATCGGTCTCAGGGACTGCTGTTTCAAGCCAAGTCAGGTACTGGTTCATCCAGGCGCTCCTGGCGTCCGGAGTGGCGATGGGCGCCACCGCGGACCATGCGGAACGCGACTCCAGTCCCGATCTGCCCGCGAGCATGAGCGCGGTACGAGGGTAGATGTTGGCCTTTGCGCTTAGGCGGTCCAGGATGTGCATCTCAAGCTGATTGAGCGCTTCGATGAGCGTGGCCATCTCGCTCTCCCGCGGGCGGTATCCACGGTGGATCACTGCGTTCCTGCGGCGGGCGATGTGGTGGCGCCACCCGCCGACCGGATGCGCATGTGATCGTGAGTTCCAGTTTCCGTGGAGTCGAAGACTTAGAACCCCGCCGATCAATTCGTGCGGCTTGCCCGCCAAGGACGCGATCGGGCCCGGTGTCGGGTCGGCATCGAGCTGCGTGGTCGCTTCCCACGTCAAAAGCCAAGCCGTGTGCTTGATCAGGATCTCGGCCGCAACCGCGGCCTTCAGGACTGCCTCAACATAGTCACCATCGACCCGGGCTGCGTTGTTTGCCGATAGTTTGAAGTCCCGGTATATCTCTACCGCATCTCCACGGCGCCCAGCGGTGAAGAGGTGCACAGCCTGGACGAGTTGGTCGTCGGTCGCTAGGCCGGTGCCCGGGAAACTGTGCTCGACGATCGTCGGGCCCACGGTGACGGTGGGCCCAGCCTTGGTACCGGCCAGGCGCAAATAGAGCGGCCACACCCGTTCAATGCTGAGGTTTGGAATTGGGGCGCCCGTCACCAATCGCAGCGCTTTCACCATGTCAGTGAGGAGGGCGAAACAGGTCTCGTAGTGGGCAGACTGCGAGGAGGAAACGTCCTTGTTCGGCGCGGGCGCCCCCACCAGTGCCACAGCGGTTTGCCGTGGCATGGAGGGCAGGTCCAGAAGGGCTGGGTCTGCAGCCGAGGCAAGTGCAGGCGAGGCGATCACGTCATCGCAGGCGTTCAGGAGAGTCCGCATCGCCTCCGTGAAGCCCGACTCCTGGCCCGGATACTGCCGGATGTGAGCGTGAAGGGCTGGCGAAATTCGGTGCCGCCCCCAGGGTCCCGGAAAGGTCGTTGAGTAGGGCTGTGACCTGCGGGTTTATGCTGGTGTGGTCGGTGTGGCGTGTGTGACGGGTGTGGCCCAAGAGGCTGAGATGGGAGTTCTCACGTCCGCCGTC
>JAABUT010005051.1_pt1 | contig 10028 bp, 10 predicted proteins | sample 5559281 | NCBI WGS metagenome assembly JAABUT01 (sample SAMN10711880, study PRJNA513359) | rock metagenome | isolation source: Antarctica rocks | place: Antarctica: Victoria Land, Ricker Hills nord | collected 2016-01-04 | reverse complement strand
GCAGCGCGCGCAGGCGGGCGACCAGCACGATGAAGGAGAACGGTTTGGTGAGGTAGTCATCCGCCCCGAGATCGAAGGCGTCGGTTTGGTCGTACTCGCCGTCCTTGGCGGTCAGCATCAGCACCGGTGTCCACACGCCGCGTTCCCGCAGCGTGCGCAGCACGTCGTAGCCGTTGAGCTTGGGCAGCATGATGTCCAACACGATGACGTCGAACTCGCCTGCGGTCCCACGCCACAACCCGTCCGCACCGTCGGTCCCGACCTCGATGACGAAGCCTTCCGAGACCAACCCGACCCGCACCATCTCCGCCAGACGCGGCTCGTCCTCGACCAGCAGCACCCTCATCTCGGCCACACCGCCGCACACGGGGGACGAGGGGAGGTGGTCATGGTGGTCTTCTCTTCCTGGTGGGACTACTCCGATACCCCCAGGGTGCCCGGCGGTGGCTGTGCCCCCGCTGAGGGACACCCGCCGCCTCAGGCCCGCAGCAACCGCGCTGGCCTTGGGGGTGGTTCAGCGGGTTCTCAGCCGTAGGGGTGCATGGTGGCGGTCACGACAACGATCCGCGATGGGCAGGAGTGGCTGATGCAACGGGACACGGCAACCGCGGTGGTGGGTCAGCTCACCGCCTGGGGTATCGAGGCGGCGACGATCTCCCGCGGCCAACACCGGGCCGGGGTCCGGGTGCGTCTGCCCGATGGTCGGGAAGCCCGGTGGGGCATCGCCGGGTCGGCGACGCTGGAGGCGGTGGTGCTGCGCGACGGGGTCCTCGTCGGGTTCGTCCCCGCATTACCCGGCAGCGCGGACTTCACCCCGGCAACGGCGGCCTGGGCCATCGCGAAGACCGACTACCACCGGCCGGAACCGCCCACTCCCGCCCCCCGGCGGTTGCGCCCACCACCGACCGCCTTGGCCTGGGCGGGTGAGCGGCGAGGGCCGCGGCCGCGGCGCTGGCTGTCTCGGTGGGAGATGCTGCTGCCCCGCACCCGGTGACCGTGGGACCCACCCCCGGCTCCGTGGTGAGCGTGAGCGCCCACCGACCCGGCGAGGCGGGAGGCGGTGCTGGCGGACCGGTGCGGCGGCTGATGGGCGCCCGGGACAGCACCGAAGCCCACCGGGGGGTCACGCCGCTGGAATTGCTGGTCGACCTGTGCTTCGTGGTGGCCGTCGCCCAAGCCGCGGCCAGCCTGCGCACCGCCGGGTTGGATGGCCGCATCGTGGCCGGGTTGCCGGGCTTTCTGGTGTTGTTCTTTCTCATCTGGTGGGGGTGGATGAGTTTCGCCTGGTTCGCCTCCGCCTATGACACCGACGACGTGCCGTTTCGGCTGCTGACCCTGGTGCACATCGCCGGGGTGCTCGTCCTGGCCTCCGGAATCCCCGGTGCCGTGGTCGACCACGACCTGGTCACGGTCGCTGTGGGCTATGTGATCATGCGGCTGGCGATGGTGGCGCACTGGGTGCGGGCCGCCCTGGAGCACCGCGACGGGCGGGCCGCGGCAGGGCGCTATGCGGTGGGGATCACCACCAGCCAACTGGCGCTGCTCCCGGTGCTCCTGCTGGGCTCCCCGTGGTTCTGGACCGGGTGGGGTGTGCTCGTCGCCGCCGAGCTCGCAATCCCTGTGTGGGCGGAGTCCCGCGGCACGCGTACCTTCTGGCACCCCGGGCACATCACCGAACGGTATGGGCTGTTCACCCTGATCGTGCTCGGTCAGTGCGTGGCCGCCGCCACCCTGGCGCTGCACGCCGCCGTCACCGACCAGGGTGTGTCCGGGTCGCTGCTGCTGCTGGCCGGAGGAGCGCTGTTGTTGGTGTTCGGTCTGTGGTGGTCCTACTTCGACTTCCAGGACACGGTCACCCCCGCCTTGGGGCACTCGCAGCGCTCGGCGCTGATCTGGGCCTACAGCCACTACGGGGTGTACGCGGCGACCGCCGCCCTCGGGGCCGGTCTGGAGGTCGCGGCCACCACGCTGAAACACGGCAGCACGGTGTCCACCGCGACGGCTGCGTTCCTCGTCGCGGTCCCGGTGGCCGGCTACCTGCTCATCGTCGGCCGGTTGCACACCCACCTGAGTCCCGACGGTGCCCACCGCCCCGGGCTCGCGGGTGCCGCCGCGACCGCGGTGCTGCTCAGCGCCGCCAGCGTCGCCCTCGTGCCCCTGTCGGTGGCGGTCGCGGCGATGGGGCTGTGTGTGGCAGGTCCCCTCGCCGCCGCCCTGCTCACCGCGCACCGCCAAGCCCGGCCAGTCCAGCCACCCGTGCGGGGCAAATCGTGACCCGGGGCGCAGCGTCGGGCACCGGCCCGCGCGCCTGGTGGACCGACGGTGCGTCGCGCAGCAATGCTGCAAGACAGGTGGGGTGATCGGCCCCGGCGGCAGCACCTTGCTGGGCAAGCCAGGTCGATACCGACGCCGACCCGCGTGAGCGTGCACACGTAACCCGACCTCCAACCCGGGGGCCCGGGGCAGCCCGAGAGGATAAGGAACTGCTGATGAGTCTCACCCCCATGGCGCTCAACCTCGCCCAGACCACCATCACGATCAAGGGACCGGGCGCACCCGGTTACGGGCTCGCCGCGATCGGTCCCGGTATCGGTATCGGTATCGGTATCGGCATTGTCGTCGGCAAAGCCATCGAGGGCATGGCCCGCCAACCGGAGATGGCCGGTCAGCTGCGGGTGACGATGTTCCTCAGGGATCGCCTTCACCGAGGCCTTGGCGCTGATCGGCCTGGTTGCTGGGTTCATCTTCTGATGCCGATGCACGCCCCTCGATACTCGCCCAGGCCGCGCAACACAATCCGCTGATCCCGAAAACTTTCGACATCGTCTGGTCGGTGATATGCGTCGCCATCATCACGGTCTTGTTCTGGAAGTACGTGCTTCCCCGGTTCGACACGGTGCTGGCCCAGCGGGCCGAGAAGATTGAGGGCGGTATTGAGCGGGCTGAGCAGATTCAGGCCGACGCTCAGGCCGCCTTGGCGCGTTACACCGCCGGGTTGTCGCAGGCCCGCGGCGACGCGGCGCGGATCCGGGCGCAGGCCCGCACCGAAGGGGAGCGGATCCTCGGGGAGGCGCGCAGCACCGCGGAGCAGGAACGAGACCGGATCATCGGGGTCGGGACCAGCCACCTGCAGGCGCAGCGTGCGCAGATCCTGGCCGAGCTGCGCGCCGAACTCGGCACTGTCTCCATCGTTGTGGCCGGGCGGGTGCTGGGCGAGTCCCTGTCCGCCGATGGCACGCATTCGGCCACGGTGGAGGGTTTCCTCGCCGAGCTGACGGCGCCGCCCCCAACGCCATGAGCGGGCAGTGCCGGTGCGGGCACACAGGTCAACGCCACCGGCAGGCCTGCGCCGCTCGGCGGGAAACCGGTCTGGTCGGCTCCGGGCAGCGTGCCGGTAGCCGCGCACGGCGCGCCCGGGGGCCTCAGGTGACCCAGCCGGTGACCGACATCGGGATCAGCACCACGCACAACGCCAGCAGAGCCCAGATTCCTATCATGGATTTTTTCCTTTCTTCTGGTGCACGTCGGATGTGCTTCGTCTTCCCAGCATGGACCGGTATTGCTGTGGGATCGCTGAAGGGCAAATCGGGTGCCTGTGTCCGCGGAAAAGCATCGGGGACCGCCCCGCGCAGCGGCCCAGAAATGCGCCTGGGAATGGACCGACCCGGTGTCGGGGTGTGCGGATACGGGGTGGTTCAGCCGACGGTGAGGTAGAGAAAGTCGCGTTGGTCGGGGCTGAGGTAGCGGGCGGGGTCCCCGGGCATGGTGGGCAGCAGCTTGCTGGGTTGAACGCCCATGGTCCGGCTCGGTGTCCAGCCGGTGTAGAAGGCCATGCCGGGGTGGATGTCGAGTTGCATCCCGGTCACCGCACCCGCATCGACCAAGGCGTGCGCCAGGGTAGCGAGGGTCAGTGTGTCGCCGGCCACGTAGATGAGGTTGCCGGCGGTGTCGGTGCCGATCCCGGAGCGCCAGGTGTATTGCAGCTGGTTGGCGGCGCTGCCCCACCGTTGGTCGGTATTGGCGGTGAGCCCGTGCACGGGCCGGGCACCGTCCACGATGAGCCCGAGGTTCTGGCGGACCGAGATGATGTGGGAATTCATCGTCAGGTCGCGTCCCCACTGGCCGACGCTGGCCGCGCCGTGGTCGTTGATGACCAGCGAAGCCTGCCCGGTGCGTAACGGTTTGGCGGTGCGGCCGTGGCTGTAGTAGCCGCCGGTGATGTCGTTCAGCTTGAATCCGGAGTTGAACACGGCCACCAGATGCGGCACCGCGGTTGGGGGGACTTGGGCGTTGCCCGGCCACCCGTTGCCGCCGGGTTGGGTGGTGCCGGCGACCAGGTGGGCGGTGGTAGCACCGGCCCGGATCCACGCCGCTCCGGCGACGACGCTGGCGTGGGCGGGGTCGGGTTGGAAGAACGTGGTGTACGCGGCCGGTTGACCGCCTCGCCCGGTGCGGCCGGGCACCCAAGCCCCTTCCCCGGGCAGACCGGACAGCGCGGGCAGGACGTGCGGCCCACCCATCGGGGTCGCGGTGGTCGCCATGGTGGTAGGAAGACTGGCCGGGTCCGGTGGCGATGTGGCGGGTTCGTGACGGGTGTAGTACCAGTTCTCGGCGCGGTCGACGATGGGGGAGCCACCGTGATCACGCAACCAGCTGACGCTGCGCTGCTGCCACGTGGCCTGCCCGGGGTAGTTCAACGCCCGCACGTAGGAGGCGGTGCTCAGGCACAGCCCGACCAACACGACGGCGGCCAGCACCCGCAGAGTCCCGCGACGTGCGCGGCGGCGTCTGCTGCGGTGCTGGCGGGGTCCCTGCGGGGGGAGCCCGCGGCGCTGCGGGCGCTGCAGCACGGTGTGGGCCATGGTGTGCCTCCAGTGCCGGGAAGGTGGTGTTGCCTTCGCCGTCCACCTTGGATGAGCAGTACTGAAGCGCCGCTGAACGATGCTGAACCAGCGCTGAGGCCACGGCGACAGCCTGGCCCGCGCCGGTGCGGGTCGACTATCAAAGACCGGTGCTGGCCGCGAGCTGCAGCTCGCTTTGGTGGTGCACGAACTGCCAGTACGCGCCCCGACGGTCCAGCAGCTCGCTGGGGGTGCCGGTTTCGGTGACCCGGCCGTGGGCCAGGACCACGACGCGGTCGGCGTGGCGGACGGTGGAGTAGCGGTGCGCGACCAACAGCACCGCGGTGTGTGCGCAGGCTTGGCGAAGGGCGGGCAAGATGTCGGCTTCGGTGGCCGGGTCCAGGGCGGAGGTGGCCTCATCGAGCACCAGCACCGGGGCGGCCTTGAGGACCGCGCGGGCGATCGCCACCCGTTGGCGTTGCCCACCCGAGAGCCGCGTCCCCCGCGGCCCGGCCGGGGTGTCATAGCCCTGGGGCAGGGCACGGATGAACTCATCGGCCTGCGCCACGCCCGCGGCGGCGGCCACCTCGGCGTCGGTGGCCTCCAACCGCCCGTAGCGGATGTTCTCGGCCACGCTGATGTCGAAGAGCATCGGTTCCTGCAGCACCGCCGCCACCTGGCGGCGGGCGCTGTTCGGGTCGACGCGGTGCAGTGGGTGCCCGTCCAGGGCGACCGCACCCGTCTGCGGGTCGTAGTAGGACAGGACCAGGCTGACGATGGTGGTCTTCCCGGCCCCGCTGGCCCCGATCAGGGCCACCACCTCACCAGGGGCGACGGTGAAACTGACGTCGCGCAGGACAGGGTCCTCGGGGTCGTAGCCGAAGGTGACGTGGTCCAGGGCGAGGTGTCCGCGCACCGCCGGCAGCGGGGGCGCCCCGACCCGCTCAGCCAGGGCTGTGGGGGCGTCGAGGATGTCCACCACCCGCTCGGCGCCGACCAGGGCGCGTTGCAGGGTGCCCGCCAACCGGCTCAATCCCTGGATCGGGGTGAACAGTGACGCCAGGTAGCTGATGAAGATCACCAACGATCCCAGGCTCAGGGTGCCGGCCATGACCTGCTGGGCGCCGAGGTAAACCACCACCGCCGTGCCCACCGCGCCCACCAGTTCGGTCAGCGGGGTGACCACCGCGCGGATCCCCACCGCACGCAGCCGTGCGGTGGCGCTGGCTTGGGCGGCCGTCGCGAAGCGGGCACTCTCATGGGCCGAGCGGGCGAAGGATTTGACCAGGGCGATCGCGGAGAGGCCTTCCTCGGCGGTGGAGGTCAACTCACTGGTGCGTTCCCGGATGCCGCGTTGGGCGCGGCGGCCCAGGCGGGCATCGATGATCGTGGTCACCACCAGGACGGGCAGCACCCCGGCGGCCACCAGCACCAGGTGCGGGTCCAACACGATGAGCAGGCTGGTGAACAGCACAATGGTCACCAAGTGGCTGAGGATGGTGCTCAACCCGGTGACCAGCAGGTCCTCGATGGCGGCGATGTCCCCGGACAGCCGGGTGAGTAGGTCACCCAGGCGGTGGCGGTGAAAGTACCGCAGCGACAAGCCCTGCAGGTGCGTGTAGACGGTGACCCGCAGATCGCGGACCACCCGGGTGCCGACCGTGCCAGAGAGTTTGTCCTCGACAAGGGTGAGCACGCTGTGGGCCACGGCGATGACGACGAAGCCCCCGGCCACCGCCACCAGCAGGTCGGGGCGGTGCCCGCGCAGGACGGTGTCGATGAGGACCTTCAGCAACCAGATGCGGGCGGCCAACAGCAACGGGGTGCAGGCACTGGCCGCCAGCGCCACCGTGAGGGGAAACCAGGACGGTTTCAGCAGCGCAACGAAGCGGCGGTAGACCGCCAGGTCGGTGCGGTGCCTGGATGCCCTCGCGTGCACGTCCCCGCTTCCTTCCTCTGCTTGGTGTCCAGGCGGCCGGGGTGGTCGACCGTGTTGGTCGACCACCCCGGTGGCGTCCTCCAGGTCAGTAGTTGCCTTGGAAGTCGCCGTCCTGCGCCACGTCCGCCCCGGTGTCGGGCTCAGTGGACGGTGCTTCGGCCGGCTCCAGGCCGGTCACGTTCTCTGCCATGTCATCGCCTCCTTCCCTGGGTCTGGTGTTTCTTCTCGGCGACCCGATGGCCGCTCGGACACCCCCTACGGTGCGCGGGTGCTGCTGAAGCACCGCTGAGAGGACCTGAAATACCGCTGAACGGCACGCACTCAGCCACCCGTGGGTCGAGGCGCCCCGCCTACAGTGAACGGACAGGCGCGCCGCAGATGCGGGCGCAGCGGGGCAAGGAGAATGTCATGGGCATGTTCAACCGGCGCGCGAGCGCTGAGGTCGCCGGGTTACGGGCCGAGGTGGAGAGCCTGCAAAGCCGGCTGGTCGCCGATGTGTCCACCCTGGACCCCGGCGACAGTGTCCTGTGCCGCCAAGCGATGAGCGACGCCAGCGAACGCAACAACGCCGCCGGCGGGTTGCTGGCTCGCGCCAGCACTGCCGCGGAGATGCGGGTCGCGGTGCGCATCGTGGTCGAGGGCTTGCAAGCCACCCGGGTGGTGCGCGAACACCAGGGCCTGTCCTTGGGACCGGAGCTTCCCGACGTCACCAGCGCGGCGACCGTGAACCAACCGACCCCGGTCACCGTCAACATGGAGAAGATGACCGCACAGCCGGGATACCGGCCCGAGCAGCCGCACTACTTCCCCGGTGGCACCGTCTCAGGGACTCCGGTGCCCGGCGGCTACTACCGCACCCCGTTCTGGAAGAAGGCGATGATGATCGGTGGAGCCGTCGCCGGCGGGGAAGTGTTGGGCGGCATGCTCGGCGGCGGGTTGGGCGGCGGAGACGACGACTGGGGCGGCGGCGGCCGCGGCGATTGGGGCGGCGGAGACGACGGCGGCTGGTAACACCGCGGCGTCGGTTCGCCGCAGACCCATGGTGCCTGGTGCGTGGCGGCTCTACTCGCCTGGTGCCCTTCGTGTGGGGATCATTTGGGGCGGTCGGCGGCGGTCACCTTGATCTGTTGGGTGGCCCCTGCCCGCAGCACCGTCAGGGTGATCTGGTCGCCGGGCTTGACCGGGCGGAGCTTGGCGATGAACTCCTCCGCGGTGGCGGTGTTCTGACCGTTGAACGCGGTGATCACGTCACCGGGTTGCAGGGCCGCCGTGGCCGCGGGGCTTCCCGGCACCACCTGCAGCACCACGACCCCGGTGCTTTGGCTCACCCCCAGTTGCTGGGCGATCTGCGGGGTGAGGGTGGCCGGTTGGATACCGACGTAGGCGTGTTGTGCGGTGCCGGTGGCCAACAGTTGGTCAGCGACGGTGACCGCGGTCGCGGCCGGGGTGGCGAAGCCGAGGGCGACCGCACCCGCCGACGGGGGGATGTAGGCCTCGCTCATTCCGACGACCTTGCCCTGACCGTCGATGACGGCGCCACCGGAGTTGCCCGGCGAGATCGGGGCATCGGTTTGCATGAGGTCCACCAGCGCAGTCCCGGTGGATGCCGACCCGGGCAGATCGCGGTGCACACCGGAGATGATGCCGGCGGTCACCGTGTTCTCAAAGCCCAAAGGGCTGCCCAACACCACGGCCAGGGCCCCCACCGGGGGCAGCGTCGTGTCGAACACGGCGGCGGGTAAGCCTTGGCGGTCGGCTTGCAGCACCGCAACATCGGTGACCGTGTCCGAAGCGCGGACCGTGGCCGCCACCTGTTGCCCGTCGGCGAAGGCCACCTTGATTTGGGTGGCTCCGGCCACGACGTGGGCGTCGGTGAGGATGGTGCCGTCCGGTTTGTAAATGATGCCGGAGCCCAGGCCCTTGCCGGTGATGACGGTGACCACCGAGGGTTCCACCTGCTTCACCAGAGCGGGGATGTCACCGGCCGTGCCAGGCGCCCCACCCGCACCGGCGGTGGATGCGCTCGAGGTGGCCGGCGCGGGGGGCGTCGGAGAGGAGCCGGTGCACCCGGCCGCGGCTACCGCCGCCAAGGTCGCGAGGACCGCGGCCGCCCTGCGGTGTCGCGAGCAGCCCGCCCCGGCGGGCGCATCGGAGACCGACGCCCGCCCAGGCAGTGCGGCAGCCAGGCGATGGGGCAGGGAGGAATACATGCGGTCAGCCTTCCGCGATCGACACTGGGGTTCATCTATAACACCACCGGGCCTGGACCAGCGCCACTCGGGGGTGGACCGTCAAGCCAGGCCCCGGCATCATCGGCGCAGGTCAGCACCAAACCCTTTCGCGTTTCCCGCCGCGTGACGCGAGGCGGTGCACATCCGCGGCGATGCGTCGGGTGTCCATGGGCTATCGGTAGGCTGTCCTCGGTGGCCACCACCTGGTGCCCGGGGTGAGGGCGTATGCATTTGCTCCGGGTGCTCGCCCGCGCTGCGTGGTGGGCGGGGGATGGGCCACTGGTGTCGGGGATCGCGCGGACCGCAAAAACGAGGCTCAGAACTTGCCGGTCCGCGCCGGCACCGGTGCCGGGCGCATCGCGTGGTGCAGGCTGGCGAGTCCGGCGCCGGCGATCATCGCCACCGCCACGACCATGAGTCGGGTGGTGGTGGCGATGCTCAGGTGCACACCGTGGGCGAGGACCGCGAGGGTGAGCGCGGCGCCGATCAGTGCGCTCGCGCGGCCCACCAGCGCCGCCTCGGCACCGGTGACCCGGCGTCGCGATGCCGGTGCGAGCGGGTACCTGTCTATCCACTTCTTGCTCATGGCCGCCATTCCTTCCGGCCGGTCTCCGACCGTTTCTCACCACGGTGCCCCTGGGCTGCTGAATACGCGCTGAGAACACCCGTTGGTCCTGGGCCGGTCAGCCACGGTTGGCCGCGGTCGGTGCGGAGGCCGCTCAGTCTCGGGGGATCCGACGACCCCGGGCCAGTCGACCGGAGGCATTCAAGGCCTTCAGGGAACTAGGTTTTTTGTGGTGGCACGGGTGGTTGCAGCTGGTAGGGCCGCCCCGCGCCGCGCGGGCCCTTGCGGTCGTTGTTGAGCACCCACCTTGCTGGGCTCGGCTCACCGGGCTTCGGGGTTTCAGCGTCCTCACAGTCGGGTGGGATCAGTCTCGGAGGTGTCACCGCTTGTTCGGTACTTGGCGGTACATAGGTCTGAAGGAGGATTGTGATGATCACGTTGCTGGCCCTGGT
>JAABUT010005050.1_pt1 | contig 10029 bp, 11 predicted proteins | sample 5559281 | NCBI WGS metagenome assembly JAABUT01 (sample SAMN10711880, study PRJNA513359) | rock metagenome | isolation source: Antarctica rocks | place: Antarctica: Victoria Land, Ricker Hills nord | collected 2016-01-04 | reverse complement strand
AAGGCGGGCCGCACCGTGCGGATCGAGCCCAGGACCTTCATCGGCGAGATCGCGTTCCTGCACCGCAGGGCCGCTTCCGCGACCGTGCGGCTCGAACCCGGGACACGCTACCTCGAATGGCCGGTCGGCAGCCTCGCCCGTCGCATCGAGGGCCGCCAGGCTTTGAAGGATGCCGTCGTCCGGCTGATCAGCTTCGACATGGCGCTGAAGCTGGCGCGGTCCTGATCACGGCGGGCACCCGAGGTTGGCGTCCGGGCATGCGGCCTGCGCCCCCGGGGCTTCGCGGTCGGTGACGGGTCGAAGCTAGGCCCAGGCGTCCAGCACCTGTCCGGTCGTCGCGAGCTCGACCTGGTGGCCGTAGCGGCTGCCGTAGAGCAGGACCATGGCGTCGTGGGTCTCGTCCGAGGCCGAGCACAAGGCATCCACCACGGTCACCACGCGGTAGCCGCGGTCGACGGCGCCCATCACGGCCCCGAGCACGCAGACGTCGGTCTCGCCGCCCGTGATCACCAGCGTATCGGCCCCGCGCCGCTTGAGCCGGCCGTCGAGGTCGCCCTCGAACCAGGGCGCGTAGGTGGTCTTGTCCAGCAGCTCGGCCGGGGGCAGGTAGCGGCCGAGCGGAGGGACGAGATCCACCATGGCGGGGTCGAGCTCGTCGAGCGTCATGGCGTGCCAGTGCCGGTAATAGCGGCGCCACGTGCCCTGTGCTTCGGCGGCGTTCCGGGCCGGGATGAACCGGGTGAAGATGGTCCTGGCCGCCTGGGCCTGGACGATGCGCTCGATGTTGGGCAGAACCCGTTCCAGCCAGGGCGTGTGCCATGGCGTAGGCCCTGCGAACATATTCTGCATGTCCACGCAAAGGTGGACCGCGCTGTCGCCCAGCGGCCCAAACCGCAGGCCGAGGTCCTTCTCCGTGCTGGCGTTCATCCCGGATCCGTCGCTCGTCACAGCCCTCGGCGGCCTCTTCCTGGTGCTCAACGGTCGGGCGATTGAGGGGTTGGGCGGCTGCCGCCCTTATATCACGCGGCCGGCACGTTGCGTTCGAGGTCCTCGAGCCAGATCCGGGCATTGCCGTCCGACGGCGCCCGCCAGTCGCCGCGCGGCGACAGCGAGCCGCCGGCCGACACCTTGGGGCCGTTCGGCATGGCGGAGCGCTTGAACTGGCTGAAGCCGAAGAAGCGCTGCGCGAAGACCTCGAGCCATTTGCGGACATGGGCGAGGTCGTAGGCGCGCCGCCGCTCCTCCGGGAAGCCTTCCGGCCAGGGGCCGCGTGCCGCGTCGCTCCAGGCCTGCAGGGCCAGGAAAGCGATCTTGGACGGGCGGAAGCCATGGCGCAGCGTGTAGTAGAGGTTGAAGTCCTGCAGTTCGTAGGGGCCGACGCGCTCCTCGGTGCTCTGCGGCTTGGCGCCGGCCTCGACCGGCACGAGTTCGGGCGAGATCTCGGTGGCGAGGATGCTGGCCAGCGTCGCATTGGCGGCCGCGTCGAACTGGCGCGTGGCCATCACCCAGCGGATCAGGTGCTGGATCAGGGTCTTGGGCACGCCGGCATTGACGTTGTAGTGGCTCATCTGGTCGCCGACCCCGTAGGTGCACCAGCCGAGCGCCAGTTCGGATAGGTCGCCGGTGCCGAGCACGATGGCGGCCTGATGGTTGGCGAGGCGGAACAGATAGTCGGTGCGCAGGCCCGCCTGCACGTTCTCGAACGTCACGTCATAGGCGGCCCGGCCCTCGCTGTAGGGATGTGCCAGGTCCTTCAGCATCTGCGTGGCGGCCGGGCGGATGTCGAGTTCCCGGGCCGTGACGCCGAGCGAGGCCATCAGGCGGTGGGCGTTGGCCTTGGTGGCGTCGCCGGTGGCGAAGCCCGGCATCGTATAGGCCAGGATGTCGGAGCGCGGCAGGCCGAGGAGGTCGAAGGCCTTGGCCGCCACGATGAGGGCGTGGGTGGAATCGAGGCCGCCCGAGACCCCGATCGTGATGCGCTTCACCCCGATGGCGCCGAGCCGCTGTTTCAGCCCGGCCACCTGGATGTTGTAGGCCTCGTAACAATCCTGGGCCAGGCGCTCGCGGTCGCTCGGCACGAAGGGGAAACGCTCGACCGGCCGCTCGAAGCCGACGTCGGTCAGCGGCGGCGCCAGGCGGAACGGGACGCTGCGGAACGTCACGCGTCCCGCTTCGGCGCGGGCGTTGTCGTCGAAGCTGCCGGTGCTGAGCCGCTCCTGGCGCAGCAGGTCGAGGTCGACGTCGGCCAGCGTGACCTGCCCCCGGTCGGCGAAGCGCGGCCCTTCGGCCAACAGAACGGCATTCTCGTAGATGACGGTCTGTCCGTCCCAGGCGAGGTCGGTGGTCGACTCGCCCGGTCCCGCGGCCGCATAGACATAGGCGGCGAGGCAGCGCGCCGAAGTCGACTGGCAGAGCAGGCCGCGGCTGCGGGCGCGGCCGATCGTGATGGGGCTGCCGCTGAGGTTGGCCAGGACCGTCGCGCCGGCCAGCGCCAGCGCTCCCGCCGGCGGATTCGGCACCCACATGTCCTCGCAGATCTCGATCCCGAGGCGGAAACCGGGAACGTCCTCGGCCGCGAAGACGAGATCGGTGCCGAACGGCACCTCGGCTTCGCCGACCCGGATGGTCTCGCCGCGGATGCCGGCGCCGGGCGCGAAATGGCGCTTCTCGTAGAACTCGCGGTAGTTCGGCAGATAGCTCTTCGGCACCACGCCAAGGATCGTGCCGCGGTGGATCGCGACGGCCGTGTTGTAGAGCCGGTGCCGATGGCGCAGCGGCGCCCCGACGACCAGCACCGGGAGCAGGTCGCGCGCGCCCTCGGCGATGGTCAGAAGTGCGGCCTCGACGGCGTCGAGCAGGGTCTGCTGCAGGAACAGGTCTTCGAGCGCATAGCCCGAAACCGTGAGTTCAGGGAACACCGCGAGCCCGGCCGCGCGGGCGTGACAGGTGCGGGCGGCCTCCAGGATGGCGACCGCGTTGCGGGCGGGGTCGGCGATGGCGGTCTCGATCGTGCAGGCCGCGACACGCAGGAAACCGTGGGTGTAGATCGACCTGAACGCCATGGCTATCTCCTGACCACCGGCTCGACCAACATGATACTGCGGATGGCCGGTTCGGATCGCACCCGGGCCGGGATCACGCAAAGATCGCGACGAGCCTCGCGAGCACGTCGTCCAGCACCTCATGCGGGACACGCTCGATCCGCCGGGCGCCGCGTGCCGCGAGGTCGAGCGCGCGCGGCTGGTCGCACCTGACGATGCCAACCGTCTTTATACCGGTTCCTGCCAGCGGAACCGCGAAACCGGCCATCCGAGCGAAGGCACCACCGGTGGTGATCGGCACCACGACAGGAACGCGGGTCACGTCGTTGAAAGTCGACGCCGACACCACCAGCACGGGCCGACGTCCCTGCTGCTCGTGACCCGACGTCGGGTCGAGGCTGACCGCGTAGATGTCACCTTGGACGATCACAGCAGTTCTTGGCCAACCGGACCGCTCAGGGTCCAGCCTCGGTCCTCCTCCGGAATGTCGCCGGCCGGGTCGCATCGGGCCAGCAAGTCGGCCAGCTCGTAGCGCGGACGCGATCGCCCTTCCACGATCAGGCGGCTTCCTTCTACGGCGATGCTGACGGATGCGCCGGCCCGAAGGTCGAGAAGATCGAGGATGGCGGGCGGAACGGCCAGCATGACCGAGCCCCCGACCCTGCGAAGATTTGTGACATGCATGGCAACTCCAACAGTTACATGGGAATATAATACAACCTGGTCCCGGATGCCAGCCCGCCTCACTCCCGCACCGAGCAGCTGTCAAGCCTCGACACCCTTCGCGTGGGTCGGTGCGGCTCCCGCCGGTGGTGCGGCTCTCCCATGGTACGGGTGTCCGCATGGTCCGAAGCAGTCGCGCGTTGGCTCGTGGCGGCGCGGTCGATCAGCCCGCATTCTCAGGGCGTACGTGAGGTTGAGCGCTTGGCGCTTGGTGGAGCGACCGTCATGTGGGCTGCCTTGAAGAGGCAGATCGTAAGGCCGATGTCTTTACGCTGCCGTTTCGACGACGCATCGCGGCATCGGGCAGGCTTGTTATAGCGAGGCGATCGCGCGATGTTCACTCGCGGCGAAAAGTCGGACGAGATGAAGGCCTATATCGGCTTGGTGCATCAGGATCCGGGCAGCACCTACGGGATGACGTTTCCCGATGCGCCCGGCTGCTTCTCGGCCGCGGACAGCCTCGACGACCTGTTCGCCATGGCGGAAGAAGCGCTCGGGCTCTGGATCGAGGACCGGCTCGAACAGCGGGCCGATCTAGCAGGCCGCTGAAAAAGGCTTCGAGGTCTGGTCAGTCCGTGATTCACTCCGCTGCGGTCAGCGGGAGGGTGTCAGGTGCGGGGACAGGATAGCCGGAGCGGCTCGATGTTTCCTACGTGGATCTGGAGCAGCGTTTGCTAAAAAGGCGCTCAGCCAACCTGCGCAACCCCCTGGGTAGTTACCGCGACGACGCACCTGGCTTTTGGCAGATCGTTAATCTTTGCCGCGACATGGCAACTGGCGTATGTCTACTTCGCTCTATTCAGATTTGTAAATGTTACGTGCCAGCATGAGTCGAAATCTGATCTACAGAGACTGCAATATTTTGGATTAGATTTCTCAACCACATGTTGGATGGAAGAGAGTCATTTCGGGTATGCCAGAACTGGGCGATTGTGAAGCTGCCCGGCTGGGTAGGCGGCACTTTCACGACAGCACCGAACAGCGCCGCCCCAACGTGGGCTAATCGGGCCGGCAAAGTGAAGAGGAGATCAGTCTCCTCGAGGGCTAAGAATCCCAGCAGGAAGTGCGCGAGCGTAATGCGTACTTCACGCGTTCGTCCAATCTCGCTAAGCTTTTCGTCCAGCAGCCCGCGCCAGCTTGCCGTTAGACCATCCGGCGCAACCAGCATATGAGGCAAGCTAGTAAAGCGATCGAGATCGAGTTCGGCCTGTGTGGCCGAGTTATGCGACGACATGACCGTCAGGAATGAGTCACTTAGAAGGCGCCTGTGCTGGAGGTGACCCGCCGACATCACGAGAGGGGCGATCATCAAGTCGATTCGCCCGTTGTCGAGTAGGGCTGGGGCGGAGTGTGGCGATACCGCTTCGATATGTACCGTGAGGTTCTGAAACTCCGCCCTGAGCCTTTTGATTAAGGCGGGAGCAATCAAACAGCTCGGATAGTCGCTCATGCCGATCGTAAATTCATGATGAGCCCGGGGAGAGAATACTGCGGACCGGTCGACTAGCGTCTGCAAGATGTCCAGGGCCTCCTGCACGGGGCTCAACAACTCGGCAGCGAATGGGGTCGGCTGCATGCCATTTGCAGACCGCAGGAAGAGATCGTCTTTCAAAATGCTTCGAAGCCGGCCCAGTGCGCCGCTGAGGGCGGACTGGGTCATTCCCAGGCGCCGCGCGGCACGCGTCACATGGCGTTCTTGCATCAGCATCTCGAACGCGATCAGGAGGCCGATGTCGAGTTTTCGTACAGAGGCCGAGCGCACGGAGTGTGTCCCGCGGCCGGAGTCATGTTCCTGCTTCGCCATCTCGATACCCCGGGGACTTATCGTCGTTTGTGATGATACGATAGTCGCATTATCGATTGGCTTCATTCGACGGCAGCCGCTAGAGACCAGGCGAGGGAGGAACGCATGCAAAAAGATGCGACGGACCAGGACTATCTAGACGAAATCCATCGGTCGTTCCGAACCCATTTCGACGACGACCTGCCCGAAAACCTGGTCGTACCGTCGAGCAAGGCCCGCTGGATCGATCCTTCGGAGATCTCCAACCCTGCCCGCATTGGCCCGATGCTCGATCTCCCGACGCGCTCATTCGATCTGAGCCTTCAGGAGATCCCTCAGGGGTCCGCAACAGATCTGCAGCGGCACGCTCACGAGGCGGTGCACTACGTCCTGTCGGGATCGGGGTACTCCGAAATCGGAGGCTGCAAATTGTACTGGAACGATGGCGACTTCATCTACACACCCGTCTGGGTATGGCACCGACACTACAACACCGGAACCGCGGCGGCCCGCCTGCTAATCGTCGAGAGCGCCAAGCTACTGGCAACTCTGGGACTCCACCAGCGCCAATCAGCGGGCAACGTGTCATACGCCGACCACTTACGCTTCGCAGCAAACAAACCGTGCCAGGTGACGCCATGAAACCAATGATCACTCTGGAAGACATTCGTGGCGTTTTTGCCATGCTTCCTACACCTTCGACCGCGGAGGCTTCTAAGGCGGACGCTCCTTTTTCGGTCGATCTTGCCGAAACAGAGAGGGCCACGCTTGCTCTGATCGCGGCTGGCGTCGGTGGCATCATGACCAACGGCTCCTTAGGCGAAATGGCCACACTGAGCCTTGAGGAGTGGACCGCGTTCAATGAGGTTGTCCTACGCACCGCCCGGGCAGCAAAACCCAATCTTCCCGTCTTCGTCGGTGTGACTACCCTCAGCACACGCGGAACGATCGCCCTCGCCCGCGAGGTGCACAGACTCGGGGGCAAGGGGATCTTTACGGGAAGGCCGTTCTGGTGTCCGCTCGATGACGCGGCGATGCTCGATTTCCATGAAGCCCTCGCCGAGGCCGTGCCCGATCTCGCCATCGTCCTCTATGATAATCCGGAAGCGTTCAAAGGTCCTATACCGACGGCTGTCTACGGCCGACTGTCCAAAATCCCGCAAGTCCTCGCGGCCAAGTACATCGCTCTCACGCCGAAATTCAACCAGGACGTGGCGGCGGTCGGTGATCGCATGCGGCTGCTGCCGATCGAAGTCGACTGGTTTGCTGCCCGCACAATGTGGCCGGATCTCATGCCAGCCTGTTGGAGCAGCACGGTCGCATGCGGTCCCGCCCCGATTATGGCGTTGGCCGAAGCGCTCGAAGAGGGCAGGGTCGATCGCTCACGCGAACTGACGAAACGCATCGGACGCACCTACGCTCCGTTTCTGGCAATGCAGAACTGGCTGGAATTCACGAAGTATAACATCCCGCTGGAAAAATTACGGTTCGACGCGGCAGGTTTCATAAAGGCCGGCCCCCCCCGGCATCCGTACCACACGGCGCCAAAACAGTACGTCGACGGAGCCTTGGAGGCGGCCCGCCGTTGGGTGGAGCTTTGCAACGCTGTATCTGCTGAGCCCGCAACCTTTGAGCTTGTGTAGACGGTTCAACAGCCTTCTCTACCCTGCTTGCCGATATCAGGCACGCCGTCGCTGAGCAGAGCGTTTCCTTCGTCAAGGTTGAAGATCGGAGCTGATCATGGGCCTACAACGACTCTCACATGCCGAACTACGCGTCAACGATCTTGAGGCCGCCGTCAATTTCCATACGGCGACGATGGGACTCGTGGAACTTGTACGTGAGGATGGCAGGATTTACTTCGGCTGTGGGCCTGGAGTCTATGATGTCGCTCTTCGGCAGGGAGGAACCGGTGTAGAGCGCTTCGCCTTGTCAGCCGACGACGAAGACGATCTTCTGCGCTTTGCCATGACGTTCACACAGATCGGCGTTGCCCACAAGATGATGAGCGACCCGGAGCCGGGCGTGGTGAAGGCGCTGAGGTTCCAGCTTCCAGCCGGGCATAACGTAGACATCGCCACGCTTTCGGAGCGCACGCACTACGCGAATCCCGCACACCCTTCCGATCGGCGGACCAGCATTGGCGCTCCGATCGATCTCGACCACATCACGCTACGCGTCGGCGAGCGGCTCGAGCCGACGATGGATTTCCTCAGGGATGTCCTCGGGTTTCGCTGCTCGGATATCGTCGAATTTCCCAACGGCGATCCCATGGCCACCTGGATGCACGTGGGCGACTACCATCACGACGTCGCGGCGTTCGTCGGCGGCCCAGGCCAGACGCTTGATCATCTCGCGTGGACTATGAGCAGCATCGATCACATTAAGTCGGCACTGGACCGCATCGGACGGGACGCCATCGCGATCGAAGCCGGGCCAGGGAGGCACGCCGTCGGCGGCGATATCTACGCCTATCTCTGGGCGCCCGGCGGCAACCGGTACGAACTGTCCACCGAAATGCCGCGAGCGGTCGACCGGCGGGCTCCGGCTATTCGCTGGAAGGATCCCACGAAAACGTTTAGCGCCTGGGGCGCGCCCTTTCCAGAGAGCTTCAAGTCCGGATCGTGACTCAATCTGCTCCATCTCGGCCTGATAATCGCCGGACTTCCTTACTCGCGGCTCATCCGGGCGGTTACAGCTACTCCCGTTCTGCGAACTCTATCGTGTCTTCGAGGGCCGTCTGTCGCCCACCATGCGGCAGAGCTATGCGGCGGGCGAGCGCCTATTCGTGGACTATGCCGGCGATGGCGTTCGGATGAGCTCTGACTGAATCTGGGTGACGGTTTCGATCAGGCGGCGCGTTCGGCTTGCTCGACCGGCATCAGCAAGCCAAGGCAGTAGTCCCGCAACGGACCTGACCGATCAGCATGGCCCAGCGCCGTCGACACATCCTCGACATAAGCTGCGAAGCGCGCTTCACTCTCGGACGCCATCTCAAGCTCCATCTTATCGATCGACTTGAGATGGAGTCCTCTGGCTCGCGGCCAACGCGGCTTTGTGACTCAGCAAGACTAGAACCGCTGCGCGACCTTTCCGCAATCAGGCGCGATCCGGAGTGGGCGGAAGCCTTTGCCGAGGCGGTCCTGGTCATCGCTGTCCCGGCCCGGCCGCTCCGCATCCAAGATGCGGCCTGATCGATCTCACTCAGCCATCGCCAGCACCCGGCGGCAGCCCTCGAAGGCGTCCTCCACCGAGATCGCCGCCATGTTGTCGCCCCCGCGCAGCACCCAGCCGGCCGCGCGCCCGGCCGGCTCGACGCGGCTGGCCCCGTCGAGGAAGTGCGCCCGCAACCCGAGCGTCGGGATGCCGGTCGCGGCAGCGAGGTGCATGAGGCCGGAATCGTTGCTGACCGCGAGCGCGCAGCGCTCCAGGCAGGCCACGGCCTCGGGCAGCGTCAGGGCGCCGCAGAGGTCGATGGCGTCCGGCAGGGCGGCGAGGAGCGGCGTCGCGCGCTCGCGCTCGCACATTCCCGGGCCGCCGAAGATTGCGGCGCGGGCGCCCGGCAGCGGGCCGTCGCGCAGGCGCCGGAACAGTGCCGCGAAGCGCTCGGCCGGCCACATCTTCGGATCCCAGCTGGCGGTCGGGCAGAGCGCCACGACGGGGTCGCCGTCCGGAATCAGTTCCGCCGCACGGCGCCGCTCGGCCGCACCGGTCCAGGTAACGGGCAGGGGGGCCGGATCGATGCCCAGCAAGGCCGCATGCTGCTGATAGAGCCGGCCCGGCATGGGCCGGCGCATGAACCGCCGTCGCGCACGCAAGAGGTAGGGCAAGCCCGATCCCCTCAGGTCGATCACGAGGTCCCAGCGCGTCCGCACGGCATCGGCCCAGAGTTCGATCCAGTGGTGATGCGTGCGCCGCTTCCGGAACGGGATCGTGCGCTCGCGTCCCGGCATGTGGGTGAACAGACCCGCAGCTTCGGGTGCGGCCGCCACCGTGATGCGGGCACCCGGGCGGGTCCGGACCAGGTGGTCGATGACGCCGCAGCTCATGACCGCGTCGCCGATCATGCGCGGCGCGATGAACAGGATCTTGTCGGGCAAGGCAGCGATGTCTCGGCTGAGGTCGGCTCCAGCATAGTCGGGCCGGACCGCCGCGTGAACCGCCGAGCCTGCGGGTGCGAGGCCCATGCGTTACCCCCGTGGTGTCAGGCCGCCGGCGGCCCGGCCTCGTCCCGCCAGCTCTGGATGGGCAGCGGGCGTGCGCTCGGCGCCATGCCCCAGAGCGCGCAGAGCCGGTGCAGCCCCTCGCGCAGGCGCTCCAGGGCGAGCGCGTCGGCGGTGCGCGGATGGGCGCTGTCGCCCACGATGGGTCGCAGGCTCGCCACCGGCCGGGCCTCGATCACGACGGCCGCCACATAGGGCATGAGCCGGGAGCCGACGGCCTCCGCGGCGCGGCGGAACTCGTCGCGGTGGCGCTGTGCGG
>JAABUT010005049.1_pt1 | contig 10030 bp, 9 predicted proteins | sample 5559281 | NCBI WGS metagenome assembly JAABUT01 (sample SAMN10711880, study PRJNA513359) | rock metagenome | isolation source: Antarctica rocks | place: Antarctica: Victoria Land, Ricker Hills nord | collected 2016-01-04 | reverse complement strand
CATATGGTTATTAGCTTTAATAACGGATCAAATAGTATTTATCCAATGTTTCAGCACGTTTTTTATACCAGATAAAATCTTTTAAAATGCTTTCGTTCGGATAGTTTTCAAAGGTTTTTAAAATAACTACGGGATGTTTCTGCTGCAATCTTCTCAAGTTATTTTCATCGGTATAAATTATTTTTTGTGTTGGTTCCGGGTTTTTCAGCGCAACTTTTGAAAGTAATTGTACCGGCTGATGGCAATAAAACTGAAAAGCATTATTCAAACTATCTACCACAAAAACCGGTTTTTGCGCAAAGTTTTGGTTGATGTATTTTGGTGCCTGCACATCCGCTTTGTAACTGCTGAGCAAAGGATAAAAAATAGTGTTTAAATACAAGTTGACGAAAATAACCGCAGAACAGGAAAGCAGAAAAACGAAAGCCCGGCCGGAAGTTTTTTTATACAGATAAAAGATCAGCAGGAACAAACCCAATATCTCAATCGAAAATAAAACTGATTTTCCCGGATCCAAAAAATAATTGAAAGCTAAAATGGCCAGCAGTAAAACTGTAACTTGCAGATATTGAAGTATTTTGAAATATTGAACGGCATTTTTGGAAATCTTTTCGGCCCAAACTGCAGCCGTGATGATGGCAAAAAATGGAAAAATAATATTGGTATAAAATGGCAACTGGAAACCCGAAAGTGAGAAAATGAGCCACATACTGAGCGCGCCGCAAATGCTGTAATATTCGGTTTGCTGTTTTTGCCATGCCTTTTTTAGGGTGATAAAAACAGCATATATCAGCATAAAAAACCAGGGCGCAAAAGCCCAGATTAGCGTGTGGACGTAAAAAAATAAACTTCCCTGCTTCCTCGTGATCGGCCCGGAGTTGATGAAACGGCCAAACTGACTATCCCACAAAAACCAATGAATACCGGAAATTGGCGTGGTTTGGAAAGTGGATTTTTGCGGCTGACTATCAAACTGAACATACAAACTGTAAATTTCGGGCAAAATAAAAATGGCAGTCAGCACCAACGCCAGCAGCCATTTCCAACGGAAGATTTCGGCAAAACGCTTTTTAAAAACCAGTTCGCCCAGCAAAGCCGCACCAATTGGGATCAATGCAAAAATGCCTTTCGTCATCACGGCGCAACCGGCAAACAACGTTGCCAGCAATAAATCTATCCGGCTAAACCTTTTTTCCAGCGCAAATAAATGGTAAACGCTGCCGATAATCAAGGCCATGAGGTAAGGTTCGGCGCGTACATCTGTGTTGGACATGAAAATGTGCTGCGCCGTGAGCAGGATCAAAACGGCTATCACAGCGGTTTTTTGATTGTAATTTTTCCGGGCGAACAAATACGTGTAAAATACCGACAGCAGAAAAAACAGCAAGGCCGGCAATTTATAACTCCAGGTAGAAATACCGAAAATTTTGAAACTCAAAGCAGCCATCCAAAATGGAAAATGCGGTTTGTCGAGCCAGTCTTTCCCGTAAGAAACCAGTTCCCAATAGTTGCCGTGCAACACCATATTTTTGGCGATGGATCCGTACAATCCGGGATCGTCTGTAAAAAACGAAACGTTAATGCCGGAAAACTGGACTGCAATTGCCAAAATTAAAACCAACAGCCAGGGCGAAGCTTTTTTTAAATTGATGGGCATAAGCTAAACATACGGCGCGAAATGATGATTTTTACCCGATAAAAGAAGCATGTATTTTAATTTTTGCCAAACCGAATATATTTTAATAAACTGCAAATATGCCAAATAATTACGATGCCGCTGCCTGGTTTTACGACGGGTTGTCGCGGTTGGTTTTTGGGGATGCGCTGATCCGGACGCAGCGTTTTTTGGTTGAACATATTGCTGCGGAGAGCACATTGCTGATTGTGGGCGGCGGCACGGGCTGGATTTTGGAAGAAATTGCACTGCTGCAACCGGCTTCTTTAAAGATCATTTATGTAGAAATTTCTGCAAAGATGATGCGCTTATCGGTACAAAGAAATTGCGGGCAAAATGAAGTAGAATTTGTGCAGCTTGGGATTGAAGATTACGCTGCCGATCAGCAGTTTGACGTGATTTTAACACCTTTTTTATTTGATAATTTTTCGGAGAAGCGCGTTCATTCTGTTTTTAAGCAACTGCACCAAAGTTTAAAACCCGGTGGTTTGTGGCTGCTTTGCGATTTTCAGGTTCAAAAAAATCAGGCTGGTATCTGGCAAAAATTCATCCTGCAAACGATGTATTGGTTTTTTGGCTGGCTTTGCCAAGTGGAAACCAAAAAGCTCATCAGCATGAAACCTTATTTTGATGGAGAAAATTATGCTTTAACGGTTCAAAAAACTTTCTACAGCGGATTTATTGTTTCGCAGGTTTACCGCAAGCAATTATAAATTTAGGTTGATAAAAGAAGCATCGGCATACTTCTTTTATCAACCTAAAAACTTACTTAAACTTATGCTGAAGGTTATAGCCTGAAATGTATAAATCAACCTGAACAGGAAAAGTTAATTTTTTTATCCGCCTTAATTTCGGCAGAAATGACCAGCATTTTGACCGCCGTGAACAATATCACAATGACCATAATAACCGTAATTGGAACAACGACCGCGGAAGATATTAAGCTGATTTTCCTTGGATCATCAACACAAATTTTTAATACATAAAAAAAGCTGCCTTCATGTGAGGCAACTTTTTTTGAGCATAATTTTCTTATTCCCAGGCACTTGCTTCATTTAACTGATGAATGTAATCGGTGCTTAAATCCAATTCTGTTGCTTTAACAATATCTTTCAACTGCTCTAAACTGGTGGCACTGGCAATCGGTGCCGTAATTCCCGGCCGGTTCATTAACCAGGCCAAAGAAACCGCAGCAGGCGTGGTGCCCAGCTGATGTGAAACTTCATCCAAAGCTTTCAGGATTTTGAAACCGCGGTCGTTTAGATATTTGCTTATGCCTTTTCCACGCTGGCTTTTAGAAAAGTCCGCTTCCGAGCGATATTTTCCGGTCAAAAAACCACTGGCCAAGGAAGAATAACTGATCACGCCCAAGTTGTTTTCGTGGCAAAGCGGCTCCAGTTCTTTTTCATAATCTTCACGGTCATACAAATTGTATTGTGGCTGCACGGTTTGGTAAGCCGGAAAACCATGTTCTTTGCTCGTTTTTAAAGCTACAGCGATGCGTTGCGCGCTCATATTAGAGGTTCCGATGATGCGGACTTTTCCTTCATCTACCAATTCCTGATAAGCCGAAAGCGTTTCTTCCATCGGCGTATCGGCATCATCTTTATGCGATTGATACAGATCGATGTAATCCGTTTGCAGTCGGCGCAAAGAATCTTCAACGGCTTGCTTGATCCAGGATTTCGACAAGCCTTTTTTATCATGCGCCATCTCCATCCCAACCTTTGTAGCGATGACAACTTTATCACGGCCGCCGGTTTTTTTCAGCCAGTTGCCAATGATCGTTTCCGATTCGCCGCCCTGGTTTCCCGGAACCCATTTGGAGTACACATCTGCCGTATCAATAAAATTTAAACCGGCATCCATCAATCCGTCCAGCAACCGGAAAGACATATTTTCATCAATTGTCCAGCCGAAAACGTTTCCGCCAAAAGCAAAAGCTGGCACTTCAATTCCGGATGACCCTAAATTATTTTTTTTCATCTTGATGTTTTTTTGAGTTTAACACGCAACCGGGCGATCTGTTTATCAATAATCAGCAAGCAACATTATATTGACAAGTTCTTCCTTCTCCGATACCAGTTTTATACCGATAAAAACAGCATTGGTAAAATTTTAGGTAACTTTACTCAACCTAAAAAATCAATACTGTGCGCGTTTCCCGGTTGCAGCATCGCCTTTGCAGGTGTGTTTTGTTGTTAGCTATTTTTGGGCTGACGGGAATTGCTTTGTCTGCTCATTCTCAAGGGTTTACAATTTCCGGAAACCATTTAAAAGCCGTTATACCATTCCGCCTGGTTAGGAATATGCTGATCGTTCAGTTGCAGATCAACCAGCACGGGCCGTATAATTTTATTGTAGATACCGGTTGCGGGATCATGCTCATCACCGATCCGTTGTTGTTGGATTCGCTGAACTTCAAATACAAAAAGAAAGTAAAAGTAATTGGTTTAGGCGAAGGAAATGCTTTGGATGCCTGGATGGTGCCGGAGCTGAAAATTAAGATAAAAGGGGTGGAAAGCGAGCACATGTCTGCGGCCATTCTTGCTACAGATGTGCTTGATCTTTCTTCTTTTGCCGGAATGCGGATCCATGGTTTGATCGGTTATGATTTTTTCAACAGTTTTCCGGTGAAAGTGAATTTTGCAGATAGCAGCCTTACTGTTTTTAGCCCTAAAAAATTGCCTTCTTTACGAAAAGCAACCCGGATTCCGCTTCAGATTGAAGATAAAAAGCCTTATCTCCGTGCCAATGTTAATTTTATGGCCGGGTCTGCAATGCCGGTAAAGCTGCTGGTAGATTTGGGTGCAGGCCATCCGCTGTCTATCGAAAATGGTTGGAACAGTACTGGTAAAATGCCCGAAAAATACATTGCTGCTGCCAATCTTGGTGTGGGTTTGGGCGGACCGATCAGTGGGTTTATGAGCCGCATAAATGCGATGGAAATCGGGAATTACCAATTTAACCAGGTTATTACGGCTTTCCCAAACTCCGGCAGTGCTTTGGATAAGCTGATTGATACCAAGCGCGACGGTACGATCGGTATCGGTCTGCTGAAAAGATTTGTTATTTGGTTTGATTATCAGCAGGGTTATTTGTACCTCAAACCAAATTATAATTTCAAACAGCCTTTTGAGCATGACATGAGCGGTATGGAATATTATGCTGCCGGTGATCAGTATCGCCGCATTATTGTGTGCCGGGTAGAGCCGGGTTCGGCAGCAGATTTACTGGGCATCGAAAAAAATGATGAAATTATAGCGATCAATTTTAAAGAAGTTGGCCACATGACCATGCAGGAAATTGATGAGATTTTTCGCTCCAAAAACGATCGCACACTTTTACTGGAAGTGATGCGCAACCAAAGCATTGCCAAAGTTTTATTAACGCTGAAAAGAAGGATTTAGGTTCTGATTATCAATCCGTTTCATGGTTAAGCAAAGTTTTTTCAATTCTTGGGTCAGGGATGAACCATAATACAGCAAAGCCGAATAAACGATCAAACTTAATTTTGTATTGAAAAATGCCAGGCCGATAGCCAGCAAATAAAGCAAAACCGATGCTTTGCCTTTCTGATCTTTGCCAAATGCTTTGGAAATTTTAGAATCTTTGCCGGCCTGCTGCATCAAAACTGAAGCTAAAATAGAGTAGGCAATCCCGTTCATCAATAATATAATTCCGTACAGAACGACCAGCCACTGCGTAAAATGATTTTCGCCCATCCAACCGGTTGCAAACGGAACCAGCGAAAGCCAGAACAATAAATGCAGGTTCGCCCAAAGCACTTTGCCATTAATTTTATCAACCGCAAAAAACATGTGATGATGGTTGTTCCAATAAATACCAATGTAAACAAAGCTTAAAATATAACTTGAAAAGACAGGCAGCAATGCAAAAATCGCAGAAATATCATCAGCGTGCGGAACTTTCAATTCCAGCACCATAATTGTGATGATGATGGCTATTACGCCATCGCTGAAAGCTTCTAAACGGGTTTTGTGCATACATGCAATTAGTAAACTAAAAAATAATTAAAAGCTATACACTATAGCGAAATCAACACTGAAAATATATCGATAAAAGAAGCATCAATCTTTGGCTGCTAAAGTTTCTTTAATCATCAGCTCCAACGTTTTTTCATTTTCTTGATCAATTCTGAAACCGGAAAAAACAATTCTGCCTCTTTGATCAATCAAGTAATTTGTTGGCGTACCAGGAGAAGCCAAGTTGCCTTTTGGCCTTGCTCTGTCATCATGTAAAGGTGTAAAATTGAAACCGGTTTGTTTTAGGAAAGGGAGCACCGCATCATCTTGGGAAGGCTCTAAGTTTAAACCTAAATATGCCACTTCATTTTTGTTAAATTTTTTAAGCACAGATTCAAAATGAGGGAATTCCGCTCGGCAAGGGCCACAACCAGGAAACCAATAGGTAACCAAAATAATTTTTCCTTTAAAGTCTGACAAAGCTGTTTTTCCTGCTGATAAATAATTTTCGAGTGAGAAGTTAGTGGCCTGTTTTGCCGAGCTGTCCCTAATTTTCCAGATGCTTTTTACAACACTATTGCTATCCATGCCAAGCTTATTACCATACTTAAATAATGGTGATCTTAATCCTTCTGTTGGTTCTTTACTATATAATAAAACCAAGCTGTTGTAAGCAAACTGGGTTTGTGCCGCAGCATCAGCAACTTCTGCTTTATAAAGTGCTAAATATTCCTCTGCATCAATTATATAACTTCCAAACATAGGGTCTAGTAAATGTACCGTATTCAAAAGTGATAAAGCTTCATTAGGATTGTTTTCCGCTAATATTTTTTTGACCTTTAAAAATTTATCTGCAACTTTAATCCTGTCCTTCCATAAATTACGGTTTGTTTTCCCTTCAATAACCATCGTTAATCCCAATTCAAAAGCCTGCTCCGGATTGGTTTTTAACAAAAAATCAAAGTAGTTCAACATTCCTTGTAAATAATCATCCGAAAGTTGATCTGATTTTCTATTATAAATCTGTTTGTAATAAGCAATTTTTTCTGCCGGTATTGTAGAATATTTAGCTAATAATGATAAAGCCAGAGAACCACGTCCGCTGTTAGGAAATTTCCTGGCAACTTCTAAAGAAAGCGAATCATAACGTGCAGAATCAGTATCTTGAAAAGAATAAGCATAATCAAAAGCATAATCGCCGTTGGCAGGATCATACTGCATGGCTTTTTTTAAATACTCTTGCCGGTCTGCGATTTTATTTTTTAAAATAGCATTGCTTGCCAACAAAGACCAAATTTCTGCTTTATTCGGGTTTTCAATGCTTGCTTGCAGTAAAAATTTGGTAGCTTTTGGGTTTTCTTGATTTGCATAAGCTTCTCCAATAGCAAAAGGAACGATGTATATTTTGGGAAACTGCTTTGTCCAAATATTATACTGTGCTTCCAACTTAGGATCATCAATTTTAAAATATTGAATAAAAGCCTTATGCGCTTTCATATCTGCCGGATTGGCTTCCACTTTTGCTTTTAGCTTTTTAAGCTGAGCCAGTTCTAAAGCATTAAAAGGAAGCTTGTTTTGTGCATGGGACACATAAGCAAACACATTTATAAGAAGCAAAATCATTATACCTTTTTTCATAACTAAAATTTTAGGGAAGTTACAATATTAAGTTTATTTGTTGATATAAAAATAGCAAATACTTCTTTTATTGCCCTAAATTTGGCGGTTTGTTACTTTCTAAATAAATTAAAAAATAATTCTGTTGCCTGTACTGATTGATGCATACAAACTAAAAAATGAATAATAGGTATTTAAATTACATTTCGGATGAACACTTGTTAAAGTGTATTGCAAACCTTCACAAATCGTATGTTAAGGCAAAAAATGATATTAGCAGGTTAAAGTTTTATGAAAACAAGATTGACACCATTAAGCTTACTTTTGATAGCAGGTTTAATGATATTGACCAGGAAAGCCTTGTCCAAACAGAATTGTTAAGACAAATTGATAAGTCTATCAACAATTCTATCGGTACATTTCATGAAGAAGTTTTAGGTGGGGTAGCTGGTTTTGAAATTGGCAAATTAAGTGGTTTTGATATTAAAGCAACCGATGATACTTTATTTGCAGATATTAAAAATAAGCACAATACAATGAACAGTAGTGCTGCAGAAAGTCTATTTCAAAAACTTGCCCAATATGCAGACACTTATAAAAAAGCGAATTGTTACTGGGTACAAATATTGGCCAAAAGCAGTTTTAATTCAAAGTGGACAGCTATTATCAATGGGAAAGAATATAGCCACAGTAGGGTTTATAAAATATCAGGTGATCAGTTTTACAAAATCTTAACTAATGAAGAAGATGCATTTGTGAAACTTTATAAGGTACTTCCGGTTGCTATAGATGAATATTTAGAAACGGTAGAAAAAGGGCATAGGGTTATTGAGCATTCTGCAATATCTGAAATTAGCAAACAGTCGGCCGGTGCTAACCGTACAATTTTAGATCAAATTACTTTTGAAAATTTTGGTTATTATTTAGGTTTTAATGAATTATGATTCTGTTTAAACAGAATCTTTAAACAAATGCAACTGCTTCATCCTGCTTTTTTACTTTCTTTAACTGCTTAGCATTTAAAAAACTTACTATAGAAAACCCGATTGCTTTTGCCAGGTTAACGGGCACTGCATTCCCAATCTGCTTATATTGGCTGGAAACTGGGCCTGCAAATTTCCATTCATCCGGAAATGTTTGGATACGTGCATATTCCCTCACCGTAAATGGCCGGGTTTCTTCCGGGTGGCACCTTTCTGTTTGTTTTTGGGCTGGGCTGCAAGTAAGCGTTAAACATGGTTCTTCCCAACTGATCCTTCTTGCCATACCAGTTTTTCCACCACCTAAATAAAAACTTTTTTGCATATAAGTTTTCTGCATTTCTAACGGCAGATCGCGCCAATAACCTCCTGGTGGGACCAGATCTAATACTTCTTTTTTGCTGATAGGATATTTGGCACCAGCCGAAGCCGGTACATTTGTAGCATAAAGTTTCCCTTTTTTTAAAGCATCTTTTAAAGTATAAACTTCTTTACTACTTTGCGGATATTCAAAATTTAGATCAATATCTTTCCTAACGCCAACCAAGACCAGCCTTTCCCGCTTTTGGGGTACATTGTAAAAGATTGCTTTTAATACTTTTGGGTCTAAAACACGATAACCGATTTCATCTAGGATGGAAACCATGCCTTGCAATGTCCTGCCGTTATCATGGTTCAACAACCCCCGTACGTTTTCACCAATACAAACAGCAGGGGAGGTTTCCTGTACGGCACGGGCAAATTCATAAAACAATGTGCCCCTGGCATCCTGTAAACCTAATTTTTTGCCGGCATAGCTAAATGCCTGACAAGGGAAACCACCAGTTACCACATCAACCGCACCCTTTAAATGCGAGAAAGAAAGGGTACGGATATCACCTTCCATAACATTCCAGTTTGGCCTATTGGTTCTCAGTGTTTCGGCAGCCCAATGATCGATCTCATTTAATGCGATACATTTTAAACCGGCTTGCTCCATTCCGATGGCCAAACCGCCAGCACCGGCAAAAAGTTCAAGTACCGTATAATTTCCTGCGGCTTTTACCGGTCCTTGTTTTTCAATATAATTTGGGTTGAATTCTACTTCGTCAAAAATCATCAATTGTTCCTTTTTATATGTGCGGTAATTGCTCATCGGCTCTCTTAGGGCAGAAAGCTTTCCGCTTTTGTCCCATCTTCGCAAAGTTTCCTTGCTTTTGCCCAACAGATTTGCTACTTCGGATAGGGTATAAACATTTTTCATATAACCATGTTAAACAACCTTACACATGGTTACAAATATATTTATAAAAAAGTGTGTTTTGCCATACTAATAAAATTAGTTTTCAACATTTTTGTATATGGTTGATTATGAAGACGAAGAAATAATAAAAGTACCTCGTTTTAATGAAGAAAACGGCTTTTATACCACCAAACAGAGAAGCCAGCTGATGGCTAAAATTAAAGCGAAAAACACATCGCCCGAAATATTGCTTAGAAAAGCATTATGGAATACCGGGGTCCGTTACCGCTTGTATAATAAATTACTTCCCGGAAATCCTGATATTTCAATCCGCAAATACAAATTGGTGGTTTTTATCGATGGGGAATTCTGGCATGGGTTTGAATGGGAAAAGAAGCGGGGAAAAATCAAAACTAACCGCGGTTTCTGGATTGCAAAAATTGAGAGGAACATGCAACGCGACCGGACAAATACAATTAAACTTGAACTGTTAGGTTTTACCGTTTTTAGGTTTTGGGAAAAGCAGATAAAAAAAGAAATGTCTGCTTGT
>JAABUT010005048.1_pt1 | contig 10033 bp, 4 predicted proteins | sample 5559281 | NCBI WGS metagenome assembly JAABUT01 (sample SAMN10711880, study PRJNA513359) | rock metagenome | isolation source: Antarctica rocks | place: Antarctica: Victoria Land, Ricker Hills nord | collected 2016-01-04 | reverse complement strand
CCGCGCGGCACCGGATCGGCCCGCGCGGCACCGGATCGGCCCACGCGGCACCTGATCGACCCGCGGCGCGACACGCCCGTGACGCTGCGCGCTCTGACCGGTACGACGGCATCGGGCCGGCCTTCGCGCCGCGCCGGGCGCCTACTCTGAGCGGGTGCCCCTGCCGACGTCGATCCCCTCGCCGTCGAGCGGGGTGCTGCAGCTCGGACCGTTCCCGCTGCGCGCCTATGCGGTGTGCATCATCATCGGCGTCCTCGTCGCGGTGCGGATCGGGCAGCGGCGGGCCGAGGCGCGCGGCTTCTCCCGCGGCACCGTCGCCGACATGGCGGTCTGGGCGGTCCCGGCGGGCATCGTCGGCGCGCGGATCTACCACGTCATCACCAGCCCGGACGCCTATTTCGGTGCCGGCGGTCACCCCCTGGAAGCGCTCGCGGTCTGGAGGGGCGGTCTCGGCATCTGGGGCGGAGTGCTCGGCGGCGCCCTGGCGGCGTACGTCTTCTGCCGCCGCACACAGCGGGACTTCCTGCGCCTCGCCGACGCGGTCGCCCCGGCGATAGCCGTCGCGCAGGCGATCGGTCGCGTCGGCAACTGGTTCAACCAGGAGCTTTTCGGCGGCCCCTCCACGCTGCCCTGGGCGGTCCGCATCGACCCCGGGCGGGACGGCACCGTGCCGGGCGCCCTGACCTACCATCCGACGTTCCTCTACGAGCTGCTCTGGGACCTCGCGGTGGCGGCGCTGTGCATCGCCATCGACCGGCGGATCCGGCTGCGGCGCGGCCAGGTCCTGGCGCTCTACGTCGGCCTCTACACCCTCGGGCGTGCCCCCATCGAGGCGCTGCGCGTCGACACCGCCCACACCTTCCTCGGCCTGCGCCTGAACGACTACGTCAGCGCCGTCGTCCTCGTGGGCGCCATCGCCGCCTTCCTGCTGCTCGGTCGTCGCCGCGGCGCCGAGCCGCCCGCCGGGGACGTCCCGCCGAGCCCCGGGACCGACGACGACAACGACGACGACGACAGGCACGACGACGGGCACGACGGGGACGGGTACGACGACGGGCCCGCGCGCCGCGAGGAGCCCGAGCCACGGGAGGTGACGGCATGAGCGTGGCCAGCGATGCCGCCCGAGGTGCCGGCCAAGCGTCCGAGCGGATGCTGCCGGAGCGCCACCACCATCACGACCACACGCACCGCGATGTCACCGGCGGCTGGTTGCGCGCCGCCGTGTTCGGGGCGATGGACGGCCTGGTCAGCAACATGGCCCTGCTTTCCGGGCTTGCTGGCGGCGGGGCCGGCGACCATGTGGTGCTCCTCACCGGCATCGCGGGCCTGCTCGCGGGTGCCTTCTCGATGGCCACCGGCGAATACACCAGCGTGCGCAGCCAAAACGAGGCCGCGCTGGCGGAAGTCGCCGTCGAGGCCGTCGAGCTGCACCGCAACGCCGCAGCGGAGCAGGAGGAACTCGCCGGGGTCTACCGCGACCGCGGGCTGACCCCCGCCCTCGCCGACGAGGTCGCCGCCGCGCTGTCCCGCGACCCCACCGCCGCCCTGCGCGTGCATGCCCGCGAGGAGCTCGGCGTCGACCCGGAAAACCTGCCGTCGCCGTGGGTCGCCGCCGGGTCGAGCCTCGCCGCGTTCGCACTCGGCGCCGCCGTACCGACACTGCCGTTCGTCGTGGGTGGATCCGCCGCATTGCTGGTGGCGTTCGTGCTGACCGCGCTGGCCCTCTTCGGCGCCGGGGTCGCGGTGAGCCGGTTCACGAGCCGCTCGGCCGCCTGGACCGGTGGCCGGCAGCTCCTGCTGGGGGCGGTCGCCTGCGCGGTCACCTATGCCCTGGGCTCCCTCGTGGGCACGGGGGTCGGCTGAGCGACCCCGCCCGAACGACGCGCCATCCTTCCTCGGTGTCCCGCCCGATCCCGCGCCAGCCGCGGCCGCGCAGCCGCGGCGCCGCGCGGCGGGTCCTGCTCGGCTGGCTGCTGCTGGCGGTGCTGGGTGTCGCGTCGGCGCCGCTGGTCTTCTCCGCGCTGACTGGCACCGGGTCGAGGCGGGACGACGAGTCGGGGCGCGCGTCGGCGTTGCTCGAGGCCGCGTCGCCCACCGGTGCCCGGCTGGCCGGCGTCGTCGTCGGACCCGCAACGGACGGCCGGGTGCGCGCCGAGGTGGCGGCGGCGGCGACGGACCTGCGTGCCCTCCCCGGGGTGGCCGCCGTCCTCGACCAGCCGGGAACGGGCGTGGCGGCCCTGTACGCCGACGACGGCAGCGCCCAGCTCGTGGTCGTCGACCTGCGCCGGCAACTGCCCAGAGCAACCTATGAACGCACCCTGCGGGCCGTGGTGGACCGGCTGCACGCCGTCCACGCCGACAGGGTCGTCGTGGGGGGCGCCCCGCTGCTGAACGGGCAGGCCAACCACGCGGCCGCCCGCGACCTCGCCCGCGCCGAGGCCGTGACGTTGCCGGTGGCGCTCGCCGTGATGCTGTTGGTCTTCGGGGGCCTCACGGCGGCGCTGCTGCCGGTGCTCGTCTCCGTCGCCACCGTCACCGGCTCACTGCTCGTGCTGGCCGGGGTCGTGCGGATCGCGGCGGTGTCGTCGTACACGGTGAATGTCGTCACCATGTTCGGGTTTGCGCTCGCCGTCGACTACGGGCTGCTCGTGCTCACCCGCTTCAGGGAGGAGCGGGCCGGGGGAGCCGACGTCGCCACCGCCGTCACCCGTGCCGACGCGACCGCCGGCCGCACCATCACCGTCAGCGGGCTCACCGTCGCGGCCGCCCTGTCCGGGCTGCTGCTGTCGGGCGACGAGACCCTCGTCTCCCTCGCCGTCGGGGGTGTCGCCGCGACGCTGGTCGCGGTGCTCGCCGGGCGCACGCTCCTGCCCGCGCTGCTGATCTTGCTGGGAGGCCGCGTCCGACCCGGCCGGCCCCCCACCAAGGAGGGCCGGTTCGCCCGGCTGGCCCGCGCGGTGGCGCGACGGCCGCTGCTGGTCGCCGCCGCCGTCACCGCCGGGCTCCTGCTCTGCGCACTGCCCGTGCTGCACCTGTCGGTGCGCCACCCGGACTACCGGGTGCTGCCCGCCGGGTCGGAGGCCCGCCAGGCGGCCGAGCTGCTCGCCACACGCTTTCCCGGGCGCGCGACCTCACCCGTCACCATCGTCACCGAGGGTGATCCCGCCGACCCACGGCTGGCTTCCTTCGTCGCGGGGCTCACCGCGTCGCCCGGAGTGGTGCGGGTCAGGCCGCGCGGGGGCCTCGCGGCGGGCGTCACGGCCGTCGATCTCGCGGTGGCCGGCGACCCGCAGGGACCGGCGGCCCAGACCCTCGTGCGCACTTTGCGCGCCGCCCGCCCCCCGTCGCCGCCGGTGTTGGTCACCGGAGACGCGGCCCTGCTGCTCGACCACGGCCGGCGGCTGCGGGAGCGGCTCCCCCTCGCGGCGCTCGTCGTCATCCTCGCCACCCTCGTGCTGGTCTTCTGCTTCACCGGCAGTGTGGTCGTGCCCGTGAAGGCCGTCGCTGTGGCCACGCTCTCGCTCACGGCCAGCGTCGGCGTGCTGGTGTGGGGATTCCAGGACGGCCACCTGCTGGGGCTGCTCGGTGCAGAGGGCACGGGCGCGTTGCAGCTCGAGGTGCCGGTGATCGTCGTCGTGTTCGCCTTTGGGCTGTCCATGGACTACGAGGTGTTCCTGCTGGGCCGGGTGAAGGAGGCGTACGACGCCGGCGCCGGGCCCGTCGAGGCTGTCGCCGAGGGGCTGCAGCGCACCGGTCGGGTCATCACGAGCGCCGGGCTGCTCGTCGTCGTGGTCTTCGCCGGCTTCGCCACGGGCGATGTCCTGCTCGTGCAGGAGCTCGGCGTCGGGCTCGCCGTTGCCGTCGTGGTCGACGCGACGGTGGTGCGGTGCCTGCTCGTCCCGGCGGCCATGGCGATGCTGGGCCGGCACAACTGGTGGGCCCCCGCGCGCCTGGGTCGCCTGCACGCGCGCCTCGCCGGCAGTCCGCAGCCCGCGGCCGGGACCGCCGTGCCCGCGCTCACCAGCTAGCCGGCGGGCCCGCGGCCGGCGGGCCCTGACCAGCGGGCACCCGCGAGCTGCGTGCACAATCGACACCGCGGCGGCGGGTGGGTTAACGTCGCCGCAACACGCAGCGCGCCACCGCCGTCCGCTGCCGCGAGCAGCGCCGCTCGCCCCGCACGAGCCCCCGCGGCACCCACGCACCGAGGCCGTCAGCACCGACGGCCCCCGAGCACGAGGACGGCGCAGCATGCAATCCGACGAGCCCACGCGCCCGCCGGCGCAGGGCCTCTACGACCCCGCCAACGAGCATGACGCGTGCGGCGTGGCGTTCGTCGTCGACGTCGCCGGGCGGCGCAGCCATGACGTCCTCGCCAAGGGGCTGCAGGCCCTGCGCAACCTCGACCACCGCGGCGCGAGCGGCCACGACCCGCAGACCGGTGATGGGGCGGGCCTGCTCGTGCAGGTGCCCGACGCGTTCCTGCGCGAGGTGGTCGACTTCCCGCTGCCGGCCCCGGGGTGCTACGCCGTGGGCACGGCCTTCCTGCCCCAGGACGCCGGGTTGCGCGACGAGGCGGTGCGGTCGGTCAAGCGGATCGTGCGCAGCGAGGGGCTCGTCGTGCTCGGCTGGCGCGACGTACCCGTGGAGAGCACCACGATCGGGCGGGCCGCGGCGGGCGTCGAGCCGAGGATGCGCCAACTCTTCCTCGGCGGGACCGACGCGGCCGCCGGCGCCCCCCTCGCGGGCATCGACCTCGACCGCAGGATCTTCGCGGTCCGCAAGCGGGTCGAGCACGAGGTCGGAGTCTATTTCGCCAGCCTGTCGGCGCGGACGCTCGTCTACAAGGGCATGCTGACGACCCACCAGCTCTCCGCCTATTTCCCCGACCTCGACGACGAGCGCTTCGACACCGCGCTGGCGCTGGTGCACAGCCGCTTCTCCACCAACACATTCCCGAGCTGGCCGCTCGCCCATCCCTACCGCTTCATCGCGCACAACGGCGAGATCAACACCGTCAAGGGCAACCGCAACTGGATGCGCGCCCGAGAGGCACTGCTGGCGGGCGGGGCGATCCCGGGCGACCTGCGCCGGCTCTACCCGATCTGCACCCCCGGAGCGAGCGACAGCGCCAGCTTCGACGAGGTGCTCGAGCTGCTCCACCTCGGCGGCCGGAGCCTGCCGCACGCCGTGCTGATGATGATCCCGGAGGCATGGGAGAACCACCAGCAGATGGACCCGGCCCGGCGCGCCTTCTATCAGTTCCACTCGTGCCTCATGGAGGCCTGGGACGGGCCGGCCGCCGTGGCGTTCACCGACGGCACGCAGATCGGCGCCGTCCTCGACCGCAACGGGCTGCGCCCCGGGCGCTGGTGGCAGACCAGCGACGGCCTCGTCATCCTGGCGTCCGAGGTCGGCGTGCTCGACATCCCGCCCAGTGACGTCGTCGCCAAGGGGCGCCTGCAGCCCGGCCGGATGTTCCTCGTCGACACTGCGCGCGGCCGGATCGTCAGCGACGACGAGGTCAAGGCCGAGCTCGCCGCCGAGCGGCCCTATGCCGACTGGCTGCACGCCGGCCTCATGCACCTGTCGTCGCTGCCCGAGCGCGAGCACGTCGTCTACGACCACGCCAGCGTGCTGCGCCGCCAGCAGGTCTTCGGTTACACCGAGGAGGAGCTGCGGGTCCTTGTCGCCCCGATGGCGATGACCGGCGCGGAGCCGATCGGCTCGATGGGCACCGACACCCCGATCGCGGTGCTGTCCGAGCGCCCGCGGCTGCTCTTCGACTACTTCACCCAGCTCTTCGCCCAGGTCACGAATCCTCCGCTGGACGCCATCCGTGAGGAGCTCGTCACCTCGCTGTCCTCGACGATCGGCCCGGAGCACGACCTGCTGGCGCCCGGGCCAGCGAGCTGCCGGCACATCGTGCTGCCCTTCCCCGTGATCGACAACGACGAGCTGGCGAAGCTCGCCGGGATCAACGACGACGGTGACCTCGCCGGGTACGCCGCGATCACGGTGAGCGGCCTCTACGACGTCGCGGGTGGCGGCGCGTCGATGCGCACCCGCCTCGACGAGATCCGCCGTCTGGTCAGCGAGGCGGTCGAGGACGGCGCGCGCATCGTCGTGCTGTCCGACCGCAACACCGACGCGGTCAAGGCGCCGATCCCGTCGCTGCTGCTGCTCTCCGCGGTGCACCACCACCTGATCCGCGAGAAGGCGCGCACCCGGGTCACTCTCATCGTGGAGTGCGGCGACGCCCGCGAGGTCCACCACGCGGCGCTGCTCGTCGGCTACGGCGCGAGCGCGGTGAACCCCTACCTGGCGTTCGAGGGGATCGAGGACCTCATCCGCGAGGGGCACGACGGCACCGAGGGCCTGGATCCGCTCCTCGCCACTCGGGCCTACGCCAAGGCCCTCGGCAAGGGCGTGCTCAAGGTGATGTCGAAAATGGGCATCAGCACCGTCGCCTCCTACCGCGGCGCCCAGGTCTTCGAGGCCATCGGGCTCGAGCAGGCGCTCGTCGACGAGTTCTTCACGGGTACGACGTCCCGGCTCGGTGGGGTCGGCATCGACGTCATCGCCGACGAGGTCTCCGCCCGCCACCGCCGCGCCTACCCCGAGCGTCAGGTGGGCGCCGGGGCCCGCGCGGCCGGTCTGCAGCCCGGCGGTGAATACCAGTGGCGCCGGGACGGTGAGCTGCACCTCTTCAACCCCGAGACCGTTTTCACGCTCCAGCACGCGACCCGCGAGCGGCGCTACGAGGTCTTCAAGGACTACACCGCGAAGGTGGACGAGCTCTCCCGCCGGGCCGGGACACTGCGCGGCCTGTTCACCCTCCGCGAGGGGGTGCGCCGCCCCGTGCCGCTGTCGGAGGTCGAAAGCGTCGAGGACATCCTGCGGCGCTTTGCCACCGGAGCCATGAGCTACGGCTCCATCTCCGCGGAGGCGCACGAGACCCTCGCGATCGCCATGAACCGACTCGGCGGCAAGAGCAACACCGGCGAGGGCGGCGAGGACCCGGCCCGGCTGTACGACGAGCGGCGCAGCGCGGTGAAGCAGGTGGCCAGCGGACGCTTCGGGGTGACCAGCGAATACCTCGTCAACGCCGACGACATCCAGATCAAGATGGCCCAGGGGGCGAAGCCCGGCGAGGGCGGCCAACTGCCCGGCCACAAGGTCTATCCGTGGATCGCGAAGGTCCGCTACTCGACGCCCGGGGTCGGCCTCATCAGCCCCCCGCCGCACCACGACATCTACTCGATCGAGGACCTGGCCCAACTCATCCACGACCTCAAGAACGCCAACCCGCGGGCCCGGGTGCACGTCAAGCTCGTGGCCGAGGTGGGCGTCGGCACCGTCGCGGCCGGGGTGAGCAAGGCGCACGCCGACGTGGTGCTGATCAGCGGCCATGACGGCGGCACGGGTGCCTCCCCGCTGACGTCGCTCAAGCACGCCGGTGCACCCTGGGAGCTGGGGCTGGCGGAGACCCAGCAGACGCTGCTGCTGAACGGGTTGCGCGACCGCATCGTCGTCCAGGTGGACGGGTCGATGAAGACCGGCCGCGACGTGGTCGTCGGCGCGCTGCTCGGCGCCGAGGAGTTCGGCTTCGCCACCGCGCCGCTCGTCGTCAGCGGTTGCATCATGATGCGGGTCTGCCACCTCGACACCTGCCCGGTGGGCGTGGCGACACAGAACCCTGTGCTGCGGCAGCGCTTTTCGGGCAAGCCCGAGTTCGTCGAGACCTTCTTCCGCTACGTCGCGGAGGAGACGCGCGAGATCCTCGCCGCCCTGGGGTTCCGCTCGATCCAGGAGGCGGTGGGGCACGCCGAGCTGCTCGACACCCGCGCGGCGGTCGACCACTGGAAGGCCAGGGGGCTCGACCTCGAGCCGCTGCTGCACGTGCCGGAGCGCCCGTTCGGCGGCGCGCTGCACCGGACCACGGGCCAGGACCACGGCCTGGAGAAGGCGCTCGACCAGACGCTCTTGCAGCTTTGCGAGGGCGCGCTGGAGGACGGCCGCCCGGTGTGGCTGGAAATGCCGGTGCGCAACGTCAATCGCACGGTCGGCACGATGCTCGGCAGCGAGGTCACCCGGCGCTACGGCGCCGCCGGCCTGCCCGCGGACACCATCCGCCTGCACCTCACCGGTTCGGCGGGTCAGAGCCTCGGGGCCTTCCTGCCGAGCGGCATCACCTTGCAGCTGTCGGGGGACGCCAACGACTACGTCGGGAAGGGGCTGTCCGGCGGACGCATCTCCGTGCGCCCCCCGCAAGAGCTCCTCGACACCGGCTTCCTCGCCGAGGACAACGTGATCGCGGGCAACGTCGCCCTCTACGGCGCGACCGGTGGGGAGCTCTATGTCCGCGGGCGGGTGGGTGAGCGCTTCGCCGTCCGCAACTCCGGCGCCGAGGCGGTGGTGGAGGGCTGCGGCGACCACGCGTGCGAATACATGACCGGCGGCCGCGTCGTCATCCTCGGTCCCGTCGGGCGCAACGTCGCGGCCGGCATGAGCGGCGGCATCGCCTACGTGCTGGACAACGACGGGTCGCTGCGCGGCAAGGTGAATCCCGAGATGGTCGACCTGGGCGAGCTCGACGACGACGGCGAGGCGACCGTGCAGCGGTTGCTCGCCCGGCACGTCGAGATGACGGAATCGCCGGTGGCGCAGCGCGTGCTGGCCAGTTGGCGCGGTTATCGCGGCCTGTTCCTGCAGGTGCTGCCGCGCGACTACAGGCGGGTGCTCGAGGCCACCCGGCGGGCCGAGCAGGACGGGACCGACGTGGAGCTCGCCGTCATGGAGAGCGCGCGCCCGGCGGCGCGCGCGGGGAGCGGTCGTGGCTGACCCGACCGGCTTCCTCAAGCACGCCCGGGCCACGCCGACGCGGCGCCCGGTCGACGTCCGCATCCTGGACTGGAAGGAGGTCTACGAACCGTTCCCCCGCGAGGACCTGCAGGAGCAGGCCGCGCGCTGCATGGACTGCGGCATCCCCTTCTGCCACAACGGGTGTCCACTCGGCAACCTCATCCCGGAGTGGAACGACCTGGCGCGCCGCGACGAGTGGGAGGCCGCCGTCGTGCGGCTGCACGCGACCAACAACTTCCCGGAGTTCACCGGCCGGCTCTGCCCGGCGCCCTGCGAGACGGCCTGTGTGCTGGGCATCGCCGACGACCCGGTGACCATCAAGCAGATCGAGGTCAGCATCATCGACCGCGCCTTCGCCGACGGCCGCGTCGTCGCGCTGCCGCCGGTCGAGCGCACGGGTCGGCGGGTCGCCGTCGTCGGCAGCGGGCCGGCGGGCCTCGCCGCCGCCCAGCAGCTCACCCGCGCCGGGCACGAGGTCACGGTCTTCGAGCGGGCAGACCGGATCGGGGGACTGCTGCGCTACGGGATCCCGGAGTTCAAGATGGAGAAGGCGGTGCTCGACCGGCGGCTCGAGCAGATGGCCGCCGAGGGCACCCAGTTCCGGGCGGGCATCGACGTCGGCGTGGACGTGACCGCGGCCGAGCTCCGCGCGTCCTACGACGCCGTCGTGCTCGCGGGGGGCTCCACGGTCGGCCGCGACCTGCCCGTGCCGGGCCGGGACCTCACGGGCATCCACCTGGCCATGGACTACCTGCCGCTCGGCAACCGCGTGCAGGAGGGCGACATCTCGACGCCGGGCATCACGGCGGCAGGCAAAGACGTCGTCATCATCGGCGGGGGTGACACCGGCGCGGACTGCCTCGGCACCGCCCACCGCCAGGGCGCACGCTCCACGCACCAGCTCGAGATCATGCCGAGGCCGCCTGACACCAGGGACCCCAGCACCCCCTGGCCGACCTGGCCCCTGGTGCACCGGACCTCCTCCGCACACGAGGAAGGCGGGGAGCGGGTCTTCGCGGTCAACACCGAGCGCTTCCTCGGCGACGACGACGGGCACCTGCGCGCGCTGGTGCTGCACGACGTGCGGCGTACGCAACAGGGCCGCTTCGAGAAGGTGCCCGGCACGGAACGGGAGCTGCCCTGCCAGCTGGTCCTCCTCGCGATGGGCTTC
>JAABUT010005047.1_pt1 | contig 10033 bp, 5 predicted proteins | sample 5559281 | NCBI WGS metagenome assembly JAABUT01 (sample SAMN10711880, study PRJNA513359) | rock metagenome | isolation source: Antarctica rocks | place: Antarctica: Victoria Land, Ricker Hills nord | collected 2016-01-04 | reverse complement strand
GGCAGAGCTCCTTGACCTGTTGCGGATCGACCCATTCGGCGTCGATGCCGTTGAGCCTGTTGGCGTTGACCCGGCGCAGGCTGCCGCGCACGTCCTGCAGCGAGTGGTCCAGGTTCAGGACGCCGCGTTGGCTGAAAAGGATCGGGTAGCCGAGGTCCTCCTCCAGGCCCTCCCATAGCTTGAGCGCATGCTCGTAGATCCCGGCGCTCTCGTCCCAGAGGTAGTTGGAGCGGATGATCGTCGTGTTGCGGGCCATGTTGCCGCCGGCCAGCCAGCCCTTTTCCAGGACCGCGACGTTGGTGATGCCGTGGTTCTTCGCGAGGTAGTAGGCAGTGGCGAGGCCATGTCCTCCGCCGCCGATGATGACGACGTCGTAGCTCTGGCGGGGTTCGACATTGCGCCAGAGGAACGCCGGGTGGTCGGGCAGCTGCGCGCCGAGGTCTTGCGCAACGGCGGCCGTCACCGACTCACCCCATCTAGGCCGCAGTACAACGGACGGCTGGCGGCCAGGCGCTGGACTCGCACCCCCAGCTCGACCTTGGCGGCCTCGTCGAACGAGGGCAGCAGCGCCTTAGCGATGATGTCGGCGACCTCACGGAAGTCGTCGGCGTCGAAGCCGCGGGTGGCCAGGGCCGGGGTGCCGATGCGCAGTCCGGAGGTGACCATCGGCGGGCGGGGGTCAAACGGAACCGCGTTGCGGTTGACGGTGATGCCGATCTCGTGCAGCCGGTCCTCACCCTGCTGACCGTCGAGCTTCGAGTGGCGCAGGTCGACGAGGACGAGGTGGACGTCGGTGCCGCCGGTCAGGACACTGATCCCGGCGTCTGCCATGTCCGGCCGGGTCAACCGCTCGGACAGGATCCGGGCGCCGTCCAGCGTCCGGGACTGGCGCTCGACGAACTCCGGGCCCGACGCCATCCTGAACCCCACCGCCTTGGCCGCGATCACGTGCTCGAGCGGGCCGCCCTGCATCCCTGGAAACACCGCCGAGTTGATCTTCTTCGCGATCGCGGCGTCGCTGGTGAGGATCACCCCGCCGCGTGGTCCACCCAGCGTCTTGTGAGTCGTGGTGGTCGTGACGTCTGCGAGCGGCACCGGGGACGGGTGCAGTCCTGCGGCGACGAGTCCGGCGAAGTGGGCCATGTCGACCATCAGGTAGGCACCGACCTCGTCGGCGATCCGACGGAACCGGGCGAAGTCGAGGTGGCGCGGGTAGGCCGACCAGCCCGCGATGATCATCCTGGGTCGGTGCTCGCGCGCCAGGCGCGCGACCTCGTCCATATCGACGCGGCCGTCCCTCTCGGAGACGTGGTAAGGCACGACGTCGAACATCTTGCCCGAGTAGTTGATCTTCATGCCGTGAGTGAGGTGCCCGCCGTGGGCAAGGTCCAGACCCAGGATCGTGTCACCCGGCTGGAGGAGGGCGAAGAAGACCGCCGTGTTCGCCTGGGCCCCGGAGTGGGGCTGGACGTTGGCGAACTCCGCCCCGAACAGGGTCTTCACCCGGTCGATGGCGAGCTGCTCGATGACGTCGACGTGCTCACATCCACCGTAGTACCGACGCCCGGGGTAGCCCTCCGCGTACTTGTTCGTCAGCACCGAACCCTGCGCCTGCATGACCGAGACCGGGGCGAAGTTTTCCGAGGCGATCATCTCGAGCGTGGACTGCTGACGCTCGAGCTCGGCCGCGACGGCGGCCGCCACCTCAGGGTCGGCGTCGGCCAGGGGACGGTCCAGAACCGTGTCGAGGCTGAGGGCGGTGGTGTCGTTCATGAGGACCTTCCTGAAGGGAGAGGGGGAGGTAGCGGCCGAGACCCGAGATTCGCGCCCGCGAAGAGGGTCCATCGGCGGGCGGTGCGAGCTAGCGGCGCAACCGTTCCATGGCTGGGTCAAACAGGGGCTCGGCGGCGACGACCGCGGGCAGTCGCTGGTCGAAGTACCCAATCTGGACGGAGGTTCCGACCTCGCTGAGCGCGGTCGGGAGCCACGCGTAGGCGATGCCCTTGCGGATCGTGTAGCCGTATGCCGCGCTGGTGACGTAGCCGACGCAGCTGTCCTGGTGGTAGACCGGTTCCTTGCCCATCACCACGTCACCGGTCCTCGTCATGGTTAGGCAGCAGAGCTTGCGGGTCGCCGCGTCCTTGCGCGCCAGCAACGCCTCCCGGCCGAGGAAGTCTCCCTTGTCCAGCTTGACCGCGAAGCCCAGACCCGCCTCATACGGCTCGTGCTCGTAGGTCATGTCGGCGCCGAAGGACCGGTACCCCTTCTCCAACCGCAGGCTGGAGAAGGCACCGCGACCCGCGGCGATGACCCCGTGCTCCTGGCCTGCCTCCCAGAGCAGGTCCCACAGCTGTTCGCCCTGGTCGGCCGTCGTGTAGAGCTCCCACCCGAGCTCGCCGACGTAGGACAGTCGAAGGGCGGTCACCGCAACGGTGCCGATGTAGGCCTCGGTGGCCCGGAAGTACTTGAGGGCCTCGTGGCCGAAGTCGGTCTCCGTCAGCGGTTGGATCAGGTCGCGGGCTTTGGGCCCCCATAGTCCGATGCAGCAGGTGCCGGACGTGATGTCGCGGACCTGGACGCTGCCGTCGGCGGGCAGGTGGCGCCTGAACCAGTCGAGGTCAAGGTTGCCGTTGGCGCCGACCTGGAACCTGTCCTCGGCGAGGCGGGCCACGGTGATGTCGCTGCGGATACCACCGTCGACGTCGAGCAGCAGGCAGTAGGTCACCGAGCCGATCGACTTGTCGACGTTGCCCGTGACTAGGCGGTTGAGGCAGTCGGCGGAGCCAGAGCCGGTGACCTCGAGGCGCTTGAGTGCCGTCATGTCGTACATCGCGACGGACTCCCGCGTGGCCTGGGCCTCGGCCGCGACGATCGGGGACCAGTAGCGCGCCGCCCAGTCGTTCGGCGTGGAGATCTCGCGCCCTGCCACGAGATCCGCGTTGGCGGCATACCACTGCGGCCGCTCCCAGCCGGAGGCCTCGAGGAACTGGCCACCCAGTTCCTGCTGCCGCCGGTAGAACGGGCTGGTCCGCAACGGTCGCAGGTTCTCGGCCGGTTGCAACGGGTGTAGGATGTCGTAGACCTCGACGAAGTTCTGGCAGTCCCGGGTGCGGACGTACTGTGGAGCGAGCTGATGGGCCTCGAAGCGGTTCACGTCGCACTCGTGCAGGTCGAAGCTCGAGCAGTGGCCGTCGATGAGGAGCTCGGCGACGGCCCGGCCGACGCCCGCGGAGTGGGTGACCCAGACGGCCTCGGCCACCCAGAAGCCGGACACGTCCGGCGACTCGCCGATCAGGGGCATGTTGTCGGTGGTGAACGAGAACAGGCCGTTGATGCCGTCCTCGATCTTGGCGTCCCGCGTGCCCGGCAGCAGCAGCTGCGTCTGCGTCCACGCCTCCTCAAAGTCCTCCGGGGTGAACTGCAGGACCGAGGGCATCACCTCGGACTCCTCGAGCCGGGCGATGTCGCGGGCGTCGATCGGCATCGGTCGGTGGCCGTAGTACCCGATCCCGAGCCGGTCGAAGCGCTCGCGGTAGTACAGGTCGTGGTCCTGGTGGCGAAGGATCGGGAGCACGGCCTCACTTGACCGCGCGCCCAGCGCGGGCACCGGGGAGGTCCAGGCGAGCTGGTGGGCCAGCGGGGTGAGCGGGAGGGTCATGCCTACCTTGGCCGCGATGACCGGCCCCCAGATCCCGGCGCAGCACACGACGATGTCCGCCGGGATCTCGCCGTGGTCGGTCACGACCCCGGTGACTTTGCCATTGACGACCGAGATGTCCAGCACCTCGTGCCGCGGCAGCAGCCGCGCCCCCGCGGCTGCCGCCCGCCGCGTCTGGGCGTCGACGGCATCGACTGCCTTCGCAAGACCGTCCGTCGGGGTGTGCAGCCCCGCCAGCACCACCTCTGGGTCGAGCATCGGGTGCAGCTCGACGGTCTCGGCTGCGTCGAGCAGACGGGACTCCACTCCCCATGCGGTCAGCCAGCCATGGCGGCGACGCAGCTCGACCACCCGCTCCGGGGTGGTCGCGACCTCGAGGCCGCCCACCTGCAGGAAGCAGGGGTCACCGTCGACGTCGAGGGAGCACAGCTTCTCGACCGTGTAGCGGGCCAGCTCGGTCATCGTCTTGGAGCCGCTGGCCTGGAAGACCAGGCCGGGAGCGTGTGACGTCGAGCCGCCTGGGGCTGGTAGGTCGCCCTGGTCCACCACCGTGACGTCCCGCCATCCACGCATGGTCAGTTCGTCGACCAACGCGGCCCCGACGACGCCCGCGCCGATGATGACCACCCGGGGAACCGCCATACCATCCCTCCCTAAACGCATCTAGCGCAACGCGGTGCGCGTCTCGCAACAATGGTGGACGAGGGTCCGTCACCTGTCAAGGGCTTGGACGGTCCGCTGCCCACCCGAAGCAGGACAGCAGGCGCCGGCTCGCCCGTCGCCAGGTAGCCCCGGGTCGCCGTGAGCAGTCAGCCGACCCCGGTGCCCGTGAGCCATGCCTTCACCTTGTCGGGGTTGGCATCGACCCACTTCTTTGCCGCGGCGTCATCGGAGAGTTTGTCCTCGGCGATGTACTTGGCGACGAGGTTCTGATCCTCGTTGGTCCACGAAAAGTTCTTGAGGAGGGTGTATCCCGAACTGCCCGATGAGGCGAACTTGGTGCTCACCACCTTGTTGAGGTTGTAGACCGGGTAGTCGCAAGCCACCTTGGACGCATCGGCGTCGCATCCCTCCGCGTGGGCCGGCAGGTTCACTTTGACCAACGGCACCTCGGCGAGCAACCACTGCGGGTCGTAGAAGTAGCCGATGACCGGCTTCTGCTGCTGCTCGGCCTGCCGGAAGCTGGTGATCAGAGCCGCCTCAGACCCCGAGTAGACGACCTTGTAGTTCAGGTTCAGGTTGGTCACCAGCGCCGCGTCGTTGGTGACGAATCCCGGATCACCGTCAAGCAGTTGACCCTTGCCGCCTGACTCCGAGGTCTTGAACAGGTCCGCGTACTTGTTGAGGTTCTTCCACTCCACGATGTCGGGGTGGGCCTTGGCCAGCCACGGCGGCACGTACCAGCCGATATGGCCGATGTTCCCGGTCTTGCCCGCGTCCTGGGCGACCTTCTGCTCGGTGATGTACTTCTTGGCCAGGTCATCGTGCCCCCAGTTCTCCAGGATGGCGTCCACCTCACCGGTGCCGAAGCCCTGCCAGGACACCTGCTCGTCGAGGTTCTTCTTCACCACCCTGCAGCCGAGCTTCTGCTGGGCGACGTAGGCAACCACGGCCGCGTTGGCTTGGTAGCCGACCCAGCCGTTGACAGCCAGGTTCACGGTGCCGCAGGTCGCCCCAGACCCGTTCGTCGAGGGGGCGCCGGCGCCGACGTCGCCGACTTTCGCGCCACTGCACGCACTCAGTGACAGGGTCAGCGCGGCGGCCGCCACGGCGGCCGCAGCCGTGATGCGCGGGGCGGGATGGGTCCTCGGTTGGATCATGATGGGGTGCCCTTTCGGTGGTTGGAGTGGTGGTCCGGACGGAGGTTTGGGGGGCAGGGGCGGTCTCAGGCGGCCTGCGCGGCACGCGTCGTCGGGGCCCGCACAGCGAGCGGCTGGTGCTCGGTGCGGGCCTCGGCCCGGCGGGCGACGGTCTGGGTCACCCGGTCGAGCATGATGCCCAGCAGGACGATCGCCACCCCCGCCGCCAGTCCCTTGCCGAAGAGGCTGTTCTGGCGGAAGCCCGCGACCACGTCGAAACCGAGGGCTCCGCCGCCCACCAGACCACCCACCACGACCATGGAGAGCACATAGATCAGGCCCTGGTTGGTGGCCAGGGCGACGGTACGCAGGGACATGGGCAGCTGCACCTTGGTGATGATCTGCCAGGTGCTGGAGCCGGCCGCGGTGGCCGCCTCGACAGTCGTTGCCGACACCCCCGAGATGCCGTCCGCGACGATCTTGATGGCGATCGGGGCTGCATACACAATGGCAGCGGCGATTCCGGTGAACCGGCTGGCCGCGAAGAGCGCGACGAACGGCACGAGATAGACGAATGACGGCATGGTCTGTGCTGCGTCCAAGACAGGGCGGATCAGCCGATCGGCTGTCTGACTGCGTCCCATCCAAACTCCGAGCATCAGCCCGAGGACCATCACGGCAACGGTGGCCACCAAGGTCGCCGCTAGGGTGGCCATGGCGTCCGACCACAGGCCCGTGCCGAGGAGCAGGGCGAGACAGAGCGCCGTCGTGACGGCGGCGCGAATGCGTCCGGCGACGTAGGCCAGGGCCACCACGGTGGCGCACACCAGCCACCACGGTGAGTCGGTCAGGATCGCCTGGAACGGGTTGAGGACATCGTTTGTTAGGACGTCCTTGGTGCCGTTGGTCAGTCCACCGAGGTGAAGCTGAGCCCAGTTGGTGAGACTCGACATTGCGCGGCTGATGGGCGAACCGAGATCGACGTAGGTGGGGAACTGGGCGGCCCACACAAAGGTGTACGAGAGGTACACGCAGGCGGCCGTGGTGAGCGCACCGACAAGGAGCACGGCGCGGCGTAGGCGCCGCGAGCCACCCTTGGCCTTGCGTCGGGCCCGGTCCATCCGCACGCTGGCAGCCGTCGTCACCCGGTCGAAGACGATCGCCATCAGGACGATCGACAGCCCCGCGTTGAACGCGGTACCCACGTCCAGCGACTGCAGCGAACGGAGCACGACACGGCCCAACCCCGGAGCATCGATGAGGGCCGCGATGGTGACCATCGACAAGGCAGCCATCGTTGTCTGGTTGACGCCGATGACGATCGTCCGCTTGGCCATCGGGAGGATCACCTTGCGCAACAGCTGAGGCCGCGTCGACCCCAGCGACTCGGCTGCTTCGAGGGTTTCCGAGGGCACCTGACGGATGCCGTGCGCCGTGATCCTGATGACCGGCGGTGCTGCATAAATGAGGGTGGCGATGACGGCCGAGGCCGGCCCGATCAGGAAGATCAGTGTCAACGGGGCCAGATAGACGAACGTGGGCATGGTCTGCATGAAGTCCAGAACCGGGGTGAGGATTCGGTGGACCCGCTCCGAGAGCCCAGCCCAGATCCCTAGCGGCACCCCGATGAGGAGCGAGACCAGGACCGCTGACACCGTCAAGGCGACGGTGTCCATGCTCTCCTGCCACAGGCCCTGCAGTCCCATAACGATGAGGGCCATAGTCGCCAGCACGGCAACTCTGAGGTTGCCCAACGCCCAGGAGCCGAAGGCGACCAGGGTGACCACACCAAGCCAGCCGATGAGGGGCAATGGCCGGCCGTAGGCGGGCTGGGCGATAAGACCGGACACGAAGCTCGAAAGCTCGTCGATAACCAGCCGGATCTCGTTGAAGAAATAGAGGAACAGCGGGTTCGAGTTCCGGCCGGCGCCCACCGCGTCGTCGAGCTGGTTGAGGCGGGTGTGCAGGGACGTGACGTCAGCCGTCGCCAAGGTCAGGGTGTCGCGCCCGCGAAGCAGCGCGAACCCGACCAGCCAGACGACCATGATGATCGCCACTGTCGCGCCGCGGGAGAGCCGAACGCCGGACCGAGGACCTGGCATGCCGCTCATGACTCGGCGACGATGCCGAGGATCTCGGTGTCGCCCACGACGCCAAGCAGGATCCCGTTGTCGACGACCCTGACCGGCCGCTCCGACTGGAGAACTGCCTTGACCGCGTCACGGACTACGACGTCCGGTCCCATCTCGGGGCCTTGCAGGTCATCGTCTGCAAGGGGCGGCCGCATGATCCACCTCAGGGTCATGACATGCGATCTCGGGATGTCGCGCACGAAGTCCCGCACGTAGTCGTCGGCCGGTGCGCCCACGAGCTCGGCGCCGGTGCCCATCTGCACCAGACGCCCGTCCCGCATGATCAGGATGCGGTCACCGAGCTTGAGCGCCTCGGACAGGTCGTGAGTGATAAACACCATGGTCTTGCCGACCTCGTGGTGCAGCCGGATGACCTCGTTCTGCATGTCGCGGCGGATGAGCGGGTCAAGGGCGGAGAAGGGCTCATCGAACAGCAGCACGTCGGGGTCGCCCGCCAATGCCCGCGCCAGCCCCACACGTTGCTGCATGCCACCGGAGAGCTGGTCGGGATAGGAGTTCTCGCAGCCGGACAAGCCCACCAGCTCGATGACCTCGCCAGCCCGCCTCAGCCGCTCCGCCCTGCCCATCCCGCGAATCTCCAGACCGTAGGCGACGTTGTCGGCGACCCGACGGTGTGGCAGCAGACCGAAGTGCTGAAAGACCATGGAGATCTTGTGCCGGCGCAGCTCGCGCAGCGACTTCTCGCTGCATGTGAGGATGTCCTCGCCGTGGAACATCACCTTTCCGGCGGTCGGCTCGATCAGTCGGGTCAGACAGCGCACGAGGGTCGACTTGCCCGACCCGGACAGACCCATGACGACGAACACCTCCCCCGGGGCCACGTCGAAGCTCAGGTCGCAGACGGCGGCGACGCACGAGGTCTGCTCCTTGAGATCGCGTCTGGACAGGGAGGCGAGTCCCGGCGACCGCGGCACGTCGGCGGCGTTGGGCCCGAAGACCTTCCAGAGCGACCGGACCGAGATCACCGAAGGTCTCGTCATACCGGCGGCCTGCGCCGTCGCGACGGGTGTCGGGTCCACGACATGGTGCCGGGTGTCTGACGTCATCCTGGTCACTCCCTTGGTCTGCGGCCGACATGTGCAGGCACGCTCATCCCCTGAACCATCGCTGTGGCTCCGGGCGGATGTTCTGCCAAATGTGCTTGGTCTCGCGGTACTCCGCGAGCCCGGCGAGTCCGAGCTCGCGGCCGGTCCCGGACTGCTTGAAGCCTCCCCATTCCGCCTGGGGTACGTATGGGTGGTAGTCGTTGATCCAGACCGTGCCGTGCCGAAACTGCCGCGCCACACGCTGCCCCTTCCCGGCGTCCTGCGTCCAGACAGCGCCCGCCAGGCCGTATGCCGTGTCGTTGGCAAGGCGCACGGCGTCGGCTTCGTCGGTGAACCGCTCTACCGTCACCACCGGGCCGAAGGACTCCCGCTGTACGACCCGCATATCCGTGTGGCACTCGTCGAGCACGGTCGGGCGGTAGAAGTACCCATCGGCTAGTTGTCTGGTCTCGTCCCGGCAGCCGCCACACCGCAACACCGCACCCTCCGCGATACCGTCTCGGACATAGCTGGCGACCTTCTCCATGTGCGACGCGGAGATCAGTGCGCCCGCCTCTGCCTCCCGGTCGAAGGGACCGCCCAGCCGGATCCGCTCCGCCCGACGCACGAGCTCGTCCACGAACGAGTCGTGGATCTCATTCTGGACGATGAGCCGGGCGCCGGCGGAGCACACCTGCCCGGAATGCAGAAAGATCGCCGTAAGCGCGAAGTCCACGGCCGTCTCGAAGTCGGCGTCCGCGAAGACGACGTTGGGGTTCTTCCCCCCAAGTTCGAGCGCGACCTTCTTCACCGTCTGAGCCGCCGAGGCCATCACCCGGCGCCCGGTCTCGAGGCCACCGGTGAACGAGACGAGGTCGACGTCCGGGTGCTCCGTCAGCGGGGCGCCCACCTCAGCACCGGCACCGAGGACGAGGTTGGCCACACCTGCCGGCAGTCCGGCTTCTTCAAGTGCACGCATGAGCAGGATCGCGGTCGAAGGCGTCAGCTCGCTCGGCTTCAGGACGAAGGTATTACCCGCCAACAGCGCCGGGGCGACCTTCCATGCGGTCTGCAGCAATGGGTAGTTCCACGGCGTAATGAGCCCGCAGACGCCAATTGGTTCGTGGACGACGCGGCTGATGGCATCGTGGCGACCGGTGTCGATCACGCGGCCGGCTTCGGCACCGGCGATGCCGGCGTAGTACCTGAAGCACGCGACGACGTCGTCGACGTCGCACTCCGCCTCGACCAAACGCTTGCCAGTGTCGAGGGACTCCGCACGCGCGAACTCCGCCCGGTCGCGCACCAGCAAGGCGGCGACCCGGTCCAGCAGCGCACCGCGCTCGCGCTCGATGGTGCGCGGCCACGGACCATCGTCGAAGGCTCGCCTGGCTGCAG
>JAABUT010005045.1_pt1 | contig 10037 bp, 15 predicted proteins | sample 5559281 | NCBI WGS metagenome assembly JAABUT01 (sample SAMN10711880, study PRJNA513359) | rock metagenome | isolation source: Antarctica rocks | place: Antarctica: Victoria Land, Ricker Hills nord | collected 2016-01-04 | reverse complement strand
CCGAGCGGATCTTCGACGTCTACGACGACGACACGTGGGTTTACCCCGGACATGGCGCCGACACGACGTTGGGCGCCGAGCGGCCGCACCTCGACGAGTGGCGTGCCCGCGGCTGGTAAAGCGGAGGCTGGCGAAGCGTGACGCTGACATCACCTCCTCGCCGGATCCGTCCCTCTACTCGGTGCCCTGGGCGACCCAAGCCGCCATCTGCCGGACGTAGTCCGCGTAGTCGCGTCGCGCCGAGACGACGGCAGCGACGACGATTTCCAGGTCGACCTCGACGTACTCGTGGGTCAACACGTTGCGCAACCCCACCGAAGGCTGGAGTCGTCTCACCAGCTCAGGTTGGATCGCCCCAGACTCCTGCGCCAGGTCGAACGAGCTGCGGTAGTCCTTCGGTGCCCGGCCGAGGAGTGTCGCGCCGAGGTGCCCGTTGACCGACACCGCGAGCTCGACGACCTTGGCCAGCACGCGCTCGACGCCGTGGCGAAGCATCCGGTCCTGCTCCAGGCGGTCCCTCATGATCTGACCCACGGACTCGAGGTCGTCCAGCAGTCCACGGATGAGAGCGAGCCGGGACTGCACCACACCGGCGTCGAACTCCCGAGGACTCACGACGACATCAGCTCCAGCTGGAGCCGTCTGAAGTGGTCGGTATCGAGTCGCTCCATGATCGCTGCGATCTGGGCGTTCGCGAAGTCCCCGGGGCCGAGCTGGAACAGCGGCACGCCCGTGGTCAAGGCCCGCTCGCGGGCAAGCGGATCGGCGTGGTTGAGCACCATCACGTCGATGTCCTCGCTGCCGGTCAGCCGGTAGAGGTCGTCAAGCAGGCTGAGGAGGCGATGGGGCGGTTCGCCGCGCGCGTACCGGACCGCCACGTCCAGGTCCCCGGGACCGTCCTCGTCGAGCTGCACCCGCAGGACGCTGCCGAAAACCACCAGCAGTTCCAGCCCATGGCGGCGACACAGATCCGCAAGTGCTCCGTGACCGGCGGCGTCGCGCAGCCGGGCATAGGCGGCGCGCACGGACTCACTCAGGTCGGTGAGCCTAGTCACGCCGACGCCGCACAGGGGGATGACAAGCGCGACGTCCTTGCGTGACGGATGAGCGCGGTTCGGCTGCAGCTGCTGCAGCTGGGGGTGAGCGGCGTTCTTTACTTCGGTTGCTGGGGCAAAGACGAGCGACTGGCGCTGCACTGGTTGGCCGAGCAAGCCACCGGCTCATCTGGGTTGGTCTACGTCCCTTTGCGGGACACCGAGGCCGCTCCGGTTGACTGCTCAGGGCTATCCATCTGAGCCGACTTCGCTTTGTCAGGGCGTATCGCGCCAGGGTCCTCTGGCGCGGGGGCGGTCCAAGCTAGGCGAGTGGCCTCGGTTTCCGGGAGGGGCCGGCTGGACCGTCTTCGGCTTGGACGCGCAATGAGCTGCTGGTAACGGACTGGGTCGTGGCCGATGGCCAGTTGGAGCACCCGGTAGAAGACCAGACCGCGGCTGCGTGAGCGGCGACGGCGTCCGACGTCGGTCGAACAGCGTGCCCGCCGTCACCGCCGTCTGGGCCTTGCATCTGGTGCACTTGAAGCTGCCGTCCGAGACCCGCCAACCCCCGACATTTTCACATCGTGGGCAGACGAACCCGTCCGGCCAGCGCAGCCACTCCAGATAGTCCAAGCAGTCCGCGTCCGTGGCGAACCATGACTGGAACTCGCCCAGCGAACGCGGGTACTGAGCACCACCATGCGAGTCGCGGTACTGCATCACACCACTGTAGTCGGCTCAGATGGATAGCCCTGTGACTGCTTATGGCGCAGCTGCTCTGGCTCGTTTCGGCCCAGACGGGCCGCGATTTCGGCAAGGGTTCGGCGCGTGGCGTCGAGGGCTGCCGCGTCTAGGCCGACCGCGCTGCGCCGCGCCCACTCAGCCTGCGCGGTCTGGATGGTGCGGAGCGCTTGCAACCCCGCCGGTGTGAGCTCGGCCAGCTTCGCCCGCTGGTGCGCCGGGTTGTCGACGTAACGGACGAGTCCGTCCACCGCGAGGGCGTCGGCGACGCGTTGCACACTTTGCCGAGTGAGCGCCAGAAGGCGCGCAACCGCAGCGACCGTCGCCGGCTCGTCCTCGACGGCGGCGAGCACCTGCCAACGCGCCGCGCTCTGGCCCGCTGGCCGGGCAAGGTCGTTTCCTGCGGCCTCGAGCGCGCCGGCGAGCTGCAGCACTTGCACAACGAGTCCGCTGAACGCCTCGGCCGCCGCACCGCGCGCTTTGACAGCAGGCTGTCGTTTCCTTAGGATGTCCGGCATGGATAACATCCTGTCAAAGCGCGGCGTTCCGGACGGCTACTCCCGCGTCGACCCGTGGATCATCTCGGCGGACACCGACGCCGAGATCCGCTTTGTCCAAGAGGTGTTCGGCGCCCAGGAACGACCTCATTCACGTGTGCTCAACGCCGACGGCAGCATCGGTCACGTCGAGGTCGCCATCGACGGGTCGGTGCTGATGATGTTCGATCGGCAGGCGGGATGGCCGGCGACGCCCGCGCACCTGCGGGTCTACGTCGACGACGCACAGGCAACGGTCGACCGGGCCGTCGGGCTGGGCGCTCGCGAGGTCACCCGCGCCACCGATCTGGCCTTCGGCGAACGGGTCGCCCGGGTGCGCGACCCCCAGGGACACCTGTGGTGGCTGCACCAGTACCTCGAGACGGTGGACCCAACGGAGATGGCTACCCGTTTCTCCCAACCCTCTTTTCAGGCTGGCATGAGCTACGTGCAGGAGTCTTTGGCCCAAGAACTTGCCTCCACCGCCTGACGCGCCCGGGCCCGGCGGGTCACGCACTTGCCCCGCTGGGCAAGCAAACGGCCGTCCTGCAAGCGGAACGCTGACCGGGACGGTCACGGCAGCCGATCCTCACGCGCCAGGGCCCGTTGGTGTGGCAGGGTTTTAGATCGTGGGGGGTGAGGAGTCCAGGTGGCCGTCGGTGCTGGTCTTGCTGGCGCATCCCCGACCGGGCAGTTTCAACCACGCCCTCACCGACCGCGTCGTCACCACACTGCGCCGGCGGCCCTGGCATGTCATCGTCCATGACCTGTACGCCGAGAGCTTCGATCCCGTGCTCCGAGCCGACGAGGCTTACACGAGCGGGCAGGACGCAGCCGAGGTTCTCGCCGCCAGTGATGACCCACTGCTCCTGCAGCACCGACGCGAGTTGAGCGAGGCATCAGCCCTGGTGGCCATCCACCCCAACTGGTGGGGCAAGCCACCAGCAATCATGGCCGGCTGGATGGACCGGGTCTTGGTGCCCGGGGTGGCCTACCGGTTGGACGAGGCTGGCGGCGCACCTGTCCCGTTGTTGTCGCTGCGGCAGGTCTTGGTGGTCAACACCTCCGACACCACCTCCGAGCGCGAGGCAGAACTGTTCGGGGACCCGCTGGAGTCCATCTGGGTTCGTTGCCTGGTGCCATACCTGGGCGAGCCCCACGTCGAGCGGATCGTCCTGCGGGTGGTCGCCGACGCCGACGCCGTCCAGCGCCAGCACTGGCTGCAGCTGATTGAAGATCGCGCCGCTCAACTGCTAGCCGCTGACGGCCATCCAGCGTCGTAGTGAGCCGCCGAGTGGCCGCCGCACGTCTCGGCAGTCGATCGTTGAGGGGGACAGCAGTGCAATGTCAGGCCCTTGTGGGAAGCGGCGAACCCGAGTCGCTCGTCGAAGCGGTGCGCATCGGCTCGCAATCCTTCAGTCGTCAGCGGCACCGGGGCGCAGCCTCGACGTCGTGCCTCAGTAACTGCCCACACGAGCAGGGCCGCCCCCAGTCTGGGGGGGCGGTAGTCCGCCCGGACGCGCCCCGCCTCGAGGCGAGCACCTAAGGCAGCTCGCCGGGCAAGCCCGGGCAGCATGCTCAGCTGCATCGCGGCGATGACGTCGCCATCATCGACGGCCACGAGGGGCAGGTGCGCGAGATAGGCCTCGACGCGAAACGTCTGCAGCGAAGGACTGTAAGTCGTCCTCGCCGGTGGCGCCGCCGCGGATAGCGTCACGCTCGCTTGGCACCCTCCGCACATGCGACTGAGGCACAGTTCATAGACGAGGTAATGCGACGAGACCTCGTCGTGACACGGGTACTCGCCGCCCCCATCGCGGCAGTTTGGCGGATGTGGACGGACCCGAACATGGTCAAGACCTGGTGGGGACCCGAGGGCTACACCGCGCCCCGCGGCGAGATCGACCTGCGGATCGGAGGGCGGTACTTGTTCGGGATGCGCGCCCCCGAGGACCAGAGGTCAGGACTACTACAGCGTGGGCACCTACAGCCGGATCGATCCGCAGGAGCGCCTGGAGTTCAACCAGAGCTTCTCCGACGCCGACGGCAATGTGCTCCCGGGGGCGACCTTCGACATGCCCGACATGCCCGACGAGGTCCGGACGGTGGTGACCTTCGGCAGCGTCGACGAGACCACGACGAGCATCACCATCACGCAGTACGAGCAGCCCGCCGACCAGGCCGTCGAGTACGCCGTCGCGGGCTGGAACCAGTCCTTCGACAAGATGGTCCGCGCCCTGCAGCCCGGTCGTACAGCGGACGTCGAGTCGTGAAGGCGAGCATCGCCACTGGAGCGGGCCGCTCCCGCACCAACCGGCAAGGGCTCGGCCGCAGCGCTGCCGCCCTGGTTGCAGGTCTGCTGGTGGCGACGGCTGTCGCCTATGCCCTCGATGCGCTGGCCATCGCCGGCGGCTACCTGGCCCAGGACAGGGCCCTCCGAGCTCGCAGTCGCTCGTCGATCTCGACGGCGGTGGCGATGCGGCCGTCGTCGCCGACCAGACTGGCCAGCCGTTCGGACTCGGCGACGTCCCGCCGGCCCGCACGACCCAGGCGTCGCGAGCGTCGCGCGTCGCGCGTCGCGCGTCCGCTTACGTGAGCCGATCGCCGTCCGGAAGAACCCGCCCACGTCCCCGCCGGCCGCCACTTGACCGTAGATACCCAGCGGTAGCCCGGCGGCTGCAACTGCTGATGCCATCCTGGAGACGGATCCGCTTGCTGGAGCCGCCGAGCCGAACCGCGGAACCCGGCCGAGCTCGCACGTGGGTGTGGCCTGCGGGCCTACTTGTGGAATGCGGTCCCGCTGTTCGTTGCGCTCCGTCTCAGCGGGCTCGCGAGTGCGCGGGCTTGCGCTGAGCGAGGTAGCGGGTGGCGGGTTCGAGCCAGGAGGCAAGGGCCGCGTTACTACGCAGTGCCTTGGCCTCGACTCGGATCCACCCTTCGCCCATTGAACGACCTGCTCCCATCTCCGCGCGGGATGCCTCCGGGTTTTCGAGCAGCCGAGCGTCCTCGGCTGGGTCGACGCGGACGGGAAGGCTGCCGTCCTTATGCGCGGCTACCGCCATGGCGCCGTCCGCCATCAGGGCGAGCACACCGAACATGCGTACTTCCCGCAACTGCTGATCTGGCAGGGACAAACTGACCCGGTCGAGCAGAGCGGGTGTCGACTCGCCGGGGGGCCCGGTGTCATGCGGGCTGCTGTTCCTGTGGGACGTAGCCAAGGCGGTCGAAGGCGAGACGGATCTCGACGATCTGCCCGTCTCGCACCGTGAACAGCTCACTCGCCAACGTCGTTGTTGTTACCGCCGTCTGAGGGAAGTACCAGAGCGCCACCCGATCGCCGTCCGTCATTCGGGTGTGCTCAGGTGCCCCTGTCAGCATCGGCACGAAGCTGGCGAGATAGTGCTGCCAGTCGTTCTTCGTGGTGACGTTCTCGTCGGGGGCGAAACAGTGAACGTCGTCCGAGACGTAGGTCAGGGCTCGCTCGACGTCGCCGCTGATCCAGGCTTGGTGATAAGCCTCCACGGTCGACAGCGCATCATCATTAACGTTCGGCATAGCGGCTCCTTCGGATGGTCGGTGCTCAGGCCAGGGTGCGGGTGTCCAGGTATCGGGTGGGAGTTGCTCGCCGGCGACGGCTCGTATGAGGCGGGGCAGGAAGTGGTTCCATCCCGCTATGTGACCGGGAACGTCGCCCTCAGGCAGATCAGTGTGGACGACGTCGATCCGGGTTCCGGCGTTGATCGGCGTCAGCTCGAACGACACCGTCGACGCGCCTGGAGGCAGGCCCTCGCTGCCCGCGAACCCCCACGAAACCGTCACGCGCCGAGGTGGATCAACCTCGAGAAACACGCCCCGCGCGCAGTAGCCGGCGATGTCTACCGCGAACTGGCCGCCGGGCACCGGGTCCAGCGATGCCCACTGCCCCATCCATGAAGTCATTCCGGCGTCCGTCACCAGGAAGTCGAACACGCGCTCCGGTGTCGCCTCGATGTCGATCGACTCCCGGTGCTCAGCCATCACGACTCCGAGCCGACGACTCCACCGCACGCTTGAGCGCGCTCAGCCGCTCGGGCCAGAAGTCGTCGAAGAACCCTTTGCCGACGGCAAGGCCTTCCACCCGGACGGCGAAGAGATGACGAGTGCCGGACCGCGAACCGGTCACCAGCCCAGCTGCCCGCAGCACCTTCAGGTGATGAGACACGATCTGCTGCGACAGCCCCAGCGCGTCCGCGATCTCGCCGACCGCGCAACGCTGATCGCGAACCGTCGACAGAATGGCGCGACGGTTTGGGTCGGCCAACGCTTGAAACGTTCGATCCAGCTCGGCTACCCCATCGTTCATCAAGAACCTCCCGACCTGACACTACCACAAACGTACGTTTGTACAAACGACTCTTCGGCAAAGTCTCAGGCGACGCTTCGGACCTTGCGCATGCCAGGCCCAGTCGGATGGGTGACAGGTCCCGCAAGTGGACTGCCAACCGGCGCGAGCCGGTTGGCGGTCCACTCGTCCTGTGGCAAAGTCCCACTGCCTGCGCCCAAGCTGGAACAGCTCCGTGCGGATCACGCCCAAGCGATCCTGGTCCTTGAACGAGACAACCCCGATCCTCCGATCGTGGCGACGAGTTCTTCGACCACTTCACTGAGCGGTACCGGGATCTGCTCAGCGAGCAAGAGGCAGGCACTATTGCCTTCTACGTCCTCGTCGACGACGGCGAAGTAGTCGGCCGGTTCAACCTCTTCGACCTCGAGGACGGTGCCGCGAGTGTGGGCTACCAGGTCGCGCAGCATGTCGCCGGCCACGGCGCGGCGACCGCGGCTGTCGACGAGCTGTGCTCAATTGCGACGAGCTTGGGCTGCACACCCTCACCGCCGCTACCGCTCACGAGGGAGACTTCGCCCTCGACCGCCTCGCGCAGCACCACCGTCGAGCCGGCCACTGCGAGGGCGCCGAGCAGAGGCGAGTTGCTGAACACGCGCTCAGCCTCCCACGCCCTGCGCTCGACAGCTGCTCGCAAGCCGCCCCGCAAGCAGAAGGTCAGCGGAACGGCCACGGTCGTTCGAGCGATGCCACCGCGACAGCGTCCAGGTTTGCATCAGCCGGACGGGTCAAGACCCGACAAGCTCACCTACGTGGCGCTCCACCCACCCAATCTCACCTTCCAACTCACCAGGGACACCGCGTCGGGCCAGCCGAACCTCCCACTCCGAACGCGCAGCGGCGAGTTTCGAGAGGTGGTCCAGAAACTGCCGCATGCGGGCGATCGCCGTACGCACGAAGGCCATGTCCGGCTCAATGCCATAGGCATCGAGCAGCAAGCGGAGCCGGCGCGCCTTCTCCGCCGCACCCGGTGGTAGACCCGCCGCTCGACACCTCTCCTCGGACAAGAACGGCACCCACCGCCAAGCGGCGAATCCGAGGTCCCAAGCTCGCGGCCCAGGCTCCGCTGCCTCCCAGTCGATCACGCCACGGGAATCCCGGCCCGGAGACCACGTTCGGCGGCGCCAGGTCGTTGTGGCAGACCGTCTCCACCGGTTGCCGAACCTCCACCTGCCACTCGCGGCCAGCCCACGGGAACGTCGCCGCAGCATCGTGATACTCGCGCACGAGCACACCGAGATGCACGAGCACGTCGTCGCGCCAGATCCAGTGATCGGCATCCTGGACCGGCCCGGCGTCCGCGTCAGGGAGATCAACACCGACGCTGCCGTCGACATAGGTCAGGACCTCTCGTGCCCGCTCGTCAAAGCCCAGACCCCGCGGCGCACCACCATAGCCCTCACGCTCAACGTGCTGAAGCAGATCGAGGACGCTCGAAGACCAGGGGTGAGCCACCCGGCGAACCGTCCGACCTACTCGAACCGCTTGCGCCTGGGAGCCTCCGTCAAGAGGGACCTCCGGCTCACCCACGTCGCCGAGTGCCGGGCTGGCTGCTTGTTCCAACAGGACTCCCGTTCACAACGTTGAATCTAGCGGCAGAAACACCTCCGAGAGGTGAGCCGCAAGCCCACGCGGCGGCGAACTGGTCGAGCATTTGGCGAAGCGAACGGACTCCAACGACGAGATCCCCGAACACGGTGTAGGTGCCGGGGGGTTGTCGAAGACCCGGCTGACGTGGGCCTGGGGGCGAGCGCTTCGGATGCTTCGGCGGCATCAGCCAGTGGGTCGTGGAACGTGGGCATCATGGGTTTCTCCTGACGCGGCGTGTCAGCCAGCTGCGCTCGGTGCGCCCCGGAGTGTCGGTGCCGGATGCGATGGTCAATGTGGACGCGTATCGGAGCGAACGGAGGAAACCATGCTTGGAGCGATCAAAGCCATCCCGGAGACGATCAAGAACTGGCGAGACAATCGGGACCTGCTGTATCAGCTCGTTACGGCACTCTCCGCAGCGCTAGTCGTGACCGCGATAGCGAGCGCCAGGCGACCGTCCGATTCCCTCGCATCGGTCGCGCACGGGCTCGGGGCGACCCCCGTCGCGAACTGGTTCGGGACGAATGCGCCACCGGTGCTTGCAGTGAGCATCCCATCTGTGCAGTCCATCGCGTTGTCCGCAGTCTTGCTCCTCCTGGCAGGGATGGTCGCTGTCCCATTCTGGGGTGGCCGTCACGACAGCCAGATGTTTGGCTACGAGCCGTTCCGCCTAATCGGTTCACCTGCCGCGTCGACCATCTGGATCTTGTTGCTCATCGCAACGCAGCAAGGTGACATCGCTTCCACGCTCCAGCGATGGGAACACACGGCGCTTTCGGTGGGAGCCTGGACGATCGGTGGGTTGCTCGCGACTGGCGTGCTGTGCCTCATCGTCAACCGTTCCGGGTTCGGCGAACTGCTCAAGCTGCTGTTCGGGTCCGTCGCAGTCTTCGTCTATCGGATTGGCCTCAGAGTCTGTGCAGCTCTGTTCGCGATCGCTCTAGCGGCCATCTCACTGCCTCTCTCAATCATCAGTTGGATGAGCGCTCCGGAGTCCGACCACGCACGAAATCTCCGGCACGAGATCGAGATGGAATGAGCGGAACGAGCCTCACAGCCCACCGGGGCATCCGTCGTACCAATCCGAGTCGCGTAAAGCTCACACCCTCCGGCACAGCGGCAACGCGGCCGCGGTGAACGCGGCGACCGGCTGTCCGACCAGGAGCCGGGCCCGGCAGGAGGCTTGGATGGGGGCTGCTCGACCGCGGCCACGGCAGCGTCGAGTTTATCCAGTGTCGGGGCGGAGACGGAGGCAATGCCGGTAGCGGAGCACCCCGTGGCCGGCGGTCAGGTCGGCTTCCTGCTGTAGGACGTCGTGGTACTCGGCGGTCTGGACGGCGTCGTCGATCTGCCCGATCTTGGCGCGTTGGGCTTGGTCGGAGATGTGTCCGGCCTTCGGGTGGACCCCAACCCGCCGCGCAGCACTGGTTCGTCGTCTATACCGACCCGTCCGGTCATCCCTTCTGCCTGTGCTGGTGAGCTAGAGCACGGTCGCGGCCAGCTCACCGATCGCCGCGAGGCTCGGCAGGACCGCGGTGCCCCGGTCGATCGGTCCGGTCGCCAGGTCGGTGGCCGCCACGGCCACTGCCACCCACCGGGGTCCGCGCTCCAGCAGCGCCACCTCGACTCGCACTCCGAAGAGCTCGCCCGTCTTCGAGGCGACCGACATGTCCTCGGGCAGGTAGGCCGGCAGGCCTTCGCGGAACTGCTGCGTCCGCATGATGGCGAGCGCCGTCTCTGAACGAGGGCCGTCCA
>JAABUT010005044.1_pt1 | contig 10038 bp, 14 predicted proteins | sample 5559281 | NCBI WGS metagenome assembly JAABUT01 (sample SAMN10711880, study PRJNA513359) | rock metagenome | isolation source: Antarctica rocks | place: Antarctica: Victoria Land, Ricker Hills nord | collected 2016-01-04 | reverse complement strand
TCTTCTAGAGTGGTGTCCGCGAGAGGCCCTCGTAGCCCAACGGCAGAGGCAACGGATTCAAAACCCGTCCAGTGTGAGTTCGAATCTCACCGAGGGCACCGCTAGATCCCCTGGTCAGAGCGCTTTTGAGGCTCCGACCAGGGGCTTTCTACCTCGTAACGCGCGTGGAATACGCGTGACGTGCGGCGTACCGGGGCAGCTATCCCTGCAACAGACGCGCCTTGGCCGCGGCGAACTCGTCATCCGTGAGCGCGCCAGCATCGTGTAGGACTGCGAGCTTCTTCAACTCATCAGTCAGCGATCCGCCTGCGGCTGAGGTTAGAGCTGGAGAAGCGGACGGCTGAACGGCCGTCACGAATTGATCGCGGATGCGGAAGGTGCGCAACCGGTCCTCAAACTCCAAGCACTTCTTGGCCTGGCCCATCACCGTCACACCAGACAACATCTCGACACGTAACAAGGTGTCCCCCTCCGCGCCCCGGTAGCCAAAGTGGATGTTGTTCTTCTGGTTGAGCTGTTTGGAATCAAGCCCTCCGGCAAGCCCTTCGAATGTGCTGACGGTCCGGTCTGTGACATCAACACTCGTGATCGAACTGTATGGAATCTCAAGCTGTATCCAGAACTTCTTGGACGAGTTAGTCGGAACGAAGACGAAGTGGTCCGGCCAAAGTTCCAACACGATTTTGGCAACCTTGGATTTCGGAAGTTCGCGTAAACCGCCCTTGTAGACAACATCATAAATTGCTAACGGCTTCTCAGGCTCTGGACCCGAATCCTTGTTGCGACCGAATGCCACGGCGGTTCTCCCTGGTTGAGTTTGATGAGACCGCACCAAGCTACCTGAACTGTCTGCGCAAATCCGACAAGCTCGTCACCGCTCACTAAACGATCATACGGCGTTCGGCGGCGGCTAAGGTACGGTTTCACCCATGAAATGGGCGGCGTACAGCGTGGTGGCCGGGGCAGCGTGCTTGGTTATGGCGTGCTCAGGGGGGTCGAACGACGCGAACAAGCCACCGGCGCCATCAAGTACCACCACCACGAGCGCACCCACCACGAGCGCGGCGGCGCCACTTACCGGGGACGCCCTGTTCAGCCGCCGGTTAGCCACCCTCGGCATCGACACGGAGGGCAAGGATTACCTCTACATCCCTGCTGCACATGCAGACTGCGACGCCCTGACCCAGACAACGCTGCCTGACGACCAGAAGTTCTCGAAGATAGTCGAGCTGAGCATGAAGTTGGGCAAGTTCGCTAACCGGCGAAGCGCCGAGGACTTCATGAAAGCCTCCATCGAGGCCTACTGCCCAACGTTTCAGCGTCTCGTACCCCAGTAGTCCCTTCTGCCACCTAGCCCGCTGTCCGACGCCCGAACATCTGCACCACGTTCGACGGGGTAGCCACCTCAGCCGCGCTGTCGATGGGAGCTGGCGTCGTGGGCTCGGGTAGCTGGTTGCCGGCCCCGCCGTCCTCTTCGGGGATCCAATCGCCGTAGGTGTCTAGGGTCAACGCGAACGACCCGTGGCCGACCCACCGCGACACCTGCATGAAGTGAACGCCGGACATCAGCTGCATGGTGGCGAATGTTGCGCGTAGGTCGTGCAGTCGGACGCCGCGCACGGCGGGCGTCTCGCGGCGCGCTGGCTCGGTCTCGGTGGCGAGCCGCGGGGGTTGCGCTGGGCGGCTGACGGGTAGGCCGACCGCCTCGTACGCAGGCATCAGGATCGTCTCGTAGAACGTGCCGAGCGCTACCGGCTCGCCCCACACCATCGGCGCCACCGCCTGCTCACCCTTCACCCGGCGGCCGCCGCTGCCCCGGCTCGGCCACAACGGCGCGGTCGGTTCGTCGGCGCGGGGGTGTTCCTCTATATATGCACGCATCTTCTCCGCGAGCCAAGGCGGGAGTGGCACGGTACGGCGGGAGCGCTTGGACTTCGGGGTGCTCGTCTCCCAAACTCCCCCGCGGCGTGTCTTGGTCCGCCGCACATTCACAGAGCACCGGACCGCGCTATTGCCCGCGCTGGGTGAGGTCTTGAACGTGAGGTCGGCGACCTCCAGCCCGGAACACTCCGCACTGCGCAGACCCGAGTACGCCAGGAACAACGTCAGCAAGCCATAGATCGGGTACCGCTCCCCCACAACCGCTGCGACCTTCCCGACCTGCTCGGCGGTGAGCGGGTGGTGTTCGAACTTCTCGTGGTCGCCTACCGCGTGGCCACCGCCGAAGTCCACCCGCTCGGCAGGGTTCGAGCTGATCCCTCCATGCGTCATCGCGTACTTCATCACCCGACTGAACGCGCTCCACGCGTGCTTCGTGGTCTTCGGCGCGATCCCGCGCTGCATCAGCGCCGAGAGGAACTGCTCGCAGTGGCGCGGAGTGATCGAGGCGACGGCCTTACCGCCGAACTGGTCGAGCACGTAGCACGTCAGCAGGCGCCGGTACTCGTCCAACGTGCCCGACTTCAGCGCGCCACGGTGGACCCTGACCTCCAGCGAATCCAGCCACGCCGAGGCGTAGTAGCCGAACGGCGCGTCCCCTGCCTTGCGCTGCTCGGACGCGGATTGCGCCGAGGCGAAGTGGCGAGCTGCGTTCAGTTCGTCGCAGCGTTCCTGCGCTGCTTCACGCGAGGCGTAGGACTCCTGGCGGTAGCGCTGCCGCTTCTGTCCTTCTGGCCTAGCGGGGTTGTAGGGGATGCCGCGGCCCATCCCGTCGCGCTCGGTCTCCATCCACCTCACCCGGTACGTCGGCTGCGGTTTGCCGTCCTTGGTACGCCTCGTCGTGGCCTTCTCGATGTGCGCCATGCTCAGCTCGCCTTCTGCTCGTGGGCTGCTTGGGCTGCTTCCTTGGCTGCCACTGAGGTGTAGATGCGTCGCACCGACGACGACTGCCATGAGTCGAGTCCTGTCGGGCTGAGGACGCCCTCGTTGGTCAGGGCTCGGGCGATCCGCGCGAAGGACTGGCCCGCCCGACGATCCATAACGATGCGCCGGACGATGGGCGCGGGAGCGGCGCAGGTTCGGCCCACTGGTTCGCCGCGGCGCTTCTTGGCGGCGAGGGCTGCTGAGGTGCGCTCTCCAATCACGCCGCGCTCGAACTCCGCGAATGACATCAGCATGTGCCCCATCAGTCGCCCTGAGGCAGTGGTGAAGTCAAGGTTCAGGTCGATCACGACGAGCGACCAACCCTGCTTCTGCGCTCGCTCAGTGATCGTGGCCGCGTGGATGACGCTGCGTGCGAGTCTGTCCATCTTGGCCACGACCAAGCCGTCGCCCTGCCCCGAACCCAAGAGGTCCAGCACCTCCCGTAGACCCTCGTTGACGAACTTTCCTGACTTGCCCTCATCGCGGAACACCTCAAGGTCCCAGCCACGCCGCTCAGCCTCAGCGTGCAGCACTGCCTCCTGGGCCTCGATGCCGTTGCGGGACTCGGCCTGCTCCTCAGTGGACACGCGGACGTACCCGAACATGTACGGCTTCTCGATCTTGGTCACGACCTTCTCCTTGCTGCCTGTGGGGCGTAGACGAACGGTTCCGCCTTCCGCCTCGAACCGCCCCGACCCTACGCCACCGTCTGTCCACTCTGGACTACTGTGTCCTGCTGTGCCACTGCCCGTTTGGTGATCGCCTGTCGTCAAATCTGCGGGCCTGATTTCGGCCGCCCCGACGCTTCCCCGAGGGACGCGCGCAAGTCCGGGAGCTGTGCCGACAGGCCTGAGCAAAGTGGGGCGAGGTCGGCCGCGACGGGCGACCGAGCGAACCCGCCGGGGCGGCATTGAGCCAAGGCGCGGTGGTGTATTCGCCGTGGGTGCCATGAGTGGGTGGTCATCCGCGGTGGGTGGTGGTCATCAGAACCGGGTCTGGGGTCCGGGGTCCGGTGTCCACGGCACAGGCGCGCCGAAGTTCCTTGGCCCGGCTGCGGCACGGCGGGCAGCCTCCCGCTCGATGAGGCCATCTACGTCGGCCCACTGCTCGGCGTCACGTTTGCGGTTGGCTGGGCGGGCGCGCTCGAAGGCGCGGTGCTCGATCTGGTCGGCCCACTGCTCGCCGTGCCCTGTGTGCCACGCCGCTTTGTCCTGTGCCTTGTCCATTTGGTCTCCTTCCTGGTGTGTTGGTGCTGCTCCGTACGCGAGACGCCGACCGGGTGGGAACGACGGTTCTATAGCGTTTCATGGCCAAATCTAACGAGAATTGTAGAAAACGGTCCACTCTTACTCATGTGCTGCCGGTTTGCCTTGCCTAGGCGCGGGCTGTCTGTTGCCATTAGCAGTCGGCCCATTACTGCCCCGTTGGGGTGTCGAGGGGGGTAAGGGGAGTATGCGTACCCCCCTCCCTCCGATTCGCCCGACCGAAAAGCCCTATATCGCGAATGATCCATTGATGATGACCTTGTCTCTTACGGTTTCTGCTTTTTCGACTTTTTCAGTTTTCCGGCCAGGGGGGGGTATCCGTACTCCCCTATACCCCCCTATTCGCTGCCCAGTACCCATTCCCACCCGCTGCCGAATCACTTCTTCACCAGGGAAACAGTGAAACTGCCCTGCACGCCGTCGATCATCTCGACCACACCCGCGGCAACCAGGCGGTCCACGGCTTCGTCGTAGAACTCGCGCACACCAGCAGCAAGCCGGGCACGGCCTGCTTTCCGGCTCATAGCACCCGTCTCCGAATCCGCAAGGTGCTTCGGGATCAACTTCACGACCCGCTGGATGCGGTGCTCGTCCGCCGTCTCATCCGCAGCCACCGACCTCACGCCTTCCGCCCGGCCTCGCTGCACGTTCTCGTCGTGGGCTTTGGTGCCGAGGGTTCGCTGAACCTCGCCACGCGTGCGGTCGCTGACCTCCATTACCGTGCGCGCCAGCACCCAGTCCTCGTCGGTGATCTTGTCGACGCGCCCATCCAGCACCATCAGCCCAGCCGCAACTTTCAGCCGCGCGAGGTTGGCGTGGCCGTCGAGCCCCGAGCCGTTACTGCGCAGGGTGCCCTGGCGGATACGGCGGGTCTCGCATACGGCGTCTTCCGGCAGGGCAATCTCATGCAGCTCGCGCGCGTCGACAGGTACATCGAGCAACGCCGCTTCCTCCAACGACCCGAACTTGACGACGCCGTTGCGGATACGTGCCCGTGGCCACGGTTTCAACTGCCACGGCCTCGGCGTCTCGGGCAGGTCCTCCGGCGAGTCGGGGTCGGTCGTCGGCAACCACAGGAACCGCTGCGGGGTGCCCGCGTCCACGTTTTCCAAGAGTGGACGTGCTCGGCCCGGCTGCACACCCACCACCAGGTTCAGTCGGTATCGGTGCGCCATCAAACTGATGGTCTTGGTCGGGTCGGCGTACGCAAAGCCCAGGTCCTTGCCGGACCACGCCGACCGCAACGTCGGCATTAGGGTGCTGCCGCTGCGGGCACCTTGGGTCGTGAGGTTGTCGACCTCATCCGCGACGGCGAGCACCGACGACCGCACGCCACATTGCGGCTCGGACGCTTTCTGCCGGTAGGCGTAAACCTTGATCAGCCCTTCCCCGCTGCCGATGTTGGCGGTGTGGATTCTCTGCGTCGTCACCAAGGCATCGCACGCCGCGCTTTCGGCTGCTGACTTTCCCCCGCTGGAGGTGCCGACCAGCGCGACGAAGGTGTTCAGCGAGGCATGGGAGCCGACCGTGGCCGGCAACACCACCTGCGGCGGAACCACAGTCAATGCCCGCGCCAGCGCCACGCCGAACATCGCCCACGGCGACACCATCCGCGACCGGGCGAACTGGCGAAGATGCACCAGAACCGGGCGCGCCTTCCAGAACTCTTCCTCATCGACCGAGTGTGTGGGCGAGCGACCAGCAGCAAACTCGAACCACAACCCGCCGGGCGCCAGCGACTCCGCCGCGGGCCGCAACCCTTCCAGCCCCGCCTCGCTCCGCAGGTACAACTCGGCGGCCAGCTCCCACGGGTGCGTCGGGTCGCCAGCAATCATTTGGGCACCGCTCGACACCAGCTTGTCGAACTCTCGCTTAGCATCCCGCACCGATTCACGGTTACTGACCGCTTTCACGAACGCGGCCCGCAGCTCACCGAGCGCGTCGCGCACACCAGGTTCGCCGTGCTCGCCTTTGCGGATCAGGAGGTTGACGTACCGGCGAGCGCTATCGTGTCGAGACCCAGGAAGTTCCTCCAGCGCTGCCGCGAGTACCTGCTCGACCTCCGCCGACATCGGCCCGTCCGGTAGCCCGTCGAGAAGGGCCGTTGCGCCCCCTCGCTGGCTAGCTCCGTAGGTTGCGCAGCGGTCGCGGTAAGAGCGTCGACTAACTCAGGCGGCAGCTCCGCTAGGTCTTTTGGACTCGGCACAACGAGCGAGAGCGCGCCCTCGGGATCGCGCCAGCGGACCTGCTCGCCGTTCTTCGGGTTGATGCTCGGATACACGACGGAGTACCTGTGCCCAGGGTGGATGAGCTCGACACCACCGCCAGGCAGATTGCTTGGCCACAACCGACCCTCTGGCACTCGGTAGAACCGTTGCGCACTCCCGTCGCTGCGGGAGGTGCTGGTCCAGGTCGGCGGGAACGAGCATCCGGCGACCTTCTCGAACTCGGCCAGCGTCGCTAGTCCGTGCTTGCCGTCGTAGTTATCCACATCAATAGCGATCACGCCATCGTGCAGCCGCAGGGCCAAGTTGCCGTCAGGTTTGTCGGCGCACCACTCCTGCACCTTCGCGCGATCCGGGTACGGCGCGGCCTTGCCGGTGTAGCCCTCTGGTGGCGGTTTCTTCTGCCCTGGGGGTAACGGGATCGGACCCGTCCACCCACCATCGAAGTAAACCAGCCCAGAGCCGCCGTATCCCTTGGTGGGCTTGGCTTCTCGCAGGCGCGCGGTAGCGCGTTGTTTCGTAGTAGAGTCGGTCACGTCGGTTCCTTTATGTAACGGGTCGGGATCGGCGAGGCGGCAACCTCATTTGTTCGGCGTACGGCTCTGGCGAATCCCCTTCCGCCAGGGACGTCCTGCCTGATTCGCACAGCAAGCACCGGCACCGCAAATTGCGCGAGGTCCAGAAATAGAATTGACCCTGTCGAGGTCACAGGTCTTCGCTCAACCCGGCGGCGCGACTGAATGCTGTCGTCGTTTCCGTCCTTATATCGCGCAACTCCTGCGCCTCGAACGAGGTCATGCCGCGGTGCACAGTTAGCGGCTTCTTGCTAATGCCCTCCGGCCGCCCTTGACGTTGGCGTGCCTGGAAGTTCCGCGTCATATTGCTGATGGACCGCTTGCCCGCGCCCATCACTGCACCTTGTCCGTGTGCGAGGTGCCGACCCGGCGTGTGCCGAGCAGCCAGGCGATGACGTCGGCCTCGGCCCAGCGATTGCGTCCAAGTACCTTATGGCTGGCTAGACCGCCCCTGATGCTTTCAAACTTGACGCCACGCTCGGAGACCTCGACGCCCATCGAACTGCACAGCATGACAACGCCGGGGCGATCTAGCGTCGGCAGGTCGGGCCGGTATCCCGGCGCGGAGCGAATTTCCGCTAGCCGCTGCATCGCGGGTGACGGCTCTAAGCGACCTTGGTGGCTAGTTGTGCTCATGGCGTTCTCCTGGTGTTAGTCCAGGGGTCCCATCGGGCGCGCAAAAAAGCCGAGCGCGAAGACAGAACCCCAACGGTGGGGTTGTGTCCGCAACTCGGCTTACCGAAACTCCAGCACCCAGGGCTTACGGAGATTCAGTACAGCACCGTGACTCTTCCGCCAATATCTCAGACGGCTAGCAGCAGCGGGTCGATCATTCAGTTATCGTTCGTAGGCCCCCGGTCGAGCCAGAGCGCCTACCGACCTCACTCTATACGAACCCGACCGCCCGCGTCTACCTCCGATCTGACGAGCGCCCCCGAGGGCGTCTGCTTGCGAGTGCTGCACCCGCACCACCGACATCAAGCTGGACACGCAGGTTCGATCCCAGTCCTCCGCTCTTATATAAGCCCTGTTCAGAGCGTGTCTGCCAACCGTATCTCGCTCGTCTAAGCACCCCGTACCTCGGCTGTACCTCCGGATCACCCCGCGCCATCACCCCGCACCGATCGTGCTCAACGACGTCACTTGTCGAGGACGCGCGGCAATGGTGCTGCCTCCGGCGCGTCAGCGGCCATCTTGCGATGGTTGGATTTCCTATTGCAGCGTATTTGGGCTATGTTCCGCGCAGGGTCGGGAGTGAGTGGAGGCTGTCGTGGGCGGGTTTCTGATCTTCATTGGCTTAGCGCTGTTTGTGATCGCGCTGATTGCTCTTATTCGAGGCCGTCTTCGCTGGGCCCGGATTTCGAGCCGGAAGGTGGCAGGCGCGGCGATGCTCGTCGGCGTCGTGATCCTCGGCGCGGGCGGTGCGCTCAGCCCGAAACAAGCGACGGTGAACGCGGCGATAACCGCGAAAACGACTCCGGCGACTTCCGTAACGACGCCGCCAACCACGACGGTAGCGCCACCGACAACCGCAGTGACTGTAACCACGGTCAAGACAGCCGCCCAGCTCTGCGCTGAACAAGCATGGCCTCTGCCCGTCCCTGACGTGGTCGGCAAGGGCCTTGACGAGGCGAGTGCCGGGCCGCTGAGCTGTTTCGCCCTGAATATGGCTACCGCCCCTGACGGTCACAACGTGCTGAACGACCCGGCGAACAGCATCGGGCAATGGCGCATCGCCGCGGAGACGCCGTCGCCTGGCACCCGCATCAGCCTTACCGATCCGGTGACACTGACCCTGAGGTCGACACTGGCGCCAGCCCCTGCCCCCGCACCTGCCCCTGCCCCGGCACTGGCGCCAGCCCCTGCCCCCGCACCTGCCCCTGCCCCGGCACTTGCCCCAGCACCTGCACTTGCCCCAGCACCTGCCGCCCCGCAAGCTCCACCGACTGTCTCATCAGGCAGCGGCTCCGTAGGAAGCGGATCTTCGGTGCAGTCGTGCAGCGGCAGCTCCTACGTCAATTCCGACGGTAACTGCGTTCCCCGCCCCGTGGCAGCACCCTCAGCCCCAGCCGGTGCTACCGCCAAATGCGCAGACGGTACTTACAGCTTCAGCCAGCATCGCCAGGGGACGTGCTCAGGACACAGCGGCGTCGCCGCCTGGCTGTGAGCACCATCAACTGCGCGGACGGACGCAACATACGAGTGGAAATCTGTTAACCGGCCCACATTCTGCTAGCGCCAACAATACGTCTTCTAAATGCGACTACGGCTTAGTCACAACCACCCCCGTGACCGAAATTTCAAGTACCCTCAGCGGGCGGACGGTTTGGGCGCTACCGTAAGCACCTAAGCCGCTCGACGTGAGTGGGGCCTGAGCGACAGGGGCTGCGCAATGGGATTCTTGTCTCGACTTTTCGTTCCGCACGGTGTCAGGCGCGCGATGCATCCTGCCCGCAGCTTGAGACGGGCCGCGACGCCCAGGCTGGTCAAGAGGGCGCGATGGTCCTTGCACCCGGTCAGCAACGCCTCTTACTCGTTTCAGAGGTCACTCACCACTAAAAGGCGACGCGGCCAAACAGTTTCCTACAGCCATGGGTCCTGCCCTGTGAAGCATCGCACCCCCGAAGCCGCGAGCCGCTGCCGCGGCTGACAAGCGGTGTACGAATTTAAGACGAGCCCGTCGCCCCAACCCATGTCGGTGGTTGGGCTCGACGACGTAGTCCGGCGGGTGCGGCAGGTGGCGTCAAGCAAGACGTACCGCAACAATGCTGCCCTGACCGTGATTAAGATACTGGAGGCCGCTGACATGCTGAAGCCCGAGGTCACCGACGCGTAACAATGCAGGCAGGGAGCCGCTCCGCGGACCGATGGCACCTCGATGCGCGCGAATTGACATGAGTGGTAAGTAGCGGGAGCTAGGAGGCATAGTTGCTGAAAAAGACGCGCATCAACCTCGCCGCCCAGATCGCGGCTGATCTGGAGAATACCGAGTGGGATCTTGGCCAAGCGATCTTGATGACATACGGCCTGCCGGTCCGTCCCGAGCTGGATGGACCCTCGCTGATAGAGATTGTGGCCAGTGCAAGCGATGACCAGATCACCGAGCTAGCC
>JAABUT010005043.1_pt1 | contig 10039 bp, 9 predicted proteins | sample 5559281 | NCBI WGS metagenome assembly JAABUT01 (sample SAMN10711880, study PRJNA513359) | rock metagenome | isolation source: Antarctica rocks | place: Antarctica: Victoria Land, Ricker Hills nord | collected 2016-01-04 | reverse complement strand
ATCTGTTTCAACTACGATTCAGAAAAAGTCATTCTCAATTTGAAGCATAAACATCGCTTCATTCAAAACATTGTTGAATCATTCAAAGAAGAACAAGATCAAAGTCTTTGCTTTATTCATGATGAACATCAATAAAGAAATCACGTACAATACTCAGTGCAATTTGAACGCTTTAAACATCTTTTCAATCAATGAATTGACTTAGAATTTGAAAGATATTAAAGCAAAGCTGTCATTGAAATATCATGAGTTTCTAGATGTTTTTGATCGAGCTCAATTGAATAAACTACTTTCTCATCGCTTTTATGATCATAAAATTGAGCTCATCAATGATTTAATGCTTTCTTGCTGTCAAGTCTATCAAATGTTCTCTGTCAAACTTCTGAAAGTAAAAAAGTACTTAAATGAGAACTTGTTGAAGAGATTCATCACTTTCAGTCAGACTCTCTATTTCTTCTTCGTTCTATTCGTTCTTAAAGCAAATGAAGATCTTCGATTCTGCGTAAACTATTGAAAGCTAAATTTTATTTTCAAAAGAAATAAATATTCTTTATTGTTAATAAATGAGATCATTGATAAAATAGTGAATTGCAAGCATCTGACTAGATTGAACATCATATCAGCATTCAACAAACTTTGAATGCATCTTGATAGCAAGAATTACATCATTTTTATCATTGCTTTAAAAGCATATAAATACAAAGTGCTATCATTCAAACTAACTAATGAATTGATCTTCTTTCAGCAATATATGAATGACATTCTATGAAACTTTCTGAACGACTTTTGTCAAGTTTATCTAGATGACATTCTCATCTATAGCAAAACAAGAAAGAAACATAAAGATCACGTCAAACTAGTATTGAGTCAACTACATGAAGCTGAACTGCAGATGAATATTCGAAAGTGCGAATTCAATATAGAAGAGACAATCTTTCTAGAAGTCATTGTATCAGAACAAGATCTTTGCATGAATTCAAGCAAGATAATCATCATAGTTAACTGAATTACTTCGATCAATTTGAAAGAAATTCAGAGCTTCGTGAAATTTGTGAACTTTTATCGTTGTTTCATTAAAGACTTCTTCAAACTAGTCAAATCATTCATTCAATTAATTAGAAAAAACACGTCTTTTGTTTGAAACAAAGTCTGCGTTCAAGCTTTTAGAAATCTGAAGAAACAAATCAGTTTCGCTTCAGTTCTTCGTCATTTCAATCTTAAACATCAGACTATTTTGAAAATCAATGCATCAAACTATGTAAAAGATGAAATACTGTCTCAGTATGACAATGAGAATGTACTTCACTTGATGATCTTCTACAGCAAAAGCATGATTCTTGCTGAAATCAACTATCATATCTATGACAAGAAATTGCTGATCATTATTCACTGTTTCAAACATTAATGACTTGAGCTGAAATGTACTGAATTACTTATTCAGATATTCATCAATCATCAAGCTCTGAAAATCTTCATGAAAAACAAATAACTGAGTCAACATCAAGTCAACTATCTGAACATTCTATCGAAGTTCAATTTTCAGATCATCTTTAGATCAGGCAAAATGAACATTAAAGTTGATGTGCTAACTCAAATGTTTTTAGCGAACGTCTCTGAATCAGCTAAATGATTTGAAGATCGCTTTCAAACTATTCTTATCTTTGATAAAGTTGATATTTTATCTATTGACTTGAAATCAAGCGCAAATTCGAAATCAGAAGTCAATCTTTATCAGAGAGTACAATTAGTCAATTAAATGAATGAGTTCTGCAGCGAATATAAACAAGCTAAAAATGACAACAAGCTCAAATTTCATATCATTAAACTGAAGAACTGCAAAATCATTGACGACGTTCTATTTAGAAAAGATCTACTGTGAGTCTCTGAGAACATGCACACGAAATCACTACAAGAAGTGCATGATCAATCTTTAATCTTTCATCTTGACAATAAATGAATCATTGATCTAGTTCAGCGTTTCTACTATTGATCAGATCATTGAGCTATTATTTGATGATACATTTGAAACTGTCATGCTTGTTAGTGAAGTAAAGCTTCTAAAGATAGCATCAATAAACTTCATCATTTTCTCTCGATTTCATAGAAATGCTGAAAAGATATAGCTATAAACTTCATCACTGAACTACTTCTGTCAGAAGACTATAACGTCATTTGCACAATCATATGTCATTTCATCAAAAAACATCACTATGTTTTCTGTCATTGAAGAGACAATGACATCTCAGTTGAAGAAACAGTCTGAATTATACTATGAAACATTTATCAACTGCATGATTTACTCAGTTCTATTGTTTCAAATAAAGAGTCTCAATTCATATTCATCATGTGAAAGAGTCTTTGTAAACGACTATAAATTATCACTAGTCTATTCACTGCTTATCATTCTGAGATCAATGATCAAACAGAGCAAGTCAATTAAGACGTTGAACGTGAACTCAGAATCTACTGTAATTACATGCAGAATGATTGAGCTAAATGAATATCTATGATTGAGTTCAGTGACAATGTCAATACATTCTCGATCATCTCAATGATTTCTTTCTACTTCAATAAATAATTTCACTCTCAAATAAGTTTCAATTTAAATACAACTGACTATGAAATCACTCATGAATGAATTAAAGCTAGAAAAGCAAATGATATTGTTATTTGAATGAAAGAGCTACTGAACTTTGATTGTCAACAATTGAAAAAAACTAAGCTGATTATTGAAGCTCAGATCAATTGTCACGATTCTAGCCTTGCCAGACTCAGTCTTCTAGCCTTGTCAGGCCTATTCTAGCTTCGTCACCTTGACTAGTCTCTATTGAGCCTAGCGTCGACTGAGAAACACACATATGTAGCCAGCTTCTTTTCTGTAGCTACCTTTCTTTCTTAGCATTTATCTTCTAGTTAAATGACATTCATATTGACTCGCTCTATGCTGATCTCTAACATCAATAAACATAGACAAGATATCATCTATGAGATAAATGATCAGATCTGACTATCTTTCAGAAATTTCAAAATCACAAAATTATGCAAGAATTTAAAAGATAAACAGCTAAATCTTTATTCAATCATTGTTAAAGTTGAAACTTTCTATCATCTTCGTCTATCTACAAGCATGAAGCATATACACTCGATGTTCAGCTTGAAGCTACTACGATTATATTCAGAAGACTCTCTATCAAAACAACATTCAGAATCACTCAGATCAATCACTATTGAAGATGATGAACATTGAAAAATAAATAATATATTGAATTTCAAATGTTATTAAGATTGAATACAGTACAAAGTCAAATGAAAAGATTCAGATAAAAACGATGAATGATACTACATCGATAAAGAAAAATTCAATAACTCAGAGAAAGTTTTGAATGAATTTCATAAGTTATATTCAAGCAAATCGCGCTAAATATCGAAATAACTATCAACAGAAGCAAGCAAAGAAACTACATTCATGCAAACATGAATTTTCAAAGAAAGAGATAATGTTACGAGTGTATCAAGATCAATAAAACTGAATAAGACTGAAGCTTTAATCAATTTATAATGCATGTTAGTGAGTACTCTGTGTAATGATTAAAGCTAGTCAATGATTTAGTTGAGATCTGATTTAGATCTGACTCAGATTTGACTCAGATATGACTTAACACTTTTTTTCTTTTTCAACACTCTTTTCTTTCATCAACATCTTGTTCATCTACATCATTTTCTTTTCATGTCACAAACACATTTCTTTCAAGTCTAGCACAGTCTTTAAACATTATATAAATAGAAGCTGTTGTATCAATCTTCTTCTGTATTCTTAATATTCAGTTATAGCTATTTCTAAAGATCAAGCACTATCAATTCTGATCTTCATTAATTGTATCATCTAAACATGATTCTGACACTTCAATGCATTTAACAGTTGCTTAATGTACTCATTTATTCATTAACGTCTCATTTTATGATTCAACAATAATTTTGACATTTGTTCTTTTAAAATATTAAAGAACTTCTCTTCATTTATTATCTTTCAGTTGTAACATGATTTTCGCGCTGACTTTTTGCAGACTTTGAAATCTATAATTGTTTGTATCAACAGATGATTTGAGAAGTTTTTCATTTTTTCATCAATTTTGCATTGTATTAATTGATTCATAATGTTGTTTATCATGAAAATCAAATTTATTGTTATTTAAGATTCTTGATAATTTCTTGTAATTATGCTTCAAGATAATGCTAGTGATGCATTGATGTTTATGATCATTTTAATTAACTCATTTGACAATAAATATTATCTTGAATAAAATGATTCTTCTCATGTGAAGTGATGCAAATTGAAGTCTTCTACAAGAATACTTTCTTTCAACATATGCAACATCTTTTCAATGTTTGAAAGATTTTCTTTTTCATAAATGATTTTATGATTTCTGAGTGACAAATTGTATGCTTCATGAATGTGTATAACTTTCTGAATCATTTGTGCATCATCTGTTAATGTTTATAACATAATTGTATTTACATCTTTGAAGTGTCATGTTGAATATTGTTGCAATCATGCACTTCAAGTTAGTTTAACATAAATTATGTCAAACTATCATAAACTAGTATAGAATTGATGTTGACACGCTAGCGATCTAGCGTGTCTTCGTGAGTAAAACTCATGATGTGTTGCATCTTCTTTCTTCTTCAGCTTTGAACTTCTAGTTAGAATACACTCATATGATTCGCTTTATGCAAATTCATAACATTAGTTCAAAGCTCATTAATCTTGCTATTGACGTGTAAATGATATAAAAACAAGCTACATCATTTAAACTTAAATCAGAATTGAAATTCGAAAATTAAGTTCAGAAGACTCATTAAAAATCAAGAAATTTCTAAAACAGAACAGAAAAATATGAATGCATTGCTTTAGATTAACTTTTTACTGAACTCATCATCAGAACAGAAAAATATGAACGCATTGTTTTAGAACTAAAATCAGAAATTTCAGTTGAATCTCAATCAGCAATTTTCTACTCACACAATGATTAAAAGCACAGAATTAGAATCAAAATTAGTGAGCATTGCTTGTTACAAACTTCAAAATGCTGAAAAAGAATCACTTTTATCATAAAATTGAACAGCATCAGAAGAAGAAGACATGAATGTGTTGTTGAATACAAAAGAAAAAAACATGAATGCATTGCTCTTTAATCATGAAATGATCAAGATTAGCATCAGCATTGAACTGAATGCTTGAATAAGCATTTATGAAGCAGATGATCTTGTTATCTTTATCAAGTACATATGTCAACAGCATGACATCAAAATCAAGATTCACAATGACATAATTCAGATTAGACTGATCACATCAAGTTGAGTACTTGAGTTTAAGTCAAGTACTCAACTCAAAAAGTGTTGAGTTGAATTGAATTCTTTTTGAAAAAGTATCGAGTTGAGTTGAGAAGTTGAACTTAAGCACTTAAGTTGAGTTGAGAAGCTTGATTTGATAACTCGACTTGAAAACTCGACTTAATTCAACAAGATATTAGATAAATGTAAATAGCTTGATTGAACAGTCTTCATGATTTTCTTCATGACTTTCTACCATGTTTTCTCGTCATGACTTTCTATCAAAGTCAAATGATCTTCATGTTTTTTCTTCATGTTCTTCGTCATGACTCTCTTCATGTTTTTCTTCATGTTTTTCTTCATGTTTCTCTTTATGACTTTCTATCAAATGATCTTCATGTTTTTCTTTATGACTTTTTATCAAATGATCTTCATGTTTCCCTTCATGACTCTTTATTAAAAGATAATGCAAAAAGATAATGCAAAAGTTAAAAACCGAAAAATTTTCTATATTTAACTCTCTTGACGTCAAGCTTAAGTTCTTGATGAGTCAAGTCAAATTGACTCAATTCTCAATTGAGTTGAATTGCATCAAGTTGAAAATATGAGCAATTTGACTTGAATTGAGTTGAAAATGTGAGCAACTCAACTCAATCTTGATTCAAGTTCAAAATGTTAACTCAAAACTTGACTTAATGATCAGTTTAATTCAGATGTTGAATGACATCAACAAGATTAACATTGAATTGAAAACTATCAACATTAAGTTGAAAGTTACATAAATAATGTTGAACGTTGTTTGAACATGTTTACAGAAAAAGATGAAGAAAAAGAACATGATTATACATCATTTAGAAGCAACATTAAGTCAACTAAGCACTTTGATTTCAAAAGATTGATTCTTGAAGTTGATTAAGCTATCTGATTCATCTTTGTTCAAAGATTCAAAACAGAATGTAAATAATTAATTATTTCAAATGCAAAACAAGCTGAAGATGAATAAAAATCATTTTTCTATCAAAGAAATGAAGATTGCATATGTGAAAAGTTGAGTCAGTGAAACGATGATCAAACATATAGCACTCAGAATGAGAAACATGATCACGAACTCATTTCTTGAAGCAGAAAAGATACTGTCGATCATAAATAAGATGTACAACAATTTCAATCAACATTACATGACTCAATGATAGTTTTTGAAGCTGTATTAAAACAAGATCTTCTTTCATGAATTTTGAATGAAATTTCAGAAACTTAGTGCAAAACTAAAGTACAATAATGAAACTTTACTAAATGATCTTCAGCATAAGATTAGCTTAAATCTTCAATGAGTTATGATCAATGAATAAACTATGAATTTGAATGAATTCATCAACATCTGCATGCAAGTCAACGTTCAATTGACGAAATTGAATGCTTGAACAACTCTCAAGACATTAACGATTCAAGTCACTCGCTTTATTGCTAGCATCTTGATGATGATCACGACTGCAATCTCAGCTTCAATCTTTGCATGAAAGAAACTCAGAATATCAAACGTTGATTTTGTTAAAGAGAAGTTGTTTAAAAAAGAACTTTGCTTCAAATGCAAGAAGTCAAAACATAAAGCATGTGATTATCTTGAATCAGTTCAGATGCATGAAATTGCAATGAATTTGAAAAACAATCTGTTTTCATCAAAGTAGTAATTGAAAGCAATATACTCATATCTTGCTTCATCAGCATGTCTGATGATTCATTTAATTTCAAGTCATTCACTGTTAACATCATTTTAAATAGTCTAGAAAAGATATTCAGATCTTTTGTTCTGATAAATATTGAAATCACTGACATGACTTTTATTGATGAATCTTTGATGTTAAAGTTATGTGAACACTTTGATATTCAGTCAATATTGCTGTTAAAATCAAAGTTGATTTAATCATATGATGAAATCTCTGATCAAAAGTTAATTACATATGCTTTGTATACATTGATCATGATACAAGAACACAAGAATAAAATAATATCTTTATTAATAACTCATCTAAATCAGCATAAAATAATCATTGAAAATTTCTGATTGAAAAGAAATCAAATGTTGATAAATTCTGCAAACAATTAATTAATATCATCATTGAAGATTTAAACATTGAAATCTGTTGTTTCAAAAGCAAGCAGTCAATTAGCATTTTACAAATCTGAATCAAATGAGATCTGTGAAATAAAATGAAAGAACTTGAACTCAATTGTTACATCAATGATCATTTTGAAGAGACTCATGAATCAGAAATCAGTGAATAAATTCATTGAATCTGCTCAATTCATTGAATCTGCTCTCATAGCAAAGCAAAGCATTCAAGTTGATCTCAATCAACTTTGCTTCTTTCAATCAACTGAGATAAAGAAACTCATCAATATTATCATGATCAAAGTTGCTGTATATCAAATTCTAGTTAAGAATAAGAAGATCAAGATCTTCTTCTTGATCATTAGTGAAATCAACAAAGTGCTTAGCTTAATTGAAAATTTCGCGAAACTGAATGAAATGACTTCTGTCATGTCATTAAATGAACTGAAGAAGAAACTTTCAATAATTTATCATGACTTTCTGAATGTTTTTGATAGAGAAAAGATAACGCAGTTGTCTTTGCATTGATCATATGATCATAAGATTGAATTAAAAGAAGAGAATTAATCTTTTAGAAGTTAATTGTATTTCATGTTAAGCTACAAGTTGCAGAAGATCAAAGAGTATTTAAAAGAGAATTTGAAGAAGAAGTTTATTACACTCAGCAAAGCTTCTTTTGCTTCGTCAATACTGTTTATTAAAAAGAAAGATGACAGTCTTTGCTTTTGCATGAACTATTGAAAACTGAATGCTCTGATCAAAAGAGATCATTATTCAATATTCTTGATAGACGAAGTACTAGCTTGAATTCAAGACAGTAAGTATCTGACTTAACTTAACATCATTATTACGTTTAATAAACTGCACATGAGTTCAGAAAGCGAAGATTTAACTACTTTTGTTACTTTCTTCAACATTTATAAGTATAGAGTAATGTTCTTTAAATTGATCAATGAATCTGCTTTCTTTCAGCACTATATCAACAATGTGTTGTTCAACTATCTGCATAAATTCTGTCAAACATACTTGAATAATATTCTCATTTACAGTAAAACATTGAAAGAACATAAAACTCATGTGAAAGAAGTGTTAAAGAAGCTTCATGAAGTTAAACTACAAATAAACATTGACAAGTGCAAATTCAAGATTCAGAAAATCTTATTTCTTAAACTATTAATATTCATTAATGATCTGCAAATAAATTCTTGAAAAGTAAATGTGATTTGAAACTGAAAAGTATCTTGATCATTGATTCATGTGCAGATCTTCATTGACTTCTGCAATTTTTATCAACAATTCATAAAGAACTTTTCAAAGATTGCTTAACTCATAATAAAGCTGACTTGAAAAAATTATTTCTTTGAATGAACAAAGATTTGTCAGATGATCTTTGAAGAATTAAAGCAACAGATGATGATAGTTCTCATTCTGAAGCATTTCAACTCAATCAAAGAAGTTATTCTGAAAACTGACTTCTTGAACTATGTCAATGACGAAGTATTGTCTCAATATGATGATGAAGACATTTTACATTCAATGATCTTTTATAGCAAGAACATGATTTTCGCAGAATGCAACTACAAGATCTATGACAAGAAACTGCTGATTATCATTTGCTGCTTGAAGCATTGATGCTTCAAATTGAAATGTACAAATATTTTGATCAAGATCTTCATCAATCATCTGAATTTGAAGTACTTCATGATCATCAAAGAACTGATCAGATGACAAGCTAAATGAGCTGAGAAGTTATTTGAATATAACTTCAAGATCATATATCAGTCAAAAAAACAGAATCTAAAAGTCAACGCGCTAATCAGAATGTCAGATGTTAAGTCAGTTGAAGCAAACAATGATCATAAGTTATATCAGCATCAGATGCTATTGTCAGAAGACAAATTTGAACTTCAATCAATAAAAGATGATCAGAAAGTTGATCAAGATCTGACTCAAATCTTGCTCAGATCTGACTCAGAATCTGACTCAGATTTGAAACTTAAATTGAAAGTTAATCAAAATTTGATTGAAGAGATGATTTCTATTCAGAATCAAATTATAGTTGAAAATTAAATGAATCAACTGTGCTTTGATATTCAAATAATCATGAAACAGAATAGAAAAACTTGTCAAGATATTAATTTAAACAATTGCAAAGTACTTGATGAAGTACTTTGAAAAGATGATAAACTATAAGTTTTTCAGTCAATGATCACTTTATTAATAAAAGAAGCATATGATCTTTCAATCAGTGATCATTCTGACATGAATCAAACATTGAACTTGCTGAAATGATCATATTGCTGATTGAAGATGAAAATGATGATCAAGCGTTACATTTAAAACTGTTACGTTTGTTGTAGATCAAAAGCATCAAGAGATTGAATCAATGAACTGCTGAAGTCATTGCTTATACTTGTTAGAGATCAGCATAGAGCGAGTCATATGAGTGTAAGGTAACGAGTATATAAATGTTAAGAAAGAAAAGTATCTAGAAGGGAAGAATCGACTATCTATATGACTCAGAAGAACATAAGCTAACTCTGAATAGAGTTGACTTCGAAACAACTCGATAGTCTAGTGACGAGCGATCGACGATAG
>JAABUT010005042.1_pt1 | contig 10044 bp, 8 predicted proteins | sample 5559281 | NCBI WGS metagenome assembly JAABUT01 (sample SAMN10711880, study PRJNA513359) | rock metagenome | isolation source: Antarctica rocks | place: Antarctica: Victoria Land, Ricker Hills nord | collected 2016-01-04 | reverse complement strand
AAACGTACACACTGGTTATATTCGAGGACCCTAGCTTTATCTGCCCTACAACGAGCACATCGCAAAGCTTCGCGTGGCATAGCTTTGCGATAGCTGAATCAGTGAGCAACGTTAAATAGTTGATCTTCTTGTGGATTAAATGTCGGATTAGCAGAACTTGATAAGAGAATTGAATGAAGAAAGCTGTCCATCCCGGTGAAATGTAACGTCGATCAAAAGAGAAAGAGATAGAGAAGACTTAAAACAGAGACGCAAGCCCATGTTCATGGCACCCTGTTTCATCACCTTGACAGCTCTCCATTCAAAATAGATGCTGTTCGCAAATAATCATCAGCCTTCGCAAACGTCTCCAAGTCTTCGCAAATGGCGCTCACAGCCTCGTGGTTGCCCATGCCTCGAGAGCCAATCACTCATAGGTTGGTGGACGGATTGAACCGACCTGCAGATAAGTGCAGGGTTGGATGAGACAAACCTAAATATGCGAAGAACAGAGATGCGAACGGTGGGACGCTGAAAACTTCGCATATGGCTTGAAAGGATCATCCATTCCACCATCGTAGGTCTGGTACTATCCGCCCAGCAGGCAGACAAGAGCAATCCCAAAACGGACAAGTACTGCTCAATCACCTATCACATTAAGCTAAAAGATATTCGTCAGGATACGTCCTGCTTCTCCCATGGCCTTACAGGCTCGGCCATCCACGTTGTACAGTACCCCGCACTAAGTCTTCGCGTGCGCTCCCCAACCAAATCACCACCCCACCTGCATCAACCATTGAACCATCAAATTCAGCTGGGGAACTTCAATATTTGGGCTAGTTATTTAGTAGTATATGACTTATGATTCCCCGATCAATATTTGGTATGCCAGCCCTTCGCTATAATTACAGCTGCACATCTGCGTGGCATACTGGATATTAGCCCCTCTATTACCTTCTCCCGTATGTTCATCCAGGCCTTCTGTAAAATCTGAAACAGCTGGGTTTCAGCTTCATCCCCTTTACCCTTCAGCGAATTCAGATCCGGATAAACTTTGTAGGCCTCCTTCTTTAGTAGGGTCCAGAGATTTTCGATTGGGTTCAAATCGGGGCTGTACGGAGGTCACTCCATGACCTCTATACCATTTTCCTGAAACCAAAGCTTCGATTTTCTGGCTCTATGTATCGAAGCATTATCCTGCATGAACACTAGTCCTGGCTCCCATATGTCAGCCAAATTGTGATCCAAAATCTGAATGTAGGAGACAGCTGAATAGCCGTGTTTTTTGAATTCGAAGTTCCGATCGAGCAGGTATAAATCCGATCTTTCAGAACCCCAAAAAGCTCCCCAAATCATAATGGAAAAGGTCTTTTCATTGGGAGTTTTCATCACTTTATCCCTATCCCATTTCTGTTTGAGAGTTCCAAACACCCATTCTGGTGTTTTACCTGATCTTCGAGCCACGGATGCTTCATTCGACCAGATGACATTGCCTCATTGATTCACGGTCCAATCCTTATGCTTTTCAGCCCATTTTAACCGAAGCCGAGCAGCTTCAGATGTTAATTTCGGTCGTCGAAGAGCTAGCCAGTGAGAAATTTCGTGAGCTCGTAGTGTTGCGTTGAGAGTTCTCGCGTCCAAATCGATCCCGGTGTTCGTTTTCAGCTGTCTCCAGGTGATTTTAGGCTCCGATCGTAACTGACGTAACAGTACCCTAGCTGCTCGAGAGATAATTGATAAGGGCCTTCCTGATCTGAATTTATTAACTCCGGAGGGTGTTGTTTGAAGCCTTCCCAAAACACTCCGAACGGTGCTTGGGGGAACGTCCAAACTTCGTGCTATTTGGGTGAATGTAAGGCCTAATTTAGCTTGTCCTGATATTTCACCTTTGGTGAGCAAAGAAAGCTCCTTTCTAGAAGTCTTGTTACCAGAAATTGAAGTTAACGGAGGTCTTCTGAACATGGTAGATGTAGTTGAAGAAGATGAGTTGTTTTGAAGGTACGCGATTTAAGGTGTTTTCGCGATTTACGCGAAGACTTAGTGTGGGGTACTGTACACAGTAAGCCCGTTCACTGCAGGCCCACTTTCGCAATTGAACGCATGTATCAGCCTGTTCTTCGCATTTGATTTTTACCACTGCGTACGCTTTACGGAACTCCAATCAATGTAGGGGGTCAACATGTCTACTTGGTCTTCTCGACCTTTCCAGTATATAAGGCGCATCTTTACGCCCTTCCTCTTCTATACTTCCGGTTCTCTTCTCTCAGATTGAAGTGTATCTTTAAACCAATTGCGTCGAGACTTCCATAGCGTCTCCTTTGACATGAACAAGAGACCCTATCCTCGAACATCTGCTATGCAAGATGATGTCCTCCCAACCAGAGAAGATAGACAGAGACCAGGACCCCACACTGCAAAGATCAACGTTATTGTCCCCACAGGCCACTTCACCGGTTCCCTACACCACCTAGAGCATGAAGTCTCGGATTCTAGCGAAACAGTCTTACGAAAGTTGCGCCTCTTTTATAACAAGAGTATGACCACTCGTTGGAGAAAATTCTGGCAATGCACGCTCTTGTGTAGGAAGATCACCATCGAGACTGCCGCCCTAGAGATAAATGATTCAGCCACTGTGGTATATATCCTCGCAAGCCTTTGCATTCTATATAGGATATGCACAATACCTGAAAATCTTGAAGCTCACCACAAAACAGAGGCGACAGATATATCCGATCACCATCACTCTCCCTACAAGCAGACCTAGTAGACACCTCACTTCAGCCTTCCACCAGCATTCACTCCCACCAACTCCATTGCTTGAAGGTACTGCAAATGCGCTTGTCCTTCGGCCTGCACTTGATAAGACTCGTGTCTGGTATATGTTGGTCATTGCCTTGGCCATGGCCCCAGCTGCAGCAGTCGTCACTGCATGGTACACAAAGAAGATTGATACTGGGATCAGTATGTGCATCTGTATCTTCGTGATGGTCTCTACGGTGCAAGCGAATGTGGCGTGGGCTCAGGTAATATGATCCTGTGGGTATGGAGACACGAATGCAGACGCTTCCCCGCCCTCAGTATTTCTTTTTCGTCATTCGTCTTTACACTGTGCCTCTCTCGCATTGCTCCTAAACAGCAGGAGTTCTTCACCACCACTTTGACCTTGCAACTTCGGTACTTCTTTTCCATCCTCCGCCTTTTGCTTCGATTATTCCACCCCTTTCAGACAGTAGAGGCTTTTTTCGACCGCTCCATCCCAGCAAATTCTTTGTCTGCATTGTTCGCTTTCGGTGAATGTTTTGAAGTAGAAAGTCTGGGAGGAGTAAAGCTTGGTTACCGGTTTCGGGAAATATCACATAGGCTACCGGAATACCACATGCAGGGGCGCAAGGTCTAAACCACGCTCCTCGTCCTTGCTCTGTGTGCTACTGTTGCTTCTTCGATCCTATCCTTCCTCCACGAGCATTCGTCCGCAAATTCGCAGAACCCACACTTGTATGCTTCTTCCATACACACCCCCTGAGCCTCCCGCTCACCCTTCCACCACCTCATCTCGTCATCAAGATATGTCTGCATTACTTTGTTGTCATACAGAAAGGTCTTGATACCCAATATAGCTCCATCGACTTGACCTCTGTATTCGGCTTTCAGCACATTTCCTATGCTTTTGACGCCCGCGGGCATGGTGCGTTTGAATTCTAGGATCATGAGACTCCAGAGACTCTGAAGGGAGTTATGCTCTAAGAGAATCTGCATTGAATCTTGGGCTGGGGATGGAATATCTGGGTCTTGCTTCGGGTCTGTTGAAGCGTCGACGAAGACTTCATTAAGGTTTCCGATCTGAGCAATGAGACTGTCGCTGAATGGTGCTGCAGGATCTAAGTCGTAACGATTAAAGATAATACTTGAGTCCACCTTGTTAGTTGCTAGGTCTGAAAGGAGGCGATGGTAGAGCATTAGCTGCATCAACGTTGGTCGAAATGAAGCTCCCTTAGGTATTGACTTTGCGCCACGAGTCTTGACATCTGTCAAATAGATCCTAGAGGTCTTCTCGATTATATCACGCAGATTCTTTATTACGCCACTATCCTGGTCCAGGAAATTCGTGATAGAGGTTTGATCTGCCGATGGCGTATCTTTGTTCGACTTAGCAGTAGCTTTCTCGAGCTCACGGTCAGGGCAGATATATGAGAGCTCATCAAGGACCCCGTTGACCACTAATCCGTCAACAACCCCCCAGACCTCTATTTCTCTAGTCATTCCAGTATCCCTTAACGTTTTTAGACCTTGGATAATGTTCCATATTCTCAAGCCCCAGGCATCTTCTTTTGTAAGAACTTCTACTTCCACCATTGTATGTACTTGATCCTCCAATGTCTTATGTACTATGGAGCCCTGCCGCATCGCTGGAGTCCGCAGTTTTTTCCCGTGCTTCGTAAGGGTATACCAGTACTGAAGCTCACACCAAGACGGTGAAATCAGGTCCGTAACAGAAAGGGCCTTCTTCGGCTTGGTGCGGAAGCGTTCCAACGGCGACCTTAGATCTGGTACCTCAGGCTCAGGATTGAGCGGAGCTTCGATGGAAGGAGTTTGCTGTCTGCTTTCGCGACTTCTAGAAGTCTCAACTAGTCGCTTGATCGTCAGTTAGTACTGCCATGATAAATAAGGATCAACCTACCAATCGTGGTGCTGCTGTTGTCCCATTCCACCTCAATTGGCAGGCTTTTCTCCGCTGCCTGAATACGCAGCGATGAATGCCGTCGCTCACGCCCCAGCGTACGAGACAATCTCGCGTCACGATGGCCTTCATCATCCTCAATATCCTTCAGTAGTAAATCGAAGTCCGTTGTCAACCCTGCTGGCGCTTGTTGCAGAAGAACGTTGAGGATCTCCTCTTCGTCTGGCGTGAAATCAGATCCGTAGTCGCTGATACCATCCTGTTGCTCAAGGATAGCACCCTCCATGCTATCAAGGTAATAATGTCCTCATAGGCTCCTGGACGATGCTGCAACAGTCGAAGTGAGATAGCCTCATCATGAATCATGACTTATTAACAACCGAGTAAGGTACCTTACGCTAAGGATAGCTTTCTACGTAAGCGATACGCTATCCATCTTCGGAAGCAGAAGCCAGATATAATTCTGGTATTGCATCAATCTTTCTACCTAATACCGAGATTGGATCCTGATCAAACCTCAAAGTTAATAATGGGAGCGGTGGTGGGACATACTCTTCGGGCTTTCGTGAGAAGAACAAATCACTATCAGCAGAAAGTTTTATCACCTGTCGCGAAACGTCAAAAGTCAAGTGCGGTTGACAAGTCTCCGGTGCAAGCGACGAGAGAAGACGGCAAGCCAATAGCAAAGGCCGATACTGTCGCACTTCTTCCACTTTGGCAGCGTCTTGGCCTGCTGTCAGAAGGCTTTAACGCATATGTTCAAGCACAGAAGAAGAGACCCTACACAACTCAAGTGGCCAGCTCACTGGTAATATATCTATGTGGAGATCTTTCTGCACAGAAATTAGGAGGAGAAGAATATGATCCTTGGAGGACTCTGAGAAACATGACTGTAGGGTGTATATCCTCAATTCCCTCTTATAGATGGTAGGAAGCGAGATATTATAGTATCATCTTTCAATGCTTATCTCAAAGCAGGTTCATGTACCTTGGGCAATCTTTCAACTACTCCTCCAAGGCTCTATCCTTGGGACTAAAGGTCGTTGTAAACCAGATTGTGTTTGCGCCTATATTCAACACTTACTTCTTCGGAATGTCATCGATACTCGCAGGTGATACTTTAGCCAAAGTCTGGGGGCGCATCAAGGATACGGTCCCTATCAGCGTTTTCAATTCTCTGAAGCTGTGGCCTGCTGTGACTGCTTTCAACTTCACTTACGTCCAACCTCAGTATCGTGCCCTTTTTGCAGGTCAGCCGTCCTAGTAACAGGCTTCTCCCACATTGCTAATGTATGGGCAGGATTCATTGCAATAGGCTGGCAATCCTATTTATCATGGTTGAACCAGCGGGCAGTGAATGCGGAAAGAAATCGGGAAGACTTGACAGTTTCTACCGAAGCAATTAGGTCCAACAAGTGTTAAGTATGATCTCAGCTTGGTCCTAATCATCCGGCCTTCGGATTACAGAAACGTCTTTCATTACAAACTCGCATGGGGGCATCGATGCTATTAGAGCGCCTTCCGAGGCTCTAGGTCTTACAATATTAGTTCTGACTGTCGATTACCAGGCTTACTGATACCCTTCCAAGCACAGGTATGAGTTTGCCCGCGAAATTACAAATCTGCATCTTTCTCATGCCCCAATGGCTGAACAGCAATGGCTTTTCGACTTTTACATATGCGCCTTTACAATCTTCCAAAGGAGCATACAGTTGTGGTACGAGAACTTAAATCGGAGAAGCCATAAGCTGCAATCGCTATGGAGCTGTCTCAACATCTAATGGTAAGGTGCCTGTCAAGGAAGTGATGGTTGTACAGGTCTATTAGACTTACCACATCAATGCCACTCAACCTGGCCAATGCACAACTACTCTGGTGTACATGACTCATCTATACTTCCACTTCGACAATTCTACAATGCGATCGCTCTGGAAGAGGAACACCGGTGAAGATATGATCTCAACACAGCTGCCGGCAGAGTCGACGGGCAGTCTGCGGCTTTTTTGATCGATTCGTGGCAGGTCGCTCCTGCTGTAATTCCCAGTCTATTTTCCTCGGTATGAAGACCTCGACATGCTCGGATACCCCTTAGATGCCAGCTCAGCATGGAGAGACAAGTAGAAAGAAGACGTCTCCTGCAATGGTAACAATTCTCCGACCGACATCATGAATACTACAAACTGTCGACGAAATGAACAGATGTAACGAGATTAAACCAATACGGTATTAGCCAAATCGTTGCGTTCCTTCAATTAAGCTGCCCAGAAACCTCATTGGGGTGATTTCAAAGGTTGGATACCTTTCTATCAATTGATAGACTCTTGCTTTCCTTTTATTCTTCTTTCTCAAACAAGGGTGACTGCCGGATTTGGCTCAGCAAAATGAACACATGCAGCCCTGCGGAGTTACCGGTGATTTAGCCGGCGTTTCTTGCATCTTGCATGGAGTCGCCCTTAGCCCCATTCTCGCCATAGCTTATAAGTCTTCTTCGATCTCTTTCAAAACATGAGCACCAGAAATCACCTGGCGCAACCCGCGTCTTCAAACTTAACGGTATGGACCCCCAACTCGCGGACAAAAAGCAAGCGCCAGCATCGAATGTCCCAGAAGGAAATAACATCGAACTACTCGAGAAAACAAAGATAGAACCGGAAGAATTCGTCCCCAAGGAAGGCATCATAGAATCACCTAAGCAGAAGCAAGTGCCCCAGAATGAGAATGCGGCCGGAGCTGGCGCTACCGAGCCAGAGCCGCCATTTTCGATATTTAGCCGTAGCGAGAAGACCTTCATCGTTGTAATTGCATCTCTAGCTGCATTGTTCTCTCCTCTTTCTGCCAATATCTATTATCCAGCGTTGAATGTTCTAGCTAAGGATCTCAATGTCTCGAATTCCTTGATCAATCTAACCGTTACGTCGTACCTGGTAAAAAAAAAATCTATACTGATACAGAGGCAACGCTGATAGACACATAGATATTCCAAGGACTTGCGCCCACGTTCATCGGAAGCTTATCAGACGAGACAGGTCGGAGACCATCATATCTGATATGCTTTGTTATCTATATTGGCGCTTGTGTCGGTCTAGCACTGCAGAACAACTATGCGGCATTGTTCGTTCTTCGTTGTTTGCAGAGCTCAGGAAGCAGCGGTACCGTCGCCTTGGCCAACGCTGTTATCGCGGACATTGTCACCTCAGCAGAACGAGGTACATATATAGGATATGCGAGCATGGGCGCATTGGTCGGTCCTGCGATTGGTCCCCTTATTGGAGGAATCTTGAGTCAATTCCTTGGATGGAGGGCTATTTTCTGGTTCCTCACAATATTTGCAGGAGTCACCGTCACAATTATCATTCTTCTCTTCCCTGAGACGTGTCGCAAGGTTGTTGGCAACGGGTCTTTGCCTGCTCAAAAGTGGAACATGTCACTCTTAACCTACTATCATCTTAGGAAGCAGCGCAAAGCTGGGCTGGAAGGCGAGTCAAACACGAGACTAAGTTTCAAGAGTCGCCCTAACCCTCTGAATTCGGTGTACATCATCTGCGAAAAGGAGTCGGGTATCATTCTTCTTTACGCTGGTACCCTCTTTGCTGGATATTACATGGTCCTCACTGGTCTGCCCTCACAGCTTGCGGAGAAATATCATTTCAACACTTTGCAAATCGGCCTTTGTTATTTCCCAACCGGGTTTGGAAGTATGGCGGCCGCTCTGGTGGTTGGGAAGTTTCTTGACTGGAATTTCCGTCGACGTGCTCAAAGACTGGGTATTGAGCTATCTAGCCAGCGCCAGCAGGACCTCACAGACTTTCCGGTTGAAGCTGCTCGACTTCAGGTGGTTTTGCCCTTGGTATTTATCTCTGGGATTTCTATCATCGCTTACGGTTGGGTCATGGAAGCCCACACATCTCTTGCAGGGCCTATCATTCTTTTGTTCATCGCCACATTCTCCATATCGGGAGCTTTCCAAGGTTTGAGTACCTTGATCGTGGACCTGAACCGCAGCAGTCCGGGCACAGCGACAGCTGCGATGAACCTAGCGAGGTGCTGGCTGGGAGCGGGAGCCGTGGCAGCAGTTGTCCCGCTGCAAACCAAGATCGGCATAGGCTGGACTTCTGTGCTGGTTGCGGGCTGCTTTGCTTTACTAAGTCCAACAATTTTGGTAGTAATGAAGCATGGGCCTCGATGGCGAAAGGAGAAGGCGGCGAAGGAGGAGGCGAAGAAGACGAAAAAGGAAGCTGCCAGACAATTGACAATGAGTCTCGAGGAAGGGACACCAGAACAAAAGAAGTAATATAAGGGCAATGCTCCATAATTTCTCTACATATCATTGAAGGCAACGATCGACGCTGTTTCACATACGCCATAGGTTTATCGGAAGAGCGTAACATCTAATTAGATATGAATAGATATCTAGTGATTAGCAATACCGTAACGATGATTTGGCCATTTCGACATGTCGAGTTGAGCATCATCTCTCACACCAATCGCGTTCCGAGGCCTACAGTAGCGGCTAGGCATCGTGACCGGTTTGGGTTTGGCTCTACTGAAGCCTCGCTCCCTTGCACACAACATCGAGTCGCGATAGGTATTTTTTGTTTGGGCACGGGTTGACTAGCTATGCTTTTACTATGCTTACATTATACTGACGACTCATTTGCTTTTTCGGACATCTCCATCAAAATTTGTTAATCCAGCTACTGGAATGCAGCATCTCCCTTCGTCACTATGGTGCCTGTTATTCGGAGAGAGAAAGGCTGACAGCCTCAGAACAACAGCATCCGCTCAAGCATCAACCTAGGCCAGTATCCGTGCCCCCCACTTTCGCTCAGTTCTTCGCTTTCCTCTCAAAGATCCCGATCCAAACTCCCCAACCAGCCACCTTACCCACGATCTCCTCTGACAACTCCTTCTTCGTCGCCATCGCGCTCATGTTCTCAACATCCACGGGCTCCTTCAGCGCTATCAACTGATAGTAATATCGGTGTGCTCCATGTCCCATCACTGGTCTAGGTCCACTGTAGACCGTCCCTCTTATATTCTTCCCAAGCCTAAACCCACCCTTCAACGTCTTATCTTTCCCCGCCCCATCTACCGCCCTTACGTCGTTATTATTGATCGTGGTTTTGGTCGCAGGAATCGAATAATACAACCCGTGTGTGGGCGTGAAAGGCAAAGGCGCATCTGCGTCTTCGACGACAAGGAGATATTCCCTGACGCCTGGTGATGGAGTCGACCACACAAGCTCCGGGAAGTGGTCTTTGCTGAGCTGTGTGTATTCGAGCTTCATTGTGGAATTTGAGGCCCCACAGTCTGGGGAATCGACTTCGAAGGTTGGCTCACTGAACGAGGTGAAGGCGGGACCTTTGGTAAAGAGCTTGTCGTCGTGG
>JAABUT010005040.1_pt1 | contig 10053 bp, 15 predicted proteins | sample 5559281 | NCBI WGS metagenome assembly JAABUT01 (sample SAMN10711880, study PRJNA513359) | rock metagenome | isolation source: Antarctica rocks | place: Antarctica: Victoria Land, Ricker Hills nord | collected 2016-01-04 | reverse complement strand
TCGCTGATGTCTAAGCCAAAGGCTCCCAAAGCTTTCGAGTTGTTTTGCTTGCCTCGTTTCATGCAAGAGCAGCTTGTGCTGGCATGTGCTAAGCCGTGTGCAAAAGAGTCCTGGCTGTGAAGAACTTCTACGCAGCGCCGGTTACCTGGGATTGATCGAACAGTGGGGGAAACGGCAAAATCATGCGCGGCCGCGGTGATGAAAAATTGCACACCAGTGTTATGCCAACCTCAGCAGCAAATGCATACGGTACCAACTTCAGGGTTATACATGACAGTTGGATGCCAGCTTGTCGAGCTTTGCATAGCACAGCATTATTGCTAATTGTCTCGACACCTTTTACAGAAAGCCTGAACACCCCACCCCGGGACCTGGTCCCCCGGCCACCCTCAGAGACCTGCTCAGACAAAGTGCACCTGGCTGTGCATGCCTGTTCGACTGTGATGTGTCACATAGTTCAACAGGCATGCCCAGCAAGCTGTCTAACAACTCTGTGCACAGTACTGGTGCAGAGTCTTGAAGGTAGACAAATGCTGAGCACCCAAGAGCTGGGTGCATGTTGCAAATTTCTTATCAGGCGAGCATGCTCCTGAGACATGTTTAATGCATGGAAAATAGCGAGGGCAAAACTGCACGTCACTGATTCAGTTGAGATTGCAGTCATGGTTGTTGCCCCTGGATGCACACCCTCAGCATGCCTGGTGGCACCAGTACTACCCGAAAATGGGTTTCGCCCTTTGGGGCCTCCTGTGGCCAGAACAGTACTTTAGGACTGAAAACTTGCGGATTTTTGCCAATTTCCAACTTGCATTCCCTGGGCAGTCCCATGCCATATCCTGCATCCCTAAACCCTAAACCCGAAGCCATTGCTGAGCGCAGACAGTGCTTCTTTGCAATCACTGATATGACATATAACCACTTCATCCTTCTCCTTGTTGAGGAGATCAGCCTATAGATAGCTGTAAACAATCTGCAGCAGTTATAGATCACAGCGACCAAAGAAATGATACATCCCTTGCTTGAATGCACTTTTGCAATGGGTCAGCACAAAGATGAGACCAGATCAATCAACAAAGACCTTCAGTGAGTGAGTCAATGTCTGACTGTTTTGTCATGTCTGGCTTGCCTGCCATCCCTGACAATTTTTTTTCATGGCTATGAAGGTCAAGCATCATCCAGCTGGCTGAGGATGAGGAAGGGACCAAGCACACAGATCAGTCAGGTAAACCAGCTACACCCCTGCTGATATCTGTACCGTGCAATTTTCATCCCAGTTTTTCATCAAATGCATTTTTTTGGTTCAGGACGTCATCAAAGTGCGTATAGTGTTCAGACATGAAACCACTGTATGCATTCTTGAACAGTCATCCTATAGCTGACAACAGTCTGCTTTATTTGGAGAGCGCAGCGAACAAAATACATTTTCATCGGGATGAAACAGTGGCACCATCAGGTGTTCATCCAGGCCAGCAACGCTTCCCAGTCCTGTTTCAGCATGCTTTCATCCTGCAGACTTCATCCTGCTTCATCTAAGGATTGCTGTAAGACTCTTGTGACTTGATCATCGATGATGAGCTGCTGGCAGACCCAAGAAAGAGTTCCAGGCACACAGATCAAACAAGTATAACAGCTACACCCAAGCTGGTCTCTGTCCGTAACAATTTGCGTCCCATTTTTCATCCCGTGCCATTGTCATCTCACACTGTCATCAAGGAGTGGCAGTGATAAAGTGTTTTGTACAAGTCTGACATTATTCCACTGTGTGTTTTCCAGATCAGTCATCCTTGGCTGTCAACAAACTGCATCCATAGAGCGCAGCGAACAGTTGAAACTTCACCCCCTGCTTCTCCCCTGCTCTAAATCTTCCCGTGCAATTGTCTTCCCTCACTGTCACCAAGTTGATCCTAAAAAAGACTGATGATGCAACATTTGTATTACTAATGTCTGCAGTCAGCTTAAGCAGCGCACGAAGCAAGTTGCTTGTCGTGCAATACAAGCGTCTATTCAACAATCTGTGTTATTTGCTGAACGAGAAACTAGGTGTCACTCCTGAGGTCGTCCAACAGCACCGAAGCGAGAAAGGTTAGCTTCGCAATCCCTTGAGCCGCTGCTGCTCGACTGTCTAGAGATTGCGAGGGCGTGGCTGTGTGGCCTGTCCATGCCCTTCGAAGGATATGTTACATTGCAAAATTGTTGCGTCGGCCCGTCGCGTCCCGAGCACTGGCGAGCCTGTGTACAATGCATGCCTGCAAGTTGGCATGCAAGATCTGGAACAGTATAGTTGCAAACTTTCAACAATTGATTTCCCTTACATATTCTCCAACAAGGCACACCTTGATTTGCAGGGACCATGGCACTGAAGGGGGCCCTGTCTATGGGCAGGCTATCAAACAGTATGGTCAGCAGACAGGTTTGTCAAACTGCTGCACAAATGTTCCTCTTACAGTATGCCTTGCTCTTGGGAAAATCTGATAGCAATGCGTAGTAATGCAGGCCTTGCAGAAGCCTAGAGCCTGTATTCCCCGGCGTGCACAGTCATTCAGCAGCAGCGGAACTGTTTTGGCCTCAATGCCCCCTGCTGGTGGACCACAGCCATCTCCTGCTGGCATCCCTGAGACTAGAGGCACGTGTCAATGTCTAGCTTGTATTTGCGCAACAGCATACCTCGGCTGGCCAGCTATGTGCTGCGGCTTTGCTCAGCTGACTCATTGTGATGCTGAGTCTCGGCCCAAATCAAGGGGTGTTAGCAGCTGTGTTGGAGCATATCCTGCTTTGTCATTTCACAATCAACTTTAACAACATGATTGACTTGGTTGTAAGAAATTTCTGTTCTGGGTGTGGTCCAGAAAAGACTGCCTGAGGATGGGCATGATGTTGCAGGCAAGCACGACTTAGTGGGGCAGCTGCTGGCCGCCAAAGAGGCATCTGGCAAGACCTTCACCCAAATCTCCACGGAGATTGGCCTCACCAACGCTTTCACCGCTCAGCTGTTCTACAACCAGGTGAAGCCCTCTATGTTTCTCACACAGATGCAGCACAGACGTGTCCCAGCAGAGCTGGTGCTAGAACTGATCAAGTGAACCAGGTTTTGCACAGCACACCGATGTGATTGGCCTACATGCTACGTCAGACTTGCAGCAACATTGCTTGTTGGCAGCAGCAGCCTGATTTTGCAGACTGTAGGAAGTCTTTTTCGACACGCTGTGCTAATTGGAGCTGTGATGTGGGTGTAGGCTCAGCTGAAGTCAGGTAGGGAGGAGGTGTTACGCAAGGCGTGCCCTGCTCTGACTGATGAGCTAATCGCAGCCATGAAGCGTGCTCCCATGCGTGGCTTTGATCCCTCCATCCTCAAGGAGCCCCACATCTACAGGTCATACCCTAACCCACCACTGCCCTTCAAGCTGCAACTGCAACCTGAGCGCATCACAACTGCAGCATGCAAGATCTTGATACAGTTGGGCATACAGGTCCTGATGCTGACATGGCCAGCGTCGTGTACTGGTTGGCCTGCTTCTTTGTTTGCAGAATGACTGAGGCAGTGACACACTATGGTGAAAGTATCAAGGCCATCATGAACGAGGAGCTGGGTGATGGAATCATGAGTGCCATTGATATGTATGCAACGGTGAGAGCGTACTCCAACGCATGTCAGGCGGCGCATCACACGGCATTGTCAAGTGCTGTGTATCAGTTGAAGTAACACAGATTTCAATACCCGTGTTTGAGATCATGTGCATTCTGAGCAGTCGTGGGTCATTGGTAGCCCAATGTGCAGAAGCAATGTGAAGGTGTTACTTCAATGTGAGGGTATCATTTTCAAGTGGATGTGTACAGCCGATTTCCCTTACTGCAGATTGATGTGATCAAGGGCAAGGCAGGAGAGAATCGCCTGGTCATCACACTCAATGGCAAGGTAGGACTCCAGCTGATGGTCGATTTGCGTATGTGCAATACAGTATTGCCCATGTGTCAACCAGGCCAGGACCTCCTTCGTGCTTTTTGTGCTCATTCAGTGGGTCTGGCCTCAGCAGTTTCAAAGAGTGCATGCTGATGTGCATAACAAGCATGACATGCTGTGCTGCTGGTACTGTACACATGACTTGCTGTCAGACAGGGCAGTAGCAGCACTGCCTCACTGCTAAGCAAAATGTGTCTTGTTGCTGCAGTTCCTCCCTCACGTGGAGCAGGTTTCTGAGGATAACACTGCTAAATCCCCAAAATAAGCCTCTTATCATGGTGTCGCCAGGGTCAGTGTATGAGCTATACTTTGTCACAACATTCCTCATTGAGTCTTCATAGTGTTCAGCTGCATTGGCTTCAAGTGTGATGTAGTCCATGGCATTATACAAGCAGTGTGTGTCTGGCTCGACAGCATGTGTAGGTTTTGCAGTCTTGTGTTTTGCTGGTCTCATTGGTGTACACCAGCGACTACAGAAGTCAAAGCTTTGTTTGCTGCGTAAGGTCCTCGCACAGGGGCACACAGACAAGCATAAGCAGGCTGCATGTACTGAAAATGATATCCATGTGTCCACACAAACATCCATGTGTCCACAAAAATGGCTGCATTGCCTGTGCATGCACGCTCTACCTACGCTGCATTGATGCTGCTGCAGTCAGGCTCTTGAGTCTGTAGAGTCCTGCTGACTGAATGTGTGCTGTCTGCGAGTCTATAACGCAGGTGTTGCAAGCACAGCGTAAGACCTGCCATGATGACTGTAATTCTAATGCTCAAGCAGGCCATTAGTTCGTGCAGGAGTAGGCTCTGGTTTGTACTGAAACGCTGTCTCTGCATGAGCTGCCTTGTAAGGCTGCGCAGGGAAATAGATGCGCTGACACAGATGTTGATGCCTAATCACCAGCGTCTGCCATTCTCTAGCTAGTGGTACATCTTTGTGCATTTGCACAGTATTGTCCATGTGTACTAGATCGCCATGCTGAACTCCAAAGTCCTCCAGATCCTGCTGAGAGGTGTACACAAAGCCAAGATGACGCCATGTGGTCTTGACAATTGGGTCATCTGTGCTACATAGCAGCAGACGGGGGACATTGAGAGATCTTGCCACCTGCAAGCATGCAAGGACATGAGACCAGCATGACAAGCAACTCCTGTACATGTCTCAAGAGATGTGCACAGCACTAACAACACACTACCATCAAAGCAGCCAATGATTCAAGATACGACAGCACACTGATTCGATGCATACCAACACCCAAGAGCTGACACAGTACAGCTGTGGCTGACCTCCTCAATGGCTTCAACTAAAGCTCTCCCATAACCCTTTTTCCGCTTTGATTCAAGTGTTGCAAAAAAAGGAACCTGTGTAGAACAATCAGTGTGAAGATATAGTACAGCAGGAACACCAGCAGTTGAACAGCCTGTAGCCATGGCCTATACATGTTCAATGAGCCACATGCAGTGCGCTGGAAACTTACTTCCAGGTACCCAAGGCTGACTCTGATTGTGGCGGCACAGACAGGCTTGCCATCACATAACAAGACTGGCCAAGGATTTCTGGGAGCTCCCAATCTGCGGGGCTTCTTGGAATGCTCCTTGTCAAATAGACCTGGGGCTGGCCAATGTGGCCGGAAGCGAGGGACTAACACAATTGTTCTGAAGCCGCTGAAGTCCTGCAGGTCATAAAGCAAAATTGCTGGCAACTCGAAAGGCAAGACCAGTGCAGACTATCGATGCTCAAAATGCAGGCAAGCTTGCTTGCATACCAGCTCATCCAAAGCTTGAGACCCTTGAGCTGTTACTGTCCAGTCCAAATATTCATGGATGGTAGCTGCACGAGGCAGCTGTGCATTCTTGGTGCCAGGCCTAGGAGGCCTGGCTTGACCTGTCTCAAAACTCTTGAACAGGTAGGGCACGTCTGAACGTGCTTGCTTTGACCCGTCTAGTTTGTTAGGCTGCGAATAGTCTCTGAGCTCGTAGTACACGTTTGGCCGGCCGGCAAGTTCGATAGGCTCGTGACAGGGTAGCTCGTTGGCTCTGTCCCGAGCTGCCAAGAGTTGTGAGCGTCGTAGTCGGTTGGATTCCAAGGTCTCGGTATCAGACGCACCCATAGACTAATATACAGGGTACTTGCTCCCTATTGATCATGCCTAACGGCGCAAAAGGCGAGCTAGGTGATGCAGAGCAAATTTTGGTGCACGCCAGAGGCTGAGTGCGGTGATCTGTACCAATATAAAGCATGCAAAAGGGAGAACCTCGAATTGCAAAAAGAATCTGCAAACACCCAACGCAATCTCCGGAATCTTTTCTAAAATGCTGCGAGGCTTGAGCATGCACGCAGGTTGGCGTCGGCCTTGCTTGCAGCGTTCAACGCTGCAGTTCGAGGCACATGGGACATAATCAATACTTGCCTACTCATGAGGGGGGGGCTAGATGCCGGGAGCTCTTTAAAACACTTATGTGCATGACCTACTTATCATTTGATGTACGCAACACATTCTCAAAGCCTACGACCCTACTGCAACATGCATGCTTAGCAACACTTGCACTCCACTGACTGGTGGCCTGATGGTCATCTTCATGTTGCAATTGCCAACTAAGATCGACCTGGACTGGACATGCTGAACACAACACAACTGAAGCTGGAACCCCCTGAATGTGCATTTGCTGCATCACAACCTCGTACGTAGCAACTAGAGAGCTACTGAAAATTCAGAAAGCGATACTGGTAACAGTCTTTCTGCTGTGAACCATCAAGTAGGTCCTGATGTCAACAATTCAATTTGTCCTGATAACACATCGTGTCCTCTGTGTGCTGGTAGCAAACATGCCATTTGTGCCAACAACTGAAAGGCGTCAATCAATAAACGGGATGAAGAGGCAAACGTGCAGACAGTCAGAGTCATAAAAGAATATAAAGCAGCAGCTGCCTTGATAAAGCCAGACGGAGGTCCATCATTCCTCACAAGTAAAACCAAACAAACACAGAACCCAGAATATCACTGCACTGGGCATTCAAGCTAACACCTGCACTGAAGTATGTGTAGTAAACGGGAGAAGCAAAATATGTGTTGCACTCACAGTAGTTGTTCACAGGTGCAGCTTGCAGGCATGTTGCAACATTTCATCTTGTGGCACACACACCTATAGTGGCTACACAGGGTGACTGATGCCCCTCCAGACACACTTCTTCATCCTCCCAGATGGGATGCAAAGAAGCTGCATTGGCAGCTGCACCGCCACTTGTATGCACTTGCGCAGCTTGCCTCTCACTCAGAGCCATTATGTCATCAATCATCTCACGAAATTCTACAGGCGCCATTGGCTCCTCTATCAGACCGGGCTTTTCGATGATATCAAAGTACTGTTGCTGAGCTATGGGTGTGCCACCATTCAGATGATCCTGGCTCTGGCTACCAGAGCTGTCATAGATGCCAGGCTGAACTGGAGAGTGATGACTGTGGTGCATTCCATGAGAATTCGTACTAACATCAGACATCGATGTGTCATACATCCTGTTGATGTGACCATACCTGGCTGCAGGTTTTGGACTTGGGGTCTCCATCAGATGTGGAGACAGAGAGTAGTGGTGGAAGGGCACATCTGCCTGTCTTAGACCCACTTCATACACCAGGTCTCCCTCACCTTGACTATCCAAGTGATTTGAACCCACGACTGGTTCTACAGGCAATGGTTGCCTGGAGGACGCTGAACAGTGAGACGTTTCCAACTGTGGTGACTCTGGCAGGGCCTGAAGAGGCTGTGGCGCCAGTTTCTTCACCTCTGTGGTGTCCAAAATGGTGACATCATCATCGTCGCTGAAAGGCTCTACGGAGCCAGCTGAGGTATGGGACATGGTGCTGTAGCCACCAGGCCGCCGTTTTATTGGCTGATCATGTGCCTGTGCTGGGCTGCTGTTGCCCCACGGCTGACTGTGGCCCTGTATCTCATCTCGTGATGATGCCTGTGACATAGTCAGAAGCGCTGTCTAAAGGGTGACAGGTCAGATGGTGTGTTGAGCATCAAACAGCATAAAACTGGGTATGATACCTTGCGACACAAGCTGCAAAGTACCGGACACAGACACCTGGCAGCAGGCAAAGCTTTGTTGACTGAATCACAGAGCAAAGCATGTGGATTGCCAAAGGGCAAGCATAGCATAGCACAGCCCAGCCCAGCCCAGCACAGCACAGCACAGCACAGCACAGCACAGCACAGCACAGCACAGCACAGCACAGACGTGTTTGATGAAAGTTTTGAGCTGACCTCAGGTTCCTCAGCAATGCCACTGCCAGCCGCCTCTCCACAGACAGCATTGGCAAAGTCCAGGATGCTGTCCAGCAGCTCTGCAGAGGGTATGTCAAGCATGTCACTCCGGGCTCGCACTGCCTCTAGGTTGCTCTCTATTAACAGGCTAGGCGTTGCTGAAGCTCCAGGCAGGTGTGCAGCAAGCCCAGAAGGATCGTCCTCTACTGCTTGATGCGCAGAAGCCAGCTCTAGCTCTTCAAAGTCTTCCTCCTCATATTGTTTAGGCACAGAATGGCTTGCCCTGCTATGCTGCGGCAACCCAGAGTGGTGCAGCTGTGCTTGTTGCAGCCCGTGCTGCTGGTCAGCCTCTGACTGCGCCTTTTGCTGCGGCTGCTGCTGAGGCTGCTGCAGATGTGACTGGGCAGCATGATGGTGGACAGACTCAGGTAGTGGCAAGTAGCTATGACGTGCAAGTGAGCCATCGCTGTGATGAGTAAGGGCCCTAGCAGCAGGTAGGCCTATGTAGCTCTTGCCAGGTGATGACTGCACTGACCTGCTGTCTGTTGGTGCAGGCACAGACGAGAAGATGGGATTGTGACTGAGCTTCACCTCAGCAGGCAACACATCCTCTAAAATTGGAGCCACAGTCTGTTCTGGCTGACTCGCTGCGCGCTGCTGCTGTTGCTGCTGCTGTTGCTGCTGCTGCTGCTGCTGCTGCTGCTGCTGCTGCTGCTCAATGGAATGAACAAGGTCTGGGTGGTTGTGTGAGGTGAAGCCCCACTGCTGAAACAGGGAGGAGTGTGAAGCATGCTCAGAGACAGGTGGCAAGGGGGTGTGGACAGCGGCCATGTGGCCTTCCTGCACATCATCCAGGCCATACAAGGCCTTGGCCCTCCAGTGCTGTGTGAGATGCCTGTCTATGGATGTGAAGCTCTTGGCAGAGGGAAGTGACTGGGAGGAGCGGTAGGAGCTGGTGCCATGAATGGGTTTGTCACCATCAAATGCAGCGTTGCTGCGCCACATCTGTGTGCTGTTGGCCCTGTGTAATGGAGCTGTTGATAATGATATGAGGTCTGGTGCAGAAGTTTGCTGCTGCTGTTGAATATGTGGGTGAGTTGAGAGAGATGCATCAGCTTGGCTGACTGATGGCGATAGAACAAACGGTGCTTGCACTGTGTGAGAGCTACCAGATGTTGCCGGATCAGCTGGCATGCTGTGAACTTCAGACTGATCATCTGCAGCTTCACACAGCTGTGGCATGTGGTGAAGCGGCACATGGGCTGAATCAGATGAGAAAGAGGAGGTGTTGTTTCTCTGGCCACCCGTCTGTGTGTGCTTCTGAGAATGCTGGTCTGTTGAGGCCTCAAGAGGCGCAACTTGCTGTGGACCATTGTGCATAGGCCTGAGTGCAGGTAGATGTTCGCTGTCGCCAATCAGCATGGCCTTGTCTGCAAAACAAAGCACTGTTAGTACTGCAGGAGCATGCAGACCTTGCAAGATGCAGCGGCTGGAACCATGTAATGAAAACTTTCTGTGGGATTCACATATGTTCTAACTAGCTGTGCATGCAATCAGTCAACCACTGCTCTGTGACATGTAAACCTGAAATGTAGCCACACTTTGTTGCAAGAGATGCTGAGCAACCTCAAGGCAAACCGTCTGTGAACTTAGGCCAATATTAAGGTACACAATCAGTAATAATAAGCAGTGTTGCCATCAGTGGCAAGGCCGTCAGTTGACTGTAAGTAGCTGACCCTAAAGAAAAACATACATCAAGTGAACAAAAGAATTGTTGACACACCTTGCTTCCTGTCATGTGCATTATCAACAGGCTAGACACAGGTTTGCTC
>JAABUT010005039.1_pt1 | contig 10055 bp, 6 predicted proteins | sample 5559281 | NCBI WGS metagenome assembly JAABUT01 (sample SAMN10711880, study PRJNA513359) | rock metagenome | isolation source: Antarctica rocks | place: Antarctica: Victoria Land, Ricker Hills nord | collected 2016-01-04 | reverse complement strand
GCAGCTTGCCGACCGGGCGCTACCCGTTCTCGGTCACGCTCTCGCCGGACGGGCAGCACGCGTTCGTCGCTGCGGTCGGCACCTACGAGTACTCCCCCGTCGTCGGCTTCGACCCGGCGGATCCGGCCACTGCCCTGTCCTTCCCTCCCTTCGGGGCTCCGACGAAGGCCTCGCTCGCCGGTGCCGTGGTCGAGGGCAAGCACGTGCCGGCGCTCGGTGACCCCAACTCGCGTGCCGCAGCGGCGGTCTGGGATCTGGACCTGCGCGCCGGCACCGTGCGGGCGCGCATCAAGACCGGTCCGCTGGTCGGTCAGGTCGTCGACGGCCTGCCGGCCACCGGCACGTCGGCACCGGCGGCCGTGCTCGACGACGGTCGGCAGGTGTGGGTGAGCAACAACCACAGCGACAGCGTCGCCGTGCTCGATCCGACGACCGGACGGCTCAGCGGCACCGTCGCCCTCACGCCGCTGGCGGCGGCGGGCGACCTTCGCGGCGTGCAGCCGTTCGGCCTGGCCCTCAGTCCCGACCGGGCGACCCTGTTCGTGGCCGAGAGCGGGCTGAACGCCGTCGCCGTCATCGACACCGCCACCCGGACTGTGCTGGGCCACCTCCCCGCCGGCTGGCTGCCGAGCAAGCTCTCCGTCTCGCCCGACGGCAGCACGCTCTACGTGGCCAACGCCCGCGGGTTCGGCAACGGACCAAACGCCTCGCTCGGCAACGACCCGACCAGCACCGGCCTCGGACGAGTCGGTGCCACCGTCACCAACGGCACGCTGCAGGCAGTACCGATCGCCGACCTCCGGGCCCAGGCCGGGCGCAACCGGCTGGCCAGCTGGACGGATCAGGTGCGCACCAACGCCGGGTTGGTGCAGCGCCGTCCCGGCACCGCGCACCGAGGCCTGGTCGGCGAGCGCCCTGCCGTACCGATCCAGCACGTCGTCGTCGTGGTGAAGGAGAACCGCACCTACGACCAGGTGCTCGGGGACGTCGGCAAGGTGGGCAACCGGACGGCCGTCGGCTCGCCACAGGTGGCCAACGCCCCCGTCCAGGGCTACGGCGAGCACGCCACCGTCGCGGGCAGCGTCGACCCCACCCGACCGCAGGTGATCCCCGACGTCGACATCACCCCCAACCACCACGCTCTGGCGCGGCGGTACGCCTTCTCCGACAACTTCTACAGCGACGCCGACGTCAGCGCCGACGGCCACCGGTGGTTGGTCGGCGTCCAGCCGGACGCGTTCGTGGAGACGAGCTATCCGCAGTCGTACGGCGGTGGCCTGTCCTACAGCCCACAGACCGGCCCGAACCCGGCGCCCGGACGGCGTGGCGTCACGGCCGCGCAGGCCGCACTTGCCCCCGAGGAGTACCCCGAAGCCGGTTCCATCTGGGAGAACGCACAGCGCGGGGGGCTCAGCTACTACGACTTCGGCGAGGGCCTGGAGCTCGCCGACAGCGACGAGCGCTCGCAGCAGTACCCGACCGGCGCGCTGTACGGCCTGAACACCCCGTTGCCGGCGGCGCTGTTCGAGCACACCGCCCGCGACTTCCCGGAGTTCAACACCACGATCAGCGATCAATACCGGCTGGACGTCGTCCAGCGCCACCTGCGACGAAACGACGTCGGCGTCAGCCGCGGACTGCCCCAGCTGAGCTACGTCTGGCTCGAGCAGGACCACGGCGGTACGCCTGATGCCAGCCTGGGATACCCGTACCCGCAGTCGTTCCCGGCCGACAACGACCTGGCGCTGGGACGACTGGTCAGCACGCTCAGCACCCGCCCTGACTGGTCGTCCACTGCGGTGATCGTGCTCGAGGACGACCCGCAGGGCGGCCTGGACACGGTCGATGCCCACCGCACCCTCGGCATGATCATGAGTCCCTGGGCCAAGCGGTCTTTCGTGTCGGCAGAGCACACCTCGACCGCCAGCGTCGTCAAGACCATCGAACTGCTGCTCGGCCTGCCGATGCTCAACCAGGCCGACGCGACCGCGAACGACCTGCTGGACATGTTCACCGACACCGCGGACGCCAGCGCCTACCCCTTGCAGCTAAGCGACCAGCGCGTTTTCGACGAGACTGCGGTACGCCGGCTCAGCGAGCCAGAGGGCGCGACGCCAGGTACGAGCAGTCGCTCGGCGCAGATCGACGACCCGACCGACCGTCCGGCCGGCCAGCCCGGCGGACCGGCTGTGCTTGTTGCGGGGAAGCCCGTGGACGTGCGCCCTCAGCCGGTCACGGCAGCGCCGAGGGCCGCACTGACCGTCGCCGCCACCCCGGTCGAGCAGGTGTGCACGACAGGACCCACCGGCACCAGGCCGTCCTCCCCCTCATCCGGGTCCTCGTCCTCGTCCGGGTCAGCGGCACCGGTCACCTCGACCGGTGCGACGACCTCGGTCGAGCGGGCGAGCCGTCCCGGTGCCGCGCTTCCGGCCACCGGATCCAACCCCCTGCTGCGCACGGTGGCGGTCCTGCTGCTTACCATCGCGGCGGTCGGCAGCCGGATGCAGTTCCGTCGCTCGCGCGACCGCCCCTAAGCCCCCCTAAGCCCTGACCTACGTCGAGCTCCGCGGAAGGGGCGTCGTCGCCGCGTAGACGCCGCGCACTGAGCACGAGCGACCGGCAGGAGGCGGAGCCCGTCGACCCCGCGGCACGATTCCGAGGGCGAGTGGACCGCTGTTCGGGCCGGTCTCTGGACGGGCCAGGGCGGCGCTGACGGACGGAACGGTCGACCTGCTGCCGATCCGCGCTTGAGGGCGACAGTGGATGCAGGCGTTACCTACATCGCAGAAGGGGCTGTCTCACTCGAGCGAGGTCGACGAGTCAGTGCAGTGATGCGCTGGCCGCCCGCAGATCGTCTAGGGCCGCCAGGGCGTGCTGCGCCAAGTCGTCCTCGGCGTCACGGTCGCCTTCGGACCACTCGGCGTAGCCCCGTTTGAAGGCGAGGACTCCTAACTCGCCGGCGAGCTGCGCGGTCGGGTCGGGCACACCCCGGGCAAGGAGCGCGGTGGTCATGGCGGCGGCGAGACCGACGCTCTTGAGGGCGTCACGTTCCTGGAGCTCGATGCTGGCGGCCACGGCCGCTTTCAGGCGGGGCCCGAGTTCGCGGTTCAGCGGACCCATCGCGCTGGATGCGCGCTCAAGACCCGCGGCGACGGCTTCTAGCGGGCTGGCACTGGCGGGCGACTCGGCGATCCCCTCGGCCAGCAGCCGGCTCAGCGTCTCTTGTCCTGCGACCAGGACTTCGCGCTTGTCGGCGAAGTACCGGAAGAAGGTGCTCCTCGTCACTCCAGCGCGCTCGGCGATCTGGGCCACCGTCGTGGCGTCGTACCCCTGCTCGGTGAACAGGCCGACGGCGGCCACCACGAGTCGTTCACGCCCGCCTGGTTCCCACCGCGCCACAGACTCATCCTAGATGACGGGACAGGTGTCGCGTCGCTCTGCTACCGTGACGGGACATCAGTCCCATCACCGTAGGGAGCGTCATGCACGTCTTCATCACCGGTGGCACCGGCCTGATTGGTTCCGCCGTCACCGCAGAGCTCTTGGCCCACGGCCACACCGTCCTGGCCCTCGCCCGCTCCGAGGCGTCCGCGCAAGCCGTCCAGGCAGCCGGTGCCCAGCCATTGCGGGGAGCCTTGGGCGACCTGGACGTCCTGCGCGCCGGCGCCGCCCAGGCCGACGGGGTGATCCAGCTCGCCTTCAGCAGGGATTACAGCAGCGCCGACTCCGTCGCGGACGGGATGGCAGAGGAGAGTGCCGCACTCGCAGCCCTGGGTGAGGAACTCATGGGCAGCGACCGCCCGCTCGTCACGGCCTCGGGCACCCCGTACGTGTCGGGCCGCATCTCCACCGAAGCCGATCCACCGCCGACCGACGGGCCAGTCGGCAGCCGAGGCCGCGCGGTGACGGCGATGCTCGAGCTGGCCTCACGCGGGGTCCGCACCGCCGCCGTGCGCATGCCGCGCACGGTCCACAACCAGGGCAAGGGCGGGTTCGCCGGAATCCTGACCGACAGCGCGCGCCGGACCGGGGTGTCGGGCTACCCCGGCGACGGCTCCCAACGATGGCCGGCCGTGCACGCCCTTGACGCAGCGGTCCTGTTCCGACTGGCCCTGGAGCAGGCGCCGGCCGGGACGTCCTGGCACGCCGTGGCCGACGAGGGTGACGCGGTGCGCGACATCGCCGCGGTCATCGGACGCCGGCTCGGACTCCCGGTCGAGCCGGTGTCAGAGGAGACCTACGGCCCCTTCGGTCCCATCTTCGCGGCCGATCAGCCATCCTCCAGCACCCACACCCGACAGACACTCGGCTGGACGCCAACGCACCTCAGCCTCCTGCAAGACCTGGAGAACCTCCAGCCCTGACAGGCTGGGCACAGCCAAGGGACCACTCGCCCCGGGAGCGCGCCGACCGCTGGTAGCCAGCCCAACAGACCCGGACCATCCGCCTAGTCCGGTGGCAAGGGCGGACAACGCCTAGGAAAACACTTCGACGCACGAACACCTACTGCCGTCCGGGCACCAGGATGAGCTCCTGGATCCCAGGGTGGTGGCCGGCCGTGCACTCGAGGCGTGCCGTCACGGGCTGCCCGCACTCTCGGTGCTGCACCTTCACGGGGCCGGTGCCGTCCAGGGTCAGCCACCGGTCGCCCCACTGCATCAACGCGACGAGGGCGGGCAGCAGGTCGCGGCCCTTGTCGGTCAGCCGGTAGAGCTGTCGCTCGCGCCGCCCCTGGTCCCGGTACGGCCGGCGCGCGAGCAGCCCGTTGTCGACGAGCTGCCGCAGCCGGTTGGCGGTCGCCGCCTCGGTCAACGCGGTGCGGCGCACGAACTCCTCGAACCGCTGGCTCCCGTAGTAGGCCTCACGCAGCAGCAACATCGCCGAGCGTGTCCCCACCACGCCCAGCGCAGCGTCCATCGAGCAGTCGGCCGCGCTCCACACGTCACGGTCGACGAGCACGTCCTTGCCCGTCACGTGACCATCCTACGACCCCGCCCACTCTGACTATACGAAGACATAGCCAGCGCGGTACGGTCGGCTGACTATTCAATAGTTGAGCCAGCAGGAGGACCTGTGCACGTCCCCACCCGTGTCCATCCACAGCGGGTCCTCGCGATCACGGCCACGGCCGCCTTCGTCGCGAGCCTCGACCTCTTCATCGTCAACGTCGCCTTCAGCGACATCGGCAAGGACTTCTCCGGCACGTCCCTGACCTCCCTGTCGTGGATCCTCAACGGCTACGCGATCATCTACGCGGCGCTGCTGATCCCGCTGGGCCGTCTCGCCGACCGGTCCAGCCGCAAGAACGGCTTCCTCGCCGGTCTCGCGCTGTTCACCGTCGCGAGCGCCGCATGCGCCGCGGCGCCCGACCTCGGGGTGCTCATCGGGGCACGCGTGCTGCAGGCCGTCGGTGCCGCCGCACTGACGCCGACCAGCCTGGGCTTGCTGCTGCCGGTCTTCCCGCCGGAGCGTCGCGCCGTCGCGGTGCGGATCTGGGCCGCCTCGGGCGCCCTGGCCGCCGCTCTCGGGCCAGCGATCGGGGGGCTGCTGGTGCAGGCATCGTGGCGCTGGGTCTTCATCGTCAACGTCCCGATCGGTGTTCTCGGCTTCGTCGCGGCGGTGGTCGCCGTGCCCGACAGCCGCGACCCCGCGGTGAGCAGGCGTCCTGACCTCCTCGGGGCCGTCTTCGCCGCGGTGGCGGTCGGCGCGCTGGCGCTCGGGCTCGTCCAAGGGCACGACTGGGGCTGGTCCGGCATCCGGGTCGTCGGGTCCTTCGTCGTAGCGGTGCTCGCCACCGCGGCGTTCTGGCGACGCAGCCAACGCCACCCGGTGCCCGTGGTGGAGCCCGCGCTGCTCCGGGTCAAGACCTTCGCGTGGTCCAACATCACGGCTCTCGCCTTCTCGACCGCCTTCGCCGCCAACCTGCTCTGCGGGGTCCTGTGGCTGCAGGACGTCTGGGGCGAGTCGGCCCTGCGGACAGGCCTCGAGGTCGCGCCCGGTCCGCTGATGGTCCCGGTGTTCGCGGTCGCCGCCGGCCTGCTGATCAAGCGCGGTGTGGGCGTCGGCGCGGTGACGTCAGCGGGCTGCCTGCTGCTAGCAGGGGGTGTCATCCTCATCCTTGCGAGCGTGGGGCCGGACCGGGCCTACGCCGCGCACTTCCTGCCGGGCTTCCTGATCGTGGGCGCCGGCGTCGGGTTCGCGCTGCCGACCATCCTGTCCAGTGCGACCGCCGACCTGCCCCCCGCACGGGCCGCGACCGGCAGCGCCGTCGTGACCATGAGCCGCCAGGTCGGCAGCGTGCTAGGCGTGAGCGTGCTCGTCGCCGTTCTCGGAGCGCCCGTCGGCTACGTCGCGGCACACTCCGCGTTCCAAGCAGGGTGGGGCGTCTGCGCAGGCTTCAGCCTGGTCGGGGCGGTGACGGCGCTGGGTATGACCCCCCGACGCGGTCGAGCGCTCGCCCAGCCCCAGCCCGACGCCGTCGGGGCGTGAGCGCCATGACGCACTTCGACCGCACGACAGCGGTCGACCGACGCGGTGCGGACCCCCAGGGGCCGGCCGTCTACGACACCCGTCTCGACGAGACCTGGGCCTCCCTGCTCGGAGTCCACGGCGGGTACGTCACCGCGCTCGCCGTACGAGCAGCGCAAGCCTTCGTCCCCGACCGCCCCGTCCGGACCGTCAGCACGTCCTTCCTCCGGCGCACCGAGGTGGGACCGGCCGAGATCGAGGTCGAGATCGCGCGCTCCGGACGGTCCTTCACCACCCTGCTCACGCGCACGAGGCAGCAGGGCCGCGACGTGGCGACCGCGCGCATCACCATGCTCGGACCCGTCACCGCCCCGACGTGGACCTCGGTCAGCGCCGACCGTCCACCGCCCTTGGAGGACTGCGTGCCCTTCACCCCGCCAGCGTTCATCACGCACTTCGCGAACGCCGAACTACGCCTCGACCCCGCCACCATCCCGACCGGAGACGCCGACAGCTCACGGATCGCCGGCTACGTGCGGCCGCCGGAGGTACGCGCCCTCGACGCTGCCTGGCTCGTCGTCCTGGGCGACTGGTTCCCGCCGTCACCGTTTCGCCGAGTCGCTCCGCCCACCGGCGGGATCAGCATCGACTACGTCGTTCACATCCACCAACCAGCCCCACCGGAGGAGGTCACCTGGGTCGCAGGAGTCATGACCAGCGAGAACAACGTCGGTGGCATCGCGCTGGAATGTGGACTGCTGTCGACACCCGCAGGAGCACCACTGGCCGAGACCTTCCACACCCGCTGGACAGGTCAGTGACGCCCGTGGTTCCAACCCCACCCCTGCGCGGCCACCTGGGCGGCCGCGCGGAAAAGTAGCGTCAGGTACGTCGCGCCCATCAGCCATCCCAGGCACGATCAGGTGTCGTCACGCCTACCGAGTCGACTCGTCTCGTGGCGTCAGCGCCAGAATTCGGTGAGCTGCCCGGCAAGGGCTCTGCCCTGGTTGTAACCAGCTCGAGCGGCGGGCGGACGCAGCGACAGATCCATCGCATTGGCGCCGAACATGTGCTCGGAGTTGCTATCCGGGAAGATCGTTTCGACTCTGCTGCCGCGTGCGCGTAGTTCATCGACCTGTGCTGCAAGATGCATGCCCCACTCCAACGGTGTCCGTGATCTGCCGCCGAATGGTGACAGCACCAGCACCGGTGCGTATCCCGCTGCCAGATCGGCATTCTCGTTGCGACGGTAGCCGCCGTTGACGTATCGGTTGCCGCCGATGCTGTACGGAGGTATACCGAAGCCGTTGGAAGTGCTGGCGGCGACGACGGCGCGCCACCGCGTTTGCACAGAACTGTGCGACGCCGCGTCCGTCTCGAGGGCCGCCGCGCCCATCCTGCGGCGCATGTCGGCCGCATCCTCAGCGGCACCGATTATTGCGCTCGTCCTCTCCATATGGTTCGCCGCCGGCCCAATCGGAGCACGTCCACGCTCAGATCCGACCGGACCAGTCGGTGGCTGGGGCGCAGCGGCAAGGATGTCGGCAAGCAGTTCGGTCGGTTGGATCCCGCTCGTTGTTTGGGCCGCGGCCGTCGAGCCGGCCGACGTCCCGATGGTCAGGTCGGCTTCGGTCACATCCAACCCAGCCTCAAATAGGCCGGCGATGACGCCGATCAACCACGCATTGCCTGCCGATCCGGCACCGCCGAGGACCAACGCTCGCTCACCCGCGCTGCGCACCCGCTTTGTGCCGTCGACCTGCGGCTGATCCTGGTCGGACCTCGGCCGGTCGGAGGCCGTCGTCGAGGTGAAGTTCAAAACTGAAGAAGGTGTTGTGTGTTCATGGGAGTCGCCTTTCGCGAATTGCCCGTTGGGCGCTCCCGGTGGCGACTACGTCAGCCGCGCGATCGCGCACTGCAGGGGAGCACCCACTGCGGATACTGCGTTCATGGGCTTCACCTCCCGCCGATGGATCACGATCGCCGGAACGATCCCACCGGCGACGCGGTGCGCAACCGGCATCATGCCGATTGCCGTGTCGCTGTCGAACGCGCCGCCGACGGCTACACCCTCATCTGTGATGAGCCTGATTCCTGGCAAGGGTTGCGGCTTGTCTGACACAAGGTGATCATGTTCGTGACGATGCGACACCGATCTGCGGTCTCCCGTTAAGTCCGGTTGAAGGTTCTGGTGGACTTAAGCCTGGACGCACCGCTCGCTTGAGTAAGCGGCGGGTCGTGACACCCGAATGCCTTGCTGTGCATCGGTCCTGGGAAGCGGAAGGGCCGCCGGAGGGAACCCGGCCGACGGCGGAGATCACCACATCGTCCGCTCATGCCACCGGTTCAGGATCGTCCGCTCCACCGCCGTCTCCGATGCTCCGGGCGCCCCGTGCTGGCGGCCGGGTGCTCCGGGGCTGGCCCCTGTCAGGGCCTCTGCGCCGGATTGCTGACGACACCGGTGAACAGCGGGGTCCCGTACTTGGTGTCGATGACGGCATAGGCGAAGGGATGGTCGAGCTTCATCACGACGGGTACGGGCGAGGGCCCTGCTGCACCGGTGACGAACCCCAAGGCGGTGACGGCGGCGGCCTCTGTGCCGTCCTCGTCGACAGTGATGGTGGCGCGGTGCACGGCCTGGCCGATGAACAGGCCAGGGGCGATCCGGGAGAAGTCCGCGGCCGGCCTGAACGCGGTCACGATCCCGAGCCGTTCGAGGATGGGCAGGAGGTCGACGTTGGAGGTGGTCTTCCACGTCGGCAGGGACAGCTCGACCAGCTTCCCGGAGAGGGAGGCGCGGGCCTTCTCCAGCGTCGCGCCGTGGAGTAGCGGGGTGGGGTCGGTGGCGGTCCGGGGCAGTACGAGGAGCATCGCGAGGGTCCCCCCCGCGTAGGGCAGTTCGACGGCCTGCCAGTCCCTGGTCTCCGCGTAACTCTGATCCAGGGTCTGATGCATGGTCGGCACCTGCACGGTTGCGTTCGTGGTGGTGTGGAACGGGGCCGGCGTGGTGTCCTGGTGGCCGAACGGGATGGCCCACGCGGCCTTCAAGTAGACGGCGTTGGCCAGTACGAGCTGGGTTCCCGGGCCAAGCTGGTCGAAGAGTTTGGTAATGCGGTGGGCCGTGTGCTCGGTGACCCACGCGTTCAGCACCTCGTTCGCCGAGGGCTTGGTGAAGTCCACGGTCTGCACGGAGGCGCCGTAGCTGCTGCTGAGGGTGTTGACGAAGGACTGGCTGAGCTGCTTTTCGTCCTGGGTGAAGACGCCGTCGGCGATGGTCACGACGGGGCGAGGCGGCGTACCGGTTCCGCTGTCCTCGCTGGGCGATGCGGTGGGGACGGGGGGCGCCGCCGTGGTAGTGGCGATGTCGTGGAGCAATGTGCTGAACGAGGCGTCCCGGCCGGTGCTCGGGTAGTGCGCGACCCGGTCGATCTCGGTTGCCGTCGGTCCCGAGGCACCAGCGCGGACGAGCGACAGCGCGGTGGAAATACTGAACGGCGAGAAGACCGTGTTGGTCCCCGACCGGCCGACGAACGGCGCGAGATCACCCCCGAACAGATCCATCCCCCGGACGAGCGGGCTGCCGGCGG